>Ga0078972_1002760_pt1 | contig 56392 bp, 48 predicted proteins | sample YelNatPaOPGAMG01_FD_67568 | JGI IMG/M metagenome (GOLD analysis project Ga0078972, IMG submission 67568) | Hot spring thermophilic microbial communities from Obsidian Pool, Yellowstone National Park, USA - OP-RAMG-01 (SPADES assembly) (version 2) | ecosystem: Environmental > Aquatic > Thermal... | reverse complement strand
ACGGTTTCCGGCGCCGAACTTCACGACCATTACTTCGACGACACCCTCAACCGCGAGGTTTTCCACAAGGTGGCGGGGAAATGCTACCGTCCGGCAACCTCCCTGCTATTGGACTTGGCGAAACGCTATAAGAACCATGACAAGCCGTTTCGCGTGGCGTTCGGGCTTTCCGGAACGCTTCTGGATCAGATGGAGCGGTATGATTCCTCCCTGCTGGATCTTTTCAAGGAGCTCGCGGACACGGGGATGGCGGAGTTCACCGGCGAGACCTACTATCACTCCCTCTCCAGTCTTTTCGATGCGGAGCGCACGGAATTCAAGGAGCAGGCGGAGATGCACGCCCAAAAACTGCGCGATCTGTTCGGCGTGCGTCCGCGTGTGTTTCGAAACACGGAGTGCCTTTTCAACAACGGAATCGCCGCCACGGTGAAGTCCATGGGGTACGAGGGGATCATCACCGAGGGGGTGGACTGGGTTCTGGAGGGTTGGAAGTCACCCGATTTCGTATACCGCGCCCCGTGCGGGCTTCCCGTTCTTCTGCGTAACTACAGGCTCTCGGATGATCTGGGGTACCGTTTCACCAACCGGGACTGGGACGGTTGGCCGTTGCGCGCGGAGACCTTTGCGGGGTGGCTCGCCGGCAACACCGACATGCATACGCTGCTTGCGCTGGATTACGAAGCGATCGGCGAGCACATGTGGGCGGACAGCGGCATCTTCGAGTTTCTGCGTTATCTGCCCGGAGAGATGGAGAAGCACGCGCAATTGGAGTTCACCACGCCCACCGAGGCGGTGCGTCGCCTGCCGATCATGGGGGAGGTGAGCGTGGATGATTACGCAACCATTTCCTGGGCGGATATGGAGCGCGACACCTCCGCATGGCTTGGAAACGAGATGCAGAGGTTCTGCTACGAGGAACTGAAAAGGCTGGAGGGTCCCGTGAAGGCGAGCGGGGACCCGTATCTTCTGGACTGCTGGCGACGGATGCTCACCAGCGATCATCTCTACTACATGGCGAGCAAGTCGATGAGCGACGGGGATGTGCACAAGTATTTCAGCGCCTATGGAAGCCTCTTCGAGGCGTTTCTGCGCCTGCACACCGCGATCCTGGATTTGAGGAAGCGCGCGGAGGGGGAGTAGCATCGGGTGGCGGGGATCGGGTATCGGGTTTCGGGTTTCGGGTTTCGGGGATATCGGGTATCGGGTTTCGGGTATATCGGGGATCGGGGATCGGGTATATCGGGTATATCGGGGATCGAGGATTGGGTATATCGGGTATATCGGGGATATCGGGGGTTTCGCCGAGGAAAAAAACGTTGATTTTCGAACCCCGAAACCCGCCACCCGCCACCCGGTTACATGGATTTCGTGCTTTTGATAGCCGCGAATTTATTCGCCGTGTTTAAAAAACGTCGATTTTCGGAATTCGTTCGCACACCCGATCCCCGACACCCGACACCCGATATACCCGCCATACCCGCCATACCCGCCATACCCGATATACCCGCCATACCCGACATACCCGCCATACCCGGCACTCCCGACATACCCGATATACCCGCTATACCCGATATACCCGCCATACCCGCCATACCCGACATACCCGATATACCCGATATACCCGCCATACCCGATATACCCGGTACTCCCGCCACCCCCGATCACAAGGATTCAACCGCCATGGTGTCCAGGCTCAATGGATCGCTTTCCCCTTTTGAGAGTCGCGGATAGCCTGCGGCGGCGATCATTGCGGCGTTGTCGGTGCAGAGATCCGGCGGGGGAATAACCAGTTGCAGACCTTTTTCTTCGCAGGCGAGGCGTATTTGGGAGGATAGCCTGCGGTTCGCCGCAACCCCGCCCCCCACCGCAACAGTTCGCATGCCGGTTTCCTCCGCCGCCTTGATGGTCTTCCGTACAAGCGTCTCCACGACCGCCTCCTGAAAGGATGCCGCGACATCCGGCAAGGGGGTTTTACCGCCATCGTCCTGAAGGAAACGCGAAACGGCGGTTTTGAGACCGCTGAAGCTGAAATCATAGCTCCCACCAAGCCATGCGCGAGGAAACGCCACGGCCTGGGGGTCGCCATCGATTGCGACACGGTCCACATTCGGTCCCCCTGGGTAGGGTAATCCCATTAGCCTGGCGCATTTGTCAAAGCATTCGCCCGCAGCGTCATCCAGCGTGTGTCCCAGTCTGATACGGGCGTTATGATCCTTCATCATGAGTAGTTCTGTGTGACCTCCCGAAACGATCAGGCAGACGAAGGGGAAATCGGGAGGGTTGGGGGAGAGGAAATTCGCATAGAGATGCCCTAGGAGATGATGCACCCCCACGAAAGGTTTATTATATGCGTAGGCGAGGGCTTTGGCGGCGGATACCCCCACGAGTAACGCACCGACAAGTCCCGGGCGGTTAGTGACTGCGATTCCGTCAATGTCCTCCCAATTCAATCCGCACTGTTCGAATGCGGAGTGTATCACCGGCAGGAGATTTTCCACGTGTTTGCGAGATGCCACCTCGGGAATGACGCCGCCCCATCGGGCGTGAATTTCGGCTTGGCTCGCAATTACATTGGAGAGGATGGTGTCGCCGTTCTCCACGATGGCTGCGGCGCTTTCATCGCAGCTTGTTTCGATGCCGAGAACTCTAAAAGGGGTCAACGCTCCACTCGCTTTTCAATTTCGCCAATAACTCCCGATATTTGGGGCTTCTCATCTCATCCACCCACATCACGATGGCGTTTTCATAATTATCCGTGTAGTAGGATTTTCGAACCGCCGCCTCTCGAAAACCGAACTTTCGATAAAGGTTTTGAGCCCCTCGATTATGCTCTCGCACCTCAAGGCTTGCGCGACTGGCTCCGGTGCGGATCGCCTCCTGAAGGAGAGCGAAGAAGATACGTTCGCCAATATGCCTTCGACGATAATCGGGGTCAACGGCGATCGTGGTGATATGCGCCTCGTCCATCACCACCCACATCCCTCCGTAACCGACCACGGTATCCTCCTTGCGAGCGACCAAGTATGTGGCGGATCGGTTGGATATCTCCGTTCTATATGCGTTTTCATGCCAGGGAGTGGAGTAGCAGCGGCGTTCGATCGCCATAACGGCGGGTATGTCCGCCTCTATCATCGGCTCTATGGAGATGGTTTCTATGGAAATCGCCATGGATGGAAATCATTCTTCGTCACGGGAATCGCATTCCCCCTCTCGCGTAGGAGGTAATCACAAGCGGTTTACTGCAGTGCACGCTTTGCGCTCCCTGATAGTCATGAATAGGATATCATATGTTGCAACCGATGTCAAATATATCTCGTCAAAAGCGTTTCGAATGCGCTATCCCCACACGATTTCAAGGATGGGTAACGTAAAAAAAGCCCGAGAGGACGGCTATCGGGATGAACTGGGTTCACTACGATAAACTTCAACGAAAAATTTAAGGAAGCGAAGCGGGATTGGTGCGTTGAGGCGGTATGGGGGGCGCAGAGTCTCGGCCAAAGCGATTGTGCCCCGTTTTAATCGCCCCAATCCCGCAACCACACGTTTGACGCTTCTGCGATAATGATAGCGCCTGCAGGTCCTTTGGAGTTTTGCCCGATCATATCCAACAGGGGTATCGGATTCATTCCCCAGTTGGTGCAGAAATAGTTATAAAGACTGCCGTTTGTTGGATTCCAGACCAATTGGCCATAATCGGTATGACTTGGCTGGTCCGGACAGCGGTAGATTTGGCTATATTTTTAATATACGGGTAGTAGAGACTTAGCGCTTGCCAACTTCCTTCGCCCTGCTGAGGCGGGACCTCGGGGGCTTGGTTTGGGCAAAACCAGGTTGAAACGGCTCCGGCGCGCTCGTCATAATCCTGGGAATACATGCGCATGCCGAGACCAAGCTGTTTCATATTGCTAAGGCAGGAGATGGCGCGAGCTTTTTCCCGCGCTTGAGCGAAAACAGGGAAAAGGATAACTGCCAATATGGCAATTATAGCTATAACATTTAGCACCTCGATTAAAGTAAACCCTCTTCTTCCCTTTCGGACTGAGCGTAATCCTGATTCATAATCCTAACTCCGCTCCGATAAATATTTCAGGGATTATATTTGCATCAAGTAACGATGAATGCACGAACATATGATATTATATAAACTGCAACTATATTTGTCAAGAAAACACGTTACTCTCCTTTCTCTTTGAAAGGGTATCATTCCACTTGACATTTGGAGTGAAATATGAACGGACGAAGTTTGTTGGTTTTTGGGGTTTACCTTTGCGCCTTGGCGTTTTTATTCTGCATTGGAACCGATTCCACAGCGGTGACCGTGAGAGTGGTGAAAACTGCGGTTGCCACTAGATCCACCGGATTTTACGATCCGAATCGTGCTCCATTGGAACCGACTGCGTTTATGAGACTACCCGTTGGCAGTATCAAACCAGAGGGATGGTTGCGAAATCAGTTGGATTTGGATGCAAACGGCATTCCAGGCAGGTATGACGAGGTGTCGGATTACATTGATAACTTTTCAAAAAACGGCTGGGTTGATCCAAGCCAGTGGGGATGGGAGGAGCTTCCCTACTGGTTGAGAGGGTATGGGGACTTGGGATACGTTTTAGGGGATCAACGAATCATTCAGAATGCGAGAAAGTGGATTGATGGCATCCTTTCGACGCAACAACCTGATGGTTATTTCGGCCCCGCTCAGTTGAAGACCTCGCTTGATGGCGGTCCGGACCTTTGGCCTCACATGCTGGTATTGAATGTGATGCGTTCCTGGTACGAATACAGCGGTGACAAGCGAGTCATTCCGTTTCTCACCAAATACTTCCAGTATGAGAACACCCTCCCCCCCGATGTGTTCAAGAGAGGATGGGGAGCTGTTCGGTGGGGCGACAATCTAGATGTGGTGTACTGGTTATATAACCGTACGGGATATCCCTGGTTGTTGGATTTGGGCGATAAAATCCAAAAGTACTCCGCCAATTACACCACGGACATTCCAACATGGCACAATGTGAACCTGTCTCAAGGGATACGTGAGCCGGCGGAATACTGGTTGCAGGGGAAAAACCCTCTGTATCTGAAGGCAACGGAAAACGATTATGACCGGATCATGCAACTCTACGGTCAGTTTTCAGGCGGAGGGTTTGCAGGGGATGAGAACTGTCGCCCTGGATACAATGATCCAAGGCAGGGACTGGAGACCTGCGGATTCGCGGAACTGATGCATACTTTCGAAATCATGACGCATATCTCCGGGAACCCGATCTGGGCGGATCGCTGCGAGAATATCGCTTTTAACTCCCTGCCGGCTACGGAGTCGCCCGATCATCGCGGGGTGCACTACATCACTCCCGCCAACATCATCGAGATCGACACAAAGGGCAAGATGCATAACCAGTTCGCCAATGGCTCCATGCCTATGCTTGCCTATGAGCCCGGGGTCCACTCCTATCGTTGTTGCCCGCACAATGTGGGGATGGCATGGCCCTATTTTGCCGAGAATCTATGGCTCGCCACCGCTGACAGAGGGTTGTGCGCCTCCATGTACTCCGCCTCAGTAGTGACCGCGAAGGTGGGTGAGGGAACGGACGTGAAGATCATCGAGGAGACGGAATATCCCTTCAATGATGGAATTCGTTTCAAAATCGAGTCGTCTCGCCCAGTGTCGTTTCCAATATATCTGAGAATCCCTGAATGGTGCAAGAACGCCACGATTGCGGTTAACGGAAAAAGAGTGAAATCGAATCCGCCTCCGCTTTCCTATGCAATACTCGAAAACACCTGGAGAAACGGGGATGTGGTGGATTTGAAACTGCCAATGCGGGTTTGGGTCAAAGAATGGAAGTTGAATAAGAATTCAGTGTCCGTGAATTATGGCCCGCTCACATTCTCCTTGGATATCAAGGAGAAGTGGGTGAAGGCGGGCGGTTCGGACACCTGGCCGATCTGGGATGTTTATCCCGAATCTTCATGGAATTACGGTTTGAATTTGAACCGGAAGAACCCTGCAAAGGGCATCAAAGTGATTGAAGAGAAAGGGAGTTTGTCGGCACAACCGTTCACTCCCGACACTGTCCCAATCAAATTGATTGCACCTGCAAGGCTGATACCCAATTGGAAAGCGGATAGCGATGACGTAATAACCACATTGCAGCAGAGCCCAATCCGCTCAACAGAGGCGATTCAAATGGTGACACTCATCCCGATGGGAGCGGCGAGATTACGAATCACCTCCTTTCCGCAGGTGACAGATTCTCCGGATGCCAACGAATGGCAGGCGAACCCTGTGGAACCCGATGTCACATTCTCCCATGCGAATAACGGGGAGAACCCCTCCTCGGTCGTGATGCCCGGCCCCGATCCGTCAAAATCGTATGATCCCACGTTACCAAGATGTACGTGGTGGGATCATATGGGCACTCAGGAATGGGCGCAGTGGACTTTCGAAAAGCCGCGAATGGTAAAGTCCGTTGCAGTGTATTGGTACGACGACACGGGAGTGGGAGGATGCAGAGTTCCGAAATCCTGGGAACTGCAATATAAGGACGGAAACGAATGGAAACCCGTGGAAGATTCATCCGGTTTCGGTGTTGCTTTGAACCGGTACAATCGTGTCACTTTCAGTCCCGTGAAAACATCCGCCTTGCGTATTGTGGTTCAACTGCAACCCGGTTTTTCCGGAGGATTATTGCGTTGGAAAGTGAACGAATAAAAATCGTTTCGTGCAGGAGGCGAGGAGAGATATCACTTCGCCTCCTGATTTTTATATCGGATTATCTATGAGCACAGGGTTGCTTTTTCGATATAGGTCACTTTTGCAAAAGAACAGATGCGAAAGAGAGCGAATATGAAATCGTGCGCATGCCCTATGGGTATCATGCTCCTATGCATATTCTGTCTATTGACGAAAACATCTCTCTCCTATTCCAAACCTGTAAACGTCATTGTGGATACCGATATCGGCCCGGATTGCGACGATGTCACCGCAATATGCCTTTTGAATGCGCTGCAAGATCAGGGGAGGGTGAAAATCCTTGCCGCGATGTGTTGCACCTCCTGTCCCTGGGGAGCTCCATGCATTGACGCTCTTGACAACTATTACGGTCATCCCAATATCCCCGTTGGCACATTGAAGGATTCCGGCTTTCTCGCGGAGCCCACTTATAACAAAGAGGTGGCTTTGAACTTTCCCCATAGACTAAAGAGCGGGTTGGATGCACCTGACGCAACAATGCTCTATCGTGAGGTTTTGTCGAGACAACCGGATCATAGCGTCATCATTATTTCCATCGGGCCGCTTAGAAACCTGCGCCATCTTCTACAATCCTCGCCGGACCGCTATAGTCCGCTCAACGGGAAGGAGTTGGTGGCCAAAAAGGTGATGTTGCTGGCATGCATGGGGGGTAGGTATCCGGAAGGTGGGGAATGGAATTTCCAGGAGGACGGCTTTTCGGCGCATTACGTTCTGGCGAATTGGCATACGCCAATGCAATTCGATGGGTATGAGATTGGCGATGGGATATATACAGGTAGGAAGATATTCGAGAATACCCCCATGTACAATCCATTTTGCATGGCCTTTGAGAATTACCCCGGAATCGGTTTTGACAATGATCGTTCCAGTTGGGATCCCTCCAACGCTCTTGCGGCTGTTTTAGGAGCGGCTCCTCTCTGGCGGCGGATTAATACAGGCTATAATGACGTTGCGGAAGATGGATCCAACCATTGGGTGCGGGATGGAATAGATCATCATCAAAGTTACCTTGTGAAGAGGATGGATGATCAAGCGGTTTCCGATGCGATCGAAAACGTCATCATTCATACTCTTCCCGGTCCATATGATTTCGACTTTAACACCACATACTATTGCAAGGATGGCATGGGAGATGTCTTCGCAAGCGTCAATGACAACCAAGCTGTCTTGGCGTTTGACCACAACCTTTCAACCTCCTGGAGCGACCCCTCAGGGTCCGGATGGATTGAGTATCGGTATCCGGACGGAAAAAGGTATGCGATATCCTCCTATTCGATCTCTCCTCTCAAGGGATATCCAAACGATGCGCCTGATGCGTGGTCCCTATACGGTTCCAATGATAACGGCATGCATTGGATTCTCCTCGATGTTCAAAAGGATCAAAAAGACAATTTCGATAGCATACCGAAGCGATACCCTATACGGAAGCCTCGTATGTTTCATCTTTTGCGGCTGCAATTCAATTCCCATCATCCCATCCGTGTGGCGGAGATCGGATTTTGGGAGCATGTGGTGGCGAAATCAAGAGGTCGTGTTCGCTCGTTACGCTTGGACAAGCGATTCGTAAGCCTGAATGTATATGGTCGCGAGGCACTGAATGTGACTCTTAACCCTTCGAATGTCCGGGATAAGCGATTGATCTGGACAACATCCAATCCGAAAGTGGGACGGGTGAGTTCCATTGGCGAGCACACGGCGATTGTCACCGGTACGGGGGTGGGAAGATGCACCATCACAGCGATGTCCTTTGAAGGAGCCTGCAAGGCTGTGTGCCAGGTGAATGTGAAGCCATCCCATTTTCCTAATCAATGGAGGTTCAATGATGTAAATTCTCCGCATGTACCCGGAAGTTGCTATCTTAGGAATAATGTGTACGAGATTTGCGGGGGCGGCGCTGAGATCGGAACATGGCAATATCGAATAGCGGACCAGTTCGGATTTCTCCATCATTCCGTCACCGGTGATGCGGCAATCTCATGCCGATTACTATCACAAACCGTTCCCGGAAAAGAAGCCGAGGCTGGACTAATGCTTCGGGATAATGTAGGTGGCTTAGCCAGGTTTGTCGCTTTCGTAGTGGATGCAACGCATCAACTCATCCTGAAATGGCGTGATCAACCGTATGGAGATTGCAATTCACTGAAACTCGGTACGGCAAGTCTGCCATTATTTCTTAAGCTGGAAAGAATAGGTGACACATTCACCGCATATACGTCCGAAGATGGGTTGCACTGGTCGAGTTCATTGGCAAGTCATACGGGGAGTTATCCCTCCAGGATGGAGATGGGTGTATGTGTATGCGCAGGCAACAACATGACAACCAGTCTGGTAAAATTCGATAATCTCATCCTACCCTAAGTGATAGGCATGAGAGAGGATGTAACAGGGCCAGATAATGCTTATCATAAAAAAGTAAAGTACGACTATCTTAAGTATAACTATCTTAAGTACGACTATACTAAGTATGACTATGTTAAATAAGAATAACCTAAATATGAACCACCAAAGCAAAACATGTAAAAATAAAACTTGTCAAATCATGGTATATCTGGTAAAATACACATACTCCCTATGGGAATTCAACCTGAGAAGTGATGTTTAAGGCATGACTGAGATGAGCACACCAAGACCCAATCCATTTTACAACCGATATAATGAGCTTGCCGCACTGGAGAGAGCCTATCAACTTCCCGGAAACGGAGGGGGGATGGTCTTGATTTACGGGCGTCGTCGTCTTGGCAAGACATACCTGTTGCAGAGGTTTCTAACCACGGGAAGCGATGGTTCCGATCGTGAAAAACCGCACAGCTATTATTTGGCGGAGCAAACGAGCGCCGTGTTGCAACGAACCTCCTTGGCAGAACAGCTTATCCAGGCTATTCCGACAACTGGAGTGCATGTTGAGGACATCGCCGTATCGTGGAACGCTCTTTTACGATACGTGTCGGCTTACGGGCGCACACTGCAACATGGAAGAGAACGCTTCGGATTGGTTCTTGATGAGTTTCCATATCTTATGGAACGTAACCCGGAATTGCCATCCGTTTTACAGTCCTGGTGGGATAGGGAGGGGGCTCATTCCAGAGTGTTTGTGGTGTTATGCGGATCACAGCTATCCACCATGGCTAGTCTTGGCTCGGAAAGCAAGCCTCTTTACGGGCGTTTTAATGCGGGAATTCATCAATTAACGCCCTTAAGTTATCATGAAGTTGCAATGTTCTATGAATCCAGCGATTACTCCTTGAAGGAGAAGCTGATGTTATATGGAATATTGGGGGGTACTCCACGATATCACGCCTTGGTGAATTCCAAGAATCCATTCGCAGATGAGATTATGAACCTGTTTTTGTGTCCCATGTCGACGTTGGAAAATGAAGTGGATTATCTGTTGGGCAGCGAACAGATACGCGATCCGTCCACCTATAACGCGATCCTCAACATGATTGCGGGCGGCGCCACTCAATTCAATGTCATCCAACAGAAGGTGGGGTTGGAAAAGGCCTCGCTTCCCTTCTATCTCAAAACGCTAATCGAGTTGGGATGGATAACAAGGGAGGTGTCATTTGGAGACAAGACTGGCAAGCGTGCTTTGTATAAGATTAACGACCCGTTTCTGTTTTTCTGGCATCGTTTTATAACACCTTTGAATAGCGTGCGCAGGTTTGCCGATCCCCGAGATCTCTATAACAGACGTGTGGCGCCGTATCTGGACGAATATATGGGAAGCTATATCTTTGAGAACATTTGCAAGCAATGGCTGCAATCCCATTGCACTGCAATATTGGGCATTCCATTGAAGAATCTCCAAAGATATTGGAGCCGCGATGGTAATCTTGAGATCGATCTTGTTGGAGAGATGGAAGATGGAAGCTATCTATTCGGAGAATGCAAGTGGAGTGTTAATCATCCCGTCGGGTTGTCGGTTTACTCCGATTTAAAAGCTAAAATAGCCATGCTGCCCGAAGAGCGATGGAAAAACACGCACACATCCATCCTTTTTTCAGTTGGAGGTTTCACCGAAAGCCTAAGGCAGCTGGTGAAGGAGTCGGAGGAGAGAATCATTCTTGTGGATGGAGCGATGTTATTGTCTTGAAAAGGGCGGAATTATTACGGAATCTTCAGGTATTCTTCCACAGAGAATGTACCATCTGTGGGGAGAAAAGGATGTTTGAAATCATTCGAAAGAAATACCTGCTCCAAGGAATCATGTTGTTATTCACCTTCGGAGTGCCCGTAATAGCGATGTCTGCGGAACTCCCAAAAACGCCAGGCGATATCACCCTTTTCACCGTGAATGAGTTCGAAGGGCAGCCCGGGGAGTTGCAACTCTCTCTTTCCGTTCCCTCTCAATGCTGGGTGCGTCCTCTGTTCAAATGGGCCAACGCACCCAACCTCCAACCCATTCCGGGTTACATTGCGGATGCGCATAGGGTTGGCGCTCTCTTTGGCGGCGGGGTGACATGCTCCGCCCTCTATCAGCATGAGAACGGGATCACGGAGAGCCAGTTCATGGACATGGCGACACGAGATCCCTTCGGCAAGCTTTACAGGATCTCCAACAGCTACTATCATGGTTCGCTGGAAAACCCCGCCTACCGTAAATATGTGCTGAAGTGGGCGGAGGCTCAGATAGACGTTGGAGTGGATACGCTCTTCATGGATGAGGTCAACGGCGCCTATTCCTGGAACGAGGGATACGATTCTTATGGCTTGGCGGCGTTTCGTGATTATCTTCTCAACCGGTTCGTGAAAAAGGCGCATTGGAGTGTGACGGACAAAAGATGGCGGACTATATACAAAGTGGATTTCAACGATCCAAACGAATGTCCGGACCACACGATCAGGACATTCGATTACGCAGCCTATCTTCGCGCCAACGAATGGGCGTCCAATCCGGACCAATCCGCAAATCCCTTCCTGAACGTATGGGGGTCGCCCGCCGATATCTCCGGTGATAGCTATTCCGCCTGGAGGAATAACACCACATGGCGCTACTGGGTGGAACACCTCAGAGCTTACGCTCGGAAGACACACCATCGAGTTTGGATTGCGGCCAATGGATTGAATAAGTGGGTGGATTTTCAGATATCAGGGGTATGGGGCAATTTCCCTCCGATCACCCAGGGCGACATGGACTGCACCATGTCTTATTTACCGACTTGGCGCTCGTTGTATAATCGGAGCAAAGAGCTTCTACATGGCGAAGATGTTCCCATTATGGTCTTCCATGATTGGGGAGATGGAATGCCATGGATGAATTTAACCGATGCTCAGCGCGTGGCTTGGTTAAACGCATACGAGCCGGAGATTTTCGCTTCAGGGCTTTTTTTCGCATTTCCGGTTCACGGTCCCTTTAATTGCGATGCTTCAACGAACGGCACGCTGGACATCATCAAACATCAAGCCAAATTCATTAAATCCATCGCACCTTTACTGCATCACGTCACATGGGAGGATCCAAGTCTCGCAAACTTTACGGGAAAGTCGGAAATCACAATTCAAGCGCAACCGCAATATAAGCGATTGATTGTGCATTTGATCAATCGGAATTACAAAGGAATGACGCCTGTCGAGAAAATAAACGGAGTGCTAACGGTGGCTTTGACTCAAATGCCGAGCAAGATCATTCTGCATGATGCGGATACGGGCGCGTCCCAAATCCTCAAGGGGGAATATCTTCGCGATGAGAGGCTCCCACAAAGCCTGCATTCCGGCGTCATAGCCATGCGAATACCCAAATTGAGGACGTGGGATGTTGTGGAGATCGATTTGCACAATTGGGTCGCCATGCCTCTTTTGAGCGTCATCACCATTCCATGCTCGCTTAATTGGAGTCGACCGACGAAAAATCTCTTCGAAGTGAACCAATCCACGAACTACTCCTTGGATTTGAACGGATTTGTGCAAGGACAATTACATCCGGATCTGCGCAACAACCCGACCTTCGTTGTTCACTTCAAGCAGCCGTCCATTTTTCAAATTCACGTCAACTCGGTAGCGACGGCGGGCGGGGAACTGATCGTAGATGTGGATGGTAAAAGAGTTTTGACAAAAATGATCACCGATAAGGATGGTAGGAACGATTCCAATGCGGAGGAGATCAACCAAACCTATTCCGTTCGCGTTCCAGCAGGCGATCACCGCATAAAGGTGGATAACATCGGTGGGGATTGGTTTACAGTGGATTGGTATCGTTTCAAATTAATCCTCCATTGATTGGGAAGAGATATTGGACATGAACCAAAGAGGGGAAAGCATCGTCGCTTTCCCCGATTGGAGCATTGGATTAAATACACCTGATGACTAAGCGAGTTTTCTTCGGCAGAACATTCCAAATCCGCTCAACCCCATTCCAAAGAGCATGGTGAGAGTTCCGGGTTCCGGGACGTTTACGGGTCCGTTCAAGCGGATATTGTCCACCGCCAAGGCGCTTGGCACACTAGTGTCATCGTAATTGGACGCTACGAAAAACAGTTGATAAGAGCCGGCGCTGGGCATGTAGGTGGAGGTGATCCAACCGGTGGATCCTGTATACAATCCATATACATCACTCGATTGTGGACCATAAATAATTCCATTCACAGGTCCGGTGTTCACCCCATCCATGTTACCGGTTGATGGTGACAGAGAAACCCCTGGGGAGATGCTTGGCAAGCCGGTTAAGGCGTTGTTATCCGGCACCGCTTGAGGGGAAGTATTATTCGCCGCGCTTGCATTATATAATGTAGCCACAACATTGTTGTTTGCCGAATTCAGTAGCTGAACATAGGCGAAATCGGCAAACAGCCCCCCTCCGGCGGACTGCCCATCGTTAGTAAGGTAATTGAGATCAAGGGAAATACTATCCCCTGAAGGGACATTAAACGGAGAAGACAAGAGTGTGCTGCCAACGGTGGCGCTTGGGACGCCCGTAAAAGCGGTGCTTACGGGCGATGCATTATTGTTACGCGTATAATTGGAAGCGCCGCCGTTATCTATATAAGCATAACTGTCTCCCTGAGTGGGAGAGATATTTGTCGCTGCACCCTGGGTGCCTACAATCCCTTGCACCGTCCATGATGCTGGAATTCCGGATTCAAACCCTTCCAAGAGTTGTGATCTCCCAGGGGAACTGGAAAACAGGAATAGTCCCAGCACTGCAACACTTACCGCAGTAATTCTACTGTATTTCTTCATTGCACCCACCTTTCCTGTGTAATCCCATGGTTTGGGATGGTTGTAGTGAAAAATCATGGGAGCCCCACTTCCATTAATATGGCTGGCCGCTCCAACTGTATACTTGACGGATCAAGAACATACAATAACATGTATTGCAAATTCTATGCCATATTAATAAAATATACAATAAAATTTTTTCTATGTTATGAAAGGCGGTATGTATGCGGAGGGGAAAAATAATTTAGTCATGGTAACTATGCAAGGAAAACAGAGGTATATGCCTATTGTGAAATAAATCCCAATAGGACATCGGAGAATCACCCCAATGCGAACTAAGGCATACACACTTGTAGAGTTGCTTGTTGTTATCGCTATTATAAGCCTGCTAGCGGCGTTATTGCTGCCTGTCTTCGCTCAGGCGAGAGAGAAGGCTCGAACCATTGAATGCTTGTCCAATTGCAGACAAATTGGCATGGCGTTAATGCTTTACATCCAGGATTACGACGAGAAATACCCTCAGGAACATCCTTCCTCCATTAACCCTGCAATTGACGATAGTTCCGGACAGTTGGAAAACATCGATTACGGTTCACCGTTTATAAAAATCCTCTCATACGTGGGTTCCGCAGCATCCGAATCCCCTAATCTTTATATATGTCCGTCGGACCCTGATCCGCATGGGCAAAAAATTCTCGACAGCCAGGGGAATTGCATAGCCAACGGTGCGCCACCACCCGGTCCTCTAAACAGCTACCTGCTAAACGCCTACTATCTTTTCGGAGCGACACTCGCGCAAATCACCGATCCCTCGCGGTCCATCTATATAGCGGAGCGAAGATCGGATTTCTGCGATGTCCATTTTCATCCTTGGCTGGGGGAGGTGAACGCCCCGCTAAATCCAAGCGATCACGTCAACCCTATAGCGATCGCATCCTCTCGGCATGACGGGGGGAGCAATTACGTATTCGCAGATGGACACGCTAAATGGCAAATAATCACTCAGGCGCGAAAACCTTTTAGCGGTCATGAGTTATACGGGGAGTTTCAAGCATTCTAAGGTTTCGCAGGCAAGAGGATTGGCAAGAGAGACTTCTGTTTCCACAACCACATCGCTGATATTACGTAACCCAGATATCTTAATGCGGCTGGGGAGGGTACTGATTGCCTACGGAGGGGTGAAAAAATGGGATGACACTATGGGAGGGATACTCTTTTGTGATCCTGTGCACAATTCTAAATATCTCATCCTGAGTTGGCAATCGGTGATGCGAGCGAATGAACAGATTGATTTTCGCGTTTATTCTCTCGCCCAACTGCAACTGTCTCATCTCGATTTCGCGATCTTTTGCGCTCATTGGCGGCGATGGCGGCGCGAAAAGAGCCTGTGTGTCGTATTTATCGCCCATTGGGTTGCCTGCAGGGATGAGTTGACTGATGCCGGCAAGAAGGATGATGAACGCGATTGGACCCACCAGAAGAAAGATGGCGGAGTGAGTTTTTTTTCGTTGCGGCTCAATTGGGTTCATTTCCATTCCCTCCGGTTAGAATCCTAATACACTATTATACAGGTTATCATTCCAGGATTACTTCCCATTTCCGCATAGGATTTAGTTTGAATAAAAAAACCGGCTGTCGGCACATACCGACAGCCGGTGGAGCGTTTTATCGGATAGTCCCCTACCGAAGCCCAGCTCCGGGGGCGGATTCAGCAATAGACATGAACCCACCTCCTTCCGAGGCACAATGAAGCGGACGCCTCACTTTCTTATAACGAATATCTCACGCATTTTGTTCTTCATTCCTGAATTTTTGTCGAAATGAGTCCTTTAAAGTCCTCCCGCCGGTCCTTCCCACACGCTTCCGCCGAATGTGGTGGCGAAAATCACGTTTGGCTCCCTGGGATCGAAGGCGATTCTCTGTACGTTTCCAAAAGGCATGTTATTTATGGGCTTCCAGGTTTTTCCATTGTCCTTGCTCAGCCATAGACCCGCTCCCGGAGCGTCTTCGGTCAAGGTCATGTAGATCCATCCTCGATGGAAGGGGCTGAGATATGCGCCGAAGGTCTGCGGTCCCTTTCGAGCCAGAAGCTGCCAAGTTTCGCCCCCATTCGTAGTGCGATACAGTCCACCCTGCTTTTCCCCCTGTGCGTCGCATGCTCCCACATAGATGATTTTGCTGTTGTGCGGGTCCACGGTGAAGTCCTTCGGCCAGAATAGTGGATTGCTTCGGTTGATCCACGTCCATGAGTTTCGCTTCGGATCGAACCGGTAAAGTCCCACGCCATCCATTCGATATTGACCTCCCTGACGCAGGGCGGTGATCATTGCGAAAAGGGAACCGTCCGGATGCAAGTAAATTCGACATACGCGAAGATTCTCAGGAGAGCCCAAGCCGTTGTTCATTGCATGCCATGTGGCTCCACCGTCCGTGGATTTGAACACCCCTCCACCGAACTGGCCTGCGTAGAGAGTTCTGGAGTTCACCGGGCTTCGCGGATCGATCACGATGGATGTGGTCGCCTTGGGAGGAAGCCCAATCGAGCAGGGTTTCCATGTGGCGCCGTAATCCGTGCTGACGCAAACCCCTCCTGGAAGATCACTGCGATGTCTTCCGGAGATGATGTTGTCATTGGGGATATCGTGCACATCGGAGAATGCCCCCCATATCTTGCCGGGAATTTTGGGGTCGAAAGCGAGTTGGTAGCAGGTGTTCTCCCATGGCGGGCGACCCTTTCGCGCCCACCATTCCCAGGTTTTGTCGTTATCCAGGGAGCGTGCGAAACCGAGGTCCGTGTAACAGATGTAACGAATATTCGATTTGAAGGGGTCCACATAGAAATTCCAGGTGGTCGTAATCACCAAACCGTTGCATATCCATTTGGCTAGGTTGTTTGACGTGTCACGTTCAGGAGCGCGCCTAGTGAAACACAATGCCCATCTGTTTCCTCCATCGGTGGTCACATAGCAGCAACCGTTCATGAACGCGAATATATGGTTTGGATTGTTGGGGTCGACCACCGGAACTAACACGTCCTGAAAATACTGTCCGTTTGCATTCACCATGTAGTCCGACGGAACGTTGCAGTTCGGAAAACGCGGGTCCGCTTGAAACACCGGTTTCCATGAGACGCCGGCGTCGGAGGAGCGAAAGATCGTGCAGTTATGCGGGGGCGGGACGCCGGTGTTTGAGTTTGATGCGTAGACAATCCTTGGGTTGGCGTCCGAAGATGCAACATATCGGTATTGCGCAACGGATCCCATAGCCCATTGATCAAAGGCTTTCGTTTCCAGGTTCAACCCCGCGCCATTGATGCATTCCCAACTGTCGCCTCGGTTCGTGGAGCGATAGATCCCTCCATGGTATCGCCCGTTCAACGTCGTCGCCTGCACGGTGCAGTATAAGAAAAGACCTTCATGGGCATTGGAGGCGCCGCAAAACGATAGAATTGCCGAGGATGGAAGTCCGTTGATGATGGATATCCAGGTCTTGCCCTCGTCGTCCGAACGCCATATGCCCTCATCGGTTGCTGCATAGCATGAGGTGGCGTACCGAGGCGTATCGTTCTCGAAGCAAAAGGCAATGGGAGTTCCCGTCGGGCCTTGGCAACGGGTCCAATGGAGACCACCATTCAGGGAGATGTAGCAGGCGCCATTGGAGCCGACCAGCATTTCCTTCGAATGAATTGGGTTTATGACGATTTCACCTTGCAGATTGCCTGGAAGGTCTCCGATATTGGTCCATTGCGCGCCCCCGTCGTGGCTTACCTTCATCCCCGCCCATCCGTTTGCCGCGAAGATGGTATTCGGATCCTTGGGAGAGAACGCAGGAGAGCATTGGGTGCTTGATACGAGCTGAAGATGATTGATCATACGCCATGTCATGCCGTTATCAGCCGAGAGGTACGCGGCGCTCATGTCGCAATTGATCATGAACCTGTTGGGTTGGGTTGGGCTCATCGCCGCTGCAAACAGACCGCCTCCGCCGGATAGACCTATCGGTTTCCATTGTGCCTGGGCGTGAGATGAAACGGCCATGCATAACATAAGAGGAATTGCAATCGATAATAGGCGTTTTGGCATTTCAGATACTCCTTTGCTCGTTGGACGGAGAAGTAACAAAACGGAAAATGCATTCACCCGTCATTATATCGCACACTATTGAGGGAAGACAAAAAGCCCGGCGCGAAATTCGCGCCGGGCTTAACAATTTCCTGTTTACGGGAACACTTCGCCTTCCTCCTTTGCGAACACCGCATTGGGAACCACATCCTTCTCCGTAATCGGCTCCAAACCGAGCACTTGAGCACGACTGATCTTGTAGACCTTTTGCAATATTCTATCCGACGGTGCGCCCGGTATGGGGGATTTCACCGTCCATAAATAATGTTTGTCGGTCATTCCTTCGCCGCTCCAACCAAATTTATCCTGAATGAAGGGCGAAGTCTGACGAGGATCGAAATAAAACACCAGCCAGTAATAGGGTTGTGAGAAGCTATACATAGTCGGGTCGCGGCTCATATCGATTTTATGTCCCCACTTCCCATTGATAACTGAGTGCTGATCCCACATGATGGTTTGAGATTCGTCAATATTAAAGGTGAAATGTTTTAACTTTTCTGGATGCCAGTTGTAATCAAACAGTTCGATCGTGACGCGCGCCCCGTTGCCCACATTGAATTGTCCGTTTGGCATAAGCACCTTCGGTTGAATAAACACGGGATGGCAGTTAAACGCGCAATTCCAAGGATGAGCCGTGGCTGCGGGACGTGGTTTGCCTGCGTCGGGCCCCTTGGTGTAGATATAAGCGTCATCCGGGTAGGGTTGCCCTGTTTGCGGATTGAAGCTCTTGGTCATTTTGCGATCGATGGCGAAATCGATCTCATGTGTGTAGCGGCTATAAAGTCGCTTGAGATTGATCTCCCAGTTATGCTCTTCCGTATCTCGCATGTTGCGGGTGCTGAAGTCCTTGGGGTTCAGTTTCAGTTTCGCATTACTAATGGCGAGCGCGTGCTGCCAAACCGCAAGCGCCTCTTTAATTCTCCCCTGATGTTCAAGAGAGTGCGCCAACTGATGCCAAACGAATATCGGAGCGGATTCCGTGGGGTGCCCGTGGAAGTCCTGCGCCTTAAGAGTTGTTGCAATCTTAAACCACTTTTCCGCGCGTATGTAGTTCTTCATTTTATCGGAACTCTCCCAACCGATTTCAAACGGGATGTCGTAAACCGTGGGATTGTTCTCGTACCCCTCCTCCAGAAGCTTTTGCGCGGCAGGGATGTAGCGGCGATCGCCACGCTGATCGGAGTCGGTGAAGTTATAGGACATATGCCATGCGCCAGTGATGTAGACATCAATCGCATGCGGGTTCAGCCACGTCACCATTCGCACCAATGGCAGAATGGCGTCGTAATCCCCGGAATCGAAAAACTCATCCGCGCGAATCCAGAGCAAACCGGCAACCGCCTGAGATAACCCCAGCATCGGTCCGAGAATGAATTCATTGGAAAGCCCGGAAAATACGGTGTGCTCCCCTTTGTGAAACTCGGCGATCTTTGGATCCATGATATGTTGCATCAGGACTGTCAGGAGGAACAACGGGACCAGCGCGATTATTAACTTTCTGCGCGTAGCTACGCTCATCGATTTCTCCCTACACTTCCCGCTTGTCGAAAACCAGTATCGCCGCAATCAGCAAGACCGCTGAGTAGATTAAGGCGTAAACGATATTCTGCATAATAAAAACATTCTCGTTGCTGATTTCAACTGTCGGGTTGATCAGCTTGTTTTGAATGTTGAAGTTGCCAAAGTTGGGCAAAACGAAATGGATGATGTTCGCTAGTATCTTCGTTGCGGGGTTGGGGTTATTCGTAAGCGAATCCGTCACGGATGATAGATTTCCGACGATGAAGACCGCGAAGGTTACGAAGAAGTTCACGACCGGTGTCAGGAATGTGCTGAAAAATATCGCCATCGCCCCCAGCAGCATCATCTGGAAGAATGTGAGTACCACTCCTTTAACCATTTCCGGCGAGAGGAATTTCTCCTGATACCATAGAACGCCTAGGAACACAACCCCCATGGCGGCGATCATCACGAAAACGGTGAACAATCCTCCAAGGAATTTTCCCAGGACGAACTCATAACGTTGAACCGGCTTGGATAACACCGTGTAAATGGTTCGTCGCTCGATTTCGGTGGGAATAACCTGAATGCTGGAGAGAATGGTTATCAGTAACCCTCCAATCATGATCATCGCCAACCCGAGGCTTCTGAGAATTGAGGAGCTTTCCCTCGGGCTGAGAAAGCTTACGGACGGGCCGATCGCTATCATGCCAATCGTAACGATTAGCAGAATCAGCAACACTTTGCGCCGAAGCATATCATCCAAGGTTTGCTTTGCAATCGCAAGAGTGACCATGTGCTAATTGCCTCCCTCTTTCAATACAGTATCCACGAATACCTCCTCCAAGGTGCGTCTGTGCGGCATCACGGCGATGATCGTCGCCTTCGCAGAGCGAATGATATCTAAAATATCCGTTACATTCCTCTCATCAGCGGAAGGAATGCGGATGTGGGTGTCGTTGATCTCCACGATATCGGTCATGGACTTGATTTTCTCCAAAGCCCCGTTGAGTTTCCCTTCGGCTCGAATTTCGACTTTCTCTCCGGCGGTGAGTTCGTTAATCGTGCCGGTTGTGAGCAATTTTCCTTGATGAATGATGGCGACTCTGGAGCACACCAATTCGACGTCGGGGAGTTGATGGGAACTAAGAAACACGGTTTTCCCTCTTTTGCCCACGTTCACGATGATTTCTCGCAATTCAGCATGGGCGATAGGATCGAGACCGGATGTCGGCTCATCCAAAAAGAGTAGTTTGGGGTCGTTGATCAACGCTTGCGCAATGCCGATTCTTTGCAGCATTCCCTTGGAGTAACTATGCAATGGACGTTGCCAAGCCTTGTGATCGAGATGAACATCCTCCAGGCATTCCTTAACTCTTTTGCTTCGCGTCGGTTCCGAAATGTGAAAGAGTTTGGCGTAAAAGTCCATCACATCCCAACCGGTCATGTTTTCATAAAAGTATGGGTTTTCGGGAAGATAGCTCGTTAGACTTTTAGTGGCGGTGTCGCCCAGTGGGTGATCCAAAACCGTGGCGGTGCCGGATGTCGGAAAAATCAAACCAAGCAGCATTTTGATGGTGGTTGTTTTTCCGGCTCCGTTTCTGCCAAGGAAACCGAATATCTCGCCTTCCTCCACGTCAAGCTCCAGATTGTCCACTGCGGTTATCTCTGATTTGTTAAAAACATCCAAGTACTTTTTCGTCAAGCCTTGAATGCTGACAGCGGCAGGCATAAATTAGACCTCCTTAATAAAGCGGTCGCTTCATGAAATAAAATGATAAACATAGACGGCGAACATACGGGGGCTCAGCGCATTCTTCGCGTCAAGTGATATGCACGAGAATAGGCATGCTGTACGTCAGCCAACACGTTATACGCAAAATCCATGTGGAAATATCACAATCAAAACAGATCAAGCTCAAATAGTATAGCTTTGTAAAATCTTTTCTGTCAATTCGTCTTGCAAAGGCAAGCGATGGGAATCATTGGGCGTTAGGTCGAGCGACGCATTCCGTTTACAGATTGCGGGAGTTCGGACGGTATGCTATAATAGGGATGCATGCGTCAGGAACATTCTTTCCGGCGCAAATTTGCATGTATTATCTTGGAGGTGAATTGCGTTTTGATAGACACCAGTGATTTTCGGAATGGTTTGTCAATCATTCAGGACAACGATATCTACACCATAGTGGAGTTTCAGCATGTTAAGCCGGGAAAAGGCGGTGCGTTTGTCCGCACGAAACTGAAAAATGTTAAATCCGGAGCCGTGATTGACAAGACTTTCCGCGCCGGTGAAAAGATGGAGCAGGCGCGACTGGAACGCCGAGTGATGCAATATCTGTATCAACTCGAAGGCGAATACTACTTGATGGACAAGGACACCTTTGAGCAGATATCGGTGAAGAAAGAGCTGATCGGGGATCCTGTCAAGTATCTCAAAGACGGCATGGAGGTGACGGTGATGGATCATAACGGAGACATCATCGGCGTGGAGGTGCCATTTTTTGTGGAATTGGAAGTCACCAGCACCGATCCGGGAGTTCGAGGAGATACGGCGTCGGGAGGATCCAAACCGGCGGAACTCGAGACCGGAGCGGTCATTCAGGTGCCATTCTTCGTCAATGTAGGTGATAAGGTCAAAGTCGACACTCGCAGTGACACCTATTTGGAGCGGGTTAAATAGCGAGAGCTTGATACTCACCCCGTGGAGGGCAGATTACTTTGCAGATAAGCCATAGCTCACCTAGCGGTCCTTCCTCCGATCGATTGATCCGGATACTATTGGATTGGGGGCGTCGGATATTTCAACTTTCCGCCCTCGCCGCCGTCGTTCTATTCGGTTACCTGCTTTATGGCTTGATCCTTGGGGATGTGGGAAATTGGAGTTCGATGGGACATGCGGATAGGGTGCGGATCGCCGGCAATATTCAATCGGCGATTACGTATTTGAACATCGCGTTGTCCCTCCTTATCCTGACCGCCTGCGCATTGTATTACGATGATGAGGTTGTTGGTTATCTGATGCTTGGAGGCGCGGTGGCGTTATTCTACGGCGTACCGTTCCTCTTTCAGTTTTTAATGAGCGATCAGGTTCATCTTTGGGAGCAGAGTAACAACACCGCAGCCCTTGCCATTTACAATGAATTCCATGTCGCCGCCCTGATTATGGGGGTTCCCGGCATTCTTCTTACTCTGCGGGATATCCTTTTGCGCATCCTGATGGGGGTCACCATCCGTCAGGAGCAAAGGAAAAACATGAAATACGGCGGAGCGGTGAAAGTGGAAAAACCTCCGTCTGGCGCGCTGATCGGAGCGTTTGCTAAATGCTGGCAACTGCCCTATTGCCGATCAAGCTTCAGGGTGCATTGCCCCATCTATTTGGAACGCACCAAATGCTGGAGGGAGCGTGTCGGATGCATGTGCGAGGAGACAGTCATCCGAAAGTCGATGGACGCCATCATCCATCGGGAGGAGATCATCAAGATCGATGACGAAGATGAGAAATCGCCCAAGGAATCGACGCCGGTGACCCAAAAATCCGCTTCTAAAGTCGGACAAAGGCATGTCCGCATTCCGCATAATCCGAACTTGCCAATGTCGTTGAAAATTGAGCGATGCCGAAGCTGTGTGATCTATAACGAACACCAGAGATTGAAATATCAGTTGCTGGCTCCTATTTTCACCGTGATGCCGCTCCTGCTGACAATCTGGAAATTCAATGACTTTATGACGATTTTGAATAGTTTCATGCGATCCATAGACGAAGCAATGTCTCACTTGGCGTTGGTGCAGAACCCCCATCACACCACCATAGCACAGAGCCTGATTAGCAGCGATACGATCGCGGAGTATCTCATTGTGGGCTGCGTGGTGATATTCATCACAACGCTTTGGCTTCGATTGCTTGAATATTGTATTTTCAAATGGATGATATAGGCGTACGAATAATAAAAACCTCTGAGAACAGAGGATAAGAAAAAATGAAAAGGCGCATATGAGGGAATCATTGATAGAGGAAGTGGAGCGACTGGTGTCTTTGGTGGAAAGCCACAAAATTAGCGAGATCACCATCCGCAATGACCAGACACGAGTGACGGTGCGCAAATCCCCGCCAGGTAGTTCCGTTCGGAGGAGCGCCGAATCCAACGCGGCGCATCCATCAACCGGCGACGACATCGTCGTAACGACGGGCGGCTCATTATCCGAAACGGAGCAGGCGATCCGATACACGATCACGGCTCCCATGGTGGGGATATATCACCACGCGGAACCTCCTGTGAGCATCGGCTCCGTGATACACAAGGGGCAGGTGGTCGGCGTCATCGAAACGATCAAGTTGATGAATGATGTTCTTTCCGACCGCGATGGCGTGTTGGAGGAGATTCACGTGGAGGCGGGGATGCCCGTGGAATACGGTCAGCCACTGTTCGTCATAATTGAAAATCCTTCATGAAGGGATGGCATATCATCCCGATGCGAGCGATGCATTCCTTGCCTCGGCGCTTACACCGCACAAGCGGAATACACTAACGAACGGATCCTTATGTTTCAAAAGATACTGATTGCAAATAGAGGAGAGATAGCCGTACGCATCATCCGGGCGTGCAAGGAGATGCGCATTAAAACAGTGGCTGTACATTCCACTGCGGACTCACAGTCTCTTCATGTACGACTTGCGGATGAGTCCGTATGCATCGGTCCTCCATCCAACAAAGAGAGTTATCTCAACGCCCCGAATATTATCGCCGCCGCTCATATTACAGGAGCGGAGGCCATCCACCCGGGATACGGTTATTTAAGCGAGCAATCCACGTTCGCCGAGGCGTGCGAGGCGTGCCAGGTGACCTTTATCGGACCGCCGGCGGAAGTGATTGAAAAGATGGGTGACAAAGCCTCCGCGCGTGAAACAGCGCGATCCGCAGGCGTGCCGATTGTGCCTGGTGCGGACGGAATCATTCCCAACGATCAGGAAGCGATGAAGGTCGCGCGAAAGGTGGGATATCCCGTTTACATCAAGGCTACCGCAGGCGGAGGAGGCACGGGGATTCGCCGCGTGGATACCGACGAGGAGTTACCGACCGCTTTTCAAATGGCGAGGGCGGAGTCCGAGGCGGCGTTTGGCAATCCGGAAGTATACATTGAAAAACTGATAGAGTCGCCGCGACACATAGAGGCTCAGGTATTGGCCGATAATTTTGGTCACGTCATTCATCTGGGCGTGCGGGAATGCTCGGTGCAGAATATTCGTCACAAGAAGCTTGTGGAGGAGGCGCCGGCGAGCGCGATTCCGCAAAGCCTCCAAAATAAGATAGGCGAAGCCGCAGTTCGTCTGGCGCAAAAGGTTGGCTATCGCGGAGCGGGCACCGTGGAGTTTCTTGTGAACTCACGGGGTGAATTCTTTTTCATGGAGATGAACACAAGATTGCAGGTGGAGCATCCTGTCACGGAGATGGTTACGGGCGTGGACATCGTCAAGGAGCAGATACGTATCGCGTTCGGGGAGCCGCTGTCGGTGACTCAGAAACAGGTGGTGATGAACGGGCATTCGATTGAATGCCGTATTACTTCGGAGGATCCCGAAAATAATTACGCCCCAAGCGCAGGGAAAATTGAAAGCGTGCACTTTCCGGGCGGATTGGGCGTGCGCGTGGAGAGCCAAATCTATTCCGGATACGAGACCCCGCCATATTACGATCCGATGCTCGCAAAATTGATTGTGTGGGCGCCGGATAGAGAACAAGCGATAGCTCGAATGTCCAGGTGTTTGGATGAGATGGAGATCATAGGTATCCCCACCAACATATCGCTCCAAAAGCGAATCATCGCCAACCCTTTCTATCGAAAAGGCGAGGTGACCACCGACTTCCTGGCACGAAGAGTGATGGAAAACGGACTTTGAGGAGACGCTCGCATTCCACGCCGTCTAGGTGGGGGCGAGCGATCCGTCCGTATGAATATGGATTTATAAGAGAGCCATGAAAATCTATTGCTCGCAGCTATATTGTGTGCAAACCGTTCATTGAAGGCCCTGTCCCGAAAATCGTATATTTGAAGTTGGATGAGAGATTGGCGTAAGAAATTCGTTGTTTCAGGAGGCGGTTTTCATGCAACGAGATCGACACACTCTATTTGTAATTTTCTGCAGTCTCCTTATAATTTTCCTCTCGCTACGATCTGGTGCGCAAAATCCCCCCGGTCCTAAAGTCGTTTGCAGTTTGTTTTATCATTCCTCCTATGAATCCGACGCAACTCTGAACAAACAATATAACCTAATCAAACTAAAGAATCCGAGGATGGCGCCAAGCTTTTTGGCTTATATGAAGGGAATGCGGAACATTCGCAATGGCGATTACGCAATGGCGCTAATGAACTTTCAATCCGCCTTGAAGCTTATCCGCTCTCATAGCGCATGGTATTTGTATTACTATATTGGAGTGTGCCAATTGGCGACAGGGCAAATACGGCAAGGATATGATACGCTTATAAAATTGCAAGATGTGAAAATGTCAAAGACGCAGCAGTATATATTGTGCATGGAGCTAGGCGCCGCAAGTTTTGATCTCGGAAAATATGTGGAATCCGCCCAATGGTATCGTAAAACACTTTCCGTGGATAAAAACTCGATGAAGTGGGAGATTGACGGATATCCTGGGGACGTTAACGATGTCATAGCCGGAGTGACGCAAATGAAAAGCCTGTCAGATGCGGACAAGGCGAACTTTCTGTTGAATATCAGCCGTTTATATTTTAGTTTGGGCGAAGAAAAAGAGATGACCATCGTCGTTCGAGCCAGTCTGAAATTCAATCCCAACAACGGCATCGCATACGAAATCCTGGGCGGGCGGGAGGAAAGCAATAATAACTTTCAATTAGCGGAGAGACTCTGCAAAAAGGCTTTGGCTTTGGATTTTAACGATCCTCATGCGATGAGCGAGGATTACTCCGAGATCGGAAACATCCAATTGAAACGCCACAGGATTCAGGAAGCCATATCCTCCTTCCGGAAAGCTGTTCAGCTGGACCCGAACAATCGCAGCGCGGCGATGTCGCTCTTGCTATCAAGGAAAGCTCTTGGGGAGAACGTTGAAATCGATGAGACAATCGATGAAGTCCGCCATAAAGTCATGGATTCACTCTACAACTGGTTTTGGACATTCCTCATCCTCCTCGTCATGGAGTTGTTTATTCTGTTGAGATACGGGGATAAACTATTGGCGCGGAGGTTCTGGGTGGCGACAGGCATCTTAGTACTGTTGCAAGCTGTCATCATCCTACTGATGAAATTCGCCTCCGGAAGATATACACATGGCATGCATGCGATTATGATTTTCGGGTTATTATCCTTGCTTTGCAATACTTTGTTTTTTATATATTATTCGTATATTGCGGTAATTGAATACAAGTATTTCCACGCCCTAAAAATTCACAATTCAAAAACATCATAGTATCCAATAGTTATCGATTTGATATCCGAGGTTAATGATGAACTTATATTCCAGTCGGTGTGTTATGAATAAAAGACACAATCGTTTGGTGATTTATCAACCTCTAGATAAATACATGAGTTATCTTTTACGTAAATTAATACCTCTTTATGTTATATTCATAGTTGTTATGATTGTTATTAATGATCATTTTCACATTAATCAATGGGAAAATTGTTTCGTTACATTCATTGGATATGGGATTATTGAAATAATATCTCCCAATTCATTAATCAATTCCTATTTGTATTTCAATGAGGAAGGAATCTATGTGAATATACAAGGGAATCAATATTATAGAGGATTTTTAAAAAAAGGGAGACCTGACTATCCATACGATGAGATAGGTAAATGGGCAATCATCCGTGAATCCGACTATTACACTTTGATAATTTACGATTTGAACCATAACTCCATCACCTTCCCTCTTTATGGAGATTCGATGCGAATCGAACAAATACGTCGCCAGATATCGGAAATGATTCCCATCCTTGGTGAATAATTTGATTATAATCCGGTTGGGCAATGCGTGTTTTGTCGGCATGCGACTTCTTTCACGTCTCTAAGGAGTGAAGCATCGCCATTAACTGGATGGGTTGATGCCGAACACATGGGCGTTATGAGCCCACCATTCCTTCCATGGCTCCTTCAATCGATCCACATAGTAGTATTGTATGAGGAGGTTCACGCGTTTCGCGTTCACCTGATAGTTCTTGGTGGATAGGGAGTGAATCAACTGAATCTGCTGCTGATGATCTCGGATGTTATTGAGAATCTGAACCTCTATCTCCGGAGCCAGGAGAAAGAGCGGAGGGATGCGGATGGAGGAGTAATACTGCGTACCGGCGCCGGGGAAATTGTCCATCACCCCTGAACTTTGCTCCCACTCATGGGGGTGCGCGCTATCCAAGCCGTGCTGAGGGTCTATGTTTTCCCTGTACCATTCCGTCATAGGGGTATCTCTTATGGTGGTGAAATTAAAGCCGTAAATATGAGTATGGATACGAACGGCTCGGCAGAGAACGCATGTTTCCGTGTAGCGCTCTTCCTGCGTGAAAAAACCCGAGGCGTATGCGACCGCAACGAAGAATACAAGAATGATGATAGCCGATATCGCGAAGCGCTTCATCTGGATGATTCCTTAACGTAGGTTCGATTGGATGACAATGTTCGTGTCGCGTTTAAGGATATCCTTCCAGCAAAATATCCTCCTTTAACGTTTTCACGTTCAGTTTGTTTAACGTGATGGCGTCCCTCATGCGCTCCACCCCGGCGCCGCCCACCCAGGAAGGCGCCTCTGTCCCTCCGACTATCTTCGCGCCAACGAAAAGCATTATTTTGTTTGCCATTTGGTTCGAAAGAAATGAGGAGTGTACTTGCGCACCTCCCTCCACCAGAAGGCTGGTGACCTCTCTCTCGCCCAACTCACGTAGTAATGCAGGAAGCGACACTCTGCCCGTATTATCGGCGTCGAGAGGCAAAATCTCCACCCCTTTGTCCTGTAAAAGACGCATTTTTTCGTCGTTTAATGGTGCGGTGGCGGCAATGATCAGAGGGTATTGATCCGCAGTGCGGACGAGTGAGGATTGCATCGGAATACGCAGGCGGCTATCCAAAACAATGCGCAATGGTTGACGCGGATATTGGGGTTCCGGTCGAGGGGTCAGCATAGGGTCATCCGCGAGGACGGTTCCCACGCCGCACAGAATGGCACCGGCTCGCGCCCGTAGCTGGTGAACGTAACTGCGAGTGGATTCCGACGTGATCCATTTGGAATCACCCGTGCGCGTTGCAATCTTGCCATCCAGGGTCATGGCGCATTTCAGGATAACGAACGGTTTGCGGTTGGTCTGAAAGTGCAGGAACGCTTCATTCAACTTGCGGGATTCGCTTTCGCACAGCCCCACATCCACTTGCATACCCGCTTTACGCAATTCCTCCACCCCTTTTCCACTTACCTTGGGGTTGGGATCTATCATCGCCACCACGACGCGACGGATGCCGGCCTGAATGAGCGCGAGGGTGCAGGGAGGGGTTCTGCCGTAATGGGAACAGGGTTCCAGGGAAACATACGCCGTCGCGCCCCGAGCGAGATCGCCGGCTCGCCTCAATGCGAACACCTCGGCGTGCGGTTGTCCCGCCATGGGGTGAAATCCTTCGGCTATTTTTCTTCCATCTCGAACGATAACGCACCCGACCATTGGGTTTGGATGAGTGTATCCCTTTGAGGCGATGCGCAATGCGCGTCTCATCCAGCCTCTGTCTTCGGGAGTGAAGATTGGATTATCGCTCATCCGTGCTCTCTTTATTTTCCGATGCCACTTTTCGCCAGAAATCTCTTTGTGCCATTCGCATGCGAATTTGAACGGATTTCAGATCAAACCAAGCGAGGAGGAATATGGAGAATGTGATGATCATGCATAACGCCCACCAGGATAGGATCAGGATCACTTTGCGAAGGTAGGCGTGACGCATCTCCATGGGTATGGTATCGGCGGGAGGAATATGGAAGATGGGTAGGGTCAATCCAAGGATAATCATAACGATTGTCGTCAGTAACAATATCCCCATAAGCGCGCGAAGACGTTTTTGCCGAGACGGTATCTGAAAGTTGATATCGGATTTTTCATCAGGCATGACAACCTCCCTTGGTTCAATCCGATTGAATCGCGTGATGAATTGCTCGAAATCCCTCCGCCGCACCTTTGGGATGATCAAATACGGCGCTGCCGGACACGAGCACGTTTGCTCCTAGGGTGGTCATCTCCTTGGCGTTAACGGACGAGATGCCTCCGTCAACCTCCAATTCGATGAAGTGCGATGCGGTTTTAAGTAAATGAAACGACTCGGAGATTTTGGTTCGCATGGCGGGGATGAACTCCTGACCTCCAAACCCGGGGTTCACCGTCAGAAGCAATAAAAGATCGATGTCATCCAACAGATATTCGAGGATATTCAATGGGGTGGAGGGGTTCAACGCCAGACCCGCCTTGGCGCCGTTCTTGCGTATATGGTCGAGTGTGCGTTGCAAATGCACGCACGCTTCGGCGTGAACCGTAAGAATGTCCGCACCCGCCTTGATGAACTCTTCGATATATCTTTCCGGTTGCACAATCATGAGGTGTACGTCGAACTCCAAATCGAAATGAGGTCGCAGGGAGGAGATCACCCTCGGGCCGAAGGTGATGTTCGGAACGAATTGTCCGTCCATCACATCGAAATGAATGGTTTTGGCGCCCGCATTTTGACAAACCATGACCGCTTCGCGAAGCTCGCCGAAATCGGCGGAGAGAATGGACGGGGCGATCCTCGCGTTCCTTTCAATGCCCGTCGCTGAGATTGATTGTCTGCTCGTTTGATGGGGTTGTGGCATTATTGAAATATGTCCTTATGGTGAATGATGGACCTGTCACTTTCACGGATCTAACAATCGTATCGCCTTTATTATAATATCCGTTTATTGGAGTGTGCGTTCCATTGACGTCCGTATACTCCACTCTAACGGGTCCGGAATCTCTGACTTTAATTCGTATGCGATACCTTTTAGGTGTGAAATCCGAAGGCGTGGAACTGGAGGAGGTATTGGAGTTGGAACCCGAATCACTGGATGCGGAACTATTGGAGTTCTGATCAAACGCGTTCGAATTGTCAGAATTGCCGTTATTCGCATTCGCATTGTCCGATGAAGCGGACGATTCTGAGCTGTTCGAACCATTGTTGGACGAATCGTAATTATCTCCGGACGAACCGGAATTATCGCCGGAGGTTGACGCATTGGCGGAGGGACCGTCGCTAATGACGAGATTCACCGGTGTGGACCTCGGCACTTTTTTCCCGGGGGGCGGTGTTTGCGAGATGACATTTCCCGCGATGATTTGATCGCTATCCGCTTGAGTGACATTTCCAATGGATAAACCGCTCTGTTGAAGCTGTTGATTGGCGTCATCGCCGGTCATATTGATAACGCTTGGTATGATAACGTTTCTGGAGCCTTCGCTCACCCATACATTCACGGTTTTACCGGGGTAGACAGGGGAGTTTGGATCATAGTCGGTTTTGAATATTACATTGGGATCGTATTGATCGTTAAAGTCATCGTGGCGAATGAGTTTCACTCCCAGATCGTCCGCTTCGGACTTCGCCTGATCATAAACCATTCCCACCAAATTGGGCAGTTTTTTCTGCATCGGTTTGGAGAATGTGGCGAGATAAAGAGGGATTCCAATGATCAAAGTGGATAGAAGTATAAAGAGAACCGTCCCTATCGCTATCTTGAGATAGGGCGAGACCCTGTCATCATACGTCCCGTAAGCCATAACGGAGTCTCCATTCTTTATCACCTTGCCCTGCGCCTTCGGGAGTTCCTCCACGGTTGCCGAATCTACGGATGACTTTGCGGACTTTGCGGGCGAGGGAATTTTCGCGCCTGACGCTACGGAAGCGCTTGTTGGCTCCTGGGCGCGCTCCTTCTCGGGTTCCGCAACCGTTATGGGTTGCAATCCGCTCACAGGGGACCAGGAGAGCGATTTCCCAAAGCGAAGCGCATCGCGAACCATCTTCAGATCGTTGAGCATATCGTTCATGGAGCGATATCGGTCCTCGGGATGTTTTTGCAAGGCCTTCATGACAATACCGTCCATGGAGCGAGGAACGGAGGCGTTCATAGCCTTGGGGGAGGGAATAGGATCCTTTTGATGTTTTGTGGCGATAATCAATGGCGTCTCCCCGGTGTAAGGAAGACTGCCAGTGAGCATTTCGAAGAGGATCACCCCCAGTCCGTAAATATCCGCCGCAGGAGTAACCGGGGCGCCGCTGATGGTTTCGGGCGCCTGATAGTAAGCGAATTGGCTCAGATTGTGAGACGCCGCCTTCGGGCTCGCCATAAGCGCCTGAACCATGCCGAAATCCGTTACCTTTAAAACTCCCTCCGGGCTGATGATGACGTTTTGGGGGCGCAGGTCGCCATGAATCACTCCGCTTTGATGCGCTTGGTGCAGGGCTTCCGCGATCGCCACGGCGAAATCCACGGTGACTGCGAGTGTGAACGGGGCGATTCGGCGGATGCGCTCCTTTAAGTTGATTCCTCGGATGTATTCGGTGATGACGTACACGGAGCTCGGTTCGGTGATGATCTCAATTTGTCGCGCGATGTTGGAATGGGATAGACGAGACACTGAAGCCGACGCACGAAGTAATCCCGCGTAAAAATCGGCATCGCTTATATATTCGGGACGCAACGACTTCACCGCCACCATCTGATTGGTGGATTTATCCCGCGCTTTGTACACTTGAAAGAACGCCCCGTTACCCAATTGCTCCAATATTTCATAACGAGAGTTGATCACTCGATTGATCAATTTAGGTCGCCCCTTGTGTCGGAAGGAGATATAACATCAACCAACGCCTTACCGGATAGGATAAACTCTTTTCCTTGATTGAATGCAATTCAAACCTCAAAATCACCCTGTTGTGTCGTGTTTGTTCAAACTGTTTCCAGAATCCTCAGCCTGGCGATTCATTGTGAATCGGATCATAACCAACAAGACAGTGAATGCAAGCAGAAGATAGTAAACCGTTATTAAGTCCAACCGCGCCAGGGAAGGATACGCCGCGTCCCCTTGCAGCATCAATTCCGTACGTTGCACGGTTCCAAAGTATTGGATCGCAGGTGTGAGGATCCAGCCTATCGCCAACGCCAGCCCGATTTTATCCAGCCACGTTCGCCCCTCGGTTTTTACCTGAGCGGCAACAACTTTCGACGATTGAATCCGTGGATTCCTCCCGCTCATCTTAAGTCCATCCCTTTTCATCCTCAGGCTCCAAGGGCGATGTGCCGTTTGATTGCGCTCAGCACCGCCGCTTCCGGTGTATTGGGAACCACCCGGACGCATCCCAAGCCTTCCAACAGCGCCATGGTGAGCTTGCCGCCGGATTGTTTTTTGTCTCTTTGCGTGGCGTTGAGCACTTCGTCAATCGGCAGATCGCTCGGAAACTTCCAGGGCAATCGTGATATTTGAATGGCGCGAAGGATCTCTTCCGTCGTTTCATTGTCGGTCAGATGCATCTCTTCGCTTACGATCGAAGCGGTGACCATTCCAATCGCCACGGCCTCTCCGTGCCGAAATCTTTTATAACCGGTCAAAGCTTCAATGGCGTGCCCGATGGTGTGTCCGTAATTTAGTACGGCTCGAAGTCCCTTTTCCTTCTCATCTCGAGACACGACATCCGCCTTAATTTCGCAGGATCGTTTAATGGCGGGAATCAACCGATCCGAATCCCGAGAGAGAAGTCCGTGCATGTCGGAAACCAAGCTCTTAAAATAATCCTTATCGCAGATTATACCATGCTTAAGCATCTCCGCCAAACCGGAACGGAGTTCCCGCGCCGGAAGCGTTGCAAGCGTGCGTGGTTCGATCAAAACGGCGCGTGGTTGATGAAACGCCCCCACGAGGTTCTTGCCTGCGGGCAGGTCCACTCCGGTTTTCCCTCCGACGCTGGCGTCAACCTGAGCCAAAAGCGTTGTGGGAACCTGCGCAAAGGCGATACCCCTCATCCATGTGGCGGATGCGAAGCCCCCCATGTCGCCGATCACCCCTCCGCCCACGGTGATCAGCAGGCTTTTGCGATCCACGCCGAGAGTTAAAAGTTGATCATAAATTCTTTCCATGGTGCGAAGAGTTTTGTATCTCTCCCCGGACGGCGTTGTGCGTATTGCGGTTCGGATTCCCACTCGCTCCAAGGAGTTCCGAACGGGTTCCGCGTAGAGCGGCGCCAATTTCGGATGGGTCAGGATCACGGCGGATGTGTAGGATCCCGTTGCGCTCAGTATCACCCCCGCTTGATCCAACACATTCCTGCCGATGTGTATGTTATAGGAATCATCGCCCAGATTCACAGGAATAATATGCGTTTCTCTCATGGCTCTTTCCTTGAAGGACGCCTATGCTCGTATGTCCAGGATATCCTCGATGCGCAGTCTGCGTAAGCGTTCAAAACCTTCTCCGCCGTCTCGTTGCAACAGAGTCCGCACGTATCCACACAGACATCCGCAGCTTGACGATAGATGGGTTCCCGATAGCTTAACAGATCGTGAATTCGCTTGCGAGGATCCTCCGTCTGATTCAGGAGAGGTCTGTTGTTGCGATTGACAACCCTTCGAAATATCTCCTCTTCGGAAAGGGTGAGCAGTATCACAACGCCGTGTTTTCTCATCTGCGCCACGTTCTCCGGAAAAAGAGGCGCTCCTCCCCCCGTGGCGATCACCACGCGCGAACCTCGGCAAAGGTCGCGAATGGCTTCCCTCTCCATGTGACGAAAAACCTCCTCCCCGAAGTGCGCGAACAGAGAGGAGACGGATCGTTTCGCGCGTCTTTCCACAAGCGTATCGCTATCGCGAAAACGAAAATTGAGAGCGGTCGCGCATAAACGACCAATCGTGGTTTTGCCGGTCGCCATAAAACCGATGAGGATTAAGTTGGGAGGAGTCTCAGGCATTCGGAGAATTGGTTGTCCCGCGCTCCGGAACTGTCGGGAATCCTTTCCGCGTGATTGCAATTCGTGAAATACCCCTGTATTATCCCACAAGGCTCCGATCAAGTCAAGCGAAGCCTCGTCCGTGCGTTCCCGAATGCTCACGCTACCCTCCAATTCTCGTCATGGGATGCCTTATCCCAGGGGAGGCTCGGTCAACACGACGATCCTGCCTTCCGGATCCGTCAAATTCACTTTGTCGCGCCATTCCTCACGGATCGGAACCCCCTGCATGCGCAACCGTTTGCAGAAATGAGGAACGTCCTCTTCGATGAAATGCAGCGTGGCGAGAGTGGGAGGCTTCAGGTATCGCTCCTCGAAAGTGATGAGAACCTCTCCTCCGTCAAAAGTGATGGATTCCCCCTCCACCTCCTTTGTTACGGCGAGTTCGAGCACGCCTTCGTAAAATCCGCGCACCGCTTGCAACTCCTGTGTATACAACGTGACTCCATAGCAGTTTTTCGGCATAAATCCCCCTTCCTCCATAAATATTCATCGCTTTTCTCAGCCCCCAGGCGCACTTCGCGTGCGTGCGCCGAGCGTTTCCAAGTTTTCACCTCGTGGAAATGCGGTTCGCGAGCGAAGACGCGGATAAAGTGTACATTATATAGTGTATATTTGTATACTTTCCTTAGTAAAACGGCTTGAATCCTTGCTTATATTATGAAGGGAAATCACGGGAGAGAGAAGCATGTCGGAAAAAAACGGTTCCGTATGGGATGTTCGCGAGCGTTTGGAGGAGAATTTTCACAGGGTGGAAACGCTTTTATCGGAGATGGAGGGGGTGGAGGATCCGGCGTTTCGCCTTGCGGCGGCGGCGGAAATCCGTCAGCATATCGCCTTGGCGGAGAGGGCGTTACGCGCGGTCTCCCGTGCGGAGGAGGTGCGAGCCTTCGAGGATGCCGTGCTGGAAGCCTTGGAGGCCGCGAACGCGACGGTTCGACGGAAGGTGGTGGACATATTGAATGCGCGAGCAACTGCTGCGGGGGTTCTGCTCTCGCCTGAATAGTCGTTTTTGGGAGGAGATATGGCGGGATCGCATGGCGGGGTATCAGCGTCGTCCCAAGGCGTTTGCGGAGAGGATTCTCGGTTCCATGTGGTGGGGGCGGCAAGCGGATGTGGCGCGGATGGTGGCTTCCGGCAGGCGTACGGCGGTGAAGTCCGCCAACGGAGTTGGCAAGACCTATCTGGCTGCGGATTTGGCTCTTTGGTTTCTCTACGCCTTCCAGCCAAGCGTGGTTTTGACCACGGCTCCCACATGGCGTCAGGTGCGCAATCTGCTCTGGGAGGAGTTGCGCAGGCGGTTTCGGATGGCGCGGACCCCGTTGCCCGGCAGGATATCGCTCACGCGCCTGCAGGTGGAGGAGGGATGGTTCGCCTTCGGGCTTTCCACCGACGACGCGGTGCGCTTCCAGGGGTTTCACGCGGAAAATCTGTTGATCATTCTGGACGAGGCCAGTGGCGTCCCGGAGACGATCTGGGATGCGGCGGAGGGGATTGCCGTCGGGGGGAACAATCGGATACTGGCGATCGGGAACCCATTGACGCCGAGCGGTCGATTTTATCGTGTTTTTCGTTCGGGGCGCGTCTGGGCGAGGCTCACGATCAGCGCCCTTGAGCATCCGAATGTCACCGGCGAGGGGATTCCAATCCCCGGAGCGGTGACTGCGGAGGCGGTGGAGGAGCGGATTGCGGAGTGGTGCGAGCCTGTGGAGGCTGACGCGAACTCCCCGCTGAGGGATCAGGGGGCGGAGAAGAGTTCCCCCGCGTCCGCCGCCTTCGCGGATACGTTTGAGTGGAAGGGAAGGCGCTATCTTCCGAACAATCTGTTTCGCACCCGCGTGCTGGGGGAGTTTCCGGATTCGGATGATGAATCCCTCATCCCTCTGCGATGGATCGAAGCCGCAATGGGGCGCACGCTGCCTGCGGAGGGGATGCGTCGGATGGCTGCGGACGTGGCGCGTTTCGGAGGGGACGCCACGGTGATCGGTGTGCGGGTCGGACCGTCCCTGACCTATCTGAAGGCGATCCGCGGCGCGGATTTGATGGAGGTCACCGGGGAGATCGCGCGCATCGCATTTGACTGCAAGCCGGAGAGCATCGCCGTGGATAGCATCGGTCTGGGCGCGGGGGTGGTGGATCGGCTGGTGGAGATGAATATCCAAGGGATCGAGCCGGTGAACGTCGCGCTTCCCGCCCGTGATTCGGAGCGGTTCGCCAATCGCCGGGCGGAGATGTACTGGGCGTTGCGGGAGCGGTTTCGGAGCGGGGAGATCGCTCTGCCGCCGGATGAGGAGATGAAGGAGCAACTCGCCTCGCTGCGTTATCGTCACACCTCGCGCGGACAGATTCGGATGGAGAGCAAGGAGGAGATGAAGAGGCGGGGATTGCATTCCCCGGACCATGCGGATATGCTGGCGATGCTGTACGATGGAGGAGGGGAGATCGGGGAGTTTTTCCTTCAGCTTAACCCCGTCGGGCGAGCGGAGCGGCTTCGCGTGGAGATGTGGTGAAAGCGTGAGTTGACTCTCGCCTTCCCTTCGGATACACTCTTTTAGATCGCTATGTTTAACGCCATTGCGGAGCGAGGGCGAAAGCCACGCCATTTATGGAGGATATCCCAATGCCGGATGAACCGGAGAAGACGCAGGAAACACCGGAGTACTACACCGATTCAGTCAATTTCATGACCAATGTCTACGGATTTATGCTGGAGTTTTCCGTGATTCGACAGCAGGACCGGCCGCCGCAGCCGCAGGTGCGCGTGCGGATGAGCCCCCAGCACGCCAAGATCATGAGCCTGCTCCTGCGCAAGAACGTGCAGGAGTACGAGAAGCGGATTGGCACGATCATCCTGCCGGACGGACTTTACAAGGAGCTTGGGGTGAGCGATGACTTCGCGGAGGAGTGAGGAGTGTTGCGGGGAAGCGCGCAAGGAAAGAGGGAGAATCGCCGTTCCTCCCGGGAGAGGACGCTTGCGAGACGTCGGAATCATTCCGAGGAGGAGGGGATATGATGTCAACCTTAAAGATTCCAAAGAATGCGAATTTCAAGGGGGCTGTTCGGAAAGCGGAGGAGACGCTTGAGGAGAATCTGATATGCGATCCCCCCGTGAACGTGTATGAACTGGCGAGTAATTATGGCGTTAGCGTGCTGCACAAGCCTTTTCCGGACGAAATCAGGGATATCTCGGGCTTTATCGTTTTCGATACGCGCGAAATATATGTCAATGCGGCGGACAGCCTGCATCGCAGGCGATTTACGGTGGCGCATGAACTGGGACATTGGCTTTTGCATGAGACATACCTGCGGGAAAATCCGGAACTGGGCATTCTCGCCAGAAGACCCTTGGGGCGCAAGGACGATAACCCATTGGAACAGGAGGCGAACTGTTTCGCCGCCAATCTGCTGGCGCCGGAGCGTATGCTGGCGCGCTACAAAGAGGAGAACCCCAATCTGGTTGCGGAGATATTCGGAGTGTCGCCCGATGTGATCGGCTACCGATTGAAAAGCGTGCGCCTGCAAAATCGCGATGGATGGGGTGATGGAATCCGATAATCCGTATAGCGTAAGGCGATTGCGAAAGCTGGTTGATAGCAGGGCGCAAGCGGAGGCTGGCGCTCCAACCGCGCAGCCCCAACCGAATGTCGCAACGGAGAATTGGGAATCGCAGCTTAAAAGCGAACAAGTGAAGAGGATCATCGCGGAAAATGAGAACTATCGGCAGGATACCGCGTTGAGATTCAAGTGGGCGAACGCGCTGCTGGGGCTTTTATGGAGCGTGTTCGGGTTGATGGCGGGGATCACGCTTGCGGTTATCGGTGTTCCGAACTATGTGCGGCACAATGTGAATCTCCTCGAATGGGTTATCGGCGGAAGTTGCGCGGATATGATTGGTTTGGGGTATATCGTCGCCCATTATCTATTTGGGAATGGGGGCGGAGCTTCCGGAACGCGCCGAAAGCGGAGTTTAAAGGTCAGGTATTGAGATTCGGATGAATCTCTCATATGGAGTTGCGCGAGGGGCGGTCTCCCCCAGGGGGATCGCCCCTCGCGCTTGTCCTGAAGGAGGGAAAATGACGCAAAACACAACCACGACTCAGCGGGAGCCAAGCCTCGCGGAGATGCTTCGGGAGGAGATAACGGCGTGGGACGCGGTGTTTCGAGAGGCGTTTCGGCTTCCGCCCTACAACCCTGACGACCTTCTGCGCAGGCATGGGAGCGATCTGTACGAAAGGATGATGACCGACGCCCAGATACGCGCCAGCGTCAACACCAAGCGTTACGCATTGCTCGCCCGTCCCTGGAGGGTCTTTCCCTCCGTGCGCGACAAGGGGCATCCGGCTTACAGCCTCGCTTGCGAGGCGCGCGATTTCGTGGAGGATGCGCTCCGAGGCTTGCAGGGTCCGGATGGATGCCTTCGGGACTTTCGCGGCACTCTGTTCGAAATGATGTCCGCCTTCTATCGCGGGTTCTCCCTCGGGGAGATGATTTGGAAGGTTCGGGAGAGGGGGCGTTGGCGGGGGAAATACATGTTGGCGTCCATAAAGTTCAAGAACCCCAGGCAGATCGGTTTCGACATGGACGAGTTTCTGAACGTGCGCGCGGTCACCAGCCTCACCCCCGCAGGAGGGCTGATCACCATTCCGCGCAACAAGTGTTTGCTGTACATATACAACGCTCGCGACGAATTGCCTTACGGCGACAGCGATCTGCGCGCCATCTATTCGAACTGGTACAGCAAGCGCAAGATCACGGAGTTCTGGAACCTGCGGCTGCAGCGGTTCGGAGTGCCTTTCGCCTACGCCAACGCGCCGTCGGGTGGCGAGGCGGTCTGCCGCACGGTGCAGCGGATTCTGCGCGACTTCCAGCAGGAGTCCAGTGCGGTCTTTCCGCCCGGGGTTCAGCCGCAGTTGATGGAGACGCGAAGCGAGGGTGCGGAGCCGTTTCTCTCCGCCCTGGACTGGCACAACCAACAGATCACCATCGGCATCCTGTTGCAAACGCTCACATCCGGCGAAGGGCGCAGGGTCGGCTCGATGGCTTTGGGACGGGTGCATTTCGACATCCTGCTCTTCGCCTTGGAGTGCATGAAGCAGGATATCGAGGCGGCGGTGAACGCGCAGATCGTGCGTCCCTTGGTGGACTGTAATTTCGGGCACGATCTCTACCCCGAGTTCAGCCTTGGGAACCTGAACGAAAAGGATTTATTGCGTTTGGCTCAGGCGATGAACGTGCTTCTGACGCATCAGGTGGTGGGTCCCAAGGAGCCGATTTTGAGGGAGATGTTCAACCTGCCGCCGGAGGATGATGAGAATGGTTGAGAGAGGGCGGTGGAGGGATGGCACGGGAAACGCACGGGATAGGGGGCGTTCCGTGCGTTTCAGATCTGGTCGGGAGAGTCATGCCTTGCGGCGGCGCAGAACAAATCCCAGCATGGACAATCCCGATCCCGCCAGCAGTATTGATCGGTGCCTGGGACATGGGCGCTGACTAAAAAAGGTGCGGCAAGTGCGCCAAAATCCTTGGAATTGATTAAAAATAGTATAAATACGAGGACTGCGAAGAGAGCGAGCGGATGAGGGTGACATTGCCTTCTCCAATCGCTCTCTTCATTTTCGGAGTGTGACCATGAACGCAAACAACCGCTGTCTTTTTATCGATATGAACGCTTTTTTCGCAAGCGTGGAGCAGCAGGAGCGGCCCGAACTGCGGGGCAAGCCCGTCATCATCACCCCCATCGAAGCCGACACCACCTGCGCCATCGCCGCCTCCTACGAGGCCAAGGCCTTGGGAGTGAAGACGGGGACCGGAGTGCGCGAGGCGAGGCGAATCTGTCCCGAAGTCGTGGCGGTTCAAGCCCGTCCCAGTCTCTATCTCCAGTATCACCATGGAATTGTGGAGGTTCTCAACCGGCATTTCGTCCATGTGAATGTTCTCTCCGTGGACGAGATGGCGTGCCGAATCGCGCGCTACTATGCGGGGGAGGAGGCGGAGATCGGCGTGGCGAAGCGGGTGAAGGCGGACATCCGGCGCACTCTGGGGCCGATGATGCGCTCCTCCGTCGGAATCGCCCCCAATGTGTTCCTCGCCAAGGTCGCCTCGGAGATGCAAAAACCGGACGGATTGGTTCGGATCGCGGACGATCAGGCGCCGCAGGCTCTCTATCCGTTGGAGTTGCGGGACCTTCCCGGAATCGGCTCCCATATGGAGGAGAGGTTAAAGCGATGGGGGATTCGCACCGTGAGGGAGTTGTGCGAAGCGACCCCGGCGGATCTGCGAAGAGTGTGGGGCGGAGTGGTGGGGGAGCGATGGTGGCACATGCTGCGAGGCAGCCAGGAGGCGGATTACGGCGTGATGGATTGCGAGGTGCGCAAGTCCATCGGGCAATCGCATGTGATGCCGCCGGAGTTTCGCACTCGGCGCGGCGCACGGGATATCTTGGTGCGCCTGTTCACCAAGGCTCTGAAACGAATGCGCCGCTACGATCAGGTTGCGAGCCAACTCGCCATCTATGTGGAGTATCGGCACATGCAGGATTTCACCATGCATCTCTGGAGCGCGAAAAGCGGCAGACGGATCGCGGCGAACGATGACGTCACTTGGATGAAAGCCCTGCGCCCCATGCTGGATTCCATTCCCTGCCCCCCCGACGGCTACCGTCCGTTCTGCGTGGGGCTCACCTTCACGGAGCTGGCGTTGGCGCGAAACGTCACGAGAAACCTCTTCGAGGATACGGAGGGGAGAACGCGGCTTGCAAAGACCGTGGACGCTTTGAACGCGCGTTTCGGCAACGTGGTGGAACTGGCGTCCGCGTACTGGCTGCGCAATCAGGCGCCGCTTCGAATACCGTTCGGGTCGCCGGATTCAACCTGAACGGAAACACGGAAAAGGAGGAGTTATGGAGGAGATCGTGGAACGGGAGTGCCTGCTTTTTGAAGCCGGGGATTATCCGGACAAGGGAGTGAGCGTGACGATGGGGGATCTGGTCGAGATCGCTCGCAATAGTGCGGCGGATATCCCTGTGAGGATCGAGCATCTCCCCGAAACGCCGTTTGACGGCGCCCTGGGCGTTGTCGGCGATGTCAGGGCGGCGGAGGGCAGGCTATGGGGCAAGCTGAAAATCCCTGCGGAGACATGGAGCTTTGTGCAACGCGCGGGAGCGAAGGCGCTATCCGTGGCTCTCGACATGGCGGCAAAGCGGCTGACCGAGGTGTCGTTCGTGAGCCGCCCGCGCATACGCTCCGCGAGGGTGTTTTACCGGGAGGATAATCTGCTGAGAATGGAGGTGGTATTGCCGGATATGGAGACACGGGATGGAAGTTTGAAGCGGTTTGTGGATGGCTTGCTGCAGTATGTGCGCAATGCGACGAAATCGGACGAAGCGAGCCGGATGGAGCGGGAGCGGCAAGAGTTGGAAAACGAACGCGCCGCGCTGCGGGGCGAACGCGCGAACGAGATGATCGCGCAGTTCAAGCGAAAGGGGTTGTTGAGAGGCACTCAGCGGGCGGAGGAGATGGCGAGAGCGTTCCTGTTAAGCGGAGAATCCAATGAAGTGAGGTTCGGCGAGGAGTTCCTCTCGTTTGCCGATCTCTTCTCGCGTTTCCTTGAGGAGAACGGTTCGGTGGTGCCTATGGGCGAGGTCGCGCCGTCGATGCCGGAGGTGCGCGACGCAGCGGACCATCTGGTTCGGATGGCGCATGAGACGGCGCGCAAGGAGGGGATCGGTTTCGCGAACGCGTTCAGAAAGGTGAGCGAAGCGTATCCCGAATTGGCAGCCGCCGCTCGTGACGAGGGTTTCGGTGCTGGAGGGGGACGACGCACCGGATGATGGAGTTATGAAGATATTCGGATAGGAAAGGAGGAGGGAATGTCTCGACAAACACCCGTTTTGGAAAAGACGTTCTGCGCGGATACGGCGATCGCAAGCGCAAATGTGTGCGTGGTCGCCTCCGGGGTGACCGAGGGAAACGTGGCGCTTCCCGGAGGCGCGTTGTCGACCAAATTTGTCGGCGTGACGCTGGAGGCGGTGCAGAGCGGATCCAAAACCAATGCGATCGGCGTGCAGGTGACGGGGATCGCGCAGATTCAGACGGACGGATCGGCGCCGATCAATTCAGGGGATTACGTGGCGGTTGCCAACAACGGAGGACAGATTAAGGCGATCGCTCCGGCGACGGGTACAAACGTGCGACAGGTGGTAGGGATCGCCTTAAACTCCGCCGCAAATGTCGCGGGACTGCTTGTGGATGTGCTTTTGCAGCCAATGCTCTACATCGGAGCTTAACGGAGAAACCCGGCTCGGGATTCTCCTCGATTATAGGAGGTGTGTCATATGCCTGCGATTGGACAGGTGCATATCGATCAGGCTTTGACCTCGCTTTCCGTGATGTATCGGAACGAGGCTTATGTCGCCGACCTGGTGTTCCCAAAGGTGCCGGTGGCGAAAAGATCGGACAAGTATTTTCAGTATCGCAAGGAGGATTTTCTCTCTTCATCTCGATTCATCGGTGGGGCGCCAGCCTCTCTGCGGCGACCGGGCACGGAGGCGGCGGAAGTGGATTACGCGCTTTCCACGGCGAGTTACTTCGCCGAGGAGTACGCGTATCGGGGGATGGTGACGGACGCGGAGACCGCCGCTGCGGAGAACGCGCTCCAGCCCGACGCCGACGAGACACTTTTCCTCACGGAGAAGCTCCTGCTGGATAACGAGGTGAGCGTGGCCAACCTGGCGGGCAATCGCGCCAACTTCCCCGCCGGATCAAAACTCGCTCTGACCGGCGGCGCCACCGGAACTTCCTGGGCGCAATACGCTTCGGAGAACTCCCAGCCGTTTCTGAATATCAAGGATGCAAAGCTGGCTGTCATCCGCAACGTGGCGCGGGAGGCGAACGCCATGCTGCTGAGCGTGGACGCCGCGAGAACTTTGGCGGATCATCCTTTGCTCAAGGACTTGGTGAAGTATGCGAACGAGGATGCGCTGACTATGAGCGGGTTGCCAAAGGTGGTGCGCGGATTGGAGATCATCGAAGGAACCGCGCAGAAAAACATCGCTGCGGAGGGCGCCGCCTATTCAGGCGGGAACGTTTGGAGAGCGGATGACGGTACCGCGATGGCGTTGATCTTTTATCGTAATACCAATCCCTCGTTGCGATCCATCAGCATGGGCTACACTTTCGAGGCTCCGGACGATTCCTCGGGGGTGCGGGGGGTGGCGGTTAGAAGGTGGCGCGAGGAGACAAGGAAGGGAACGATGATAGAAGTCTCGTTCATGAGGGATTGGAAATTCGTCGCCGTGGACGCCAACGGATTGGCGACGGGAGGCTATCTCCTCACAAGCGTAACGGCTTGACGCGGCGATTAGGAGGCGATAAGGATGGATTACGCGGCCGTGGAGGTGCTCTCTCCTCGTTCCCGAAGATGGGAACTGATGAGCGCGGAGGGGAGAGTGATCGTCTTCGATACGGCTGAAATTGCATGGAACTGGCTGCCATTGCTCGGAGGAGGGCGTCTTCACTCCTCCGACGCTCGCAACCGTTCCATCGTTTTTTGGGAAATCTCCCCGTTCGCCCCCAATCGCGCAAGAGTTGTGTCCCCTTATGATCCGGGGGAGCAAACCCCATGGAAACGACATGTGATCTGGAGCGATTGGTGGCGAGGGGAACGAACGAGGAAGGAGTGAAAAATGATCGCTTTCACCTACGATTTGAGTACCGCGATAGGGCAGACTCGGCTTTACGCAGGGGATGTCGACCCGGACGGATTGAATCGAACCGGCGGCGAGCGAACGCGAACCGACGATGAGATCGCGCAGCTTTTGGTCATCTATGGCGACGACGCCCGGCTCGCCGCCGCCGCGCTGCTGGAGAGCAAGGCCGCCGAGTTCGCTCTGTACGCCATCAATATTTGTCAGGGATCGCTAAGGCAGGACTACCGGGAGAGGAGCCTTCAACTTCGGGAGTGCGCGAAGAGTTTGAGGCTCTCCGCCTCCGCCGCGTATTGGAACCCGCCTGCGAATCCGAACGTCTTCGCGCACACCGGGGACCGTGAATAGTCCGACCAGAAGGGGGTTGGTCGATGAATTTGCCGATTCCACCCGACACGCCGCCGCCGAATGGCGCGAAACCAAGCTTCATGGGGAATCTGCCGAAAACGGAGCGTGGGGGGATCATATTCCAGGAGTACGTTCATCTGGAGCGGAAAATCAACGGAGCGTGGACTCTCATCGCGGAGAATATCCCCGCCGCGTTCGACCCGTTGGGCTTGCAAGCCAGAACCACGCTCGAACCATGGTCGCATAAGCCTCTTCGAACGATCTGGCTGGCGATGGAGGCGGAGTTGACGGACGGGGATCGATTGATCCGGTTCACAGGAGAACGCTGGTATGTGCGAGGGATGCCGACGGCGATCCGGTTCGCCGGATGCGTGGAGGCGATAACGGAATATATGCAAGAGGACAAGACTTTCGACCCGATAACGCATGGGGAACCCGAATAAGGGTCGATGGACGAGGGAAAGGAGGAAATAAAGAGGATTGCTTAAATGGATACAACGCTTGGTCGCCATTCCGGAACTGATCGTGAATTTCACGATTCTCCGTCGAGACGCGGAGACCTGTCTGCAGGATCCGCTCATCAAGGAGGCTTGGGATCGTTTCTCGAAGGATGCAGCCGTTGAGGGAACGATCACCCGTCTCTCCGCCGAATGGAGAGCCGTTGAGGATGTGGTGAACCGAATCGTGTGATGCGGAATTTGCGGTGTTCTTGGACGGCGCCTTTTCGGTGGCGCCGTCTTTTTTGATTGGGAAAGGAGCGAATATGGCGATCAAAACATTCCCCTTGGATGATCCCGCCATAGTGATGAGCGGACAGACCACGGAAATGTGGGCGGATGGACATACCGCTCGCAAATTCTCCGGCTACAACACCCAAATGCATTTCATCGCGTATGGCTCCGACCTAAGCCTGCTCTGCTGCTGTTTCGAGCCGACGCTCGTTCAAGTGAGCGTGGATAACGGGGCGTGGAGCGCAATCCCCTGCATTGGCGCGTGGGGCGAGACGTCGATTTTCAGCGGACTGACGGATCAGGCGCATACGGTGCTTCTGCGCCATGTGAGCGGGGCGTGCAACTTTTATCTGGATTTGCCGTCAGGCGTGATCCTGAACGGGGCGAATCCCAAACTGGAGGCTCCCGCTGGTTATGGCGCGCAAATCCGGTTGTCGGAGACGGATGCGCCCGTTCGCTTGGAAGGGGGGTGGGAGAGCCTTTCGGCGGCGGGATATTCCGATCCGCCTCTGAAAATTTGCGGGTGGTCGGACGGGTGCGTTCGCTTCATTGCCAAATGCTCCTCGGTGGCGGTGTGGTGTTATCAGAACGGCATCGCGTTCAAAACGCAGATGGACGGCGCGGACATGGAAGGTTTGCGGGTGACTCCGGAGATATCCGAGTACGGTTGGTTCGTTTTGTTGGAGGGGTTGAATCCGCTCGAAGAGAAGGAGTACTCCTTCAGCGTGGCTTCCTTGCCGGGAGGATACGCTTACCTCTACGCTTTGATGGCGATCGGGGGCGACGGGGTGTCCGCTGCTCCCCCTCCCATGCGGCCCGCCATCGTCTTTCTCGGGGACAGCATTACCCAGGCGCTCATAGGCGTCCAGCCGAACTCCTCGGACGGTTTCGCTCATCGTCTGGGAATTGCCAGAGGGGTTGCCGTTTGCAATCGAGGGCTCAACGGCTCCACAGTGCGTCAGTTTCCCTCAGGGCCGCCCCAAATCACCGCAATGGCGGGGGAGAGCGAGACGCGTCTTACGGAGCTGGTCGCGATCCATCCCGTTCCGTTCCAGATTGTGATTCTATACGGCACGAACGATCTTGGGCAGGTTGGGGGTGCGGAAAGCTTGGAGGAGTTCGCCGCAAGCTATCGGAACATGCTGGGAAGGCTGCGAGAGCTATTTCCCCGTACGCTGATTCTCTGCCTTGGAGTTTTGCCGAGAGCGGATCGCCTTATGGCGGTACGCGCCCCCTGGAGTGACGTCATCCGGCAGTGCGCGCGGGAGTTGACGCATTACAACGTGCGGTTCATGGATGTGGAAGGGTGGATAGACGACGGCGCCGGGACTCTCGATCTGTACGATGGAGTGCATCCCACCGCCGAGGGGTATCGGAAAATCGCGGAGCGTCTACTGCCGCATATCCTCTTCACCCGTACCTTGCAGGAGATGACCATGATCGTCGGGGAGATATGAGCTGTTTCCCCAGCGCTTTGAAAACGCATGAGAGGAGAGGCTTATGGTGGAGGGATATGTGCGAATCCGAACGGGGGAGAAAAAGCCGGTGATGGCGAAGCCGGTGGCGTTGAGCGGGGAACTTGTCATCAATCCCGCCGTCGCCCCCGTCTGCTCCCTGTACGATTTTCGGGGGGAGGAGGTGCCCGGGATGGGGGAGATGCTCGCGAGCGGATACGAGACGGCGCCGCTGCCCTCCCCCAAGGTGTGGTTCAATTTCGACACCCTCAGTCCGATGGAACTATCCCCGGGATACTACACGCTGGTGTTCCGCATCTCGGTGATCGGGTCGGACGGGTTGGAGAGAGTGTTTCGACCCGCCGTCATCGTGCATGTGGAAAAAGGGTGCGCCTGAAAAAATGCGATGCCGCTTGACGGGAAAAACCGAATAATGTATAATTATGTACACATATTTGTGTATTCTATTTTGAGGTTTTTGCAATGGCCTACTATGACAGCATGCCACCCGAGGATTTTCGTTTAGAGTTGTTGGCGGACGGATTAATCGGGGAATACGATCGTGACGTCGAATTTCCCGTGCGGCGCGAGGAGTCGCTCGCCCGCGCGGGACGGAGAATGGTGAGCATGGAGGGGGTTGCGGAGAACGCTCCCGCCCTTTCTCAGAGCTCCCGTGATGAGTTGCTGTTTCTGCTCGGCGTGACATCCATGCCCGGGGATGTGCGCTTATGCCTGCGGTTGTGGATAGACGGGTGGACTCAGCGCGAGGTGTCCGCCACGATGGGGATATGCCAGCAGCGGGTGTCGCAACTGCTGCGCAAGGGTCTGCGTCTCTGCTACGAGAACCTGCCGATCTCCTTTCGGGAGTTCAGCCGGCATTCGATCTATCATCCACCGAATCACCGTCGCGCTCCGCGAGCCATGCGCCGATGCATCCGATGCGGAGAGCCTTACGAGGCGGGGACGGGATACGGGAGATGCTGCTCCCTTTTCTGCTCGGAATCGCGTCGGCACAAAATGTGAAAATTTTTTCATCATCCCCTTGACAAACACAGGGAATGGTGAGAAAATAGAGTTACAATCAAACGACGGGAACCATGGGGTGCTCCCATCCCCCCCGTCGGGGAAAAGACCAAAGGAGGGCCTAACGGGTTGACACCGCCGGACACTCTGACGGAAACGAGCCGGGAGAGAGGGAAGCACACGAGACACAGTCGCCGAGCTCCCACCAATATCTCTTAAAACGAGATTGAGGCGGCTCCGACGAAACTCAGGGCGCCAGATCGCGCAAAAATAAAATCTCTCTCTCCCGGCTTTTTCATGCCTGAAATGATCTCGCGCGCATTCCCCCCGGCGATCAATTCCCCTCGCATTGGCTCACCCCGACGAATAGATTCCAATTCCGCCAGGTTCCATGAAAAAAGCGTGAACATACGCCAAACGGTCAATCCCGAATGACATATCCCGGGTTGCCACTGATTGCCACCGGATCATCTCGCTCCGTACATTTTCAAGAGTTGCACTATGTCCATTCTTTTTTCGCTAAGAGCCAAGGACAGGGCGGTTTGATTATATCTGTTGATAACGTTGGTGTTCGCCCCCGCTTGCAGTAGTGCGTTGATGATATTATCATTGCCAAGGGTGACGGCGTCGATGAGAGCCGTATTTCCGTTGTTGTCAATCAAGTTAGTATTGACCCCGGCGGAGAGCAAGCACTGAACCGTGTCAAGACCACCGCTTAGCGCATGCATCAGAACTGTGACGCCGTCGGCATCCGATGCGTTAAGATTCGCCCCGTTTTGCAAAAGAGCCTGGGTCAGGTTCAGATACCCATGTTCGACGGAATACATCAACGGAGTCATGCCCGAATTATCCGGTAGATTCACATTGGCGCCATGGTTCATCAGGGATTCCGCGATGTCGGACTTCCCCGCCGCGATCGAGCAAATCAAAGCGGTTTGACCGCTTTTATTTTGCTGATTTATATTCGCTCCGTTCTCCAAAAGCGTTTGCACGATATCCTCATATCCTGTTGTTGCAGCCATCATTAAAAGAGTGGATCCATCTTTCGATTGAAAATTGACATTCGCGTTGTGTTTGATTAGCTCCTTCACGGAATTGACGTGGTCATCCAGAACCGCATATACCAGCGCCGTTGATCCGTAGGCATCCATCATATCCACGGTTGCATGATGTTCGCACAAACTCCTTATCAGATCCGCATATCCAAGGGATGCCGCCATCATGAGTCCGGTCAATCCGTCGTTACGTTGCATGTCAACCTTGGCTCCGTTCGCCAATAACAGGCTCACGATATTGGAATGCGCCTTGCTGATAGCCGCCATAAGGCAATCTTCGCCATCCGTCATCCTTGAATTCACATCCGCTCCATGGTCGATCAACATCCGCGCCGTATCTCCGTATCCGCCCAAAGCCGACATGGCGAGCGCCGAACTTCCATCCCGCTGGTCCTTCGTATTAATCTTCGCCTTTTTTCCGATAAGTTGTCGGACGATATCCGTATGCCCGCCGCTCGCCGCCCAAATGATCGGAGTGGCGCCATACACCGCATCCCTAGCTTCGACATCGGCTCCGTGATCGAGTAATATTTGAACGATGTCTCCGTAACCCTTGTAACAAGCCAATATCAACGGGGATTCGCCGTTATCGCTCTTTTCATTTACATCCGCGCCTTGTTTCAATAGATTTATGACGGTATCGGCGTGGTTGGCTCGCACAGCCTCCAGTAAGGGTGTGACTCCGTGCAAATCCTTTGCGTCAAGTTGCGCGCCCTCGGACAGTAGCGATTTGATCGCCGCAAAGTTCCCTTGCTTCGCCTCATTTGTCAATCCCGCCGCCTGCTCGTCGGAAATCACCGGAGTGTCCTTGGCGTTATGATCCACAAGGATTTTCATTATGGATTGATAGTAATGCTTCGTGGCGTAATCCAAAGCGGTGGTTCCCTTGTCATTCCTGATGTTTACGTTCGCCCCTTTCAAGATGAGAAAACCGGTCATCGCCAAGCTTTTGCTTATGACCGCATGCATCAATGCGGTGCGCCCTTGATTGTCGCGCGCATCAATATTGGCTCCGTTTTGCAGGAGCGTGGCAACGGCGTCATGACAATCATAATCAACCGCGTACATCAACGGCGTCATTCCACTCCGGTTCGTTGAATTGACATTCAAGCCTTTTGCGATTAACTCGGTTATTACGTCGGGGTGGTTGTATTGTGCGGCGTACATCAATGCGTTCGATCCTTCATTATCCGTAGCCTTCAAATCGGCGCCTTTTGAAAGAAGGAGGTCAATTACGTTCGCATGATCGTGTTTTGCGGCGTACATCAAGGCGTTTTCGCCTTTTTTGTCCATCTGATTGATGTTTCCACCCTTGGCGAGTATGATGGCGGCCACTTTGGGATATCCTCCTATCGCCGCCCACATAAGCGGGGTGGAGTTATCCATGTCGATTGCATTCGCATCCGCGCCTTTATCCAGAAGTAGCTCGACCAAATCCGTTTGCCCGCTTCGAGCGGCGTACATCAACGCCGTGCCGTTGACGCTATCCTTGGCGTTCACATTCGCTCCGTGGTCGATCAGGATTGCGGCGGCATCCTTGTAGCCCCCTCTTGTCGCCCACATGAGCGCGGTAACTCCGTTCGAGTCGCTCGCATCCGCATCCGCGCCCTGTTTCAAAAGCTCTTGCACCGTTTGAATATCCCCCGCCTGCGATGCCGAAATCAATTTCTCCGCTGGAGAAACGTCCATGGCGAAGCTTCGGAGATGAATCGCAGCGCTGGCGAACAAAATAAATCCACAAATCATCATGATTTTGCGATAGTCATTTCGGTTATGTCCGGCCGTCATTTTGGGTGATCCCCTTCGATGTGTTATTGTTTGATATCACTTGAGGTAATTGCAAAATTCAAGAAATCAAGCCGCCATAGCTTGTTTCACACTTGATGAAATTTTCGCAACAGAATTTTGCCATCACCTGACTTGATAAGATATCTCAAAGATGAATCCGAAAACCGGAAAAAAATTTTCGCCCGCCGCCGATTCGCTTCGGTCATATAAAATAACCGGCAGGGGGCGCATTCGCGCGACCGACCTCCGGTCGGGGGTGGAGATTTGCGGGATGGATAGCGACAAAGAGTTTCAATTCCACGCTGGTTCGATTAAAAGTCATTGAGGTCTATGCAAGAATGCTGTCTTATGGATGGAGTTTCAATTCCACGCTGGTTCGATTAAAAGAGGATTGTCTTCGAGTAGCCTCTTCACTGGACGGGGGTTTCAATTCCACGCTGGTTCGATTAAAAGACCACAATTAGGGCTTCGTGGTCTTGTTGGCCGGGCGAGTTTCAATTCCACGCTGGTTCGATTAAAAGCCATAGGGTTTTGTTTTCCCACCATGAAGAGGTGTTTCAATTCCACGCTGGTTCGATTAAAAGTGGCTTTCACGTGCATTTTTCCTTTGAAGACGATACCGACTGTTTCAATTCCACGCTGGTTCGATTAAAAGTTCCGCATGAAATAGCGGAACGTCCGATCATCCCCGGTTTCAATTCCACGCTGGTTCGATTAAAAGAGAGGCGGATAAATGGTTTCAGGAATGGAGCTCATCGAGTTTCAATTCCACGCTGGTTCGATTAAAAGTCCTTGCAGATTTGAAAGAGGTTCCAGGAGGCCGTTTCAATTCCACGCTGGTTCGATTAAAAGCAGGATGAAGAGGTTAAGGACATCCAAATTTTAATCCGTTTCAATTCCACGCTGGTTCGATTAAAAGAGTTTGAGACAGAGTTTGATGAGGAAGGTGTATTTTCCGTTTCAATTCCACGCTGGTTCGATTAAAAGTAAACTGACCCATGAGGATATAATTTTCGTGGCCCAAGTTTCAATTCCACGCTGGTTCGATTAAAAGGTCCTGATACTCTTTACAAGGTCAGCTTCATCCCAAGGTGTTTCAATTCCACGCTGGTTCGATTAAAAGTTTTTTCATGCGATGACGCCCACTTCTTGAAATCATCGTAGATAACCATTTCCGTTCTCCTTTTATTTTCGCGATCGATTAAGATTTGTTTCTCCGGTTAATTCTTGTTATTCGCACTCTTTGCAATCATCTTTGATATCTTTTGCAAATACACGAGCATTCCGATAAGCGCTATGATTATTGTTGTCCAGAATATATGATCGCCATGCAATAACCACCAATTAATATATAAAATTAGTATGATGCATTTAACAATGATATTCATTATTGGCGGTGGTGCGAATCTTAGGATTAATAAATTAACACCAATTGACATACAGAAGCTGAGTGGCGTTATGATTGAATATGCAAGAAATTCACATACTCTCTTATAAGACTTCTTCCTTTTGTAAATTGCAATCATTGGCGGCGGCGTAACGCCTTGCGTTTGTTGCTTGCAATTGTAACAATAGTTTGCGCCTGATGGCATAGGCGCCCCGCAATATTGACATTGTTTCATGGTTTTTTCGGCTGAAGCCGTCTCCTTTCCTTTGTTTTTTATCGTTCATATCCTCTTTTATGCCTCTTTTATGCTACTATTATACTCCATTACGATAAATGTGTGTTTCAATTCCACGCTGGTTCGATTAAAAGTACAAATCTCCGAATATCAAGGGAAACTCGCCACGCGTTTCAATTCCACGCTGGTTCGATTAAAAGGTTGCTGGACTGTTATTGGTTCAACGGTTCACATCCCAGTTTCAATTCCACGCTGGTTCGATTAAAAGCGGCAGAAATTATACCTGCCGACGTTCAATCCGGCGCTGTTTCAATTCCACGCTGGTTCGATTAAAAGTTGGAGCTCAATCCTTCGGTCAAGTTCCTGATTCATGTTTCAATTCCACGCTGGTTCGATTAAAAGTACAGGCAATCCGCCCGGATTATTCACGCGCGCAAGTTTCAATTCCACGCTGGTTCGATTAAAAGTACGGAGAGTGAGCGGAATTATATCCGCAACGCTAAGGGTTTCAATTCCACGCTGGTTCGATTAAAAGGCCACGCCACAGGAGACAGTGATGAAAAGGTTTCTCGCGTTTCAATTCCACGCTGGTTCGATTAAAAGTTAATCTGCATATGGATAGTGATCACGGAGCTTGAGTTTCAATTCCACGCTGGTTCGATTAAAAGTGCCGAAAGGCAGAGAGAAGGGCTGCCCGCTGGGATGTTTCAATTCCACGCTGGTTCGATTAAAAGGGAGCGGTTCACCTCTCGGAAGCCCCTCAAAGCCTCGGTTTCAATTCCACGCTGGTTCGATTAAAAGTGGAAAGCTTGTACAGATGCGCCGAAACGAGAAGTTTCAATTCCACGCTGGTTCGATTAAAAGTTGATCCAACGCTTCACTAGCCGCAAACCCATCGTTTCAATTCCACGCTGGTTCGATTAAAAGTTGGTTTGGTTGCTATTGTTGCGGTCCTTGTGACCGTTTCAATTCCACGCTGGTTCGATTAAAAGATCCTCACTGTCCAACATGGAAAGCGAGAATGAGTTACGTTTCAATTCCACGCTGGTTCGATTAAAAGTTAGACCCTCCCATCCTCATCGACCGCCTTACTTCGTTTCAATTCCACGCTGGTTCGATTAAAAGTGCCAGGTACACGGGAAGGGAGTTGTACAATAAGTTTCAATTCCACGCTGGTTCGATTAAAAGGGGAAAAAATGGGGACGTGGCAGGGGAACGTTAACGTTTCAATTCCACGCTGGTTCGATTAAAAGCAAGGACCGCAGTCAGGGTGATCACCCCGAGAAGGTTTCAATTCCACGCTGGTTCGATTAAAAGTCTCATGGGGTGTGAGCTGCTGCGTGGCCTACGGGTAGTTTCAATTCCACGCTGGTTCGATTAAAAGTAGAGTAGAACCTCTAGTAACATACCATATTATATGGAGTTTCAATTCCACGCTGGTTCGATTAAAAGAAAGGAGCGTCGGGGAGTTCGGGGACATCATATCCCTGGTTTCAATTCCACGCTGGTTCGATTAAAAGGGTTTCAAATGGCTAAAAAGAAGCCGGTTATGAGCAGTTTCAATTCCACGCTGGTTCGATTAAAAGTTATACAGTGTATCCTCATGCATGGAGAACCCATGCGTTTCAATTCCACGCTGGTTCGATTAAAAGTATCATACCTGCAATCCAAGACTTCGCGAAGCGGAACGTTTCAATTCCACGCTGGTTCGATTAAAAGCTCCAGGCTACGATTGGAAGATTGATATCATGCGGTTTCAATTCCACGCTGGTTCGATTAAAAGGTACTCCACCTTCCATCCATCATTGCGCGGGTAAGCGTTTCAATTCCACGCTGGTTCGATTAAAAGGTATCATTGATATCTCCAAGAGGTCATGTCTGTACTGTTTCAATTCCACGCTGGTTCGATTAAAAGGAGATGAAGAGATTAGTCATGCTGTTGGGTTTGGGTTTCAATTCCACGCTGGTTCGATTAAAAGTATAAAATTACGTATACGTTATTATACCTATAATGTTTCAATTCCACGCTGGTTCGATTAAAAGAGGAGACTCAGATGAAACGGTTCGTATTTGCTGTAGGTGTTTCAATTCCACGCTGGTTCGATTAAAAGCTCCCACTTGTTTTTCAGCTCCCCGAAGGCCAGAAGGTTTCAATTCCACGCTGGTTCGATTAAAAGACATACCCAGTCTAAGGGCTTTAAGCTTACCCCTCGTTTCAATTCCACGCTGGTTCGATTAAAAGACAATAACTTTAGAGTTATGTTGGAGCATGTTCGTTTCAATTCCACGCTGGTTCGATTAAAAGGAGCGAAACTCGGGGTGAAGCATGAGAACCATGGAGCGTTTCAATTCCACGCTGGTTCGATTAAAAGATACGGTCGAACATTCCAGGGAGTCTCCCTTAAAACCGTTTCAATTCCACGCTGGTTCGATTAAAAGCGGATAACTCCGCGACGGTTACGGCGATCCTCACGGTTTCAATTCCACGCTGGTTCGATTAAAAGTCTAACGGATAATATTAATGTGATATCGCGATATCAGTTTCAATTCCACGCTGGTTCGATTAAAAGTGAAATGGAAATTGGGACGTATGAAACGGAGTTGTTTCAATTCCACGCTGGTTCGATTAAAAGCTTCGAGTCTGAATCCATTCTTTGGGACAACGCGCCCGTTTCAATTCCACGCTGGTTCGATTAAAAGCATCCGGTGACCTGAAGCCGGATGAAGTTGTGATTGGTTTCAATTCCACGCTGGTTCGATTAAAAGTGACACGTTTGTCACTATCCGTCTCACGGAGCGGGTTTCAATTCCACGCTGGTTCGATTAAAAGTTCCCGATAATATGTCTCCAGCGTTATATCCTCCACCGGTTTCAATTCCACGCTGGTTCGATTAAAAGCACCGCAGCGTCCGGACAAATCAATTTTTACAACTGTTTCAATTCCACGCTGGTTCGATTAAAAGTGGAAAGTCGCGCAGCCGGAGGAGCTTGATGAGCTCGTTTCAATTCCACGCTGGTTCGATTAAAAGCGCCACGGGGGTTGTAGTTCGTCTCACGGACCGGGGTTTCAATTCCACGCTGGTTCGATTAAAAGTGAACTTAGGGACACTCAGTTTGGCTTGAAGAATGTGGTTTCAATTCCACGCTGGTTCGATTAAAAGTTAAAGACGTGAAGACGATGGCGTCCGCAGCCAGTTTCAATTCCACGCTGGTTCGATTAAAAGTGAAAGCGCCAAGACGGCACCTGTGACCCCCTATTGTGTTTCAATTCCACGCTGGTTCGATTAAAAGCGCCTGCCTGCTTAAACCGTCCGATAACTGATAGATATCGTTTCAATTCCACGCTGGTTCGATTAAAAGGAACAACAGCCCGTGCTTGCCACCCGGGAGCTCGAAGGTTTCAATTCCACGCTGGTTCGATTAAAAGCGCGAAGAAGTAACTCGTGGTCACTGGGAGGGTCTACGTTTCAATTCCACGCTGGTTCGATTAAAAGCGTAGTCCTGGACGAATGCATCGATGCTATTATAATAGTTTCAATTCCACGCTGGTTCGATTAAAAGCAGGAGCCCCGGCCGCTGGCAACGCCTGAAATTCGAGGTTTCAATTCCACGCTGGTTCGATTAAAAGCTTTGCGTGTGGTTCCAATCGCCACGGTACATGAGGAGTTTCAATTCCACGCTGGTTCGATTAAAAGCATGAGCTCCGCGATAACGCAGGGGTTCCAATCCGTGTTTCAATTCCACGCTGGTTCGATTAAAAGTACAGAAAGGAGCCTATTATGGCATTGGGTACGTTGGGTTTCAATTCCACGCTGGTTCGATTAAAAGGATGATGTACCTGGGAGGCGCCATGGGGCTGCCTGTTTCAATTCCACGCTGGTTCGATTAAAAGTAAAATACCTGATCCATTATGCGTAGAGGATCAGGAGTTTCAATTCCACGCTGGTTCGATTAAAAGGGGTACGGGTTACGTTTTATTAGCGCCATTAACAGTTTCAATTCCACGCTGGTTCGATTAAAAGCAGCCCGTCGTGTTGCTGCTCCAGGGCTTTAGTCCGTTTCAATTCCACGCTGGTTCGATTAAAAGACAACGTTCCTATCGCGCCATGGGTTAACATCACGTT
>Ga0078972_1002759_pt1 | contig 56395 bp, 56 predicted proteins | sample YelNatPaOPGAMG01_FD_67568 | JGI IMG/M metagenome (GOLD analysis project Ga0078972, IMG submission 67568) | Hot spring thermophilic microbial communities from Obsidian Pool, Yellowstone National Park, USA - OP-RAMG-01 (SPADES assembly) (version 2) | ecosystem: Environmental > Aquatic > Thermal... | reverse complement strand
ACACATTGGCTCCTTACGAAAGGCAAAGAGAGCAAACTTCATCTTTAAACTCCTTAAAAATTTTAATGAGTTTCAATCCCATAATGGTTCGATTGCGACATCTGCTCCCTCAATAAATCGTTCTCTACCTTTAAAGTTTCAATCCCATAATGGTTCGATTGCGACTTACACTTTGGATGCTATTACTGGAGTATGCGTTACCCCTTTCAATCCCATAATGGTTCGATTGCGACAGTTTTTCCAATCCACCTGCTTCCTTTCTTTTAGAAACTTTCAATCCCATAATGGTTCGATTGCGACTACTACGTATGATGGTACGTGAAGCGTTCAGTGAAGCTTTCAATCCCATAATGGTTCGATTGCGACTCTCATACTCTTCTTCAGTTTCATACGTTATGAATTGACTTTCAATCCCATAATGGTTCGATTGCGACTCTTCAATCTCACGACGTCTTTGTGCAAACTTACCCTTTCAATCCCATAATGGTTCGATTGCGACTTAGCGGGAGTTTTTGGAATCGGTCTAAGGTTAGAAACTTTCAATCCCATAATGGTTCGATTGCGACCTTTGCACCGAGTCCTGCACCAACTTCCGAATCTCCTTTCAATCCCATAATGGTTCGATTGCGACACCAAGACTGAGTCTAAAAAAGCCTGATAGACCGCACTTTCAATCCCATAATGGTTCGATTGCGACTTAACCATTCTTCCCGACGCCCCCAGCACTGATACCTTTCAATCCCATAATGGTTCGATTGCGACTAGCCCTTGCCACGAAAAATACCTTATCACTACAACTTATCTTTCAATCCCATAATGGTTCGATTGCGACACGCTGTTCATCCATAGAGAACGCGGAAAGCAAGATCCTTTCAATCCCATAATGGTTCGATTGCGACGACTGTATTATTTGGTGAATGGCGTTCGGGTTTGTTCTTTCAATCCCATAATGGTTCGATTGCGACTGTTATTTTGCCACTGTTGATTTTAGCTTTGTCGGTTTTGCTTTCAATCCCATAATGGTTCGATTGCGACAAATTAATGGGATGGAACATATTCAATATGTTTACAACTTTCAATCCCATAATGGTTCGATTGCGACAAGTAACAAAAGTCGAATTATGATTAGTATAGGAAACTTTCAATCCCATAATGGTTCGATTGCGACAATTTAACGTTTCCCGCCTTTTTACCCCCCCCACCTCTTTCAATCCCATAATGGTTCGATTGCGACTCTATAGAGAACACTGCCTCCTAGAGCGTTCTATTTCCTTTCAATCCCATAATGGTTCGATTGCGACTTACAACCCGATTTACAAAACGCCTTCCCGCCCAATCCTTTCAATCCCATAATGGTTCGATTGCGACCCCGCCCTCCCCTTTTGCGGGGGAGGGTTTTTTATCTTTCAATCCCATAATGGTTCGATTGCGACGTTTGAAAAATTCATCGAGGAGCTTATGACGCTTTACTTTCAATCCCATAATGGTTCGATTGCGACCCGTTTTATTCTTTAAAACAATCAAACTGGATTGAACTTTCAATCCCATAATGGTTCGATTGCGACCTGCATAAACCCATACCCGTTAAAATCCTTACAATACTTTCAATCCCATAATGGTTCGATTGCGACGTTAGTGTTACAAAAGTGTTACAAAAGTGTTACATCCTTTCAATCCCATAATGGTTCGATTGCGACGATAAGCAAAAGCATGCCAAAGAGGGGGAAGGCAAACTTTCAATCCCATAATGGTTCGATTGCGACGTCGAGAGATGAAAGTTTTAAAAATTTAGATCAATCTTTCAATCCCATAATGGTTCGATTGCGACCAAGCAACATCCATCATCAGGATACCGCTTCAAATTTCTTTCAATCCCATAATGGTTCGATTGCGACCTTTATGGAGATATATGATTACCTAGCTAATGAGTACTTTCAATCCCATAATGGTTCGATTGCGACCGTCTATATTCCAAAAACTTTTTCGTAGAACTCGCCCCCTTTCAATCCCATAATGGTTCGATTGCGACATTATTTTAAAGATGGAATCGATCTAAACATAGATACTTTCAATCCCATAATGGTTCGATTGCGACGTTGAAAAAATAGAAGTTTTAAAAATTTAGACCAATCTTTCAATCCCATAATGGTTCGATTGCGACACTGCATAAACCCATACCCGTTAAAATCCTTACAGTGCTTTCAATCCCATAATGGTTCGATTGCGACAATTTAACGTTTCCCGCCTTTCCCCCCCTTTTTTTCTTTCAATCCCATAATGGTTCGATTGCGACCAAAATTTAACGTTTCCCGCCTTTCCCCCCTTTTTTTCTTTCAATCCCATAATGGTTCGATTGCGACCAAGGGAAAAATATAGGAATAACAAGCCTTGTTGCTCCCTTTTGTGCCGTCGACCTGTGGTGGGGGTAAAAAGGGTAAGAGATCGACGGCAGGATTTTTGGCTTAAATTCTTAATTTTGGAATATTAAGTTGTCAAAGAGCAAGTTAACCCCTCAGGGTCGACGGCAGGGTAATATAAAACGGTATTTTTGTCAAGAGGGCGAAATGATCTCTTCGCAATCAACCTTCCCAAAAGAGGGCTTCCTTAAGGCTTTGGATAAAGGGAAAATATTTACATGAAGCCTATAAAGGTCTTCTCTTATGGGCGGTCTCTGATAGAAGAAGTAGCTAAGGAACTTGCGGAAAGGTATTGGGATCCAAAGGATCCACTGTGTTTTGTAAAGGTTAATCTTATTTTCCCCCATCGAAGGCCGAAGATATATTTGAGGCATCACCTTAGGAAGCTGTTTGGAAAATCCTTCATTCCACCTCGGATGTATTCTATTGAAGAATTCGTTAATGATATGGCCTTAAAAATCGAGAATCCACCACAGAGGGTGCTATCAGTTCCTGACCGGGTGTGGCTTCTTTTTCACTCCCTTAGTGAGACAAGGGCTTTTAAGGCGGTTCAGGAAGGGTTTTCGTCGTTTTTCCCATGGGGGATGAGGCTTGTCGGGCTTTTCGAAGAGTTTTACAAGGAAATGATAAAACCCGTCTCCATCCCCTTCCCTTTAGATGCTCCTTTAAAGGCTCAAGAATTTTTGGAGGACTTAAGGATTGTGTTCGACTGTTATGAGGAAGGTCTTCGGAAAAATGGATTTACAACTCCTGGAAGAAGGCTTAACTATTTGGCTCAAAAGGCAAAGGAAATACCACTTAATGGGGAAAATGTCCTTATTGTGGGCTTTTACGCTTTAACGGAGGCGGAGAGCTTACTTTTCCGATCGCTTTGGGAAAAGGGAGCTTTGGTTTTCTGGCAGGCAGAAGAAGATCTCCCTCCCCTTTATAAACGATGGCAAAACAGCTGGAAGGCAGATCTGGAATTTATAAAGGCCGAAAAAGAAACAAACCCAACTATTTACTTCATTTCGGGCTATGACCTTCATTCGCAACTTTCAAAAGTTATGAAGATCCTTAAAGAAAATGAAGACGAGAAGGATACGGCCATCGTTCTGAGCGATCCTTCAGCCTTAATGCCTTTACTTTATGAATTACCAGAAGAAAAAGTTGTAAACATCACCTTAGGTTATCCGCTGGAAAGAACGGCTATATGGGGATTGATAGATCAGCTTATTAAGCTTCAAGAAAACTACGATCCCCAAAGGGGCTATTACTATCAAGATTACCTTTCCCTTATAAGACACCCCTTCCTCAAACGCTTAAGGCTAAGCACCAATAGAGCAGGCCAAATGGTATTACACCTTTTGGAAAGCAAAATAAGGGAGAAGGGAAAACCTTATTTGGAGCTTGAGGAGATAGAAGAGCTAACGGAAAGCTTTGATGAAAAGGAGCTTTTTGAATGGGAAATAAAGAAAGAAGAAGCTCGAAAGTTCATTTCAGAGATTCATCAAACCATAATAGCTCCTTGGAAGGATATGAAAAGTTTAAAGGACTTATGCGAAGGGATCGAGAAAATCCTAAACTTTTTCGAAGAGAACCAAATCCCACCAAAAGAACATTCGCTCGAAGAGGAGTTTATTTACACCTTCCGAAATGAATTGCTTTTGACCTTACAGAATTCACTCTTCTTTGAAGAGAGGATCGATCAAAAACTTCTGTTTGAGCTTTTCAGAAAACTAGTGTCCTTCGTGAGAACACCCTTCGAAGGAGAACCTCTGGTAAAGCTTCAAGTATTAGGACTTCTCGAAACCAGACTCTTAAAGTTCGACCGAGTCTTTGTGATAGATGTAAACGAAGGGGTACTTCCTCCCTCCGAAGACATGGACCCCCTTTTACCCCCTTCTTTAAGGCCTCTGCTCGGGCTTCCCGAAAGGGAAAGGGAAGAGGAAATAGTCTGGTACCACTTTCAGAGGCTTATTCGATCAGCCGAGGAGGTTTACCTTCTTTGGCAAAGCAACGTGCTTTCTCAGGCTGAACTTCGCGACTCCAAAATGGAAAGAAGCCGTTTTGTGGAAAGGCTCTTGTGGGAGGAGGAAAAGAAAAAAGGAAGACTTTTGGAAGACGAAATCGAAAAGATAAACCTCAAACTTCACCCCCCTCTTTTATCTCGCAAAAAGGAAATTCCCAAAAAGGATAAGGAAAAAATAAAACTAAAACTCTTCTCCCTCTCTCAACACCGAGGGCTCTCGGCCTCTCTCTTTGAAACCTATATGGAATGCCCCATTGAGTTTTACTACCGATATATACTCGAGTTAAAACCACCCGAAAAAGCCGTCGAAGAAATGGAGGGGAATGTCTTAGGAGAAGTCATCCATAAAACCCTTGAAGAGTACTTTAGGCCTTATTTGGGAATAACCTATGATCCTAAAAAGCACAACGATCCAGAGAGGATTTTCAGGTTGTTTCTTTCAAACTTTAACAAAAGCCGTCTCCAATATTTAGCCCAAGAAAAAAAGATCTTCATCGAAGAAACAGTAAAATTTCGCCTTGAAAGGTATTTGGAATTCATAAAAACCCCAATAAATATCATTGGCCTCGAAAAGGAGATTAACTTAAAATTTAATTTGCTTGGCACTGAATGGAACCTATACGGAAGAATAGACAGAATAGACCTTGATAAAACAGAAAAAAACCAGGAATATTTTTTACTCTTAGATTACAAAACAGGAAGTACAGTTGAAAAAGAAAAAATTCTTGTTAATCTTCCTTCTCCTGAAGATTTAAACTATGAAGTTCTGAAGCAACTTAAGAGAGAATTAAATGGAATACAGCTTCAGTTTTACGTTTTTCTATTCACCGAAGGAGGAAAAAGGAACATTAAAAAGGTAGATGCTACTTATGTTAAGTTAGGTGATCTTAAGGGGGAGCTAGACAATGAACAAGAAACTAAAATAACGAAGCTTTTAATTAAGGAAAGCAATAAGAACCTCTTGATATCTTCAGAAGAGCTGGTTTCTTATTTTCAAGAAAAGTTCCCCAAGCTTCTCGAATATCTTTTAAAACACATTCTTGAATCCCCTTCTTATTACGGTGCCACCGATTCTGAGCGTTGTTCTAAGTGTGAATATGAGCCCTATTGCTTATTTTCTCATTAAAAATAAAATATAAACCATGCGGTACCCAGCCCTTTTGCTCAATGCGACCTATGAACCTCTTAGGGTGATCCCGTGGAAAAAAGCCATAATACTGGTCCTTTTGGGGAAGGTGGAGGTTTTAAAGGAGTATGAACGGGAAATAAGGGGGGTCTCTATAAGGCTTAAGCTTCCTTCGGTGATAAGGCTTTTAAAGTATGTGAAAGGCAACCATAACTGGATCACTTTCTCCAGACAAAACGTTTACCTTCGAGACGGTTTTAGGTGCCAGTACTGTGGAAAGGAGTTTCCTCCGGAGGAACTTACCTGCGATCATGTGATCCCGAGATCCCGAGGCGGGATAACGGATTGGAGCAATGTGGTCACCTGCTGTAAGAGCTGTAATACCAAAAAGGGAGACCGTACGCCCGAAGAAGCGGGGATGAGGCTTCTTCGAGAGCCAAAAAGACCCGTTTGGTTACCCTTTGTACATATAAGTTTAAAGATGGAAAAATTGCCAAGTGCTTGGGCTGAGTACCTTTTTGTGGATCATTTTAAAGAAATCATAAGTCGAATATAAAGCTCTTCGCTTAAATCATCGCATAATTCGGAAAGGATCTTTCTCCGTTTTTCTTCATCCAAAATCGGAGCCTCACCGAGGTTAAGAAGTTTGTCCCTTCCTATTTCAGCCTCCCATAGGGGTTTTTCGTCTTTTAATAAGCCAAACCATACCTTAAGAAAAACCCTTACCTGCCGAGAAAGACGATTGGGATCGTAAGCGATTGTATCGATTTTCTCCTCTTTTATCTTCGCCTCAAGCCTCAAAGGGGCAGCTTCTTTTATATTAATGCCCTTTGATTGAAAATAGCGCCTCAGGGATTCCTTTAAGGTGCTCTCGAGCCCTGGCTCCTCTTGAAGTCCCTCGATCACTCCAAGGGAGAGCTCATTAAAAGGGAGCTTTGAAAGCCCAACCCAGTTGTAAGTACAACAAAAAAGAAGGCTTCCCACGAAGAAAAGGATCAGCTTTCGCATACTATGTTAACAAGCCTCTTGGGAACGTAAATGATCTTTTTGACCTTCTTGCCTTCCAGGTGGCGCTTCGCCCCCGGACTATTTAAGGCGAGTTTTTTTATCTCCTCTTCGTCGGCATCCTCAAGAACAAGGATCCTATCGCGCACCTTGCCATCAACTTGAACCACTATGGTGATCTTCTCGCTTCTTATGGCCTCTTCGTCATAGGTGGGCCAAACCTCCTTCAAAATAGGAGGTTCCTTACCGAGCACTTCAACCCAAAGCTCCTCGGTTATATGAGGGGCAAAGGGATGAAGCAAAAGGCAGAGGGTCTCAAGGGCCTTTCTCCAAAGGGAGGGTCTTATGGGTTCTACCAAAACGTCATATAGGTAATTGACCCATTCCATCAAATAGGCGATAGCCGTATTAAAGTGGAACCTCTCTATGTCTTCGGTGATCTTCTTTATGGCGAGGTGGATTCTTCGATTAAACTCCTTCTCTTGAGGACTGAGCTCCTCTTTTGCTTCGGCTTGATTTAATTTCGGCGAAACCTCAAAAAAAAGCCTCCAGAACCTATTCAAAAACCGAAAACAGCCCTCAATCCCCTCATCCTTCCAATCCAGATCCCTCTCGGGAGGAGCGGCAAAAAGTATGAAAAGCCGGGTCGTATCAGCCCCATACTTAGAGACCATGTCATCGGGGTCGACGATATTACCTTTGGATTTGGACATCTTAGCCCCATCCTTAATGACCATGCCTTGGGTTAGGAGGTTTTTAAAGGGCTCGCTTATTTTCACGTAACCCAGGTCCCTTAAAACCCTGGTGAAAAACCGAGCGTAAAGCAGATGCAAAACCGCATGTTCAACCCCTCCAATGTACTGATCGACCGGAAGCCAATACTCCACCTCTTCGTCAAAGGGAGCCTTTTCGTTTTTGTAAGAACAATACCTCAAGAAGTACCAAGATGACTCCACAAAGGTATCCATCGTGTCACTTTCACGCCGAGCTTCCCCTCCACATTTGGGGCATTTGGTTTTTACAAAGGATTCAAGCTGAGCCAAAGGAGAAGCGCCTTTCCCAGTTATCTGAACCTCAAGGGGCAACACCACCGGAAGTTCCTCCCGAGGTACAGGAAGCGTTCCACATTTATCACAATAAACTATGGGTATAGGAGCACCCCAATACCTCTGCCTCGAAATCCCCCAATCCCTCAAACGGTAATTGAAGGTCCTTCTCCCGATCCCTTTTTCCTCCACCAGATCCATTATCCTTTTCATGGCCTCTCGGTTAGAAAGTCCATCAAAAGGACCAGAATTAACCATTATGCCATCTTCCACATAAGCTTCTTTCATCTGGGAAGGATCAAGCATTCGATCTCGAGGGGTGATGACCACCTTTATGGGGAGATCATACTTCTTGGCAAACTCGAAATCCCTCTGATCATGGGCAGGCACCGCCATTATGGCGCCTGTTCCATATTCCATCAAAACGAAGTTGGCGCTCCAAACGGGAACCAAATCCCCACTCAGGGGATTCCTACAATAAACGCCCAAAAATACCCCTTCTTTCTCAAATACGTCCGAAGACCTAATGAGGAGGCTCTGTTTTCTGGCCCTTTTTACGAACTCCTTTACCTCTTTTTCATAGGGGGTCCCTTCCACAAGCTTCTCCACAAGCGGATGTTCGGGGGCCAGGACCATAAAGGTGACGCCATAAATGGTATCGGGGCGGGTGGTGAAGATCCTTATAGAGCCCTCCCTTCCCTCAAGCGGAAACTCCACCTCAAGCCCTTCGCTTTTGCCAATCCAGTTTCTTTGCATAGTGAGGACCTTCTCGGGCCATCCCAAGGAAAGCTCGTTTAGGCCCTCTAAAAGCTCATCCGCATAGGCGGTTATCTTCAAAAACCATCCCTCAATCTCCCGCTTTTCGACCTCCGAATTACACCTCCAACACCTTCCCTCGATGACCTGTTCGTTGGCCAAAACGGTTTCACAATCCGGACACCAATTCACCTCTTGAAGGCTTCGATAAGCAAGCCCCTTTTCGTACATCTGAATAAAGAAAAGCTGTTCCCATTTGTAATAGGAGGGATCACAGGTGGCTATCTCCCTTCTCCAATCGTAACTGAACCCCATTCTCTTCAGTTGTTTTTTCATATAAGAGATGTTCTCATAGGTCCATTTGGCGGGATGAACCCCATGCTCAATGGCCGCATTCTCCGCTGGAAGCCCAAAGGCATCCCAACCCATGGGATGAAGGACATTGAAACCCTTCATCCTCTTATAGCGGGCCAGGACATCCCCGATAGAGTAATTCCTTATATGACCCATATGAAGTCGACCAGAAGGGTAAGGGAACATCTCCAAAAGGTAATATTTGGGCTTTGAAGGATCCGGATCGACTTCAAAAAGCCTTGATTCCTCCCAAAACTTCTGCCACTTAAGCTCTATCTTTTCCGGTTCATATGGCCTCATAGCCCTAAAAGCCTCCTTATCCTCATCCTAAGGGCATTGAGCCTTATGAAGCCAGTGGCATCTTTTTGATCAAAGACCTCCTCCCGTTCGAAAGTGGCGAAATCGGGATGATAAAGGCTTCGAGAGGATTTCCTTCCCACCACTATGCAATTCCCCTTGTAAAGCTTAAGCCTCACAGTTCCACTTACCCCCTTTTGGGTAGCATCTACGAACTCCCAAAGAATCTCCATCTCAGGATAAAACCAATAGCCGTAATAAATGAGCTCGGAGATCTTGGGAATCAAACTATCCCTAAGCCGCATGACCTCACGATCCATAGTGAGGGATTCTATGGCCCGATGGGCTATGTGAAGAATGGTTCCCCCCGGGGTCTCATATACTCCTCGGGACTTCATCCCCACATACCGGTTCTCGACAATATCGACCCTACCTATGCCATTCTCGCCTCCAAGTTTATTCAAATGCTCAAGAAGCTCAAAGGGTCCCATCCTTTTTCCATCCACGGCCACCGGAACCCCATCTTCGAATTCTATCTCCACATAGGTGGGCTTATCGGGCGCCTTTTCTGGGGAGACGGTAAGGGTAAAAATATCCTCGGGCGGTTCAACCCAAGGGTCCTCCAGGATCCCGGCCTCATAGCTTATGTGAAGGAGATTCCGATCGCAACTATAAGGCTTATCTTCACTTACAGGAACCGGTATCCCTTTCGCCTTGGCGTAACTTAAAAGGTCGCTTCGCGATTTAAATTCCCATTCCCTCCAAGGAGCTATCACCTTTATGTTGGGGTCAAAGGCATAATAGGTGAGCTCAAACCTCACTTGATCGTTTCCCTTCCCCGTAGCTCCATGAGCCACCGCGTCAGCTCCCTCCCTTTTGGCCACCTCCATTTGGCCCTTAGCGATCAACGGCCTGGCTATGGCGGTCCCAAGCAGATAGCCCCCTTCATAAATGGCCCCGGCTTTCAAGGCCCGAAACACAAAATCCCTCACGAACTCTTCTCGCCGATCGTCGATTATGACCTTGGAGGCCCCGCAGCGAAGGGCCTTCTCCCTTATCTCCTCTAGATCCTCCTTTTGGCCTATATCAGCACAATAGGCTATTACCTCGCAGTTATACTTCTCCTTTAACCATACCAAAATCACTGACGTATCAAGACCCCCTGAATAAGCCAAAACGACCTTCTTTACCCCCATCCTCTTCACCTCAGAAGTGCTTCCAAAATTGCCTTGGCCACGTGAAGCCTATTCTCAGCCTGATCGAAGACCACCGACCACGGACCATCCATCACCTCATCGGTGATCTCCTCCCCTCGATGAGCGGGAAGGCAGTGCATGACCAAAACCCCAGGAGAGGCCAGTTCCACAAGCTCTCGATTCAACTGATAGGGTTTAAAAACTTGCCGACGCTTCTCACTCTCGGCCTCTTGACCCATTGAGGTCCAAACGTCCGTATAAAGTACCTCTGCCCCCTTCGCGGCTTCCCGGGGATCGTGCAAAACCTCCACCTTGGCCCCTTCCCTCAGCGATCTTTCCAAGATCCCCTTATCGGGCTCATAGCCCTCGGGGCAACCTATTTTAAGTTCAAATCCAAACCTCAAAGCCGCCTCGATCAGAGAATTGGCCACGTTGTTGCCATCCCCAATATAAGCCACTTTCACCTCCTCATACCTTCCGAGCTTTTCCCAGATGGTAAAAACATCGCTCAGAGCCTGACAGGGATGAAGGAGGTCGGTCAAGGCGTTAATTACAGGTACTGTGGCATAACGGGCCAACTCCTCTATTTTCCAATGTTCAAAGGTCCTAACCACAATGGCATCCACATAACGCGAAAGGACCCTGGCAGTATCAGCCAGGCTCTCCCCTCGGGCAAGCTGGGTCTCGTTGGCGCTTAGGTATATGGGGTATCCTCCTAATTGAACCATGGCCACTTCAAAGGAGACCCGAGTTCGAGTTGAGGGCTTTTCGAAGATCAGGGCCAACGTCTTCCCCTCAAGGGGTCTCCAGATCTCGCCCCTTTTTTGCCTCTCCTTAAGCCACTTGGACCTCTCCAAAAGCTGTCGGAGCTCTTGGTCAGTCCAATCGTAAAGAGATAAGAAATCCTTCTTCATCAGGCTTTTGATTTTAACCCGAAATCTTCAAATAAGCAAAGCCCTAAAAGGCTTTGACATTATTCAAGGCTTATGGTAATCCCCAAAAAGCCATGATCGTAAAAAACCCTAACGACCCTGAGGTAATAAGGAGCATTCACATCTTCCCCAAAGGGATACCCATAAGGCTCCTTCTTGCCGAGAACATCTTGAAGGGACTCGAGTATGTGGCCTATGCAGTCCTTTTACCGGGCCAAGAAATTGAAGAACATCTGGATCCGGTGGAAGAGGTTTATTTTATCTGTCGAGGCGAAGGAATAATGCGAGTTGAGGACGAGGAGAGAAGGGTCAAAGAAAAGGACACGATCTGGGTGCCCATAAACACTTCCCATTCCTTAAAAAATCCCTTCCGGGAAAAACTGGAGGTCCTTATAATCGGGGCTTATCCGAGGAGAAGGTAAAAGGATCCCGCAGATATATAACGTCATCCCTCTCCGGACCAGTGGAGATGAGGAAAAAGGGAACTTCGAGTAGTTCGCTTAACCTCTCCAGATAACGCCTTGCCTCAGGTGGAAGCTCTTCCAAGGAACGCTTTCCTCTCAGATCCTCCTTCCATCCGGGAAGCTCTTCGTAAATGGGCACACATCGGAAAAGAAGCTCCGACGAAGCTGGAAATTCCTCTACCCTTTTCCCCTTTAACTCATAAGCCACACATATCTTCAATCGCTCAAGGCCCGAAAGGGTATCCAATTTGGTCAATATAACTCCATCGGCCCCATTGACCCTCAAGGCATACCTAACTGCTACTGCGTCAAACCAACCACACCGTCGGGGTCTTCCGGTTGTAGCCCCATATTCGTTACCCTTCTCCCTCAAAAAGTCACCGGTAGAATCCTGAAGTTCGGTGGGAAATGGCCCCTCCCCCACCCGAGTCATATAGGACTTAACCACCCCTAGCACCAAATCTATCTGCTTGGGACCGATCCCACTGCCACAGCAGGCATTGGCCGAAACGGTGTTACAGGAAGTGACAAAAGGATAGGTCCCATGATCCACATCAAGAAGCGTTCCCTGCGCCCCTTCAAAAAGGACCCTCTTGCCCTCTTTGAGCTTCTGATAAAGGAAAAGGGAAGTATCGCAGATAAAGGGTCTCAGCTTCTCCCCATACTCGAGAAGAAGGGCATAGAGGTCTTGAGCCTTAAAGGGAGGTTTTCCAAAAACGTGTTTAAGAATGAGGTTCTTTTCTTCCAATAAGGCCTCCACTTTTTCCCTCAAAATCTCCTCCTCCAAAAGATCCCCCATCCTTATGCCGAGTCTGGCCACCTTATCCTCATAAGCAGGTCCGATCCCCCTTCGAGTCGTACCTATGGGTTTTTTGCGCCTTGATTCCCTTAAGGCATCGAAAAGCTTATGGTAGGGCATGACCAAATGGGCCTTTTGACTTATGAGCAAACGGGATGGATCATCCAAATACCCTCGCTCCGATAAAAACTCTATCTCCTTTAAAAGCTCCTCCGGATCAATGACCACCCCATCGCCTATTAAGCAGACCTTATCGGGATAAAGGATCCCCGAGGGGATGAGATGAAGCACTATCTTTTCACCCTTTACCACAAGCGTATGACCCGCGTTGGCCCCTCCTTGAAACCGAACCACAATATCCACCTTCTCGGAGAGTAAATCCACCACCTTCCCTTTTCCCTCATCCCCCCATTGAGCCCCTACTATCACTATCGAGGGCATGCCTCTCTCCTTAAAGTTCGACCAATTGAACGCTTAACACATAAGGCAAGGCCTTCAGCGCCTCAAGTACTTCAAGATTGGGCATGGAGTCAAGGTGTAATATGCATAGGGATTTTCCACCTATTCTATCCCTTCCAAATTGCATATTTCCTATGTTTATCCCCTTCTGACCGAGGGTCAACCCTATATTGCCTATCACCCCGGGCTTGTCCTCAGTATGGATTAAAAGGATGATGCCCTCCGGAGCAGCCTCAACGGTGTATTCGTTTATCTGAACAAGCCTAGGCTCCTTCTTCCCGAAAAGGGTCCCCTTTATCACATATTCCTTACCATCGGTTTCCGCTTTAAGGCTTATTAAGCTCGTAAAATCAGCCGCTTCGCTCACTTTTGATTCATGATACTGAAGCCCCCTCTCTTTGGCTATAAGGGTGGCATTCACCTCGTTAACCCCTTCCTCCAGATAAGCCCCGATGAGCCCCGCTAAAACCGCTGAGGTTATGGGCGTTAAATCGAACTTGGTGACCTCTCCTTGGTATTCGATGATAAGTCGCTTTATAGCGAAGGGTATGATCTTGCCAAGAAAACTCCCCATCCTTTTCCCTAGATTTAGATAAGGACCTATGGTGGCCAAGGTTTTGGCATCCACCGAAGGGGCATTGACGGCATTTCTTATGGTGCCGGTTTTGAGATAGTCAACGATCTGCTCCGCTATGGTCTTGGCCACGTTCAACTGGGCTTCTTCGGTGGAGGCCCCAAGGTGAGGGGTCACCACCACATTGTCCAAGCTCAAAATGGGGTGATCGGGCGGAAGCGGCTCTTGTGAGAAGACATCAAGACCCGCGGCCTTCACCTTTCCGGACCGACAGGCCTCGATCAAAGCCTCCTCATCCACTATCCCACCTCGGGCACAGTTTATGAGAATCACCCCGTCCTTCATCAAGGAAAAGGCCTTCCGATCGATCATACCGATGGTCTCTTTGGTCTTTGGGACATGAAGGGTTATCACATCGGACCTTCTCAAAAGCTCTTCAAAAGAAACAAGCTCAATCCCCTTTTTCTCCGCCACCTCTTTTGGAATGTAAGGATCATAGGCCAAAACCCTCATCCCCATGCCTTTGGCCTTTTCGGCCACAATCCTGCCTATATTCCCCAAACCGATCACCCCTAATAACTTCCCCTCAAGCTCGATGCCCGTGAACCGTTCCCTTTCCCACCTTCCCTGCTTTAAAGCCATATGGGCCTGAGGAATTTTACGGGCTGCTGCCAACATCAAGCCTATGGTGTGTTCAGCAGCTGCGATGGCATTCCCACCGGGGGTATTCATCACCACTATACCCCTTTTTGTGGCCGCTTCCACATCGATGTTATCGACCCCAGCCCCTGCCCTTCCTATTACCTTAAGCCTTTTAGCCCTCTCTATAAGCTCCTTGGTGACCTTGGTGCTTGAACGAACTATAAGGGCATCGTACTCACCAATTATCTCCAGGAGTTCCTGAGGGGATAAACCAGTCTTGACGTCTACTTCTATCCCCTCGGCCTCTTTTAATACCTTAAGCCCTATTTCCGGGAGTTTATCCGAAACAAGAACTTTCATAACCCCGCCTCCTTGAAGATCCTCTGGGCAGCACTTACTCCCTTACCGAACTCCACCGGATAACCCATCCTCCAAAGCTCGAGCTCCAAGGCAGCCATCACTTGCAGGATATCGGAAGGCTCAAACCAACCCATGTGAGCTATCCTTATGATCTTGCCCTTCAAATGCTCCTGTCCTCCAGCCACTATAAGCCCATAATGGTCTTCCAAATTCCTCTTGAGCTTTTGCCCGTCGATTTGGGGAGGAAGTTTTATGGCAGTAAGCGTTGGACTCGGAGGGTTACTAAAGATCTCAAGACCCAACGCCTTAACCCCTTCTCGCATCGCCCGAGCTAAAACCTCATGCCTTCGGAAGACGTTTTGGAGTCCCTCCTCTTTTATCATCCTCAACGATTCTCTTAAACCCACGATCAAGGAAATGGCAGGGGTGAAATGCGTCTGATTCTTCCGTTGGTTTTTAAGCTCCGCTTTAAGGTCAAAATAATACTTGGGAAGATTCGACGTCTCCGAAAACTTCCAAGCCTTCTCACTCAAGGCTATGAAGGCAAGCCCAGGCGGAAGCATCAAGGCCTTCTGAGAACCAGCCACCATCACATCGATGCCCCAAAGGTCCATCGGAAGATCCACCGCTCCCAAAGCGCTTATGGCATCGACTATTATTATCACCCCATCCCTTTTCTTCACTATCTCACATAACTCCTTTATGGGATGAAGGACACCAGTGGAGGTCTCACAAGCCTGAACCAAAACCGCCCTTATCTCCGGATAGGTCTCAAGGCTTCTCTCAACCAAAACCGGATCAACCGCTTCGCCCCACTGAACATCTATCGGGATGATGTTAACCCCATAGGCCTCACATATCTCACCCCACCTCTCTCCAAACTTCCCCCCTCGAATGACCAAAACGGTATCCCCTTCCCTTAAGGTGTTAACGATCGCCGCTTCCATCGCCCCAGTTCCAGAAGAAGCAAGAACAAGTACATCCTGCTTGGTCTGAAAGACATACTTCAAATCCTCCCTCACCTCTTGAAAAAGCTCCTCAAAAACCGGATCCCGATGATGAAAAAGGGGCTGCGCCATCGCCAAAAGAACCCCTTCCGGAACAGGTGTGGGTCCCGGAGAGAAAAGTTTTTTCTTCTTCATCTATTTCCTCCTTGTTATTTTTTTCACGAATTGAGAATACCAAATCTTTTCTCCTTTTCAAGTCAAAGCCTTATTTCTCTGTCTTATTATTTCATACATCAGGATAGCTCCGGCCACTGAGGCGTTGAGGGAGTTTATTTTACCTTTGAGGGGTATGGAGACGAGGAGGTCGCAATGCCTTTGAACCAATGGTCTTATGCCCTCTTCCTCCCCTCCTATCACTAAGGCTATAGGCCCCCTAAGATCGGCTTCAAAGACCGCCTTTTGGGCCTTTGCTTCTCCACCTACAATCCTTATTCCCTTATCCTTAAGTAGTCTTATAGTTTGAGAGAGGTTACTGACCCTGGCGAGCGGGATGTGGAAAAGGGCACCAGCTGAGGCCTTGGCCACTACACCGCTTGGCCTTGCGCTTCTTCTTTTGGGAACGATGACCCCCCAGAAGCCAAGGCCTTCAGCCGTCCTCAATAGGGCTCCGAAGTTTCGAGGATCTTGGATATGGTCAAGGATCAAAAGAAGAGGGGAGCCTTCCTTCTCCAAAAGATCTCGCGGGTCCCAATAGGGAAAGGCTTCGATCAAGGCCGAAACCCCCTGATGGGGGAGACCGGAAAGAAGTCTCGAGAGCTTTTCTTTGGTTTTAAACTCCACCTTCATCCCTTTTTGTGAAGCAAGTTCTAAAAGTTCTCTTAAGGCTTTTAACCTCTCCTGAGCCAAGACCAACCTCTTTATGGGTACCGAAGACCTTAACGCCTCCCTTACTGGATTAACGCCGTAAATCCAAAATTCCTCCCTTTCCCTCATGATTCAAAAGGAGATTATAACCCTCCTTTTACCAACTTGCACTTCTTTTTAGCCCTTAAAAATTGATTTAAGTCAAGGAATCCCAAAGGGAAGGGCTTTTAAAATCGAAAAAAATTGGAGGTGAGAACATGTTTTGCAATCAATGCGAACAAACTGCCAAGGGGGTTGCTTGCACCAACAAAGGGGTATGCGGAAAAACTCATGAAGTGGACCTGTTGCAGGATCTTTTACTTTATCTCTGTGGAGGGCTTTCAGAGATAAGTCTATTGGCTGAGGAAAAGGAAGTCAAAAAGCCCGAAGTAGACTTTTTCCTTCTGGAGGCGATCTTTTCAACTCTTACCAACGTGAATTTCGATCCTGAAAGGATCCGCGACTACATCCATAAGGCAGTGGAGCTAAGGGAAACCTTAAAGAAGGAAGCCCAAATAAATGCGGACTCTCCGCTTTCTAATTTTTATCCGGCAGAAGACCCAAATGAGTTGATAAAACAGGGGGAAGAAAAAGAGATAAGACCGGAATCCTTCTCGGAAGAGGGGGAAGATGTGGGCAGTTTGAAACTCACCATCCTATACGGTTTAAAGGGTATCGCCGCTTATGCTTATCATGCTGAAAAGCTCAACATGAAAAACGAAGAGGTTTTGAAGGGATTAAAAGACCTTCTGGTTAAAATCTTTAAAGATAAAACCTCGGATCTTCAAACTTGGATCAAAAGGGCCCTTGAAGTAGGGAAGCTCAATCTATTAGTCATGGAAGCCCTGGATAAAGCCCACACAAGTACCTTCGGTGACCCCATACCCACTAAGGTACCCCTGGGAGCCAAAAAAGGGAAAGCCATTTTGGTTTCTGGGCATGACCTCAAGGATCTTTGCGAACTCCTAAAACAGACCGAAGGAAAAGGCATCTATATTTACACCCATGGGGAGATGCTCCCCGCTCATGGCTATCCGGGCTTGAAAAGGTTTTCTCATCTTTATGGCCATTACGGTACGGCTTGGCAAAACCAACATAAAGAATTTGAGGCCTTTCCAGGTCCAATCCTCATGACCACAAATTGCCTAATGCCTCCCAGAGATTCCTATAAGGAAAGGGTCTTCACCCTGGGTCCAGTGGGATACCCAGGAGTAAAGCACCTTTCGGAGGACGATTTCTCACCCCTTATCCAGTTAGCTCTTAATATGGAAGGTTTCAAAGAGGATGTGCCCAGCAAGGAAGTAACAACGGGGTTTGCAAGAAATGCCGTCCTTTCGGTTGCGGAAAAGGTCATAGAGCTTGTCAAATCCCATAGAATCCGACACTTCTTCTTGGTGGGTGGTTGTGACGGAGCAAGGCCCACAAGAAATTATTACACCGAATTTGTGGAAAAAGTACCAAAAGACTGCTTAATCCTCACCCTCGGTTGTGGTAAGTTCCGTTTCTTTGATAAGGACTTAGGAGAAATAGGGGGAATTCCAAGACTCCTCGATATAGGTCAATGTAACGATACCTATTCCGCAATCCAAATAGCTCTTGCTTTAAGTAAAGCCTTCAACCTCAATCTTAACGAGCTACCCCTCTCACTTATACTCTCCTGGTTCGAACAGAAGGCTTGTTCCATCCTTTTGACCCTTCTTTACCTTGGGATAAGGAACATCCGACTCGGCCCTACTATGCCCGCTTTCTTAAGCGAAAATGTGAGAAACTTCCTGAAACAAAATTACCTCCTCACCCCAATCACTACGCCTGAAGAGGACCTAAAAAGCATTTTAGGTTAAAGATACCCTTATAAAAGCCCAAAAGGTCAAGGGATGTTATAATGTAAAAAGCTATGTCAAAAATCGGGTTTATCAAAGAAGCTTTGAAAAACAATCTATTTTTCGGTCACCTCAAAGAGGAACATCTGGAAGAATTAGCCTTAATCGGTGAAGTGCTGGACTATCGAAAAGGCGAAAGCATATTTTGGGAAGGCGAAAAGGCCCATTCGGCCTACCTTATAGCAGATGTAATTGTAAAGATCTATAAGATAGGGGAAGATGGTAAAGAACAGATCGTTCACATTTTTGGGAAAGGCGAACTTTTTGCCGAGATAGCCCTTGCCGAAAACCAAACCTATCCTGCTTCCGCCGAGGCCCTTGCCCCCACGAAGCTTGTGGCTTTCCGAAGAGAAAGGCTCATGGAATTATTCCGAAATCAGCCCGAAATAATGGCAAGTATCCTCGGTGTTTGTGTGTTTAGACTGCAAAATCTTCTCTCTTTCATAGAAAACATTAAGTTAAGAGACGCCAGAAAGAGGGTCCTTTATTTTTTGTGGGAGCTCTCGGAAAGGGGGAAAACAAACAGCGTAAAGCTCAATTTTAAAAAACATCAATTAGCCCTTTTACTCGGGATAACCCCGGAGACCTTTTCGAGAGTTTTTAAAGGCCTAAAGGAAGAGGGGATCCTTTCCGAATCAACCGGTAAAAGGGTCCTTTTAAATTTAAAAAAGCTAAAAGATGAACTCGTTTAAAAGCTTTTATTTTGGGGTATGTTTTTGTAAATGACGAAGGGAATTAAAGAGCCTACCAGGGTAAAAATTCCCACAAGGAGAAAGACCACCTTAAAACCGTATTTTTCGGCCAAAAGTCCTCCAAGGGCTGCGGTAGCTGCTTGTCCTAAGCTAACACTTACCGCATTAAGCCCCCATTCGAAGGATTCAAGCCCTTTGTCTATATAACGGGTGAATAGGTTCATAAAAGGCGAGTAACGCAAACCAAAACCGGCCCCGTTTAAGGCTTGAAGTAGATAAACATGGAAAGGCAATTGGGCAAAAAGGTAAAAAAGGGAGGTCATCCCAATCAAAATGGAGCCGAGGGTGGAAAGGATTATCCTCTGTTTATCGTTGAGCTTCCTATCCACCGTGTAAGCTGAGATGAGGCGGGCCAAGGAAAAGGAGACCATATAAAGGGCCGAGGAAAATCCCACCACCTTCAGGGAACCGTTTATGATCTGCTGAGTCACAAAAATGGCGAAGATGGGCGAAATTAATCCCCAGGAAGATACGGTGACAAAATCGAAGAGTATCAAGTATTTTATTATGTTGTTTATCACCATGGCTTTTTGAGCCATTTTAATGATATTGAGCCATGAACGTAAAGATAAGTAACCTTTCCAGGGAGGAATTTAAGAGAAAGAGGGATCTTTTGGTAAAGATTTACCTTGAGGGATATAAAGGGCTTGAGGAGTACGCTTATAACCGAAGGTCGGAAGTTAAGGGGTATCTAAATTGGCTTTACCGGGGTGATCCCGAGGGGTTTTTCGTGGCCCAAGAGGAGGAGAAGGAGGTGGGTTTTTTGGGTTGTGCCAGTAATTGGTTCGATCGAAATTTTGGCCTCATAGGAGAAATCCACGAACTTGTGGTCTTGCCCGAGAGACAAAACCAAGGAATAGGTTCAGCCTTGCTTAAAGAGGCCATCAATTATTTAAAAAATAAAGGCCATAAAAAGATAGGCCTTTGGGTAGGGAAGACCAACGAAAGGGCTAAGGCTTTTTATAAGAGGTTCGGCTTTGAGGAGATCGGGGGAATAGGAATATGGATAAGGATGATCTTAAACTTAGAGCCATAAAAATCCTCACAGAACTTTTAGCGGTAGAGAGTCTGAGTGGCCAAGAGGAAAGGTTTATTCAGCTTTTATCAGAAAGGCTTCGCGAAAGAGGATTTGAGGTAAAACTCCAAAGGGTTGAAAATTGTGGGGGGAATTTATTGGCCCAAAGGGGAAAAAGCCCCCTTCTTTTTGCCACTCATTTGGATACGGTACCCTCCTGGGAACATCCCCATTATTTGAACCCCAGGGTCTCCGAAGACAAAATCTTTGGCCGAGGGGCCATAGATTCAAAGGGACAAATAGGCGCCCTACTTTTGGCTTCAGAACTTACCAAGGATCCCATGAATATCGCCCTTTTCTGTGACGAAGAGAAGGGGGGAAGGGGATCCAAAGCCTTCACAGTGCCGGAGGGGATAAGGTGGGCCCTTGTGCTTGAACCCACAAATTTGCGCCTTGCCATTTGTCAGGCCGGATGGGTGGAAGTGAGGGTTAAGGTTAAGGGCAAAAGCGCCCATGGAGCAGTGGTTCAAAAGGGAAAAAACGCCATCGAGGCCTTCTTTGAGGTCTGGAATAAGGTATTGGAACTTCCCTTTTTTACCAAAGAGGATCCCCTTTTCCCGGGCATTAAGCCTAATTTGGGGAAGATCAGCGGAGGCATAGATCCACAACTTGTCCCCAAGGAATGTGAGGCCTTAATAGATTTTCCGGTTCTTCCGGGTTTTGATCCTCAAGAGGTGCTTGAGGGAGTAAGAAAAACCTTAAAAGCCTTTGAAGCAGAGGTGGTGGAGATCATAGACATAGAACCCCCTTGGCAAATGGAAAGGGAAGATGAGCCCCTTTTTCAGATCATAAAAGAAGCCTGGCAAAGGGCCTTTGGGGAAGAATTGAAAATTTGCGGGATGCCCGCTTGGACCGATGCCTTGAGCTTAAGGCAAAAAGGGATTTCGGCCTTTGTCCTTGGAGCCGGTGAGCTTCATTTGGCTCATACCGAAGAAGAACACATTCATGCGGAGGAGATGTTAAAATTGAGCAAGTTGATCTTGGAATTGACCAAAATTGCCAAGGAAAAACGATGATACAAGTATATGGACTTTGCAAAACCTATCCTGGCGGAATAAAGGCCCTTGAGGGAGTGAGTTTTTCGGTGAATAAAGGAGAATTCGTGTTTATAACGGGCCCAAGCGGAGCTGGTAAAACCACCCTTTTGAGATTAATCCTTTTAGCTGAAAAACCTGACCGGGGCGAGATCATCTTCGAAGGCGTCAACATAACCCGATTGAACCGTAAGGCCATTTGCCAGTTTCGAAGGAAGATCGGCTTTGTGTTTCAGGACTTCAAGTTGATCCCCCACCTCACGGTCTTTGAGAACGTGGCTCTTCCCTTGGAAATATCGGGTTATCCTCTGAAGAAAGTAAAAAAGAGAGTGGAGCAGGTTTTAATGCTCGTGGGCCTCGATAGTAAGCTCTTTAACCAGTTACCACCAGCTTTATCAGGAGGTGAACAACAAAGGGTAGCAATAGCCAGGGCTATAGTTTCGAACCCTCCTTTGATAATTGCCGATGAACCGACTGGTAATCTCGATCCAGATCTCACGGTGGAGATTATGAATTTATTCGATAAGATAAACCTCACGGGAACAACCCTCATTGTGGCCACTCACGATAGGTCCATCATCGAACGCTATCGGAAAAGGACCATATTCTTACAGAAAGGAAGGATCGTGGGCGATGAGAGTTTTTAAAGTATTTAAAAGAAGTCCAAAGGGACCACAAATTCTCGGCGTTTTGACAATAGGTCTCGCCTTCACCATTTTTTCGGTTTTTCTTCTGGGAATTCAAAATTTTCAAGGAATCGTCTCTAAATGGCAACAAGGTATAGAGGTATTATGCTATTTAAACTCCGATTTACCCGAGTCCAAAATAAAGGAGATTTTGGATCGGATAAAAAACGAACCTCAAATAAGCGAGGCCAAATACTTGTCCTCAAAGGAGGTAAAGCAGGAATTCTTAAAAGAAGCGGGAAACCTTCTGGAAGGGTTTGAGAACTTTGAAGAAGAACTTTTCCCAAACTTGATCTCATTGAGGCTCAAAAGACCTCTCACCGTTCAGGAGTTAAAGGCTTTGGCTTCGAGGCTTCAAGAGATACCGGGTATAAAGGAAGTCCAATACGGAGGGAAATGGCTCGAACGAGTCTATGAAAGCTTAAACTTCTTGAAAGGCCTACTTCTTGTGGGAGGAATATTGCTTTTTGGTATCACACTTTTCATCTGTTCGAACACCCTTAAACTCATCTTTTACCAACGGAAAGAGGAGATCGAGATTTTACGCCTCATGGGGGCAAGCGAAAGTTTCATAAGGATCCCTTTCGTTATAGAAGGGACCCTTCAGGGAACCTTAGGAGCCATTTTATCTCTGGTTTGTTCCTATCTGATCTTCGAATTCCTTCAGAGTAAAATACCCATGTGGGTGCTCCCATATTTACCCGAACTGAAGTTTTTCTCCCTCAAGACCATGCTCTCCATAATGGGATTGGGACTTCTCTCCGGGATGATCGGAGGATTTCTTTCTTGCGTGGGGTCCTCATCTTAATAATATTATTAATTACTTTCTTCCCTTCTTTCAGTTCTCCTCAAACCAAAGGGGAGCTGGAGAGAATAAAGAAGGAACTGCTTTTAAGACAAGAACGTCTGAAACAAAAGCAAAAAGAAGAGCAAAACCTTGAGAAAAAATTGAAAGAGGTCTCCGCACAGGCGGGTCAAGTGCATGGAAAACTCCAATCGGTGAAAGAGGAATATAAACAAATCGAAAGGGAGATCGAAAACTTAAGTAAAGAGATCCAGGAGCTTCAGCAAAATATAGAAAAAATAAAGGGAAAGCTCAAAATTAGGTTTGTCGAACTACATAAATTACAAAAAGGCACCCTTTTACAGCTCCTTTTTGAAAGCAAATCTTACGGTGATCTTCTTAACCGCATGAAGATTCTTTCTTTAATAGCTGAAAGGGATTGGACTTTAATAAAGCAATATCAATCCCTCGTTATGGAAAAAAGGGATAAGCTTGATAAATTAACGGGAATACAAACTGCCTTAAGCCAAAAAGCAAAGGAACTCGAAGCTTTGCATAAGCAGTATGTAAAGAAAGAAACGGAAGTAAAAACCATATTGGCTGCCGTCAGGGAAGAAAAAAGGGAAGAATTGAAAAAAATCGCCGAACTGGAGAAGAGGAAAAAGGCCTTGGAGGAGTTGATTATCAGTCTACAGAAAAAAGAAACTCCTGTGCTATTGAGTAAGCTTAAAGCCAATTTCCCCTTACCGGCGGAAGGGATTTTGAAGAGGCTTCCTCATTATGAAGGAGTGGCCATCCTTTGCGAAAGGGGAACGCCCGTAAAGGCAGTGGCTAATGGTAAGGTAGTCTTCGCCTCTTTTTTTGAAGGATATGGTAACTTATTAATAATAGAGCACGGAAGGGGGTATCATACGGTTTATGCCCGGCTTGAAAAGTTGCTTAAAAAGGTGGGCGAAGAGGTTAGAATGGGTGAAGTCATAGGCATCGCTGGTTCAACTGGAGCTGAAGGAATGGTTTATTTTGAAGTGCGTCATAACGGGCGATGTGAACCCATAGAGAAATGGGTTTCCGTGCCCATAACTCAGTAAGGGGGGAGTATGAAGAGGTGGAAGTTTTGGACCTTGGTGATCTTCGTTTTTTGGTCGGCTTTAATTATAAGTGGTTTTGCCCTGTCAAAGTCAAAGGATGAGGTATATAGGAAGCTCAAACAATTTACCGAAATCATGGAGATCGTCCGCAAGGAGTATGTGGAAGAAGTAGATTATGATCGGCTTATCATCGGAGCCATCCAGGGTATGTTACAGTCCTTGGATCCCTACTCTTCATATCTAACCCCTGACATGATGAAGGAGATGGAGATCGAGACCAAAGGGACCTTCGGAGGCATAGGAATAGAGATCGGGATAAAGGATGGGATCCTCACGGTCATATCCCCAATCGAGGATACACCCGCTTGGAAAGCGGGTCTTAAGGCGGGTGATAAGATCCTTAAGATAAATGGCGAACCAACCAAGGGTTTGAGCTTAATGGAGTGCGTTAAAAGGCTCAGGGGTCCCAAGGGCACAAAGGTCACCATCACCATCCTTAGGGAGGGTTTCAGTGAGCCCAAGGATTTTACCATTGTGAGGGATATAATAAAGATCGAGAGCGTTAAATCAAAAGAACTCGAGCCGGGTTATCTGTATTTAAGGGTAACCCAGTTTCAAGAGGATACCACTAAGGATCTAAGAGAGGCCATAGTAGCTTATAACAAGAAAACGCCCATTAAAGGCTTGATCCTCGACCTCAGGAACAACCCAGGGGGGTTATTGGACCAAGCGGTGGGAGTAGCGGATCTCTTCCTTAAGGAAGGGGTCATCGTATCGGTAAAGACGCGAGGAGGGCAAGAGTTGGTGTATCAAGCCCAACAAGAAGGCACTTTTCCAGAGTGGCCCCTTGTGGTTTTGGTCAATCATGGTTCAGCCAGCGCTTCAGAGATAGTGGCTGGGGCGTTGAAGGTGCATCATCGGGGGATAATTCTCGGAACAAGGACCTTTGGGAAAGGATCGGTTCAAACTATCATCCCTCTTGAAGGAGGAGCGGGATTGAGGCTCACCACAGCCAGGTATTTCACCCCGGATGGAAATTCAATCCAGGATAAGGGGATAAACCCTGATATAGTTCTTGAAGAAGAGGAAACCTCCGAAAAGGAAGACTCTCTTCTTAAGAAAGCTTTGGAGTATCTCAAGGTATTGAGCATTTATGGAAACTACTTGAAGACGGAAAATCATTAAAGATGCCCCCTCGTAAGAAAAAGAGGCTTCCCTTTTTCGTGTGGTTGCTTTTTTTTGTTTTGCCCATTATGGGAGCAGTCCTTTCCTCTTTTTATTGGTCAAGAAAAATCGTTCAACCTCCACCACCTGCCCCCAGAATAAGTCTACCCTCCACTTATCAAGTCGAAGCTGAAACGCTCAAAACGTTAATAGAGGCCACCTGTTTAGAGATAGGCCTCAAAAGGCAATATATAGATTTGGAGGAAGAAGAGGCAAAGATCCTTTTGCCCCAAAGAGCGGAAGAGAGGTTCTTCTCAACCTTAAAAAGGAAGGTGGGATCTCTCAAAGGGGTACAATATGAGGTTTTAGAGGGTGAAAAGAGCCTAATCCTCCGTTCGGGAACCAATAGTTTTAAAGTCACCCTATTACCCTTTAAGGAAGTGATGATCTCCCTTATCGTGGATGACTTGGGGGAGGACATTAACCTGGCTTCCCGTTTTATGGACCTCGGTGAACCCTTGACCCTTTCCATTCTGCCTCTAAGAAAGTACAGCCGAGAGATAGCCCTAAAGGCCTCAAGAAGGGGATTTGAGGTTTTGCTTCATATACCCATGGAACCGAAGGCCTATCCCTTACAGGATCCAGGCAAAGGGGCTTTACTGCTCTCTATGGATAAAGAGGAGATAAGGCAAAGGGTGAGATCCTTCATAAAAGCTTTACCTTATGTTCAAGGAGCTAACAATCACATGGGCTCTCGGTTTATGGAAGATCCCGAAATGGTCAGAGTGGTTCTTGAGACCCTCAGAGAGGAAGAGCTTTTTTTCTTAGACAGCCTTACCACCCCGAACTCGGCAGCGGAATCGGAAGCCCAAAAGCTCGGTTTACCCCTTTATAAGAGAGACGTGTTTATGGATAACGCCAAAACGGTGGAGAACTTTTTAAAGGGATGGGACGAACTTGTAAAAATAGCCAAAAGAAAGGGGCAAGCTATAGGGATCTGTCATCCTTGCCCTTCGACCCTTATGGGATTAAAGAGGGTCATCAATAATTCCGAAAACATTCCGCTTTTCCCTCTTTCTTGGCTTTTACCCTCCAATTTGGTATTTTAGGGACCACCATGGTTGAACTATGGGAAAGGTGTCCCTCCTGTCAAGAGATGATCCTAATAAAGGAATTGGAGAAGAACTTAAAGGTCTGTCCCAAATGTTCTTATCATTTCCCCCTTCCAGCAAGAACTCGTTTAGAACTCATAGTAGATCCTAATAGTTTCACGGAATACGACCCCGACTTGGAATCCCTTGATCCTCTCGGTTTCAAGGACACCAAGCGTTATTCGGAACGTTTAAAAGAAGCCCAAGAGAAAACCGGACTTAAGGAGGCCTTCATCTACGGAAAGGGAAGCATAGGTGGGAATTGGGCCGTAATAGGGGTCACCGAATTTGAGTTCCTCGGGGGAAGCCTTGGGTCAGTCATGGGAGAAAAGGTCACCAGGGCAGTGGAATTGGCCTTGAGGGAAAGGAAGGTGCTCCTTATATTTTGTGCCTCTGGAGGAGCCAGGATGCAGGAAGGAACCCTTTCCCTTATGCAGATGGCCAAAATATCGGCAGCCTTGGGGAGGTTAAAAAGAGAAGGAATTCCTTATATCTCCGTCCTTACTGACCCCACGACCGGAGGGGTCACTGCGAGTTTTGGGATGCTTGGTGACATCATCATCGCCGAACCGGGAGCCTTAATCGGGTTCGCTGGACCCAGGGTGATAAAGGAGACAATAGGAGAAGAGTTACCTCCGGGCTTCCAAAGGTCGGAGTATTTGCTTCAACACGGCATGGTGGACATGGTGGTTGACCGACGCAAATTAAGGGAAATTCTGGTGAAACTTTTGAGCCTTCTTTACGGTTGAAGATGGAGGAGCTGCAGAAGGAGATAGATTTCCTTTACGGCCTTGAACGATTTGGGATGATCTTCGGCCTGGAAAATGTGTCGGCCCTTTTAGAACTTTTAGGTAACCCCCATTTAAAACTTCGCGCGATCCATGTGGCAGGAACAAACGGTAAGGGATCTGTCTGTGCTATATTGGATTCCATACTCTCCCGAAGATATAAGGTAGGCCTTTACACCTCGCCCCATCTACATCGCCTTAACGAGAGGATAAAAATTAACGGAAAAGAGATAAGCGATGAGGAACTCTTGAGCCTCATAAGACTTTTAAGGGAAAAAACCGAAAGGGCGAAACGGCCCGAAAGGTTCACTTTTTTCGATTTCACCACCGCTTTGGCCTTTTTTTATTTTCTTAAAAAGGAGGTAGATCTCGCCATAGTGGAAGTAGGACTTGGGGGAAGGCTCGATTCCACTAACGTGATCCGGCCTCTGGTGGGGGTAATTACCAATATAGGTCACGACCACATGGATGTGCTGGGACCAACCCTTAGGGACATAGCGAGGGAAAAAGCGGGAATCATTAAGGAAAACACCCCAATTGTATGTGGAGAAAAGAAAGAAGAACCCCTTCAGGTGATCTTAGAAGAAGCCTCAAAAAAGAAAGCCCCCCTTTACCTTCTCGGTCGCGATTTCCATTACCAATACGAAGATGGGCTTTTTTCCTTTTTGGGAAGAAGGTTAAAGCTTCAGAGCTTAAGGGTGGGCCTTTTGGGAAGACATCAAGTGGAGAATGCCTCATTAGCGCTTGAAGTCATTGAAACGCTTCTGGAGTTAGGTTTTCTTATCAAAGAAGAGCATATTAGAAAGGGACTTGAGGAAGCCCGATGGCCTGGAAGGCTTGAACTGTTTGAAAGTAAACCCAAGGTATTACTGGATGGAGCCCATAATCCCGAGGGCATGAGAGTGCTTTGTGAATTTCTGAAGGAGATAAGTTTTAAAAAGCTTCATGTGATAATAGGGATAATGAAGGACAAAAGTTGGAAGGAGATGCTTCAAATCCTCCTTCCCTTTTCCCAAAGGGTAATAGCCTTTAGGCCCCAAAACCCGAGGAGTTTGGAACCTGAGACAATAATAAAGGTGGCCAAACAGATGGGGATCGAAGGCGTTGAAGCCAAAACGCCCGAAGAGGCCCTAAGGATCGCCAAAGAAAAGGCAGATCCAGAAGACCTGATCCTAATAACGGGGTCCCTCTTTACGGTTGGTGAGATCCGAGAACTTCTTCTTAAAGGACTATGAAAAGACTTTTTCTCCTTATCTTTTTTCTTCTTCCAAGTCTTTCTTATGCCCAGTTGAGAATAGAAGCCCAAAGGGTATTCTATGATGGGGCTCAAAAACTCATACATTTTCAAGAAGAGGTTCGAGGATGGGATGAAGAACGTTATTTTGAAGGGGACGAGCTTTTTTATTGGCCGGATGAGAAAAAGGTATTAATAAAAGGGAATTGTCTCCTCAAAGAAGGGGAGGATTGGATAAGGGGAGATAAGATCTTTTTCGATCTGGAAAAAAAGGAAGGTGAAATAGAAAACGGAAAGATCTTCATATCCCAGAAGCACTTCTACGTAACCGGAACCCAGATAAAGAAAATCGGCCCCGATAGATACACCGTGAAAAACGCCAGCCTCACCTCCTGTGACGATGAAAAACCCCCTTGGAAGTTTACGGCCAAAAATCTGGAAGTCCAAGTGGAAGGCTATGGAAAGGTCTCATGGCTTTCTTTGAAGGTAAAAGAGCTCCCCATTTTCTCCATCCCTTGGGCCATTTTCCCCGTCAAAACCGAAAGACAGACCGGTTTCCTCATCCCCTCTTTGGAGATAAGCAATCGTTATGGCCCTCAAATGACAGTGCCCTTTTTCCTTGTGCTCTCAGAGAATCAAGACCTCACCTTCTACTTAACTCAACACGGAGATGGAAGAGGCAGAGGTTTCAAGGGAGGTATAGAATACCGATATGCCTTAAAAAGGAGTGACCAAGGTGAGATAAGGGTTTTTGGTCTACATGACCGGCTCCTCCATAAGGACCGATGGGCCATCTTTTCACGTCAAAAGGCAACTTTACCTTACCAGATAAATGGCATCCTAAACCTCAACCTGGTGAGCGATGACCTATACCCTTGGGATTTTGGGAACGATCTGTTCGAAGAATCCCGAAAGGAAGCCCGTTCGAAAAGAACCTTGGAATCCACTTTGTTTTTGTCAAAGACCTGGTCCTTCGGCGAGGCCACTTTAAAGGGTCTGTACTTCCAGGATTTGACCACCAAAGAGGACGAAAAAACGCTTCATCGCCTTCCTGAACTGACCTTCCGTCTTTTCCGAAAAGAAATCGCTAAAAGCGGCCTTTATTTCGAGATGGAAACCCAAGGGGTAAACTTCTTCCGAGAAGAAGATTATCGGGGACAGAGGTTTCAAATGGTCCCAAAGCTCTCATATCCGACCAAACTTTACGGTTTTCTCAATTTCGAACCCTGGACCCTTTTGAGGACAAGCCTTTACTTCACTCAAAACCCAAAGGACCCTTATAAAAGCTTCTCTTACCGAGTTCTTCCCGAAGGAGGCTTCTCCCTTTCGGCTTTGGGATTTAAAAGTTACAACGCTTTTTCCCAAAATTTCCTGCATTTAGTTGAACCCAAACTGAACTTCTCTCTAAGGCCAAAGGTTAAACAATCGGAAAACCCCATTTACGATAGTTCCGATCGATTAAAGGAAGAAGCCCTCTTTACCCTGGAATTACTCCAAAGAATTCAAAGCCAAAATAAAGAAGCTGTTTGGTTTAAAATATCACAATCCTATGACGTCTTCCCTGGCCTTGAGGAAAAGGAACGTTTAAAACCATTAATTATGCAATTGAAATTAAACCCTTCCCAGCAATTTTCCTTTTCGGCGGAGTTAAATTATGACTATTGGTCGCAAAAAATCAAAAAATTTAATAGCAACCTCAGCTTTTCTTATGGCAAGTTAAGTGTTGGAGGCGATTATACTTATGATAAATCCATCCAAGTTGAAAGCATGAAAGTAAACGCTAGTTTAAAAGCTTCAGAGAAGCTTGACTTTTATTTTTCTCACGATTATGATTTCCATACTAATTCAAGGGTTAAGACAAGTTATGGCCTTTATTATCGACATCAGTGTTGGGAATTGGGGCTTAAAGTGGAGGACATCGGGGCTTCTCCTTTAAGGGGGAGAAAGGCCGAATGGAAAGTGCTTCTTCAGGTGAGTCTTCGAGGTGTAGGTTCCATAGGGCTTAAGGGAGGGGTGGAGAGGTGAGGTTTTTGGTTACTTCCCTTTTGCTTTTTGGCTTTTGGCTTCTTCTTTCGGGGAAGTTAGATCTTTGGCACTTGAGTTGGGGGATAGGCTCGGTGATTGTGGTCTCGCTTCTTTCCAATACTCTTCTTTTTAAAGCCCCTCTTAAAGTGGAGGAAAAGGCCAGGGAGGTGGGAAACTTTTTGATTTATCTTTGGTGGTTACTTAAGGAGATTTGGAAGGCCAACTTACATGTGGCCTATTTGGCCTTTCATCCAAGGATGAAAGACCTGATAGATCCAAGGGTCATAAGGTTTAAGACCCGTTTGAAAAAGGAGCTCGCTCTTGTGTGTTTTGCCAATTCCATAACCCTTACCCCTGGTACCATAACCCTTCTCATTAAAGAAGGCCATTTCTATGTTCACGCGATAGATAAGCCTTCCAGAGAAGGTTTGCCTGGGGAGATGGAGATAAGGGTGGGAAAGGTCTTCGGAGAGAGGTGATGGAAGGCTTTCTTATCGCCGTGGGGCTTTCTTTACTTGGGATCTCAGTGGTTGGCATTCTGAGGATCATCCTTGGGCCTACGGTCATTGACCGAATTGTGGGGGGGAATTTCGTTGGGACCATTACGGTTGTTTTGCTTATCGTTATTGGGCTTATCTATGGAAGGCTTGAGCTTTTCATAGACATCGCCCTCATGTATTCCCTTTTGTCCTTCATAGGGACCTTGATCTTTTCCAAATACCTCTCCCATAAAGGGCCGTAAAATGGTGGTATTGGGGATAGGGTTAGTGAGTTTGGGGCTTTTTTTCTTCTTATCTAGTGCCATAGGCCTTATGAGGTTTCCCGATTGTTATTGCCGGATGCACGCCACTGGTAAAGCTGACACCATGGGGATCCTTTTCTGTTTATTGGGTTTGGCGCTTTTTGTACTTCACAAGGGGCTTGAGGGAGAGAGGCTTTTACTGGTGATAAAGATACTTTTTATAGGCTTATTTTGGTTTATCGGAGGACCCACCGCCACTCATGCCCTTCTGCGTTCGGCCTTTGAAAGGGGAGTGCGGCCCTGGACCAAGGACGGGAAAGAGATCTTAGAATGGCCGGAGGGTGAGTCATGATTTGGGAACTTAACCTATTGCTTGGTCCCTTGGCCTTTGTGGTGGCCCTTTTGGCTTTAGAGGTGAAAGACCTTTTAGGAGCGGTGGTACTTTTGGGGGTCTTTAGCCTGTTTATGTGCCTTATTTGGGCCGAACTGGGAACACCTGATGTGGCCTTCACCGAAGCAGCGGTTGGAGCCGGCGTGAGTACGGCCTTCTTTGTGGCCACGGTTTTTAAGACCACCAGGAGGAGCAAGGATTGAAGAAGTGGGGGATCCTTGGAGCTATTCTTGCCTTTTTGGCTTTGGGACAAGCGGTAAAGGATTTTCCAATATTTGGCGACCCTCAACAACCGGCTTCCGTTCATGTGGTCCCCAGATATGTGGAAAAAACCATCGAAGAAACGGGAGTTCCTAACGCCCTTACTTCCGTAATTACGGACTACCGGGGTTATGACACCAATTATGAGACCACTGTCATTTTCACCGCTGGGCTTTCGGTGACCATGATCTTAGGAGGGGTACTCCGATGGAGGAAAAATGGGAAGACTTGATCATTGAAAGTGTATCGAGAATCCTCATCCCTTTCATTCAGATTTACGCACTTTACGTTTTAGCCCATGGGCATTCGAGCCCGGGAGGGGGATTCCAAGGGGGATGTATATATGCGGCAAGCTTAATCTTACTGTTTCTCCTTTACGGACCCAAAGGACTTGAGGGCAATTTTCCACCCAAATTCCTCTTCCTCCTTTCAGCTCTTGGGGTGGGTGTCCTTTATGCGGGGGTAGGGGCTTTTTGCATGTTGTTTGAAAAGAATTTTTTAGATTATGCAGCTTTGAGCCATATCCTCCCTCATGGGCCCATTAAAGCGCGTTATTATGGCATGGCCATGGTGGAAACGGGAGTTCAATTTACGGTGATGTGTGTAATGGCTTTGATCTTCTTGAAGCTTCTTCAGGAGGAAAGAGCAAGTGTATGAAGTTTTAAGGCATTACAACTATTGGCTATATGTTCTCCTTCTCGCCTTAGGGTTATACGGGATGATGTCAAAAGCAAACCTTATGAAAAAACTCATCGCTATGGGCATATTCCAATGGGCCATCATCTATTACTTCATCTCCATAGGGGCCAAAAAGGGAGGGAATATCCCCATCTTTCCGGAACATGGGATCGAAAATCTCACGATAAGGGCTCAAGATTACGTAAATCCCTTGCCCCATGTACTCATGCTTACTGCTATTGTAGTGGGAGTAGCTACTACAGGAATAGCCTTGGCATTGCTTATAAAGATTTGGCAAAACTGGAACACCTTAGAGGAAGACGAGATCTTGCAGAGGATGAGAAATGAATGAACAATTGCCGGCTCTAGTAGTGGTAATCCCCCTTTTGTTTTCCTTCCTCATTTATCTTATGGGGTTTATTGGAAGGAGAATGCCCTATTTTCTTTTGTTGATCTCGAGTGCTTTAACCTCCCTTTCTTCTTGGAAGCTTCTGATAAGGGTGATAAAGGAAGGGCCCATAAGTTATCACATAGGCGGATGGGAACCCCCTTGGGGAATCGAATACCGGGTGGACCATTTAAATGGGGTTTTGGCCTTTGTGGTCTCCTTGGTGGCCTTTTTGGTGATCCTCTCCTTTAGGGAGAGAGTCGAAAAGGAAGTGGAGGTTTCTCGATGGTCTCAACTTTATGCCCTTTTCTCGCTTCAGCTATGTGGCCTTTTGGGCATAACGGTCACAGGGGACGTATTTAATCTTTATGTGCTTCTTGAGATAGCTTCCTTCTCCGCCTATGCGATGGTAGCGATCGGTAAAAAGGGGGGCGAATTTTCGGCCTTTCGATACCTCATTTTCGGAACAATCGGGGCCTGTTGTTATCTTTTAGGAGTAGGTCACCTTTATATCCTTACCGGCTCGTTGAACATGGTGGACATAGTCAACTTGTTGAAAAACCTTCCCGATTCCTCGGCCTTAAGAGTGGGGCTCTGCCTTCTAGTGATCGGGATAGGCGTGAAAATGGCCCTTTTCCCCTTACACACCTGGCTTCCCGACGCTTATTCCCAAGCCCCCTCTACGGTAAGCGCCTTTTTGGCCCCTTTAGCCACAAAGGTAGCAGGGTATGTGCTTTTGAGGATACTTTTTTGGATGTTTAAGCCCACTTTTCCTTCAGAAAAAGTGCTTTTGGAGATTTTGGGATGGTTGGCCTTAATAGGGGCCTTTTTCTTCTCCTTTATGGCAATAGTACAAAGGGAACTGAGGAGGGCCTTCTGTTACCTGCTTTTAAGCGAGATCTCTTTGCTGGGGATGGGAGTTAGTTCGGGAAATTTAGACGGTTTAAGAGGGGCCATTTTACATTTGATAAATGACGTCTTCATGATGGGATGTCTTTTTACGAGCATTTGTGCTTTTATTCACCTGTTTGAAAACGAAGGGTTAAAGGATTTGGAGGGGCTCGGTCTTAAGAATCCTTGGGTATCGTTAGGATTTTTGATAGGAGGGTTGTCGGTAATTGGGATTCCTCCTTTCGGAGGGTTTTTCAGCAAATGGTATCTGATTCTCGGAACCATTGAAGGGAAGAAGTGGCATCTTTTAGTGGGGCTTTTGGTCTCAAGTCTCATCAATGCCGTTTTGATCTTTAAGATTTTGGAAAGGATCTATCTCAAAGGTACCCATTTGGAGTTATCGAAAAGATTGCCCTTTTGTTTTTCGGTCTCTTTGTTGAGCTTTTCCATATCCCTTCTCCTTTTAGGTGGTTTAGCTTCAACCATCGTGAAAAAGGTGATTGATCCTTGGATCTTCAGTCTGGGAGGGTTTTAATGGAAAAGGAGTCCCTTTTGCCGCTCTTAGCTCTCTTAACCCCTCTTTTTGGAAGTTTTTTGATCCTCCTTTTTGGGGAAAGAAGGAGAAACCTAAGGGAAGGAACCACCCTTGTGATCTCTTCTTTGACCCTCCTTTGGACCTTTTTGATGCTTGAAGCTTTAAACGAAGGTCATATCCTCAAAAAGGACTTATTTGAACTCTTCCCCGGCCTTTGGTTTTCCTTTCGAGCCGATCCTTTTGGCATGGTATTTTTACTACTTTCTACAAGCTTATGGCTTATCATCTCCATTTACTCCATTGGATACATGAGAAGCCTTAACGAACATGCCCAAACCCGATTTTTCTTTTGTTTTTCCTTAGCCATATTAGGAGCCATCGGAGTAGCCCTTTCGTCTAATTTGGCGAGTCTCTTTGTCTTTTACGAGATTTTAACGGTCTCAACCTTTTTCTTAGTAGCCCATGAGGAGAGCCCTGAAGCCCTTAGGGCGGGAAGGAAGTACTTAGTATACCTTTTAAGCGGAGCCTCGCTTGGGCTTTTCGGCATCGTTTATTTATGGGCCCGTTACGGGAATCTTTCTTTTCTTGAGGGCGGATTCATAGGAGAGGTTAAAGATTGGGCTTTAACGTTTGTGTTTTTGGTCACCTTTCTCGGATTTGGGACAAAGGCAGCCCTTATGCCCTTTCACGAGTGGCTTCCTTCGGCCATGATCGCCCCAACCCCTGTAAGTGCCCTTCTTCACGCAGTGGCGGTAGTTAAAGCGGGGGTTTTCACGTGTTTAAGGATCTTGTATTTCGTATTTGGGGCGAAAGACTTCCCACTTGGATTTTTGTTGGGGCTTTCTCTTTTTGTAAGTTTCACCGTTATAGGGGCCAACCTTTTAGCCATAAGGGAGGATAATTTAAAAAGAAGGCTCGCTTTCTCCACGGTTAATAATTTAGCGGTGATTCTACTGGGGGGACTTATGCTTTCTAAGGAAGCCTTAAAGGGAGCGATCCTTCACATCCCCTTTCATGGGTTCATGAAAATCACCCTCTTCATGTGTGCAGGCTCCATATACGTGAGCAGTAAAAGAGAACGCGTAAGCGAGCTTGACGGAATAGGTCATAGCATGCCTTTCACCATGGGGGCCTTCACAGTAGCGGCCCTTGGTCTTTGTGGGATACCACCTCTTTGTGGCTTCTTGAGCAAATGGTATCTGTGTCTCGGGACCCTGGAGGCCTCCAAGAAATGGTTCCTTTTGGTCTGGCTTACAAGTGCCTTCCTGGATGCGGTCTATTTCCTTCCAATTGTCTATAGGGCTTTTTTCAAAGGGAAAAAGGATCCTATGATAAAGGAAGCCCCTTTGAGTATGACCATTCCTCTTCTTCTTACTGCTTTAGGGAGCGTGGTTTTGGGGCTTTTCCCTAATTTCCTTTTTCACCTATTAGACCTAGTGAAAATGGTTATCTCCTCCTTTTGGGGGGTTTAAACCATGAAAAGACTTCTTCTGGGTCTTACGATCTTAAGCGGGATTTTGGGGATTTGGATGCGAGAAAAAGAACTTATTTACGGGTGGGAAAAACTGGGTTTTTTTGAGGTCGTCTTTGGGTTTTTGGGCTGTATGGGTTTGATCTTCCTCTCTGAATTTTTGGGCAAATTCTTCCTTTCCAGAAGGAGGAGCTATTATGGGGATTTTTAAGGTCCATCCTTCCCTTTGGTTTTTCTTAGGGGCTTTTCTTCTTTACCTTCTTCCTCATAGGGGAAGGGGCATTTTAAGGATATCGGTCGCCCTACTTAGTTTTTTCTCGCTTTTACGTCCTTGGGAGTGGGAAGGTATTACGGCTCGGATCTTTGGGCTCGAGCTTTCTTTTGGACAAGTGGATAAGCTTAGCCTGGTTTTTGGATATGTATTTGTAATTATAGCCTTTGGAGGATTTCTTTATAGTTTACACGTTAAGGAAAAGGGAGAACATTTCTGGGCCATGTTTTATGCCGGTTCGGCTTTGGGAGTGGTTTTTTCGGGAGATCTCGTGTCGCTTTATCTTTTTTGGGAGCTTATGGCAATCTCAGCGGTCTTCCTAATATGGTCCAATAAGACGCCCGAAGCTTTAAAAGCGGGATATAGGTATTTATTGATACACCTTTTTGGAGGAGCCCTTCTTTTAAGCGGTATACTTCTCCATTTTTACGAGACAGGAAGCTTGTCCTTTTCGGGAGTATTGGAAAAAACGGGTTTAGGTCGGAGCCTGATCTTGGTAAGCTTTATGCTAAACGCGGCTGTCCCTCCTCTTCACGCTTGGCTTCCCGATGCTTACCCTGAGGCAAGCCCAACTGGGGCCATTTATCTGACGGCTTACACTACCAAATCAGCCGTTTACGTGCTACTTCGAGCCTTTCCTGGGGAAGCGATTTTAACTTGGTTTGGAGCTATCATGGCCCTTTATGGGGTAGTTTGGGCTATAATTCAGAACGATATCCGAAGGCTTCTCTCCTACCACATCGTAAGCCAGGTGGGTTACATGGTAGCGGGAGTTGGAATAGGGACAAGCCTTTCCATGAGCGGTTCCGCAGCTCATGCTTTCACTCACATTCTCTATAAGGCCCTTCTTTTTATGGGCACCGGAAGTGTCATTTACGCCACGGGTAGAAGGCTTATGACAGATCTTCAAGGAAGGGGGCTTTTTAAACTTTTGCCCTGGGCCTTTTTCCCTTACATGGTAGGAGCCTTTTCCATATCTTCGGTTCCGTTTTTTAGCGGTTTTATTAGTAAGCCTATGATCGTAGAGGCTTGCAAAGAAGAAGGACATTTAATACCCTATCTGCTACTCCACCTGGCCTCCATAGGCACCTGGCTTTGTACGGCTTTTAAGCTCCCTTATTACACCTGGTTTGGAAATAAAAAGGAAGAATCTACACTTGCTGTCTCTCCTATTCCGATGAGTATGAAGGCCGGGATGATTTTTTTGAGTTTTCTATGTATACTTTTGGGCCTCTGGCCCTCCTTACTTTATCGAGTTTTGCCTTATCCTTTTGAGTTTCATCCTTACGATAAAAAGCACTTGATTGAATCCTTACAACTTCTTTCCTCCTCAGCTTTATCAGTATGGCTTTTTATAAACTATCTTGAACCTTCCGATAAGATCATCCTCGATTGCGATTGGTTTTACCGCAAAGGAGCTCTTCTGTTTTTTAACCTTTGTGGAAGGATCTATGGTCTAAGGACCATTTTGCAAGAGAAAATGAAAGAAGTGGTTTCTTTCTTCGAGCTTTTAAGTCTTAATCCTTTCGAACTTAAAAGGATAATAAGACAAGAAGAAAGCCTTTCCCCTTATCACCCTAATCGTTATCGTCTCCCGGTGGGAATCGGGGTATTCATCTTTACGATAGTGTTCTTCATAATGGTTTTACTTCTGATCATCTAAGGCTCAGATTCGGTTAACCATACAGTATTCCCTCAATTTATTTAAAGCGGTAAAAAATTCCCTCATCATTTTACTAACGGTAAACATTCCCTTTTTGGTCACCTGAAAACCGCCTGGGATTTCCTCAATAATTCCCAAGATGGAAAGAAAGAGGATCTCCCATTTTAAATCTTCCCTTAAAGGACGACCGAAGACCTTCTGATGATAGTCCTCTTTTAGTTTCATGCCAAAAAGTTGAGTGAGAAGGTAATAATTAAGAAATTCCCTTCTTTTAAGTTTTCTTATCATAGCGATTGGAAACTTGCCCTTTTTTAAGGCGGAAAGATAATTATTTAGGTCAAAGTAATTCACGAAAAACAACCCCTTATAAAGGCCCACCGAACCGCTTCCTATAGCGATGTATTCGGGATACTCGATTATGTATTCGTCGATCATGTGATCCCCTCGGGAAAAACACCAAGCAGTTGAAGGTCTCCACTTATCGGTGAGCATCTCTCTTAAGATAAGTTCGTAAAAGGCGCGTTCACGCTTATAATCGACCTTCCTGACCTTTTCCTCTATCTCCTTTAACCTCCTTGGGGCTGGCATAAGGGGATAAAAAGTAACTTGATCAACCTTAAGCTCTTTCACCACCTCTATGTCCCTTTGGAGATCCTCAAACCTCTGGGCAGGGAAGTTATAAAGTAAATCCACATTGAGGGTCTTAAAAACCCCTTGAAGAAGTTCCACCTTTTCCCGAGCTTCTTCGCCCGTATGAGAAAAGCGCCCCATCAATCGGAGCATATGGTCTTGAAAGCTTTGAACCCCCATGGAAAGCCTTTTTACCCCCAGTTGTTTCAAAATCCTTATGTTCTCCCAAGTCACATCAGTGGGATTCGTCTCAAGGGAGATCTCCTTAAGGGAGTTCCGGGAAAGGAGATGCTCCAAAAAGGAGGTCAAATGCCTCATTGAAACCGTAGGAGTCCCACCCCCTATATAGAGGCTTTTAAAGCGAAACCCCCTATCCAAATACATATCCAATTCCCTTTTTAAGGCCTCAAAATAACTGGAGGCCAGTTCCTCTTCAAAGGGATAGCGGTTAAATGAACAGTAAGCACAGGGTTTCCGACAAAAGGGGATGTGAACGTAAAGGGCCAATGGAATCTCAGAGGAAGGGTAAAGGGGAAGCTCCTCTTCGCCTTTTAAAAGGAGAAACTTTCTCCCCTCCCTTCTTACCAGCCACGGCAAAAACCATTCTCCTATTTTATCCACAAACATCTTGTGTTCTTTCTTTTAAAGGTTCCGCGAAAGATAAAACCCACAACTCTGCTGATTTTCCGGACAATATCCTAAGATTACACATTTGGGACCCGCTTCTTCAAATATGGCAGGTAAAACCTTCTTACATTCTTCCAACATCCTCTTCGCCAATTCCCTTATCTCCCATTGAGCCCTTGAACAAAGCCTCTGGGAAAAGAAATGCAAAAGCTCCCTCACATTCATGGTGACGATGATTTTTGTCTCTACGGCTTGAGGAAGAAGAAAACGGGCATCTTCATTCGCCCTTTCGCTATTCAAACCATGAGCTTGAAGTATATCCTTTATTCTTCTATAACCCTTCCTTATTTCCTCCATAACCCTTTGAAACTCTTCTAAAGCTTCGGGAACCTTAGCAATCGAAGGAGGAACCACATACTTAAATTGAGACATATCCACATATCTTTGGCTCTGTTGAGAATACGAAGCGATGCGATGCCGAACCAATTGATGGGAACAAGCCCTGGAGATACCTTCTATGGCAAAGGTGAACTTCACATGTTCCAAAGGACTATGATGGCCCCTTTTTACCATCTCCTTGATAAAACGCTCCTTCTCTTCATCGGGCACCTCTTTCAACTCTGGAGCAAATCGAGATGAATAGCATTGACGATAAGACCTCCAAATAAGATCCAAAGCTTTGGTTGAAGCTTCAAGAAGCACTACCCTTAGTTGAGCTTGAGACATATTTAGCTACCTTTAAGTTTACCCTCGGTGGGGCCAACCCAGAGGTGAACCTCGGTGGTCCAGAATCCTTCTTTTATAAGTATGATGCAACTTCTTTGTTCCTTCTCCTTTATGAAATTCAACAGGTAATGGCGGTATTTGAAGTTATTCAAAAGGACCCAACCATAACCCTGAAGCGCATTTTTGAAGTACTCGGCAAGAGACGAGGCCTCTACCCTTCCCTTGTAAACGAAATACCCACTCTTATAAGGGCCACCTTCAAAAAGCAAAGAGCTTTTTTTATCGAGCTTGAGTTCCTTGGGAATTGGGATATCGGAAAAATCCGAGGGAAGCGTGGTAGGAGCAGCGGTTTTTTCACTACCCTCTCCTATCCCCAAGGTTCTACATCCTAAAAGCGAAAGGCAAAAAATGGCGACCACCAATATTAACTTCCTTTTCATCCTTTCCCCCCTCTTCTTTTTCCCATTTTTACCATCTTAAAGTAACCATTGACAAGGACTAATCAGCATGATAGGGTCCTTAACTCTGAGGGTAAAGATGAAACTTCGAGAAAATTTATACATTTATCCATGGCTCAATCCTGAGTATAACAATGCTAACAGTTACATCATCTCATCGGAAGGGGTAAATGTGCTTATAGATCCTGGCCATTTGGCCTTCATACCGGAGCTTTTGCGGGAAATGAGAAGGGACAACTTTTATGGGAAGGACATCACTTTGGTCCTATGTACCCATCTTCATCCCGACCATTTTGAAGGCGTTGAGTTTTTCAAGGGAAGCCTTCTCGGTTTCCACGAGGAAGAAGAGCGGGCTTTAAAGGAATTTTACGGACCTTATTTATTTCAGGCTTCGGGATCGAGACTCCCTGCGAAAGAGGTCGATCTATACCTTAAAGAAGGGGAACTCCAATTTGGAAAAGAGGTTTGGAAAGTAATCCATACGCCTGGGCATTCTCCAGGTTCGATATGCCTATATAATCCCCGGGATAAGATCCTTATTACCGGGGATGTGGTCTTTTTACAAGGAGTTGGAAGAACGGACCTGGGGGGTGATCCTCAACTTTTGGCACGCAGTATAAGGCGTCTTATGGAATTAGAAGTGGAGTACCTCCTTCCGGGGCATGGAGAGATCTTAGTGGGAAAAGAGGCGGTAAAAAGGAACTTTCAATGGATCGAAAGGATAATCCTTCCGCTTCTTCTTTAAACGCCCACAGTTAATCCACCATCGATGAAAAAAACCTGACCGGTTATGTAATCTGACTCGGGACTTGCCAGAAATAGGTGTAAATAAGCCACATCCTCTGGCCTTCCCAAGTAACCTAATGGTATTCTCTCAAGGATTTTCTTCCTCATATCTTCCGAAAAACTTTCGGTCATAGGGGTTTCGATCACTCCTGGAGCTACGCAATTAACCCTTATCCCAGCCCGAGCGTATTCTAAGGCTAAGGTCCGGGTGAGGGCCACAACCCCCGCTTTTGCAGCCGCATAGTTGGCTTGTCCGATGTTTCCCCTTATGGCCACCGAAGCGGTGTTTACGATCTTGCCGTAACGCTGCCTTCTCATGGGTCGGAAGACCGCCTGGCAGAAATAAAAAGTCCCAAGCAAGTTAACCTTGAGGACCTCCTTCCACTCGGGAGGGGTTAGCTTAAGGGCCAGATTATCCCGCGCAAGACCCGCGTTATTTATGAGTATGTGAACTGTCCCGTAAGATTTAACCGTTTCCTCCACCACCTTGTTAACCTCCTCCGGATTTGAAATATCCGCCTTCACCGGAAGTGCTTCCCCTCCTTCTCTTTTAATCTCCGAAGCTATCTTCTCCAAAACCTCCATCCTCCTTGCCACAAGTACTACCTTTGCCCCTTCTCGGGCGAAAAGTTTAGCACAGGCTTCACCTATCCCGCTTGAAGCACCGGTAATTATGCTCACCTTATCCTTGAGCCTCATCTTTCCCTCCTTTTTTGAAATGTTATAATGCCTCCATGTTAAAAAGTTCTCAACCCATTGGAATCTTCGACTCGGGGGTAGGAGGGCTTACGGTTTTAAAGGAATTGAGGCGCATCCTGCCTGAAGAAGATTTAATATATTTAGGCGATACCGCCCGAGTACCCTACGGAACTCGTTCTCCCAAAACGGTTATACGTTATTCGGAGAGAAATGCGGAGTTTTTGGTGAAAATGGGCATAAAACTTCTGGTGGTGGCCTGTAACACCTCCTCCTCGGTGAGCCTTGAGGTCTTGAGGTCCAAAAATGCTATACCAGTAATAGGGGTAATAGAACCAGGGGCTAAAAAGGCTTTAGAGCTCACGAAAAACGGCATTATAGGGGTAATAGGAACGGAGGCCACTATTAGAAGTCAAGCCTATCCGAAGGCTATCAAAAGGTTGGCTCAGGGACAAAAGGTCCAGGTCATAGGCCAAGCGTGTCCATTGTTCGTTCCTTTGGTGGAAGAGGGATGGATAGATGATCCAATCACCAAGGAGGTAACCCGGCGCTATCTTAGTCCTCTCCTGGAGAAGGGGATCGATGTCCTGGTTTTGGGTTGTACCCATTATCCACTGTTGGAAAAGGTCATAATGGAAGTGGTGGGTCCAAGTGTGACCTTAATAAACTCGGCCAAGGAGACCGCCGAAGAGGTGAAAAGGGTCTTGGAAGCGTTGAACTTGAAAAGGGAAAGGGGAATCGGAAAGACCACCTTTTACGTGACCGATAATCCTGAAAAGTTTCGGCATTTAGGCGAGCTTTTTTTAGGGGAAAGGCCTGAGGAGGTGGAAGAAATAGACTTATAATCCCAGGTCTTCTTTGAGCATTCTTAAAAAGGCTATATTTTCCCGGTGACCAGTCATGGTGGCACGGATCTTGGCCTTTAATGGCCGGTTCAAAAGGTAAAGATCACCCAATAAATCCAAGATCTTGTGCCTCAAGGGTTCGTTGGGGAAACGCAATGTAGTATTCACGGGTCCTTTTTCACCTAATAGCAACACATTATGAAGATGCCCACCTCCTGCAAGTCCCATTTTGCTCAGCCTCTCTACGTCTTTTAAAAAGGCAAAGGTCCTGGCAGGAGCTATTTCCCTTTTGAAATCCTCGGGACTTTTCAAAACAAACCTCATGGAATCCCCATTAAAGGGGGAATTGGGAAGGATGAATTCGATCTCCAGTTCCTCCGAAGGTTCCACCACTAAAACTCGGTCACCATTACGCACTTCATAACGCTTGGGAACCCTTAATACCTCAACCACTTCTTCCTGCTCCTCAAGACCCACCTCTTCGATCAAACGGCAGAATTCGATGGCTGAACCATCCATCACCGGGACCTCTCGGTCCACCTTTATAAGGAGGTTGGTAATCCCATAAGCGTGAAGGGTAGCCAAAAGGTGTTCCACAGTTCTTATATAAACGCCCTCTTTACCCAAAGAGGTAGCAAAATCGGTGGATACCACATGATCAACGTTAGCCGGTATTATCACGTCTTCGGCCAGATCATAAAAGAGAATCCCAGTAAAAGGGGGTTGTGGAAGGAGGATCAAACCCGTCTTTTGACCCGAATGAAGCCCCGTGCCGTGAAGAACAGCGCTTTTTTTTATCGTCTTTTGGGGAACCTGAACTCCAGATGGGCTCTCCTTCCAGGTGAACTTCCAAAGTTCACCCTTTTTTAACTCGTTTGAAACACGCCCTCTCTCTTCCCTTTTCAAGGCCATAAGAACGCTATCTATCGAGAGCGGTTTTTCTAAGAAGTCAGCTGCCCCCATTTTCATAGCTTTTACTGCCGTCGCGACCGTGGCATGTCCGGATATCATTATTACGGAACATTCACTGTCCATATCTTTTATTCTTTTCAACAACTCAAGGCCGTCCATGTCGGGCATCCAGATGTCCAAAAGCACCACTTGGGGTCTTTCTTTTTGAAAAAGATCAAGGGCTTCTTTCCCGTTACGGGCTAAAAGGCAGATATACCCCTCGTCCTGGAGGACTCCCGATAAAACCTTAAGGATAGGTTCTTCATCGTCTACGATCATTATTTTGGGCTTCATTTTTTAAATTATACCCAAAGTTTACATCTCCCAAAAGTTGTGGTAAAACTTTTCAAACTCCACACGGGGTAAAAAATGAAAAGGGGCTTTTTAATAGGGATAATGAGCATTTTGATTCTTTTTTGGGGATGTGAAAAAAAGGTAATAGTTGTACCTCCTCCTGCTACTACCCCTTCGCCACAAGTTGAGAAGGTCCCTCCTTCTGAGAAGGCGAAGGTCTCTCCGGGTGAGGAAACTTTACAACCCGTGAAATATCCCGGAATAGAAGGTGAAGTATGGCGAACACCGCTTCTTAAGACCATTTATTTTGACTTCGACAAGTACGACCTGCGTCCAGACGCCAGAAAAACTCTGGAGGAAAATGCGAAAGTTCTAAAGGAAAACCCCACCTGGAAGATACTCATCGAGGGCCATTGTGACGAAAGGGGAAGTCATGAGTATAACCTCGCCTTGGGAGAAAAGAGGGCAAGAGCAGCCATGGAGTACCTCATTCAGCTCGGAATAGATCCCTCACGGTTATCCATCGTGAGTTACGGTAAGGAAAGGCCAGTTGATCCGAGACATTGTGAGGAGGCTTGGGCTAAGAACAGGCGATGCGAGTTTGTGGTGGTAGAAAGATGAAAAAAATATCGTTTCTTTTGGCCTTTTGCCTTTTAGGATGTGCCACTAAGGAAGATCTTTCTCGAGTGGAATTCCGAGTTTACAATCTGGAAGCCCAGGTTCAACAATTAAAGGAGAACCAAGAGAACACTTCTCTACAGCTCAAGAAACTTGACGAAAAGATAAATCGTCTTTCCTCTTATAGTGAAGGTGAGCTCAATACCCTCAGGGAAACCCTCTCCTCCCTTAAGGCCGATCAGCAGGAAAAGGCCGATGCCCTTCAAAAATTGGTCCTTAAGCTTGGAACAATTGAAAGAAACCTTAGCGAGCTTGAAAAGAGTTTAAAGGAATTAAAAGAAGCCAAAGCTTCCCCACCACCTTTTCCTCGAACCGAACAACCTCCCTTAAATACGGATCCAGCGGAGCTTTATCGTTTGGCCTTGGAAAGCTTCCGGCAAGAGGATTTCCAAAAGGCTCAACAATTGTTCTCCCAGTTCCTATCCCAATTTCCTAATCATGAACTTGCCCCAAACGCCCAATTCTGGATAGGCGAGTGTTTTTATAAACAGGGAGATTACGAGAGGGCCATCTTGGAATACGAGAAGCTCTTGAACCGCTACCCTAAATCCACCAAGGTGCCTGCTGCGCTTTTAAAACAGGGGCTTTCTTTTCTCGCTTTAGGAGAGAAAAAGACTGGCGAATACCTTTTACAAAAGTTGATAAAAGAATATCCTACCTCTCCCGAAGCGGAGTTGGCCCGTCAAAAACTGCCTTCCGCTCAAAAACGCTGATTCCTATTCAGCGTCCTTAGCGCTCGGGTAAATGGGGATTAACTCTTCCTCTACCACCTTAATGTCCAAGTCCCGGTAAAGAGGATAGCCAGTTCCTGCTGGGATTAGCCTCCCTATGATGACGTTTTCTTTTATCCCCCTCAGATAGTCCGTTCTCCCCTCAATAGCGGCTTGAGTGAGTACGCGCACAGTTTCCTGGAATGAGGCTGCAGAGATCCAGCTATCGGTATAAAGAGCTGCTTTAGTGATACCCATAACCACTGGCTCAGCCACCGCCGGTCTTTTGCCTTCCCTTATCACCCGCTCGTTTTCCTCACGAAATACGAATTTATCCACCACCTCGTCGTAAACGAACCTCGTATCACCGGGATCCTTTACCCTTACGCGCTTAAGCATCTGCCTCACTATTACTTCAAAGTGCTTATCATGAATTTTAACGCCTTGAAGGAGATAAATGACCTTTATCTCGTCCACTAAAAATCGCGCCAAGGCCTTCTCACCTAAAACCCTCAGTATATCGTGTGGGTTAGGGGTACCGTCCATTAAAGGTTCACCTGCCCTCACGTATTCGCCTTCTTGAACGGTCACGTGTTTACCCTTAGGAATGAGATATTCCTTCGGTTCACCTACTTCAGGGGTGATTATTATCTTCCTTCGCCCCTTAGCGATTTTACCGAAACTCACATAACCTTCGATCTCACTTATTAAGGCCTGCTCCTTAGGCCTTCGAGCCTCAAACAGTTCGGCAACCCTCGGTAATCCACCGGTGATATCCTTAGTCTTGGCGATCTGCCGTGGGATCTTCGCCAGGACATCACCTGCCTCAACCCAACTGCCTTCCTTCACGAAAATGGTAGATCCTACCGCCAAATAATAACGCCCGATTGTCTCGAGGACCTCTTTGCCTTCCTCATCTATGCGCTTCTGCTTTATGGAAATACGAGGCCTAAGATCCGGATCCTTACATTCGATGATCACCTTCCGAGTATGCCCGGTGACCTCATCCACAAGCTCCTGTACGGTCACCCCTTCTATGATATCCCCGAACTTAACCCAACCGGAAAATTCGGTGATTATGGGTATGGTATAAGGATCCCATTCGGCGATTAGTTCGCCTTCCCTTACCTCTTGTCCATCCTCAACCACAAGCTTGGCTCCATAAGGCAATGGATAACGCTTTCTCTCCCTTCCTTCCTGATCCAATATGGCCACTTCGCCTTTTCGATTCATCACCACCAATTTGCCCTCTCGGTTCCTGACGGTTTTGAGGTTTATAAACTTAATCCTTCCCCACATGGGGGCTTCGAGTTTAGACTCCTCAACTTGCCTTGAGGCCGCTCCTCCGATGTGGAAAGTTCGCATGGTGAGCTGGGTGCCTGGCTCACCTATCGATTGAGCCGCTATTATACCAACAGCTTCACCTATATCCACCAACTTGCCCCTTGCCAGGTCCCTACCATAACACAAAGCACATACTCCGTCGCGAGATTCACAGGTTAGAACCGATCTTATCTTGACCTCCGTAATCCCACAGTCTGCGATCCTTTGGGCTTTCTCCTCGTCTATCTCCTCATTCGCCTTGACGATCACCTCTCCGGTATAAGGATCAATAATGTCCTCCAACGCCACCCGTCCGAGGATCCTATCAGTTAAAGGTTCCAGAATCTCCCCTCCCTCAACAAGGGCACTCACCGTGATGCCGTCAATGGTCCCACAATCGTGTTCGGTAACTCTCACATCCTGAGCCACATCTACTAAACGTCGGGTAAGATAACCCGCATTTGCGGTCTTGAGCGCCGTATCGGCCAATCCTTTTCTTGCCCCATGGGTCGAGATGAAGTATTGCAAAACGGACATTCCTTCTCTCAAGTTGGAAGTAATAGGGGTCTCTATGATCTCTCCCGAAGGCTTAGCCATAAGTCCCCTCACCCCAGCCAATTGCCTTATCTGCTGAGGACTGCCTCTGGCTCCCGAATCCGCCATGATGAACACTGGGTTAAAGCTCGGCACAAGCTCCTCTCTACCATCTGGAGTCTTCACCTTCTCATAAGCCAATTCCTTCATCATCTCGCTGGCTATCTCTTCTGTTACCTGAGCCCATATATCGATGGTGCGGTTATACCTCTCCCCATCGGTGATAATGCCTTCCAAATACTGACGCCTCACTTCCTCGGCTTCCCTCATACCCTTTTCCACCAACTCCGCCTTCTTCGGAGGGATGAGAACATCCTTTATGGCCATCGATATGCCACTCAAGGTAGCGAAGGCAAACCCCATGTCCTTAAGCCTGTCCGCCAATATGACCGTTTTCTTCTCGCCTGCCACCCTGTAGGTATAATCGATAAGGTTGGTTATGGCCTTTTTGTCCATCACCCGGTTAACTAACTCAAACGGAACCTCCTCAGGCAGGATCTCCTTCAAAAGGACACGTCCTACCGTAGTATCCACCACTTTCCCATCAAGCTTTACCTTGATCCTCGCATGAAGCTCCACCTCCCCGAGAAGGTAAGCCATCTTGACCTCTTCCAAGCTCGAAAAGGCCTTTCCTTCGCCTTTGGCATAGGGTCTTTCTCGGCTCATATAATAAAGCCCCAAGACAATGTCTTGAGTGGGAAGGATAATCGGTTTCCCATGAGCAGGAGAAAGGATATTATTGGTGGACATCATTAGCACTCGAGCCTCGGTCTGGGCTTCGATGGAAAGGGGCACGTGAACCGCCATTTGATCTCCGTCAAAATCAGCGTTATAAGCCACACATACTAAGGGGTGCAATTGGATGGCCTTGTGCTCGGTGAGAAGGGGTTCAAAGGCTTGAATGCCCAATCGATGAAGCGTGGGCGCTCGGTTAAGAAGCACCGGGTGTTCCCTTATCACCTCCTCCAAAATGTCCCACACCTCGGGGCGTTCCTTTTCCACCATCTTCTTGGCGCTTTTTATGGTGGTGGCATAACCCCTTTCTTCCAGCTTGTTATAGATGAAGGGCTTGAAGAGCTCCAGGGCCATCTTCTTCGGAAGGCCACATTGATGAAGCCTTAACTCCGGCCCCACCACGATGACGGATCTTCCCGAATAATCCACCCTCTTCCCCAGCAGGTTCTGCCTGAACCGCCCTTGTTTACCCCGGAGCATATCGCCCAACGACCTGAGTGGTTTTCCATGAGCGCCAATGATAGCCCTACGCCCCCTTCTCCCGTTATCGAAAAGGGCATCCACCGCCTCCTGAAGCATCCGCTTTTCGTTTCTTATGATGATCTCGGGAGCATTGAGTTCGATCAAACGCTTCAGACGGTTGTTCCGATTTATAACCCTTCGGTAAAGGTCATTGAGGTCGGAAGTGGCGAACCTTCCCCCATCAAGAGGCACAAGAGGCCTTAAATCCGGAGGGATCACCGGTATGACCTCGAGGATCATGTATTCGGGTCTGTTTCCGGAATCGCGAAAGGCCTCTATTATCTTGAGCCTTTTCGCAATCTTGAGCTTCCGAGCCTCAGACTGCGTCTCCTTCATCTCGAAGCGAAGTTTCTCTGAGAGTTCCTCCAGGTTAATCCTTTTCAAAAGCTCACGCAAAGCCTCGGCACCAGTACCGGCTACAAGAGAGTCCTTTCCGTACTTGGCGATGTATTCCTGATACTCTTCCTCGCTTATCAACTCCCTTTCCTTGTAAGGACTATCTTTGGGGTCTATTACCACAAAAGCCTCAAAATAAAGCACCTTCTCCAGCTCTTTTAGGGTCATATCCAAGACCATCCCTATTTTGCTCGGCACGCTCCTCAAAAACCAAGGATGAGCCACTGGGGCCGCCAACTCTATATGCCCCATCCTCTCCCTTCGGACCTTGGAAGGAATGACCTCAACCCCACATTTCTCACACACAATGCCCCGATGCTTCATCCGTTTGTATTTGCCACAGAGGCATTCGTAGTCCTTTATAGGACCAAAGATCCTCGCACAGAAAAGCCCGTCCCGTTCAGGCTTAAAAGTCCGGTAATTTATAGTCTCGGGCTTCTTCACCTCTCCATAGGACCAGCTTCTGATCTGCTCCGGAGAAGCCAACGATATCCTAACGGCTTCTATATCATCGGGGCTTTTGGGCTTTTCAAAAAAGGACAAGATGATATCGTCCACTTTTAACCTCCTTTACTTCTTTATTTCTTTTTCCTTTTCGATCACTTCCACGTTTAAACAGAGCCCTTGAAGCTCCTTTATTATCACGTTAAAGGACTCAGGAATACCTGGATCCAATATCTCCGTCTTCCCCTTCACAATGGCTTCATAGGTCCTGGTCCTTCCCCCTACATCATCGGACTTCACGGTGAGGAACTCCTGCAAGCTGTAAGCAGCCCCATATGCCTCAAGGGCCCAAACCTCCATTTCACCGAGCCTCTGCCCTCCGAATTGGGCTTTCCCACCAAGCGGTTGTTGAGTAATAAGGGAATAAGGACCGATTGAACGGGCATGAATCTTATCGTCCACCAAGTGATGGAGCTTCAACATGTACATATAACCCACCGTCACCTTCTGATCGAAGGGCTCACCCGTTCGACCATCATAAAGCACCACCTGCCCCTCCGGAGGTAAACCCGCTTTGATAAGGGCAAATCGAATCTCCTCTTCGGTCGCCCCGTCGAATACGGGAACCGTCATGAAGATGCCGTCCTTCAGGCGTTGAGCAAAACTTATGAGTTGTTCCTTAGTGGCCTTTTTCAAGGCTTCCTTCACCTCGGGCTCAGAAAAGATCTCAAGGAGGAAATTCCTAAGCTCCTCAACCTCCTCTTCCTTCAAAGCCACTTCTCCTCCTTTTAAAAACTCCTTTACCCTCTCACCAAGCCCCTTGGCTGCCCATCCGAGGTGGGTCTCAAGGATCTGCCCCAAATTCATCCGCGACGGAACCCCTAATGGATTGAGCACCATCTCCACCGGAGTACCATCCTCGAGAAATGGCATATCCTCTTCGGGAAGGATACGGGAAACGATCCCTTTGTTCCCATGACGTCCCGTGAGTTTATCCCCTACCGAGAGCTTGCGCTTCATAGCCACATATACCTTAACCACCTTAAGGACACCGGGAGGAAGCTCGTCCCCTGCCTCTATTTTCTTGATCCTCTCTTTGGCCCGGCGTTCTATCTCTTGAATATCAGCGAGTCCTTTCTCGATCAATCTATTTACCTCCTCGGCAATCTCCGGATCAACTGGGATATCCTTCCATTTCTTCCAAGGGATCTCCTTGAGTACTTCTTTGGTGAGGACTGTGCCTTGAGGTAACCTCTCCCAACCTTTGTGAAGGCGCTTACCCTCCAGAAGTTCAAGGACCCTGTTTTTGATAAAATCTTCGATGATCTTCTGCTCGGTCTCCATATCCTTCAAAACCTGAGCCTTCTCGGCCTCCTCTATCTCCTTAGCCCGCTTGTCCTTTTCCAACCCCCTTCGGGTCAAAACCTTGGTATCAATGACCACTCCTTCTATCCCATGGGGAACCCTTAAGGAGGTATCCTTCACATCGGCCGCCTTCTCCCCAAATATGGCCCTCAAAAGCCTCTCCTCCGGGGTGAGTTGGGTCTCGCCTTTCGGCGTAACTTTACCCACCAAAATATCCCCAGGCTTTACTTCCGCCCCTATTCTGATGATACCGCTCTCATCGAGATTCCTAAGCTGTTCTTCGCTAACATTGGGTATATCCCGAGTTATCTCCTCTCTGCCGAGTTTGGTCTCCCTGGCTACACACTCGAATTCTTCTATGTGGACCGAAGTAAAGGTGTCCTCCTTCAAAAGCTTTTCGCTCACCAAGATGGAATCCTCAAAGTTGTAACCACCCCATGGCATAAAGGCCACCAGTACATTCTTACCCAAAGCCAATTCCCCCAACTCCGTACTTGGACCATCAGCGATGACTTGTCCTTTTTGAACCTTTTCTCCCTTCCTAACGATGGGCCTCTGATTGATGCAAGTCCCTTGGTTGGACCTCTGGAATTTGATCAGATTATAAATATCGACCCCCACCACCTGACCGTTTTCTTCGGCCCTTATCACAATCCTCCGAGAATCCACGCTCTCCACCACACCTGACCTTTTTGCCACCACCGTCGCCCCGGAATCCCGAGCCACGATCTTCTCCATACCGGTTCCGATAAGAGGGGCCTGTGGTTTCAAGAGGGGAACCGCTTGCCTCTGCATGTTCGACCCCATTAATGCCCGGTTGGCGTCGTCATGCTCTAAAAACGGGATGAGCGAAGCCGAAACGCTTACCACCTGTTTGGGGGATACGTCCACATAATCTAACTCCTCAGGTTTTACCATAACATACTCACCACCTCTACGGGCTTGAACCAGATCCGCGGTGATCCTTCCAGTCTCATCAACCGGTATCTTGGAATGGGTTATGGTGTATTTTTCCTCATCCAAGGCATAGAGGTAATGGATCTCATCCGTGAGTCTTCCATTTACCACCTTTCGGTAAGGCGTCTCAATAAAACCGAATTCGTTAATCCTCGCATAAGTCGTCAAGGAGACTATAAGGCCTATATTGGGACCCTCGGGAGTCTCAATCGGACAGATCCTTCCATAATGCGAAGGATGAACATCCCTGGCCTCAAACCCAGCCCTTTCTCGAGAAAGACCGCCTGGCCCTAAGGCGCTCAGACGCCTCTTATGGGTCGTTTCGGAAAGTGGATTGGTCTGATCCATAAACTGCGACAATTGTCCAGAGCCAAAGAACTCCTTAAGAGTCGCCGTAAGCGGCTTGGAATTCACCAGATCCTGAGGCATCAAGAATTCCACATCTTGAATGCTCATCTTCTCCTTTATGGCTTGGGCGACTCGATTAAGGCCTATATAAAATTGGTTCTCCACAAGCTCCCCAACTGTCCTCACCCGACGATTTCCCAAATGATCTATATCATCCACACTCCCCTTACCCTCCGCCAGCGAAACCAGATACTTCACCACCTCCAAAAGATCCTGGGGTCTCAAAACCGTAACCTCATAGGGAACCTGCAGACCCAACTTGTGGTTTAACTTCATACGCCCGACAGGCGAAAGATCGTATCGCTCAGGGTTGAAAAAGAGATTATAGAAAAAGGCCCTGGCCGTCTCCAGGATGGGCGGTTCTCCTGGCCTCATCCTTCGATAAATCTCTATCAAAGCCTTCTCCTGCTCAAGTCTCCTTATTTCCTTCAAAGGGTCTTCCTTTTGCCAAGCCTCTTCCCTCTCCATTAAGGTGAGCCTCACCGGGTCGATTAACAGGGTCTCCCTTATACCATAGGCAATCCTCTCTTCCTCCTTCTTTTTGATAATCTCAAACTCCTTTACACCCTTTTCTTTAATGATTTTTAACCTCTCAGGGGTAAGCTCTTCGTTAACTTCCACGATGATCTTCTTGCTTTCAGGGTCCACTATATCAGAAGCCGCTACGCTTCCCAAAAGCACCTCCTCCTCGATCGGAAGCTCCTGGATCCCCGCTTCTTCTATTTTCTTGAATAACACTTCGTTAATCCTTCTTCCCTTTTTAACAATGACCTCCCCCGTCTTGGGATTTACGACATCCGAGGGGGCCTTTTCTCCGAGAAGCGCTTCTTTGGTGACCTTTTTCCAGAAGGTCCCTTCACGGATGATCACCTTTTCCACACCGTAAAACTCCCTTAACAGATCCTCCGTGCTGTAACCAGCTGCTTTGAGAAGAACCGTGGCCGGGATCTTTCTCCTTCGATCAATCCTAACGTAGACCAAATCCTTTTGATCAAATTCGAAATCGAGCCAGGAACCCCGATAAGGTATTATCCTGGCAGTATAAATAGGCCTACCCGCATAAGCACTTGGCATTTCTTGATCGTAAAAGACACCGGGAGAGCGATGTAATTGATTCACCACCACTCTTTTGGTGCCGTTTATGACAAAACAACCATTATAGGTCATCAGAGGGATCTCACCGAAATAAACCTCGTGTTCCTTTATGACCTTAGTCTGCCCAGTCTTAACGCCTTCTTGCACGTCATAAATCACTAGCTGCACTGTAACCCTAAGAGGGGCCGCATACGTCAACCCTTTGACAATGCACTCATCTACATCGTATTTAGGCTCATCGATCCTATATTTGACAAACCGCAATTCAGCCGTCTCATAAAAATCCTTAACTGGAAATATCTGTTTGAAGACCTTCTGGATACCGATATCTTTCCGCTCCTCCGGCGGTATTTCCTTTTGTAACAGCTTTTGATAAGATGAAAGCTGAACCTCTAAAAGGTGCGGTATCTCGAGGCTCTCCACAATCTTTCCATACCTTTTTCGCACCCTTTTTTCTTCAAAAACCTCCATCCTTTCTTCCTCCCTAGATGGACAAAGGGAACCCCTTTCGAGAGTTCCCTTTCTCTTCTTATTTTATTCCCTTTTCCCCATACAATTAAAAGGGGTGATCCCCCTATTTTACCTCAACCGTAGCCCCAGCTGCTTCGAGTTTTTCCTTTATCTTCATAGCCTCTTCTTTAGATACCCTCTCCTTAATGGGCTTGGGGACGCTCTCGACCAGTTCCTTTGCCTCTTTCAAACCCAGCTCGGTGAGCTCTCTCACGACCTTAATGACTTGTATTTTCTTATCCGCCTGGAATCCGGTGAGTATTACGTCAAACTCGGTCTTCTCTTCCGCCTCAGGGGCTGCCATCGCCGCCTGAACCCCAGCCATAGCGGGAACGGCAGCCATAGGGGCCATTGCTTGAACCCCGAACCTCTCTTCCAAGGCTTTAATGAGTTCCACCAGTTCAAGCACCGTCATCTGTTCTATGTACTTTATCACGTCCTCCTTAGTTAGTCTGGCCTCACTCATCTCTCCTTCCTCCTTTCTTATTTCTGTTTCTTTTCCTTTATAGCCTCAAATACCCCTAAAAGTTGACTCATAGGGGCAGAAAGGACAAACATCAACCTTGCCACAGGAGCCTTTATCATCCCTATAAGTTGTGCTATAAGGATGGGCTTCGGCGGAAGATTGGCAAGGGCCTTTATCTCCTCAACTCCAAGGACTTTACCCTCGACAAGAGCAACCTTTATATCTAACTCCGGTTCCTCTTTTATAAAATCCATCAACACCCGAGCCGGAACCATCGGATCATCGTAAGCCAAAACTACCCCGTTTGGTCCAACGAAATAAGGGACCAACGCTTCAACGGGTGTTTTCTGAGAAGCCATCCGTAAAAGCGTATTTTTCACTACCCGGTATTCCATACCCTGCTCCTTGAGCTGCTTCCTCAAACGGGTCAGAGTCTCCACCGGAAGCCCCGTGAAATCCGTTAAAAACACCGCCTTAACCCTCGTAAACTTATCGTGTAATTCTTCCACTATTTTTCTTTTCTCTTCCTTGGTAAGCACCTCACTCCTCCTTACATGCCGAGGGCTTCTTTTAAGGATTCGGGACTCACCTTAACTCCTGGGCTCATAGTAGTAGAAAGCGTAATGGATTTGATGTAAGTACCCTTACTTGTGGGCGGTTTAGCCCTCATGATGCTATCGAGAACCGTCACCACGTTTTCATAGATCTTATCAGGACCAAAAGAGAGCTTCCCCACCGGCACATGGACGTTACCGTATTTGTCAACCTTATACTCTATTCTACCCGCTTTGAGTTCCTTAACCACCTTCCCAATGTCAAAGGTGACCGTCCCCGTTTTCGCCGAAGGCATAAGACCTCGGGGCCCAAGGATCTTCCCAAGCCTGGAGACCACTTTCATCATATCGGGAGTAGCCACTACCTTATCGAAATCAAGCCATCCTTCCTTTTCGATCTTATCCGCCAGTTCCTCCGCTCCTACATAATCGGCCCCCGCTTCCCTGGCCTCCTTCTCCTTTTCGCCCTTGGCAAATACCAAAACCTTCACCTCTTTGCCCGTCCCATGGGGGAGCACCACGCTACCCCTAACCATCTCCTCGGGTTTCCTCGGGTCCACACCGAGCCTTAATGCCAATTCCACGGTCTCGTCGAACTTCGCATAGGAGAGCTCCTTCAAAAGCTCAACGGCCTCCCTCAGGGGATAACGCTTCGTTCGATCTACCTTCTTCTTAACCTCCAGATATTTCTTCCCCCTTCTGGACATCCTCTCCTCCTAATCCACGATCTCAATGCCCATATTTCTGGCCGTACCTTCCACAATCCGCATGGCCTTTTGAAGGTCATCGGTATTAAGATCCGGAAGCTTTATTCGAGCTATCTCTTCCAGCTGTTTCCGGGTGATCTTACCCACTTTAATCCTATTAGGCTCCGAAGACCCTTTGGCTATCTTGGCCGCTTGTTTCAAAAGAAACGAAGTAGGGGGAGTCTTCAATACGAAGTCAAAGGTCCTGTCCTTGTAAACGGTCACCACCGCTGGAACTATGGTCCCCTCCATCCCCTTGGTGCGTTCGTTAAAGGCCTTGCAGAACTCCATGATGTTCACCCCGTGTTGCCCAAGGGCAGGTCCTACCGGTGGCGCGGGAGTCGCTTGCCCTGCTGGAAGCAATAATTTCACGGTAGCCTTCACTTCTTTCTTCTTAGTCATCCTCAACCCCCTTAAACGGGTTCTACCTGCATTACATCAAGCTCAATAGGAGTAGCTCTGCCGAATATGCTTATTAAGACCTTCACCTTCCTCTTCTCCGGATTAACCTCCTGCACCGTACCCACGAAATTGACAAAGGGCCCTTCTATAACCCTTACGGTGTCACCCTCTTTTAAACTCACCCTGGGCTTAGGCTGGTAAGCCCCTTCTTTAAGCTGAGCTATGAGCTCTTCGGCCTCCTCATCAGGGAGCGGAACAGGGCGACTTCTACTGCCCGCAAACCCGGTAACGCGAGGGGTACTTCGGACCACATGCCAAGTCTCATCGTTAAGCTCCATCTTCACCAGGATATAACCCGGAAATATCTTCTTGGTAGTGGTGCGCTTTTTACCCTTTACCACCTCCATCACGGTTTCGGTAGGAACGATGATCTCCGAAAAATACTTGCCCCTGGCGTCCTTCTCCCCTTGGCGGACCTTCTCCTCTTCAAATTTACGTATCCGTTCCTCCAAGGCCGCCTTCACCTTCTCTTCATAACCCGCAAGCGTATGTACTATGTACCACTTCTGAGCCATGTTACCCTAACACCGCCTTCATAAAAGCTGCGATTATCAAATCTATTATCCCCAAATAAATGGCCATAATGATGACCAAAATCAAAACCACCAAGGTAGCCCCTAAAACCTGTTTCCTCGAAACCCAACTCACTCGTTTGGTCTCGCTTCTGACTTCCTTCAGAAACTCCACTAACTGCCTTATCTTCTCCCTCACCCGGGACTCCCAAAATATCAAAAATGGCAGGCCAGGAGGGATTTGAACCCCCATCCTCCGGATTTGGAGTCCGGCGCTCTTGCCGTTAGAGCTACTGGCCTACCTTACTTCCCTATGAACAGTATGGCGCCTACAATTCGGGCAATATTTCCTCAATTCAAGCCTATCCGGCGTATTCTTTTTGTTCTTCGTCGTCGTGTAATTCCTCCTTTTACATTCAGTACAAGCAAGTGTAATTATAACCCTCATCTCTCACACCCTCAATCCATCACTTCCGTTACCACTCCAGCTCCTACGGTCTTTCCGCCCTCTCGGATCGCAAACCTCAAACCACGCTCCAAAGCCACAGGCTCCAAAAGCTCAACCTCCAAATTCACATTGTCACCCGGCATCACCATCTCCACCCCATCCGGCAACTTCACCGTCCCAGTCACATCGGTCGTCCTAAAGTAAAACTGAGGCCTAT
>Ga0078972_1002757_pt1 | contig 56422 bp, 48 predicted proteins | sample YelNatPaOPGAMG01_FD_67568 | JGI IMG/M metagenome (GOLD analysis project Ga0078972, IMG submission 67568) | Hot spring thermophilic microbial communities from Obsidian Pool, Yellowstone National Park, USA - OP-RAMG-01 (SPADES assembly) (version 2) | ecosystem: Environmental > Aquatic > Thermal... | reverse complement strand
TGATAAATAATAAACAAAGATTCCCGTAATTATGGTGTAACAAATAAAAATTATTAAAATAAAAATTAAAATTTTATAATAAAACCTGCGCATAATTTTAATCTATTTTAAATTTAAAAGGATACCTTGGTGGACTATTCTTAAATTAGCTCGGACGATTTTTTCGCCGCCTGCGGGTGGCGAGGAAAAGCCCCAAAAAATTTGACGGCTCGCCGCGTTCTTTGATAATTTTAAGTTTTTCTATGAATTAATGATAACTCATTTCAGAAAATTTTTCAATGAAAAATTTTCTGATTTGGCGATAAATTCTTTTATAAAAAAGGCTCGCGGTTGTACCACGAGCCATAGACGAACCATAGAAGTAGTTTCATGCGGCAAGAACAGACCGGAATATATCGAATAGAAAGGCAATAAATTCTGGTTTGTACCGAACGGCGGACTTCACTACCGGACGTAAGTCCATTGTGAAGTAGCGCGAGTCGATCTCCAGCTTTTGTGCGATGAATTCCTGAACTCTCGGCCTCAAAAGTTCAAGAACCTTCGAGCCAAAACGACCGCCCTTACTGATCGCCAATTGTCCATCAGCCATTGCGTAGATGAGAGAATTGCGGAAGTAGCTGCCTTTCTCGAGGGCTTCGTGAATCTCTTTCGCTATCTCCTCGTCCGACTTTCCATTTGTGGAGATGGGCACGGCGGCAATGTCGCAATCATAAGGGTCAGCCGGATAGCTTCCGCATGCGGTTCCGAAAGAAATTACCCATTCCTTTCCGCCGATTTTCAAAAGTACTGCTGTCTCATAGCCGGTATATCCAACCCGCGTCCTATGCCAGTCTGAATCATTGGCGATCTCAGCCATCGCTTTCGATGGTAACTTGACTTCTCTGCCGTCGAGTTCGTCCTTGAAAGAATTATACACTCCCTCAAGTAGCTGTCTTGCTGACAATCCTTGTTTTTCTACCATTTCTTACACCTCCTTTTTGGTTGTTAGGGTACAAATTAAGTCAAGCATTTACTTGACCTCCCCTAAGGTATATTACATTAAACGAAAGAAAAAAGCAAGGGATAAAACAAAAAGCAGAAATTCTTCAGAATTTCTGCACCAAACAATATGAAAAATTTTCTTTTATAAAATGTGGTTCGAGACGATATTTTTCCGGTTCTTTGGCAGTTTTTGAAGAACGCGGCGAGCCGTCAAATTTTTTGGGGCTTTTCCTCGCCACCCGCAGGCGGCGAAAAAATCGTCCGAGCTAATTTAAGAATAGTCCACCACTTCGGATATGTCAAGGTTTCCGCCTCGCCGCTCCGCGGCTCGGCGGCTAAATTGAACGGAAATTTGAAAGAGAAAATCAATTTTCGGTTTTGTGAGTAAAAGAAAATTTTTCATTAACTAATACAAACCTATGAGATACATAATTTACGCAAGAAAATCTACCGAAGATGATGACCATCAAGTTCTTTCCATTGAATCGCAACTCGCAGAGTTGCGGGAATTTGCCTTCAAAGAAAAACTTGAAATTGTTGCCTCGTTTTACGAGGCCCAAACTGCCAAAGAACCGGGGCGAACAAAGTTCGCCGAAATGTTAAAACAAATTGAACAAGGTAAGGCAGATGGAATTTTAAGTTGGCATCCAGATAGATTGGCTCGTAATGCGGTTGACGGCGGGAAAATCATTCACCTGATTGATAAAGGAATCATCAAATCATTGAAATTCCCTACTTTCTGGTTTGAACCAACACCTCAAGGATTATTTATGCTCCAAATTGCTTTTGGCCAAAGTAAATACTATGTAGACAACCTGAGAGAAAACGTAACCAGAGGAATGAGGCAAAAAGTCAGAAATGGTGTTTGGCCCCTCTGGGCGCCGCTTGGATGCTTGAATAACCCTGTAACCAGAGGAATTGATATTGATAAAGAAAAGGTATCTCTAATAAAGAAAATGTTTAAAATATACGCTACCGGTAATTACACCCTCAAAGAAATGTCAGAATGGTGTAAAAAAGCAGGTCTCAAAAGCAATTTGGATAACGATATTTCGCCGGGCCAAGTTCAATCAACGCTTCAAAACATCTTCTATGTTGGTTTGATGAAATACAAAGGAGAAGTTTTTGAGGGAAAGCATAAACCTTTAATCTCAAAGAAACTTTTTGATAAGGTTCAGGAAGTTTTGAAAGAAAGAGGAAGGCCGCAAAAAATAAAACATAATTTTGCTTTTCTTGGTTTAATGAAATGCCCTTGTTCTGCGGCAATCACTGCTGAAAAGAAAATCAAGCCAAGCGGCAGAGAATATATCTACTATCGCTGTACCAAAAAGAAAGGGCCTTGCCCGGAAAAACATTTTTTGCGAGAAGAAGTACTTATTGAGCAAATCAAAAACTATCTTCAAAAAGTTTCTTTGTCGAGCCAAGACACACAAAAGGTTTTGGCTGAACTTGAAAAAGACGAGTTGAAAGCCAAAGAAGAAACCAAAATCCTTGTCCGAAATCTCAAAAAGGAATTGGGAGAAATTGAAACAAAACTGGAGAAACTTTTAGATGTCTATTTGGCAGAAGTTATTTCTACCGAAGAATATACTTCGCGAAAACAAAAAATCCTAACTCGGAAGTTAGAATTGCAGGAGAAAATTAAAGATTTTGAACAAAAAGGATTGTCTTGGCTCGAACCGGCCAAAGAATTTGTTTTGAAGTTGAATTACGCTGAAAAATTAAGGAAGTCGGGAAACTATCAAGAAATGAAGACATTTCTGAAAAATATCGGCTCGAACCACATTTTACAAAACCAAAAATTGATTTTTTCTTTCAATTTCCCGTTCAATTTAGCCGCCGAGCCGCGAAACGGCGAGGCGGAAACCTTGACATATCCGAAGTGGTGGACCCGAGCGGATTCGAACCGCTGACCTCCCGCGTGCAAGGCGGGCGTTCTACCAACTGAACTACGGGCCCTCTAGTATTTTTATCCCCACACCCCCCCAGCAAGACAACAAGCAAGCTGTTTTCTTGCGTCAGGAGCTTTCGCTCCTTCCTATCTTTCTGGGGACAAAACATGGGATGGGTCCCATACCCTCTAGTAGTTTTGGTTCCAGACCTCCCTTAAGACACCCTTTCAGGGTTTCTTACGTCGCTTTCCTCCAAATCCGCAACAGCGGATTTGGAGACCACAAGCTCCTATCCTCCCGGAACCAAAACATGGGAAGGATTCCATACCCTCTAGTTTTGGTTCCGCACCTCCTGTAAGGAACCAGACTATCGCTGGTTCCTTACGTCGCTCACTTTCGTTCGCTCCTATCCTCCCGGAACCAAAACATGGGAAGGATCCCATACCCTCTAGTTTTGGTTCCGCATCCTTATCAAAAACAACAAAAAATTATCTTAAATGTCAAATCCTATATGTTAAATGTAAAAAACTTAGTTATCTTTAAAAAATAGATTTTTGAGTTTTGGGATAAATTTATGAATTTGTTTTTTTGATATATTTTTATTCTTCTTTTAAATTCCCTTCTTTATCAATAACATACCACTTTCCTTGCTTTTTTACATACCCTTTGCCCTGGTGAAATTCTCTTATGTCATCAAAACCATCGCCAATTAATTTGCCAGATTTATCTATATAGTAATATTTACCTTCCATTTTCACTGCTGCCATTCCTTCAGAAAATTTCCAGGCATAGTCAAATTTCTCTTCTGTAAGATAAGTCCCTTCCCTTGTCAAAAAACTCCACTTTCCATTTTTTTTAACTCTAGCAATACCATCTTTTGTAAATCTTCTTGCTTCTTCAAATTTTTCTTTACCAATTTGATTACCTTCTTTATCAAAATAAAACCATAATTTATTTTTATCTTTTCCCTGAGCCCTGATTGTATCATTACAAATATCGTCTATAAAATTAAAAGGACCTTTTTCTTCTTTTTTTTCTTTATTAATTAAAAACCAACCGCTTTCTTTTTGAACCCTCTCAAGTTTTTCATTAAGAGACTCTCTAAAAATAACTCTTTCTTTTCCTTTTGTCCTTTTAAAAAATGAAAATTTAATTTTTGGTAAAAAATTCATATTTTATTGAATTATAAAATTTTTAATTTTTTTTTCAAGTTAAAATAAATTAAAATAAAAGAAAATGGCGTATTTGCCATTTTCTTTTAAAAAACAGAGAAATTTTATTTTCGAGTCTATTTTAATTCAACTCCGGCGCCTGCTTCTTCTAGTTTCTTTTTAATCTCATCGGCTTCTTCTTTTTTAACTTTTTCTTTCAACACTTGGGGTTCTTTTTCTGAAGCATCTACTAAATCTTTTGCCTCTTTCAAGCCCTTTCCAGTTACTTCTTTTACAACTTTTATTACAGCAATTTTTGAAGAACCGGGGCTTGTCAATACAATATCAAACTCACTCTTTTCTTCTTCTCCCCCCCCAGATACTCCTTCAGCTGCTACCGGCGCCACTCCCACTGCTGCAACTGGCATTTGAGCCGAAACACCAAATCTTTCTTCGAGAATTTTTACTAAATCTGCTAAATCTTTAGCTTTTAAATCTTCAATTTTTTGAACAATTTCTTCAAGGTGTTTTGGAATTTCTTTTGTTTCTTTTTTTTCTTCTGCCATATTTTTTATAAATTATTTATTTATTTTTTTTCTGACCTTTATTTTTGGTTTGAAACCTGGGAAAGAACATAAGAAATTTTTCTCAAATTACCGCTCAGAACAAAAACTAAATTTGCTACTGGCGCCTTTAGAGACCCAATAATTTTTGCAAGCAATTCTTCTTTCGATGGAAGTTTTGCTATTTCTTTAACTTCTTCTTTTGAAAGATAAACAAGTTTTTCGTTCTCATTTATTACCCCTCCAACAAATTCTATCTTTTCTTTTTTTTCTTTTGGAAATTTTTCGATAATTTTTGCTGGTAAAACTTCATCGTTTCCAATTCCTATCATTATAGAACCAACAATTTTGGGAAAATCTAATCCTTCTTTCTCTAGCGCCTTTTCCAGTAAACTCTTTTTTATTACAAAAATCTCGCAATTTTCTTTTTTGAATTGATTTTTTAATAGCTTTTGTCTTTCAAAAGATAAAGCTTCGAAATTACAAAAAACCGCGAGTTTGTTTTCTTTTAGTTTCTTTCTTAATTTTTCAACTATTTCTTTTTTTTGTTCTTTGGTTAACATATTTTTTTTAAATAAAAAAACGGCTTTTTGCCGTAGAAATTAAAAAATCTATTTATTTTGCCTCGATAGGACTTATCTCCTTTTTGGGAGCGCCTATTTTCTACGGCAAAAAAGATTTTATCAAATTTTAAATTAATGTCAAGACTTTTATATTAAATAATTTAGCAAATATTCTCTTTAAAATTCAAATTACTCATACCTTATTGCCTCTAATGGCGAAATTCTCTTTGCTCTTGCTGCTGGAAAAAGAGAAATTAAAGCAGAAATAAAACACACAACAATAATAATCAACAACGGATAATACCATGAAATATTTATTAAAAACACAAAACCCTTACCAGAAGGAACAAAAAATATATTTACCAAAAGACTTACTAACAAACCAAATATAACTCCTCCTAAAATTCCCAAAACACTTCCTATAAAAGAAATTATTATAGCCTGAAAAATAATCAACAATCCTACTTCATTTTTTCTCATTCCTAAAACTTTCATTATGCCAATTTCTCTTAACCTTTCAAGAAAAGAAATTGTAATAGTATTTATCATACTAAGTAAAGCTACAAAAAATGCTCCTCCACCAACTATTGATAAAGCGATATTAAACCACAAAAATACCCTATCCACTTCTTTAACTGTATCAACAGGAGAACTTGTTCTAAAACCCATTTGCTCAATTCTCTTTCTTATTTTTTGAATATCGCTTTCTTTTTTAACTTCTAATTTAATTTGAGAAAATTCTCTTGCCCCTATAGAATATAAAATTTTTGCTGGAATATAAATTTGGGGACTCTCGGCTCCTGAAAAAACTCCTATTATTTGGGCATCTTTAATTTCAAAAACTTTTCCTAGTCTATTGTTGGTTTCATGGGAAGATAAATAAAATTTTATATTTATTTTTTTATCTAAAATATTTCTAGCATTTTTCTCTCCAAATAATTTTAAAACTGCTTCATTGATTAAAATTTCTGTTTTTATATTTTTTGGTAAAGAAATAACGGTTTTATTATCCTTATTTTCATTGTTTTTATTCTTTACTAATTGAACATCAATATCCCCAAAGTTCTGAATTTCAATAGAGTTTTCACCAAAATAACCAAAAACTTCTTTTTGTTTTCCGTTTTCTATCAAAGGTTTTATCTCTCCATTTAAATCTTTTATCCATAAAGGCACTTTCGCAAAAATCCATTTCCCCAGAATATGATTATTCAAAGAAGATTTCGCAAAACTTCCTAAATTACTCTCTGAAAAATAATAACCACCAAGTATCTCTTTTCCTTCTATGCTTTCTTTTTGCCTTTTCGTGTAACCTAAAATTGGAGCATTGAGTGCCGGATATTTTCTTATTATAACCATCTCCCCCTCTTTAATGTTAAAATAAACTTTCTCTTTTATTACTCTTCCAAAATATAAATCTTCATCTTTTTTTGGTTCTTTTTCTCCTTGAGTTTCTAAATTATTATAAAGGTTCTCATCTTCAATTTGATTTGTGGTATAAAATCTTCCAGCTATCAGTTCTAAGTCAGAAAGTTCAAGATAATTAAAGGTAGTACCAAAAGTTGCAACATCAAAAGAAGAACCCCTAAATTCTATTTTTCCTATTAAAGAAATCAACGGTTCGGATCTTTCAACGCCATTAATTTTCTTAAAATAATTTAAGGTATTAATATCAAGTTTTTGGTTTTCAGACAAATCAGTTGTGATGTCAATTGTTTTTAATGATCTTAATGAAACAAGTTTTGAAACTACTAATTTTCTTATCCCAAAACCAAGAGAAGTAAGAAAAACAAAAATTCCAACCCCGAAAGCCATTGCAAAAACAGTGAAAAATGTTCTTAATCTTTTGCTTTTTACCTCTTTTTGGGCTAACCACAAAAGATTTTTTTTTAAAATTTTATTTTCCATTTTTTAATTATTTTAATTATTGATAAAAATCAGCAACAATTTTTCCGTCAATCATCCTTATTACTCTTTTGGCGTAATCAAGAAAACTTAACTCATGAGTAACCATAATAATTGTTCTTTGAAAACTTTTATTTTGAAGTGTTAAAAGATGCATCAATTCTTTTCCAGAATCTTGATCTAAATTTCCTGTTGGCTCATCTGCGATTAACACCGGAGGATTGATTACGGTGCCCCTTGCTAATGCCACTTTTTGTTGTTCTCCTCCCGAAAGTTCTTGAGGATAATAATCCTTAAAAGCTTCCATTTTATTTTGGGCAAGATAGCTTAGGGCTAGAGGGAAAGCTTTTTTTCTTTCATATCCTTGCAAAATTAATGGAAAAGCAACATTCTCTAAAACATTTAAAGATCTTATCCAAATAGGCTGTTGATAAAGCATACCGATTTCCTTTTCTCGAAGATTAGCCCTTTCATCATCAGAAAGACTATAGATGTCTTTTCCTCTAAAATAAACTCTACCTTCTGTTGGTGGTTCTAAGCCAACTAATATATGAAGTAATGTTGATTTTCCAGAACCAGAAGGACCAAAAATAATAACAAATTCACCTTCTTTTATTTCAAAATTTAAACCTTTCAATACTTCAACCCGTTTTCCTTTTCCAATTAAAAAAGATTTCTTTAGATTCTCTGCTTTGTATATAATCTTTGAATTTTCCATTAATTTATTCAAACCCAAAAATTTCTTTTAAACTTTTAAAAATTAAATCTAAAACTGATTCAGTGGCCTTTGGGGTTAATATGGCTTTATCTTCAGAAACGCTTTTATTGCCGGCGTTATCTGAAGAGATTACAATTAAATGATAAATAGAAGATGTTTTTAATCCTGAAATTAAAACATTATGATCTGTTACTTTTCTTTCATCTTCTATTGTATAGTTACTATAACTCCCTTCTGCAGTGCCAAAACCAACTTGACTAGTAGATGGTTCATCTGTTTTCCAAGAAACAACGATTTGGGCTTCTGCTTTGTCGCCCTGACCCTTAATTGATGTTTTTAAAGATATATCAAAAATCTTAGGGGGTCTTGTATCTGTCGCGGTAGTAAATTGTTTAATCTCCGAAATAGCCCTATTCCCAAACTTATCATAGCCACTAATTTCTAAAATATATATCGTATTATCTTTCAATCCTCCAATTTCTACTTTATGTTCTCTTTTTAATTTTAAATCAACAAATTCTTTCTGGTCAGCCAGAGAGTTTTGGGGATAATATTTTACCACACTTGAAATATCTGTGTTTGATTTGTAAGTAATTTCCAGTGTTGGAGAAGGTCTATCAAAAATCTGCTGAATTTCTATATTAAAAACCTTTGGCCTTGGAAGCGTTTTAAATGTATGTTCCTCAAATTGGTACTTATTACCATCTGAATCGTAAAGTTCAATCATATAATAATAAAGATTATCATCATCAAGATTAGAAAATTTAATCGTATAAGTACTCTTTTGAGTTGAGGTTGGCACAATTAAAACTCCCCCATAAGAAGTATTTTTTCCATAATAAATCTTTGCTTGAATTGAATTTTCAACTGTAAATTGAAGATAAGCAAAATCTAAAGAAACGTCTACTACTTTGGTATCGAAAATTCTTGGTGCTGGTTTTGTTGTAAAACTATATTCATCTGAAACCCCTTGATTTCCGTCATCGTCCACCCAAACAACTCTATAAAAATAAGTTGTTGATGGATTAAGTCCAGAAATAGTTACATTATGGGAAATAACTTTTTCTAACGAACCAAACTCTCCTATGTAAACACCCGATCTTGTCCCAATCCTTACAAAAGAATTAGAACTTCTATCAGTTAACCAACTAATTCTCGCTGACCTTACTCCACTTATAACTCTTGGAACATCTGTTAAATTTGGAGGAGTCTTCCATCTTCCAGTGGGAATTAAATTAACAGTATCTGAAGGCGAAGAATGTTGGTTAGTATTATTAAAAGCAAGCACACAATAATAATATCTTTTTGATTCTAAATTTGAATCAATATAAGCAGTAGATGTAGTTGTTGCTATTTCTTGAAAATCACTAAAATTATTTTGGCAAGAAGCATTGGGTTTTGTTGACCGATAGATTTTATACCCCGAGAAACCCTCTCCCTGATTATCTGGCGAGTCCCATGTCAAACCAATCTTATAACTTTTTGTTTCCCTAATTGAAGCATCAAAAATATCTAAATTTTTCGGAATCCCCGGCGCAGGTGCATTACAATAAAAATTTACAGAAGCGTAATTTTCATAATTAACTGCTCCACCTTCTGCTACTGCTACTACATAAAAAGTATTCTGCCCCTTTAAGGTAGCAAAAGCACCAGCATTAAGGTATTTGTTTGTGGTAGTATAATGATTATTTTGTGTTGGTAAACTGTTAATTGAATAATGATACTCTGCAATTGGCGCTGGAGGATTTAATGGCTCATCCCACGAAAAGCTAAAAGAATTTCTGTCTGATGAAGAAGGGGTTACTTTCAAGTTCCGAGGAGCAGCCGGTGCCTGAGTGTTAATTCTTACAACGCCCTGAACCGTCTCTGTAGAAAAATTCCCAGCACTGTCCCTGCTCCGAATATAAATATAGTTTGTACCCTCCTTCAAACAATCATAATCATATTCTTCTTGGGTTTCATATCCTCCTATCTCAGCGGGTATAAAATCGTTTATATCATTTTCAATTTCGGTATGATTCAATCCATACCATTTACAATCATTTATTTTGTATTGATAACCCTCAAGACCAGAATGATCATCAAAACCAGCATCACTGCTCGGGGGAACTGGCCAAGTAAAAGTGAAATGTTTTGTTTGTAAAAACCCCGGAGGGGTTAAAATATATCCCGGCGGTAGCGGTGGTGAATTGTCATACTGGTAAGTAAAAAGCGAAAAAGTATCTGATGTATTTCCATTAAGATCATAACTCTTTATCCTTAAATAATATATTTCTCCACTAACCAAATTATCTGCAACATAATAATTGTTTGTGGTCTGGATTCCTTCTAATTCAGGATCCGCATCTGAGTCGGTTCCAAAATATACCCAATAACCCGCAATACCGGAACAACAAGGTAAAACTCCCTCTCCACAACCTGGAGATGGATTACAATTATCTGTGGCTTGAAATTCAAAATAAGGATGAGGATAGTTATACCAACCACCAGATACAAGCTCTATCTCTCCTCCTTCCTCGTTTAAAGCAGAAATCAAAACGGGTTCTTCTGGCGGATCATTATCTTTTAAATAAAAAATAGAAAATTCATTTAAAACTGGAGTGGAAATACCATCTGAAGAATTTAAAGTTACTCTTACTTGTACGTATCTGTTGGTTCCTTCTTCAAGGCCCAGGGCTAAAAGATCTGCCCTTGTTTTTGAAAAGTAGTTACCAGAAGTAATCTCACCAAGTTCCTGCCATTCTGCTGTCTCAAGTCCACCAAGAGTAGGTGCAACTCTCATTTCAAATTTTATTGAATGATCACTATCTACATCTTCAACATAGGCCTGAAAAGCTACTGAACTATCTAAACCAGTGCCCCATCCACCATTAAAAACTAAATCTATTACATTATCGCCCAAAGGCGATGTCCAAGTACCAGATGAAGGATAAGAGGGCCCTTCTAAAATTAAATTAGCTTCATCTCCACTTCCATCAACAATGGTATCAACAAAAGTTCCTTCATTAAAATCACTATCAGAGGTTTTTGTAATTGAAACAGATTCAGTAGCAAAAACTCGGGGTAAAATAATCGCTGCCAAAAATCCTAAAAAAAAACCTATTATTAAAAACAAAAACCAAATTCTCTGGAGTTGAGGTTTTAATTTTAAAAATTTTGTTTTTTCTCTAATCTTTCTAAAAAATCTTTTAATAATTAAAAATATCTTTCTTTTCAATTTTTTGAAAAAATAAAATAATCCTTTTCTTTTTTTTACCATAAACAATCTTCTTAATTGTTTTTTAAAAGCTCTAAAATCTTTTGACCAAATTCTTCTGCAGCTGCAGGACCATTACCTGTAATAATTTTTCCATCCTGAACTACTTTTTCATCAATATATTCGGCGCCATTTTCTTCTAAAATTTTTATAGGTTGACGATCTAAAGGACTTGCCCAAACAGTTGCTTTTTTTCCTTGCAAAACGCCGGCTTTTGCAAGAATTGTTGGTGAAATACAAATTGCTGCCAGAATTTTATTTTTTTCAATCGCTTCTCTTGCAATTCTATATGATTTTTCATTGTCTAAATATTTTGGCGCACCAGGTCCTCCAATAAAAACTATTGCGTCAAAATCATCAACTTTTAACTCATCCAATGTTAAATCGATATTTACTTCTCCCCCATCAGCACCGATCGCTGTTCCTTTTTCACTTGATACAATTTTCATCTCTATTTCTCCCTTAAATAAAACTTCATGAGTTTTAAAATATTCTTCGTCTCTAAAATCTTTAAAAGCTATTATTATTGCGGCTCTTTTTTCCTTGCCTGTTTTGAGCGGAGCACTTTCTCTAGCTTGTCTTTTTAAAAGTTGTTGCATAGGCCTTTTTTGCTGATACCAAACAAAAAGCAAAATACCAGCAATAATTAAAACAATAATACCCAAACCAATTTTCAATTTTTTTTTATTGGTTTTCTTTTTCATTTTCTATATATAATTTTATGACCAAAAAATATTTTTTTCAAGTAAAATTATTATTGTGGTCTTTTTGCAAAAAATTAATAAGAAAAATATTTTTCTTGATTTTGCTCATGTTCAAGAGCGGTTTTAGCAAAAATTGTTTTTTCTGTTTTTGGATCTGTAAGAAAATAATTGTAATCAGTATTTTTGGGATAAATTGCAGCTTTTATAGAGTCAAGTCCTGGATTTGAAATTGGTCCTTTTGGCAAGCCCTTGTTTAAATAAGTATTATAGGGAGATTCAATTCTTGTTTCTTCAAAAGAGTAGCGCCACTTATCTTTTCCCAAGATATAAGCAATGGTTGCGCAACTTTCAAGCGGCTTTCCTTCTTGAATTCTTTTCCAAAAAATTCCAGAAACAATTTCTCTGTCCTCCTTTGTCTTTACCTCTTTTTCTAAAATACTTGCCATTATAACAATATCATATATTCTTTTATTTTGTCTTTTTATCTCTTCTCTTAAACTTTTATCAAGCTTTTTATCAAAATTATCTAACATCTTAATTACTGCCTCTCTTGCTACTTCTCTGTCGTTTAAATCTTTTTTGTTTGTAAAAACATAACTATCAGGAAATAAATACCCTTCAAGTGAAGCTTCATCTGGAGCATCGCTTAAAAAAATATATTTTTCCTTAAAATCTTTTATTTTAAAATCACTAATTTTTATATTTTCTCTTTCTAATTCTTTTTTTAATTTTTCTTCAATTTGAGAAATTCTAAAACCCTCGGGAATTGTAATTCTTTTTTCTTCTTTTATGGTATCTCCTGAAACTAATTTTTTAACAATATAAGGAATAGACATCGAAGGAGATAAAGAATATTTTCCTGCCTGAAGCTTACTTTTTGTATTGGTTTTTAAAACATAAAAAAGAAAATAATATTTATTCTTTATTATCCTTTCTTTCTCAAGTTTTTCGGCTATTACCTTTGCCCCCTCTCCTTCTTTAATTTCAATAACTTTAAAAACTTTAGACTTGGGATCCAAAGGATTTTTAATTTCGCTTTTTAAATAAAGCCCAAAAATAAACAAAAGAACAAAAAAAGAAAAAAGATAAATTAAAAAAAGCAAAAACTTTTTTTGCCTTTTTGAACTCTTTTTTTCTTTTTTTTCAAAATTATTTTTCTTTTTTGTTTCTTTTTTAATTTTAATATCGAAATCTTGCATTTTTTTATTCTTCTAACTTTTCTTTTATTACTTTTTTAAGTTCTTTTATTTGAAAACGCTCCTGCTTCATTGTATCTCTGTCTCGAAGAGTTACTGTATTATCTTTTAAAGTATCAAAATCAATAGTTAAACAATAAGGGGTTCCTATTTCGTCCTGTCGTCTATACCTTCTTCCTATCGTTCCTACTTCATCATACTGGCAAAAAAATTCTTCTTTTAAATCTTCAAAAATTTCTCTTGACTTTTTCTTTATATCTTGATTGGTCTTAATAAGTGGCAGAACAGCAACTTTTATTGGGGCTATTTTCTTATTTAATCTTAAAACTATTTCTTTTTCTTTTGTTGGTTTTGTTGTCGTTGTTCTTCCGCCTTCAACCTCCTCATAAGCATCATATAAAATTGCAAACACTACCCTTCCTATTCCCATTGTGGGTTCAATAACATAAGGAAAATACTTTTCTTTTTTTTCTTGATCAAAATACCTAAGATCTTGGCCTGAAAATTTTGAATGTTGTTTTAAATCAAAATCAGTTCTGTTAGCAATTCCAGCAATTTCAGACCACCCAAAGGAAAATTTGTATTCAATATCAATTGTCCTTTTTGAATAGTGAGCCAGACTTTCTTTTGGATGCTCATAAAATCTTGTATTTTCTTTTTTAATTCCCAAAGAAAGAAAAAAATTCTCCCATTTTTTTACCCAATCATCAAATTCTTTTTCGTCTTCTCCTGGTTTTACAAAATATTCAATTTCTGCAATATCAAATTCTCTCGCTCGAAAAATAAAATTACCCGTTGTAATTTCATTCCTAAAACACCTTCCAATCTGAGCAATTCCGAATGGAAGCTTTTGGCGCATTGAGTCTTTGACATTTAGAAAGTTAGTAAACATTGATTGAGCGGTTTCCGGTCTTAAATAAGTAATATGGGCTTTATCTTCAACGGGACCAAAAAAAGTTTTAAACATCAAATTAAAATTTCTTGGTTCTGTCCATTCTTTCCCCCCACAAAAAGGACATTGATTTTTTTCTTTAGCTTTTCCTTCCCCAATAAACCTTCCATCTTGCATATGATCTGCTCGATACCTTGAATGACAATTTTTACATTCAATTAAAGGATCAGTAAAGTTTTCAATATGACCAGAGGCTTCCCAAACGCGGGGATGCATTATTACTGTTCCATCAATTAAAAAAATATTTTCTTTTTTTTGAACAAATTCTTTAATCCATTCGTTTTTTATATTTGTCTCAATTAATGAACCCAAGGGACCAAAATCCCACAAAGCTTCTATTCCTCCATAAATTTCAGAAGATTGGAAAATAAATCCTCTTCTTTTACAAAGAGAAATTAAATTTTGCATTTTATCACTCATAATTTTTAATCCACAGAATCAGTATTTAGATTTGGAGATAAAATTTCGAAAGTTTGTCCTGTCCAAGAATCTTTTCCTGAAAGTTTAGAATTTAAAATTAAATCTTCTGGTAAGTTTTGGGGTTTAATTTTAACCTTAAAAGCAAAAGACTTTGAATAGTTATAATTGACGCTTCCAATATTAAAAGTAATCTTTTTTGTATTTTTGTCATACGATATATCAAGGCCGGCAGGATAAGATTCTCCAATAAAGTCTACATTTGGACCCAAATTAGCCGTAATTTTTACATTTTCAAGATTATTTCCTTTGTTTTTTATCTGCCAATTAATGACCAGAGTTGTTTCTTTATCTTTTTCAATTGGAAACTTTCCACCGCTTACAATTTTTCCTTTAAGTTCTTCTGGCAAATTATAATAAGCATATTGGTAAAAAGAAGACTGAGAACCTATCTTTGTTTGAAATTCTTTTCTGACATTATTAATCGTAATAATCTCTTTAATAGATGAATTCTGTAAATAATAATTGCTTTTTAAATTTACTGAAAAACCAACATCTCCACTCTCGTAGGGCCCAAGATATAAAAGTGAAGGGATGTTTTCAGAAGAAAAGATAATTTTATTACCTTCTACCTTGCCACCATTGGCTTTTAGCGTTGAAAAATCAATAGCATCTCCAACAAGTTCCACTGTAAGTGTCAAATCACGATACACATCTTCTCCAAGGTTTTTAAAATTAACAACATAAGAAAGCTTTTCTCCAGAAACTGGAAAATAATTTACCTGACCATTTACCTTTCTTGAAACTTCGATATTTGATGAAATAATTTTTATTGAAAATTCTTTTGCGTCCAAAGGAATAAATTCATAAGCGACCTCATCAAATCTTCCAATCTCTACTTTAAAAAGTTTTTCATCATTTACTTCACCAACTAGTTTTCCTTTAATTTCTTTCTTGCCTCCCTCTCCTTCATCTAAAGTGCCCAAATCAAAAATCAATTTACTTTGCTTAGAAGAAGATTCTTTTTCGTTAAAAGTGCTTCCAATTTCTCCCTCTTCGGTTCCAGAAGTACTCACAAAACCTTCTGGCAAAAAGACCCTTAATTGAACATTTTCTATTGGAAATGAAAAATTTGATTGCCAAGAAATTGCCAAAGAAAATTCTTTATTTTTATCTATCTTGGTTGGCGCTTTAACGTCAAAATTAACAAAAGAATTTGAAATTAGAGTAATTGCTGAAGCCTCGTTTTGAAACTCTGTTGAAAATCCATGAGGATTATAAATTAAAAGTGCTTTTGCTTCTTTCTTTTCGCTTTTTTTGCCAAAAATTATTCCAGAAAAACTTCGTGAAATCTCCTTTTGGGGAGCTAAACTTTCAATTTTTGCTTCTTCTCTCTTTTTTAGAGAACCTTCTTTATCAAAGGTTCCTGAAGGATAAATAAAATTTAATTTTAAATTCTCAATTCCAACATTGCTGTTATTTTTTAATCTTACAATCCAAGTTACCTCTTCTCCATTTGAAGCTTGTTTGGCAGCGTCTATTTGAACAATAATATTTTCCGAAGAAAAGGTGTTTCTAAAAAAGAAAGAGTAAATAGCAAAACCAAGACCAATAACGACTAAAGATAAAATTATATATTTTGCTTTTGGTGAAAGAGAAAATTTTTTTGGTTTTTTTTCTTCTTTTTCAGTTAGACCTAATTCTTCATTATTTATATGCTCCATAAATTTTTTGGAGCGGGCGCGACAAAAAAATATAATTTGCCAGCTCCCCTTTAAAATTGACCCTTTTTTAAAAAAAAGCTATTTAAAAATATCTCTATAATTTTTTTGAAGACTTTGTTGATAATCTTGCTCTTTTTTTGAAACTTTATTTAAAATTTCTTGAATTTTCTTAACATTAACTTCGTTTTTTTCCTCAAAAAAAACTTCTTGGTTTATTTTTTTATTAAAAGAAAAATAAATAAATCCACTTAAAATTATAGCAATTAAAAATAAAAATATCAAAATCAAAGAATATTTTTTGACAAGAAAAGAAAAAATTTTATCACTCCTTTTCATAAATATTTAAAAATTATTTATTTTCATTTTGGGCTTTTTGTTGACCTGTTGGCTTTGTATATAATTTTAATGTTAAATTTCCCTTTGCTTCTATTTTTTCTTGGTTTTGCTGAGCTGGTTGACAAATAGTCTGGCCTCCCGAAGAAACACACTCACCCGAAACCATTCTTGAAAAATTGATTTTATTTATCTCTATTAAATAATAATTCTCCATTGGCGTATTTTCAATATTAAATAAAAATTTTAAAACATCAGGAAAACTTCCTTTGATATCAAAATCAAAAAGATAAAAATTTTCATTACTTTTTGGCTCTGTAATGTTTTTGGTCTCTACAGAAACATTATGATTTTTGCCAACTGTTTCTATATCGTTTAAAAACTTACCCAACTTTTCATTTTTTATTTCATCCTTTTTAATCTCAAAAAAAGCATTTTCTATTTTAGAAAATAATGGCAAAACCTCATCTAGTTTCTTTTTTTGGTTCTCTAAAAAAGAAACTTTCTTTTGAAAAGAAGAAAATTCTTTTTTTATGTTAATATACTCATTCATCTTTTCTTCTGTTTTTTTAAATAAAAATACGCTTCCCAAAATTAAACCAACGGTAAAAATAACCAAAATCAAGAGCCAAAACCAAATTAAATTTTTTAATCTCATATTTTTTACTCTTTTAGCCTAAAAGTAAATTCAAAATCAGCTTCTTTTGCCTTCAAAAGATTTGCTGGCGGAACCACAAGATTAGTAAAATCTTTTTGAGACCTTAACCTTTCTTCAAGTAAAATAACATCTTGTCTTTCTTTGGCAACTCCTTTAATGTTAACTTCAATATATTCTTTTTTTATTTGAGATTCCTGAGAAGTAGGAACCGAAGAAGGAGTTGGTGATGGAGAAGTCTGGTTTTCTAAAGTTTCTCCTTGAGAAGTTCCCTGATTTCCCTGGCTCTGCCCTTCAACCTTTCTTTCAATATTTAGCTCTGTAAGATAAGTCCCCTCTGGTAAAAGGCTTGAAATTCTTTCTATAACTGGGGCAAGATAAACAATTTTTGATTGAACGCCAGAAACATCATTTAAAAGATTATTAATATTTTTTATTTTTTCTTCAACTAAAAGCGCGCTTTTTATATTGGGATTATTTTTTGCTGTCTCAAAAATTGCTTTTTGAGAATAAGATAGATAAACCAAAGAAAAATAAATACTTAAAATTATAGTAAAAATTATCAATAAAGAAAGTATAGCTACTTTTAAAATCCCAACCAAAAAGAGAAAAATCTTTTCTTTTTTAATCTCTTCTCTTTTTTCTTTTGGTAATAAATTAAAATTCAACATATTCAATATTTGCTCCTCTTATAGCAAGACCAATTGCGCAAGTAAAAGAAAGAAAGTGGTATGGAAAAGCGGAGGAAGAAATATTTTTTGCCACCTCAATTTTTGAAAGTGGATTTGCCGGCTCAACTTGAATTTTTAAGCTCTCTGTAAAAAACTCACTTAAACCTATTACTCTTGATTCGCCGCCGCAAATTATTATTTTTTTAACTTCTCCTGTGGGAATATCTTTTATTTCTTTTAAATCACTAAAATATCTAATATATTTTTTTATCTGCTCAGCGGCATCAGTTAAGGGTGGAATCATTGCGCTAAAAACCTTCTCAAACAAAGCAGGAGTTTCATCTTTTTTTTCTTCTTTTGGAGATTTTATCTCGCCGATTAAATTTGTTATTGGAAATTTAAGTTTTGAAAGGGTCATTCCCCTTGGCTGAAAAGCTCTTAACCCGATTTTTCTTTTTAATACTTCGGCTTCTTCCTCTTTTATTTTTAAATTTTTTGCAATGGCACTTGTTAAAATCTGGCCACCTGTTTCAATGTGGGAAGTGAATAAAATTGTGTTTCCAGAAAAAACAGTAAATCCTGTTCCGCATTTTCCCATATCAAGAATCACAATCGGAAAAGAACTATAATCTCCAATAATTGCTCTTACAACCGACATCGATTCTATCTCAAATGCTATTGGTTCAATTCCTGCCCTCTCAAAAGCAGAAAGATAAGAAAAAACAACATCTTTGGGAACGACCGCAACGCAAACACTCATTTCATTGCTTTTTTCGTTTGTATTTATTAACTTGTAATCAAAAAAAACGTCTTTTAATCTTACAGGAAAATTAGGTTCAATCTGCCATTTTACCGCTTCTTCAAGCTCTTCTTCTTTAATCTTTGGAACCTGAATCACTTTTATAAAACTGTTTTCCTCTGGAAGGGCACAAACAGCTTTTTTTGTAGTAAATTTACTTCCTTTAAATTCTAAAAAGGCACTTTTTATTATTTCAACCAATTCGTTTTCTTTGTCTTTATTTATAATACCATCATTAACATAACCAAAAGGAATTTCTTTTTCGCTTATTGCTCTTAAAATAAGTTTATTTCTTTTCTTTTTAATCTGGGCAATTTTAATTGATCTATCAGAAAGGTCAATCCCAATCGCTTCAATTTTTGGTAAAAACAATGGCATATTATTTTTATAATATCAAATTTTTATTTTTTATAATATCAAATTTTTATTTGCTATTCAAAAATTATTAAATCCACTCTTTGAAATTTGAATCACTGTGATTTAGTATTTGTTTAGAATCTCGAATTTCGAATTTGATAAATTTTATTGTATGTTCGTAAATTTGTAGGGATATATTTTGTAAAAGATTTCCTAATACAGCTCTTCCCAGTGCTCAATTTGAATAATTGGAGAATATTCGGGAATTCCTATTGCTTCTCTTATAAAATCATTATTAAGTGTTACATTTAAGGCTTGCCAAATGCTAACCAATGTCAATTTTCTTGCTATTATCCCACCATTAATATTAAAAACAGAAGGCATACTTACCAAAGAAAACTCATCTGAAGCATATAAAAGACCATCTACATCAATCCTGTCAGCATAAAGTCCTGCTTCAATTCTTTTTTTTGTTAAAACACCAGAGGGATATCCTTCTTGGTGGTTTACTATTAGTCTACTGTTTCCGCATCTAAATTGAAACAAGCTTTTGTACCAACAGAAGTTTTCTCCAATACTTATTGTTCCATCTGCTACTAAAACACCATTTACTGTTAATGTTTGTTCCCCTTTAAGCTCAATTGGACCTGTTACATAGGTAACAGGATTATTAAGAGTGAGGTTTTTATTGCCCCACAATAAGTTTTCAAATTGTTGAGCAGTATAAACAGTTCCTGCTGCTTGGGCTTTGCTTTTATAGGAATTTGGATCGCTTGAATCAAAATCTATCATTGGCATAGAAATTCGAGAAGGCGGACAAGTAAAACCCGCATCTATACAGGCTTGCGAAGGATTGCAAACATTTTTAGCACACCTTCCGGTTGAAACAATGGTGCTAAAAAGAGATTTATTTATATAATTTACCGCTGCGACTTTGCCCTCTTCAATGTCCTCGGTCTCGGGATCATCATATGCTCTTAATGTACTTACAAGATCTAGGTTAATATTGTAATTTGAAAAAATATTGCCATCATAAATATTCATATAGCCGGCTAGAAAATCAATAGAATCAGTTTCTCCTCCGGCAAAAACTCCGCTATTTCTTGTCGGGGAAGGATTTATTGTTTTGAACGCTTTTGTTTTTACTCTTCTTTGAACCCTGCTTCCATTTGGTAAATTTATATAAGCAACAACCACAATTTCGCCCCTTGCACAAGAAGAATTTTGAATAGAAACACTATAAGAGGAATTTGGATAAAGGTAGTCTGTGTTTCGAGTAAAGCTATCAGAAAAACTTTCACAATTTGGTTCTTTAATAAATTCATCTGCCCAAGCTTTATCACCGTCTTCACTAACTCCTTTATGGTCATTTTTCAACTTCCATATGGCTTCATTAATACCTGCTTCTGCCAAATAATATGCCTGAGAGGCTTTTGTATGGCTATCAACTATTCTCATTTCTGATAAAACAAAATTTAAAAAATAAATTCCCAAAAGCAACAATACGCTGGCTATAATAAGAGTAGCAATTGAAATAAAACTTTTCTGTTTAAAATTATTTTTTTTCATAATTTAAAGATTTCTACCAAAAACTTTTGTAAATAAATTTAAACTTTTTTCTCCTTTTTTAACAGATAAAGAAATGTTTAAAAGGGGTTTTCCCCAAAATTTTAAAGATTGAACATATTCACCAATTATTTCTTCATCAATAATTTGATTTTTGGTTGGATTATGTTGGGAATCTTCTGAAATAGCGCTCCATGGTACAAAAGTATCTGGATCATTTTCAAAATAATAAACAATAACTTGCCTTTTTACTTTGTCTTGTTCAAGAAAATAGCGGATATAGTAATAGGAAGTATCGATTTTATAAACAGAACTGGATGTGGGTAGCGTTTCCCAGGCTCCTTTAATTGTTGCTACTTTTGTTGAGCCATTATATTCCAAAATTTCCCTTATTTGACCTTGGCCTGGACCTGAAATAATTTTAATAAAAGCACCACTATAGTAATCATCCACCAAAGAAGAATTACTTGATAAAGTAATTGTATTTTGGGTAGCCCCTTGGCAATTTTGGGTCTCTTTAATTAAAGACAAATGACCATCTTCAAACTCTATTTCATCTGCAGCATGATCCTGTGTCTCTCCCAAAACAGTCACTATCTCATCTGCTTGTCTTAGTTCTCTTGTTAGCCTTTCAAGAATTACTCTTCCGTTTTGAATAACCTCTCCAATATTTTCGCCTGCCTGATAGGCCTTGTGATGAAATGTATAAGTTGAATAAATAGTAATAATAATGCTTACTGTTATAAAAGTGGCAACCAAAACTTCAATTAAAGTAAAAGATTTTTTTTGTTTTTTCATACCCATTAAAAATTATTTTTGGGCAAATAATGTAACTATTTTAAAACTATCTTCTCCTTGAGAAAAATTTGTTTTCCAATATAATGTAACCTCAACCTTTTTTATGCCAGTATCGCTACCTGATTCTGAAAAATTATTACTTGGATTAACAAAAGTAATTCTTGTCACTCTTTTGAAAGCCGAATCTTCTGGCACTTGATTTTCTTCAATCTCACAAGGTGGTGATGTTTGCTGACACTTGATTTCGCTATAAGAATTAACAAAAAATTCCTCAATTTTTGCTTGAGCAAGCTCAATAGCTCTGCTTTTCATTTCTGCAGAATTCTCAATTTTAAGACTTAAAGGAAAAAGCTGGGTTATTGCAGTAAAAGCAATTGCAATAATAGAAATTGCAATAATTGATTCCACAAGAGTAAACGATTTTTGAAGGTTGTATTTTTTTCTCATTTTGATTTTTTTATTTTGCATTTTATTTTAAAATATCTTCTTTGAAATTTAAATCACTATGGTTTAGTATTTGTTGAGAATTTCGTATTTCGAATTTCGCATTTCGGATTTATTTTTATTCGTAAATTCGTAGGGGCATCTAGTATACTCGCAAAGATTTTAAGGTTCGTAAAATTATTCTGATTCCACAAATCCCGACGGTCTAATATAAATTGTTTTTTGCAAAGAATTATCATTTATTAAAACAACTTTTCCGCTTTCTTCAACCGCTCCATAAGAATTAAAACGCACCCTATTTAAAGAAAGCCCCTCGATTAAATGAAAAGAAACAGTATCTGGCAATCTTACTTCTTTAATTATTGTTTCACTCTCTCCATATTTGATCAATTGATATTTTTTTTCGTTTACAAAAAATTGAATTCCGTGTTTTACTTGTTGAGCAACTGCTAACTCTTGAGCATATCTTAAATCAGTGATTAACTGCCGTGAAGCACCATTTAAATCAATGGTTGGTTGATAATTTTCAAGATTAATATAAATAAATGATGCCAAAATGGCAATTATTGAAATTGCAACCAACATTTCAATAACAGTAATTGCTCGATATTTATTATTTGACATTTATTTAATTGCGCTCATTATTGAATACATTGGCTGCAAAATTGAAATTGCAAAAACGCCAACTGCTCCTCCAATTAGAACCATCATTAATGGTTCGATTATTGTTGATAAATTTTTAGTTGTAGTATCGACCTCTCCTTCATAAAATTCAGCAAGATCAGTCAAAACTTCTCCCAGACTTCCTGTTTCTTCTCCTACTTCTATCATTTGAATTAAAAGATAAGAAAAAATATTTTCATATTTTTCCAAACATTCTTTTAGCGTTTTTCCTTTCTGAATCTTTCTTGAGGCCTCTGCAATAACTTCTTTATAAACATTATTCGTTAATGTCTCAGATAAAATTTTTAAACTCGTCACTATTGGTACTCCGCTTTTTATCAAGGAGCTTAATATTCTTGCTGTTCTTGCAATATTCATTTTTTTAATAATTGGTCCAAAAATTGGCATTTTTAAATAAATTTTATCTAAAATATCTTTTCCTTTTTTTGTCTTTTTAATTCTTAAAAAGGTAAAAATAATTAAAAACAAAACCACAGGAATTAAATAAAAATATTTTGCCATTAAATCTCCTATTGAAAAAATAAATTGAGTGGTTGCTGGCAAGGGAACATTTAAATCTTTAAAGGTTTGAGAGAATTTTGGTAAAACAAAAATCATCATAATTATCCCAATTAAAATCATCAAACAAACTAATATAACAGGATACATTAAAGCTCCTCTTACTTTCCCTCTTATATCATGGTCCTTTTTCATTTGGGTTGCTAAAATATCAAGAGACTCTTTTAACTTGCCTGTTTCTTCTCCCACTCTTACCATATTAACATAAAGCTCATCAAAAACTTTTGGATGTTTTTTAAGCGCCTCAGAAAAACTTACCCCATGAATTACATCTTCCCTAATCTTTCCTATTACTTCTTTAAAAGTTGAGTTTTGGGCTTGATGTTCTAAAACATCAAGAGATCTATCAAAAGGAAAACCAGAAGCTATCATAACAGCAAGATGCCTTGTAAACATCATTTTATCTGTCAATTTTACTTTCCCTCCAATTTTAATATTTAAATTCAAACCCTTTTTGCTTGGTTTCTTTTCTTCCTCTTCTTCTCTTACGGAAATTAAAGTTAAATTTTTTGCTGATAAAATTTTTGAAAGTTCCTCTTCGTCTTTTGCACTCTCAACTCCAAAAACTTCACTTCCGTCTTTTCTTTTTGCTCTGTAATTATAAATTGGCATATTAGTTATCTTAAAACTTAAATCCTATAACTCAAATCTAATTTTTAAAAAATAACCAAGATTTTTTAAGTTTAACATTATAGATTTGAGATAATTTTTATAAAGTTATTCTTCTGTAATTACCCTTAATACCTCTTCAATGCTTGTAATTTTTCTTGCCGCTTTTACAAAACCATCTTCAAACATTGTAAGCATTCCTTCTTTTTCTGCTTGCGCTTGGATTTCATCAGATGATTTTTCTTTAACAATCAATTCTCTTATAGCATCACTAACAGAAAGTACCTCATAAATTCCTATTCTCCCTTTATAGCCGGTTTTAGGATCTTTTGGCCTTGCAAAAGTAATATCCTCCCATCCTTGGTTTTCTTTTATCACTTTTTCTTTCTTTAGGGCATTTAATATTTTATCCATATTATAATTTTTATAAAAACTATTAATCTCTTCTTTTGTTAAACGATAAATTTCAACATCCGAAGTAAGTCTTCTTACAAGTCTTTGGGCAATGATTAACTTAAGAGTCGAAGCAATTAAAAAGGGTTCAACTCCCATATCTATCATTCTTGGAATGGCGCCAGCAGCAGTATTTGTGTGCAAAGTAGATAAAACAAGATGACCGGTTAAAGCTGCATTTATTGCTAACTCTACCGTCTCTTTGTCTCTTATCTCTCCTACCATAATAATATCAGGATCCTGTCTTACAAGAGTTCTTAAGCCCTCTGCAAAAGTAAACCCAATTTCTGGTTTTACTTGACTTTGATTAATTCGAGGCATTGTGTATTCAATAGGATCTTCGATAGTAGAAATATTTACTTCGGGAGTATTTAAAATATCCATTATTGAATAAAGAGTTGTTGTTTTTCCGGAACCAGTGGGTCCCGTAACTAAAATTAAACCATGTGGTCTTTTTATGTTGAAATGAACTTTTTCTAAAGCCTCGCCCCAAAAACCAAGCTCTTCCAAAGAAAGAGCTTTTGTGGTTTCTGGCAAAAGTCGCATCACAACCTTTTCTCCATAAAATGTAGGTAGAATAGAAACTCTAAAAGATATTTTATATTCTGGAGTTTCTATTTTAAACCTTCCATCTTGGGGTAGGCGATGTTCATCAAGTTTAAGGGCGGATAAAACTTTTATTCGTGCCACAATTCCCGCATGAACTCTTTTTGGTAAAACCATTGCATCATGTAAAATCCCGTCTATTCTGTATCTTATAATAACCTCCTTTTCCTGGGGTTCAATATGAATATCAGAAGCTCTTTGTAAAATAGCATGTTTTAAAAGAACATCAACTATTTTTATAATTGGAAGCTCTTCTGCTGCTTTTTTAAGTTTCTCTTTCTCTTCCTTTTTTTCTCCTGCTTCCCCTGGTACATGTTTAATTTCTGAAACCTGCTCTTTTATAATAGAACCAAATTCTTGCTCTAAACTTTCCTCATATTGCATTAAAGCATTTTTAATACTTTGGGGGGTCGTAAGTCGGGGAAGGATTTTATAGTTTGTCTTTTTTTTAATAAACTCGATTGTCTGAAGATCGTCTGGATTTAACATTGCAACTTCAAGATTGTTTCCTTCTTTTTTATAGGCAACAATATTGTGTTTTCTTGCAATCGGCTGAGGAATTATTTTTAAAACCTCAATTGGAATTTTCTCTTTTTCAAGATTAATAAAAGGAATTCCCAAAATATAAGCTTTTAAATGAATTAAATCTTCTTCCTTAATAAAGTTTTCGTGAACCAAAATATCTTCTATGGACTTTCCTGTTTTTTGGGCCTTTTCTTCAACTTTTTTAAAATCTTGAGGCGAAACAAGTCCACTATCGAGAACAAAAGCCTTTAATTGATACGGCTCTACTTTCATAAATTAAGTTTATTTTAACTAACTAACCTATTTGCTGTTTTATTTTTTGATATATATCTTCCAATTGATAATCTGATTTTACAAGATAGGTCGTTGCTCCCAAAGAAAGGCTTTTTTCTACATGCTCTGGGCTTTCAAGATTTGTTAAAACAATCACTGGAATATCTTTTGTTTTCTTGTTTTCTTTTAGGTGCTTTAAAACTTCAAAACCGTCCATCTTTGGTAAAATCAAATCAAGTAAAATAAGATCTGGACTTTCGGTTATGGCTAAATTCAAGCCCAGCTCGCCGTCTAGAGCATGAATAACTTTATAACCTTTTTTGTTTAAAAATTCGCTTACTGACTTTTGAAGACCAAACTCATCTTCTATAAATAAAATTTTTTTCATAAATTATTTTCTAAGGGTAGTTCAAACCAAAAAGTACTACCCTTACCTTCTTTTGATTTAAAACCGACCTTTCCCCCAAGTTTATTAATAATTAATTTTACTGTAAAAAGACTCAAACCAAGACCCTGGGTTTGATATTTTAAGACATTTCTACTTCTGTAAAATTTTTGGAAAATTTTATTTTGGTCTTCTTTTGGTATCCCCACCCCATTATCTTTTACAGAGTATCGTACTCTGCCATCTTTTTTTTCAATTTTTACCTCAACTTCTCCCCCTCCTTTACTATAGCTAATTGCATTTTCCAATAGATTTTCTATTACCTGGCTAATATAAAAATAATCACCTAAAATTTTACAATGATCTGGAGAATTTAATTTTATCTTTGTGTTGTTTGCTTCTATTTTAAAGCGGAATTTTTTTATTATTTTTTCTGTAATTTCTCTTAAATCTAATTTTTCTTTATTGAAAATAACCCTATTTTGTTCAAAACGGGCGGCAATCAGCATATTATTTATCAAATTTAACATTTTTTCATTTTGCTGCTGAATAATTTCAAAATAATCACCCACATTTTTACCATCATCTTTTTCTTTTAAAGCAATTTCAGTTAACCATTTTAAATTTGTTAGGGGGGATTTTAATTGGTGGGAAACAATATTCATAAATTCTGTTTTCATTAAATTTGCCTCAGCAAGATTTTGAAAACTATTTACAACAATATAACTTAAACAAAAAAGAATAATTGTAATAAAGCAGATAATTAAAAATAAATACTCAAAAGGAAGATAGTTTCTACCGACAAAAAAAGAAATTAAAATCGTACAGATTATCAAAATTCCAAGCACCAAAAAAACAAACTGAGGGCTTTCCCACCAGGAAATATTATATTCTTTGTACGAAAAAATCTTTTTAAAAATTGGTTTTAACTCCATATCTTGTAATTTTTTATTAAATTATACCTTTAATATTTTTAAATTACAAATTTGTTTTAAGGACAAAAAGGTAATCTTTCTTCAAAAATATTTTCTAGGTAATATTGAGTATTTTTCCTTATCTCTTCTTTGTGAGATAGATTAAGTTTTAATTTTAAAAAAAGGTCCTTATCACGATTTATTATCAACCTTAAAATTTTAACAAAATCCCTGGAAACTTCTTTATCTTTTTTATCCTCTTTGTAGCATTTAAAGCAAATAACTCCCCCATCTTTTGCATTAAAATAAATCTTCCCTTCCTTTATCTTTTCTTGGCATCTTGCACAATAATAAAGCTCGGGTTCAAAACCCAAAAGAGAAAAAAGATTCCAGTCAAAGTATCTTATCATTTTATCTTCTCCCCTTTTTAGAAAAAAAAGAGTTTCCAACAATAATTCCCAAATTCTCTCGTCTTTTTCCTGGCCCGATATCAAACTATCAAGCAAATTACAAATATAAAGACCTTGGCGAAGGGGTTTAAAATTTTTTTTTATTTCCCAAAAAGAGTCTTTTAAAATAGCGTCAGTTGCAATATTAAAATTTTTTCCGATAACAAATTCCGCTGAAATATAATTTAAAATCTGAAAACCAAAACGAAGCTTCGCCCTTATTTTTCGAATGGCTTTTCCTAATAAAATTATTTTCCCAAAATTCTTTGTATAGAGAGTAAACAATTTACTATCCTCTCCAAAGTCCTCTTCTTTTATAACGATTGCTTCTGTCTTTAAAAGAGGATGAAACATAAATAAATTTTTTTCTTTTTATTATTTTTTAATCAAAAGATATAGTCTTCCCTCGTCAAAAATTATCTCCTCTTTATTTTTTATTTTTGAAAGATTGTTTTTTAAGGCCTCTTTTGCTAAAGTTTCTTTTTTGATTGTTTTTTTGTATTTTTCAAAAATCTCAAGAATGTCTTTTTCGCCATCAAAATAAATTTTAATTATATCATCCTTCGTTAATCCTAAATTCTTTCTTGCTTCTTGAATCTTTCTTATAATTTCTCTTAAAATTCCTTCCTCTTTGAGTTCTTTTGTAATTTTAGTATCAAGTTCTACTTGAGTTTTAATGTTTTTATCTAAAACTACTTTTTTAACGTTTACCTCTTCTTTTATTAAATCCAAAAGCTCTTTTTCTTTTAAATTTTTAAATTCTTTTTCTTTTATTTTTAATAAAGCTAATGGTTGTCTTACTTTAAGTGAAGCTTCCTTTCTTTTTGCCAACGCCAAACTTACAACTTCTCTCACTTTCTCCATTTTCTTTTCTAGGGCTTTGCTAATAAATTCTTTTTTTGATTTTGGATAGTCTTCTAAATGAACGGATGAGTTCTCTTTCAAAGAAACTTTTTTATAAATTATTTCAGATAAAAATGGGACAAATGGAGCAAGAAGCTTTGAAACCTCAAGAAGAACATACCCTAAAACAATACTTGCTTCTTCTAAGTCTTTTTTGCTTTTTGGTTTTTGAAATCTTTCTCTTGATCTTCTAATATACCAATTTGACAAATTTTCAACTACAAAATTTTCTATTTCCCGAGCAGCAAAAACAATATCATAATTTTCAAGAAGTTTTTCAACTTTTAAAATAAGGCTTGAAAGAGAAGATAAAATCCATTTATCAATTACTTTTTGAGGCTTTAGGGGGTTTTTGTTTTTAATAAACGAATTTAAAACTTTCTTTTTGGCGTAAGTTTCATAAAAAACTAAACAATTATATAAAGTTAAAATAAATCTATTAAAACATTTCTTTAAATCATCTTCATTAAAGTTTTTTGATTCCCAGGGTTGATTTATTGTGTAGAAATACCATCTTAAAGAATCAGCGCCATATTTTTGCATCATCTCCCAAGGATCTACCACATTCCCTCTTGATTTTGACATCTTCTTTCCAAACTTATCCATTACAAGTCCAATTACCAAGACATTTTTAAACGAAGATTCAAATCCAAGCAATGTAGATACCGAAAGCAAGGTATAAAACCACCCCCTTGTTTGATCTATTCCCTCGCATATAAAATCTGCCGGGAAAAATTGAGGGGGGAATAATTTTTTAGATTTATTATCAATATTTTTTTCAAAGAATTCTTTTGTTTGGGCAAAAGGCATTGCACCAGAATCAAACCATACATCACAAACCTCTTTTACCCTTCTCATTTTCCCATTACATTTTTTGCACCAAAATATAACTTTATCAATAAATGGTCTATGAAAATCTAAATTACCATCTTCATCAAAAGGAAATTTTTTATATTCTACTTCTCTTAATTCTCCTTTTTTAAAATGGCCCTTGCCCCTTTTTATTGCCTCTATTGTTTCTTTTGTGTCCCACCCCTGAAAGGCTCCAAATAAAGCCCATAAAGGATCGCCATGACTGACAATTAAAATATTTTTGTTTTGATATTTCTTTTCAATATCTTCAACAAAACTAAGCATCCTCTTTTTAAAATCGTTCCAACTTTCACCTCCCTTTGGACCTTCAAAAATATATTTTTTAGGATCTGTCAAAAATTCTTTTTTAAAATCTTCAAGATTCTTTCCCTCCCATTCTCCGAGTTTTATATCTCGAAGTTTTTTTGAAAAAATAATTTTCCCTTCAAAACCTATCTCTTCTTTTATAATTTTTGCGGTTTCTTTGCACCGCGGAAGATCAGAAGAAAAAATTAAATCTATTTTTTGATTTTTCAATAATTTTTTAAGCTTCTCTCCAGCCATTCTTATCTGTTTTTTCCCTTCTTTTGTCAAGCCATAATTTTTTTCAGGAGAGGAATTTAAAATCTTTCTAATATTAGTTTCTGCTAAACCATGTCTTAAAAGAAAATAACGATTACTTGAAAATTTCTGAGAAAACAAATCTTTTCTTGAACCAATTACTTCGATATTTTTACAATTTTCACATTCCCAAACCGGAATGGGCGTTCCCCAGTATCTTTCCCTTGAAAAATTCCAATCTCTTACTTCTTCCAAAAAATTTCCAAATCTACCATCCTTTATAAAATAAGGATACCAGTTAATCTTCTTATTGTTTTTTAAAAGCTTATCTTTTACTTTAGTGTTGGCAACAAACCAGGAAGAATGCAAATAATATAAAATTGGTGAATCGCACCTCCAACAAAAAGGATAATCATGCTCATATAGCTCTTCTTTTAAAAGCAAATTTCTTTTTTTCAAATCAGCAATTATGTCTTTGTCGGCTTCTTTTACAAATTTGCCCTCACCAACTATACCTTCTATTACCTTTCCTGATTCATCAACAGTTAAAATAGGTAGCAAATTATATTCTTTGCCTAAATTAAAATCTTCCTCGCCAAAAGCAGGAGCAATATGAACAAAACCACTACCTTCTTCTGTTGAAACAAAATCCGCAGGATAGACTCTCCAAATTCTTTCTTTGTATTGAGGATCTATCTTTTGCTTAAATAATGGTTCGTATTTTAGATTTAAAATATCCTCTTTCTTTAGCTCTTTTAGAATTTCGTAATTTTCACTGCCAAAAATGTTCTCTAACCTTTCTTTAGCTAAAATATAATTTTCTTTTTTCTCTTTATTTCTTACAAGAACATATTTTATCTTTGGATTAAAAGCAACAGCTACATTACCAGGAAGAGTCCAGGGGGTTGTTGTCCAAATTAATAAATAATTTTTAACTTTAGTTTTTGACTTTAATATTTCCCTCGAAAACTCTTTTTGGTCTTTGATTTTTAATTTTACATAAATAGAGTTCTCTTTAATTTTCTGATACCCTTGAGCAAGTTCGTGCGAAGCTAGAGTTGTTTGACATCTTGGACACCACGGAACAACTTTTTTTTCTTTATAAAAGTATCCTCTTTCATAAAACTTTTTAATTACAAAAAATAGCGATTCGATATATTCATTTGAACAAGTAATATAGGGATTTTCTAGATCAAGCCAGTAGCCAAGTTTTTCTGTAAAATCATCCCACTCTTTTTTGTGAGTAAAAACATTTTCTTTACAAATCTGAATAAATTTTTCAACGCCAATTTTTTCTATGTCTTTTTTTGTTTTAATTCCAAGTACTTTTTCTGCCGCAATTTCAGCTGGAAGACCGTGAGTATCCCATCCAGCTTTTCTTTCCACATAAAAACCTTTCATTGTTTTGTATCTTAAAACTATATCTTTAAAACTCCTTGCTAGAGCATGGTGAATTCCTGGTTTTCCATTAGCATAGGGCGGTCCTTCATAAAATATAAACCTTTTGGCTCCCTTTCTTTTTTGGAGGCTTTTCTTAAAAACTTGATTTCGTTTCCAAAAATCTAAAATCTCTCTCTCTTTTTCTGAAATCTTAAACATAAAATTTAAAAAGAATTTTTAGAAGTTTTTTAAATTTAAAATTTGTGCCCGGGGTGGGAGTCGAACCCACACGGCTTTGAAAGCCACCGGATTTTAAGTCCGGACTGTCTACCAATTCCAGCACCCGGGCAGTTCTGTCCCCACACAACCAAAAAGAAATCCGAAATACGAAATCCGAAATACGAAATACGAAACATGAAACAAATCACAAACTCTAAATTGAAAATTAAATTTTTAAAAAGGCCTGGACCGGAATTGAACCGGTGTAAGCGGTTTTGCAGACCGCTGCCTAGCCACTCGGCCACCAGGCCATGTTAAATATTATAAAAATTTTTCTTGTTTTTTCAATTAAGGCTTTATTTCTTTTGGACTTTTTTAATTTCTTCTTTTACAAAATCAATAGCTTCTTTTAAAGAACCTTTCATAAAAAAACCCGCTGCCTCTTTGTGACCTCCGCCACCTTTTTTTTCTGCAATTTTTGCCAAATTAATTTTTTTTGTTCTGCTTCTTAAGCTTGCTTTTATTTTATCTTTTTTTAATTGTATTAAAAAAAGATAAACATCAGCACTGCCAATTCTTGCCAAAAAGTCGGGGAAAATTGGTGGTTCTTGTAAAAAAAGTTCAGAGCTTTCTTTTTTGTTTTTAAATTCTTTTTTTATTTCAGAAAAATCTGAAAAAGAAAGCCAAGAATAAATCAGTTTTAAATCTTCCTCCTCTTTTATCCTTGATAAAATTTTTTCTAACAATTTTGCTTGAAATAAGCTTATATTATAATAAGAATTAACAATTTTCTCTATTTCCGCTCCTTTTGATAAAAGTTCAACTATAATCTTTTTTGTTTTTCTTGAAAAAACTCTTTCGAAACCAACTGTATCTGTAAAAATTCCTGTCAAAAGAGCATTTGCCATTTCTATTGTAATCTTTGCTTTTAAGAATTTTAAAAAATCATAAATTATCTCACAAACAGAAGAAGCTTTACTATCAACAAAAGACAAATCACCAATAATTTTTGCATCAAGATGATGATCAATAGAAATAATTTTTTCTTTTTTAATATTGAGATTTGGCGGTAAATCTATTCTTCTATCATCTGCATAATCCAATGCAAGTATCAAATCAAATTTTTCTTTTGGCGGGATACTTTTTTTAATCTGGCTATAATTTTTTAAAAAACTTAAGTAGTATGGAGGATTATTAGAAAAAACAAAAACTTTTTTCTTTCGCTTTTTTAAATAATCATAAAGAGCCAAAACCGCTCCAATACCATCACCGTCTGGAGCTCGATGGGTTAGAAGAAGAATCCTTTTTGCTTTATCAATCTCTTTTTTAATCTCTTTAAAAATTTCTTTTTGGGACTTTTTCATTTTTTATTAATTTTTTAAGAAATTTTATACAAATTTTTTGCACCTTTATCAATTTTAAAAACAATCATTGGTACATATTTCACTTTTACTTTTTTGTTAATAGCTTTTTGAATCTGTCCAACATTTTTATTTAACAAATCCAAGGCCTCTTTTTCTTTTTGATCGGGAAAAATCGTCAAAAAAACTTCGCTTTTTGAAAGATCGGGAGAAGTTTTTACTTTAGTTACGGTAATTAAAAAGTCTTTTTTATCAATTTCTTTTAAAATAGCTTCAGAAACTTCTTTTTGTAAAATAGAATCTAACTTCTCTTTAAAAAAAGACATAAATATTTTTGATTTTATTTTTATATTTCTTTCCACTCAAACACTATTAATAAGTCTCCTTCCTTAATTTTGGTTTTTCCTTCATAAGAAATACCTATTTCTTGGGGCGCTTTTGCTTTCTCTATTTTCTTTTTTTGCTCTTGAATTTCAAGAATTTTGCCGCCAGGTAAAATCTCTCCATTTCTTTCTATTTCAAGCTCTGTTTTCTTTACTTCACCTTCTATAACTTTTCCTCCAACAATTTGTCTATAATTATTCGGACCCTTTTTCTGGGTTTTAAAAATAATCAATGGTTGAATTTTGCCAATATTAACTCTTTCTTTTTTAATCTCTTTAATGATTTCCATTTCTTTTCTTATTCTGTCAATTAAGTCATAAATTACTTCAAAATTTAAAACTTTTATTTCTCTTTGTTTTAATTGTTCTTTGGCAACTTGATTTGGTTTAGTTCTAAAACCAATTATCAATGCCTCTTCCTCTTGAGCTAATCTAACATCAGAATCTGTTATCTCTCCTGTTTCAGCTTTTAAAATTTTAATTCCTATATTATCTTGAACTAAATTTTTTAAAATTTTCACTAAAACCTCAAGAGAGCCTTTGCAATCTGTCTTTAAAACTATTTTTAAATATTTTTCAAGGCCCTCCTTTGGAGTTAAATCAAGAGTTTCTCTGGCTTCTTTTTCAATTTCTTTTTGGGCTTCCTCAAGAGAGTTTACTACAAAAAATCTTTCGCCAACACCCACTACTTCTTTAAAACCAACTACCAATACTGCTTCGCCCGGCAAAGCCTTATCTTTTTCAATCCCCATAAAATTTTTCATTGTTCTTATCTTTCCAAATGTAGTTTTTGTCTTTACGATATCGCCAACATTTAAAATTCCTTCTTCGATAACCAAAGTAGCGCTCACGCCACAAAGAGGATCTAAATAACTTTCCAAAACAAAACCAGAAGCTGGCTTTGTTAATTCTGCTTTAACCTCAGAAATCTCAAATAAAAGGTTTATAAGCGAAAGCAAATTATCAATTCCCTGACCTGTTTTTGCAGAAACTTCAACCACTGGGACATCTCCTCCCCATTCTTCAATCAAAACGCCATTTTGCTGAAGTTCCATTTTTACTCTTTGAGGATCAGCGTTTTCTTTATCTATTTTATTAATTGCAACCAAAAATGGTATTTTTGATTCTTTTATAATATTTATCGCCTCAATTGTTTGGGGCTTTACTCCTTCGTCTGCCGCCACAACCAAAATTGCTACATCAGCCACCTTTGCTCCTCGAGACCGCATTTCAGAAAAAGCTTCATGGCCTGGCGTATCAATAAAAGTAATTTTCTTCCCTTCGTATTCTGCTTCATAAGCTCCAATATGTTGAGTAATACCGCCTGATTCTTTGGAAGTTATTTGAAAATCTTTTTTTATTGCCTCCAATAAAGAACTTTTGCCATGATCTATATGGCCCAACACAACTACAACTGGAATTTTGCTAATGTTTGACATAGATAAATAAATTTTATCTTAAGCGCAAAAAGAAAATTTAACTTTGTTCAGATACCGCCTTTCTTATAGCTTCCTCTTCTTCTTTTGATAGCGGATATTTAGATTCTCCGTGTTTAATTGGTTTTAAATAAATTCTCGTGCCATCTTTTGCATGAAGAGAAGAAATTACCACACCATCATCTTTTTGGTCCAAAAGAGCAATTGCAAAACTCTGATTGCTTCCAATATCAGAAAAGGGATTAAATCTAACAACTCCAACTTTTTGAATAGAATGAAGAGCTGCTTTATCAAGTTGTTTAATTCTGTTAAGAGCTTTGTGAACTTTTTCTTCTGTGTTTTTTTGTTTCTTGAAAATTTCAGCAATTACTTCTTCAAGATTTTCTGCTTTCTTTCCTTTAAAAAAATTAGTGGTTCTCTCTCTTTCTTTCTTTAACCTTGTCTCAATTAAAATATTCCAAATTAAAAATAAAAGAAAAAAAATAATCAAAATAAAAAAAATGTTTTTTTCAATTATTTCAATCATATTTTTAGATAAGTTAAATAAATTTTAACCTTTAATAAATTCTTTAAATTCTATTCAATTTTTAAATATATTTCAAGTTCTTTTTTAAATCGCAAAAGGATTTTCAACAAATTGTCCAAGAACATTTTTGATAAAATCCCAAATCAAATTCTTTTTGCAGTTTAAAAAAGAGGGGCTGAAAGTGCTCTTTTTTGTGTTTAGTATAGGTTTTTTATTTCTTTTGGGCTAAAATCATTATACTTGCGCCAAAAAAAATTCTTGAAAAAAGAGGTTGAAAAATTCTTTCAAAAAAAATCAAAACTCTAATTGGAATAATTTTTTTAATAAATCTTAATCTAAAATTTGAAACCGAAACAATTTTCCAAACTTTAAATCCTTCTTTTTCTAAAATTGAAATAATTTTCTTTGGGTGGTGGTTAAGAATTACGATATTTTTATTTTCCTTGCTTTCTCCAATTTTTATTGGTTCTAAATTATTTTTAAAATTAAAATCTCCTCTTAAAAAAGCTCTTATTCTGTTTAAAAAATGAATTTTGTTTGCAACTTCAATAATAAAAAATCCTTTTGGTTTTAAAACACGATATACTTCTTTTATAACTTCCTGTGGTTCTTCAATATGGTGAATTACGCGAATTAATAAAGCTAAATCAAAATCATTTTTTTTAAAGGGTAGTTCTTGGCCAAAGGCTTTAATATATTTTATGTTTTTAAAATTTTTCCATTTTTTCTTTGCAAGATTCAAAAGCTCTTCTGAGGGCTCGGCAATTATGTATTCTTTAAATCGCGGAGCACAAATTGGAACATACCTTCCAAAACCACCACCAATATCAATCACTTTGCCTCTTTTTTTAATTAATTTCAAAAAATTTAAAAAAGCAGCCTTTTCAGACCTATCCTCGTAATCTCTTCCTTGCCAAAATTTATCATAAGGAAAATCTTCGTAAGAGGTATTTTTCATAAATTTTTATAGATAAAATGGATGAGTATATTTTTCAGGAAGACCAGAGGCAAATTCAGGATTGTCATAAAGCCCCAAAGAACCCATCGCTCCAATAATTCCCCTTGGTCCTGTAATTTCGTAAATTTCTACATTATTTTTCTTTGCCAATTCTCTCATTTTTTCAATATCATCAAAAAAATGAAATTTTAGGGCGTAGGCTATATCTACTAAAGGCTGGGGCAAAGAAAATCCTTCATAAACTACCATTGCAGTTTGATCACTAAAGGTATTCTTTTTTAATTCTCTTTTGAATGTTTCAATAATTTTCTCTTTATCTTTTTTATCTTTGATAATAAACCCAACTACTGTACTAAAACAATTGCTGGTTTTGTAGGGGTTATAAGGATAAAGCTGAACATTGCCATGGGTTACATATCTTATTGTTTTACCATTATGAAGACTTTGAGAAATATTGTGAACCAAAGAATAAGTTGCTCCAGCTTCAGGAGAATCAGTATCATCCACTCCTACCAAAAGAAAACCATATTTTGGTAAAATTATCTTTCCCTTGCCCAATTTACCTCCTCCACCCTTTCTTAACACAACTGATTTTAACACACCTCGTGCCATTCCCCTACTATAAGCAGCGCTTACCCCTCCTCCACCAAGTCCCTCATAAACAATTTCAATTGTATCTTTCTTTACTTGACATTCTGAAATTCCAATAGGAGAAAATGAAGGAATAAGTTTTAACTTAGTCTTTCCGCAAGACAAAATAAAAATAGATTTTCCGCCTTCCCGATATGCTTTTTCAACTAATTTTGAAGTTCTTGGAAAATGATAAACTCTCCACGCCTCAATAAAAAAACCATTTTCGGGACCATAATCTTCAATCAACATTACCTTTTTTGCTCTTTCATCATAAATTCCAATAATCTCATTATACTTCATCACCCATTTTGGAGCTTTTCCTTTCATAAAATTGTCTCTTTTTATATATAAAATTTTAAAAAATAAATCAAGAAAAAATTAAAAATATTTCAAATATTATGAAAGTTTTTCAAATTTTAAATTTAATTATCTTATTTTTTAAAAGATAACCAAGATTTTTACATTTTCTAAAAGAGTGGAGTTTTAAATAAAAAAGTTTGAAATTTGTAATTTAGAATTTAGGATTTGTTTCGAATTTCGTATTTCGGATTTAGGATTTCGTATTTCGAATTTCTTTTTGGAGGTCTGGAACCAAAACTAAAGGGTATGGGATCCATCCCATGTTTTGGTTCCAGGGGAAGATAGGAGCTTGTGGTCTCCAAATCCGCTGTTGCGGATTTGGAGGAAAGCGACGTAAGAAACCCACCAAAGGTGGGTGTCTTAAGGGAGGTCTGGAACCAAAACTACTAGAGGGTTATGGGATACATCCCATGTTTTGGTTCCAGGAGGATAGGAGCTTGTGGTCTCCAAATCCGCTGTTGCGGATTTGGAGGAAAGCGACGTAAGAAACCCACCAAAGGTGGGTGTCTTAAGGGAGGTCTGGAACCAAAACTGCGGTGGGGGCGAGACTCGAACTCGCAAGTCCCAAAAAGGGACCCCGCTTTTCGAGAGCGGTACCTTACCAATTCGGTACACCCCACCAAAATTGTTTTTAAATTATATCAAATATTTATCTAAAAGAAAATTAATTTTTAAAGCAAATAAAAAAAGCCCTAAAGGGCAAAAAAATAAAAGAGGAGAACTTCCCATTATTAAAATTAAATAACCTAATTTGCGCAAGACGGGAACGACAGAAAAAATCTGTCGGCTGAAGGAGAAACAATCCTTCAGCGTTCTCCTCTTTTTTTCAAAAAGGTGCAATAATAAAATTTATCAAAAAAATAATTTTTGTCAATGTTTAGTGCCGCCTATGGGAGTCGAACCCATGTTACCAGGTTGAGAACCTGGCGTCCTTGGCCACTAGACGAAGGCGGCAATATTAGCATTTTATCTTTTTTTAAATAAATTTACAAGTATTGCTCCACTAAAAAAACCAATTAAATGGGCCAATATCGCAACACCTGGTTCTGGATATAAAATTTGAAATAATATCCAAAAAATTAAAAAAATAATTGCCGGCAATGAAACAACTGTAACAATAAAAAACAAAGGAAACAATGTCCTTATTTTATGTCTTGGATATAAAACAAAATATCCACCAAGAATTCCAGAAATCGCACCAGAGGCCCCAATTAAAGGAATTGTTTTTTCTTGCGTAATAAAACAATAAATCCCTCCAGCAATAATTCCGCAAATTAAATAAAAAAACAGATATTTTATTTTACCCAGTCCTTTCTCTAAACTATTTCCAAAAACCCACAAAAACCACATATTGCCCAGAAGATGCCAAATATTCCCATGCAAAAACATTGCTGTAAAAACAGTATAAACATTTTTAAAAGCCAAAAAATCTTTTGGCAAAAGAGCGTATTTTTCAATAATATAGATTGGATTTCGCAAAGAAAAGAAAAAAATAAAAGTATTAACAAAAATCAAAATAGCCGTAATCAAAGAAAATCTCGAGTAGCTATCTTCATCATAAAGAGGAAACATAAAAAATTAAATTTATTTTAAAATTCTCTTTGCTTCTTCAAGTTGAGGATCTTGTTTTTTCTTTATGTCTTCTTCTGTCATCTTAACTTCTTTATCTGGCTTTATTCCTTTTCCTTCAATTAAAATTCCAGATGGCAAAAGCCAATGAGCAACTGTAATTTTTAAAGAAGAATTATCACTTAAATTTACTAACTCTTGAACCGTTCCCTTGCCAAAAGTTTTCTCACCAACCAATATTACATTCTCTTTATTATTTTCTTTAATTGCACCGGCTAAAATTTCAGAAGCAGAAGCAGAGCCTTTGTTAATTAAAATAACAATTTTAAAATTAGAAAAACTTCCAGGCCCAAAAGATTTTATTTCATCAATCTTTCCCTTTCCAACTTGTTTTAAAACCGTTTTCCCTTCAGGAATAAAAAATCCAGCAATATCAACCGCTGATTTTAAAAACCCACCTGGATTGTCTCTTAAATCAAGAATAATTTTTTTCGTTCCCCTTTTTAAAATATCCTCACTTACCGCCTGAAATTTTGGAAAAGTACTTTCATAAAAATTAAATATCTGAATGTAAGCAATGTCGTTATCAAGCATTTTAAAATCAATTACGGGAATTTCAACTCTGACTCTTTTAATTTTTACATTAAAAACTTTTTCCCCTCTTTTAATTTTTAAATCAACAATTTCACCTGCCTTTCCTCTGATTTTCATTACCGCCTCAACTAAAGTCATTTTGCTTGTATCTTCTCCGTTAATCTCTAAAATATTATCGCCTGGCAAAAGTCCTGCTTTTTCTGCTGGAGTATTCTTAAGTGGTGCAACAATTGTTAAAACGTTATCTTTTATAGCAATTTCTGCTCCTATTCCCTCATATTCTCCTTCTAATTCTGATTCTAGTGCTTTTGTTTCTTGTGGTGTTAAAAAATCAGAATATGGGTCTTTTAATCCTCTCACCATTCCATCTATAGCGCCATAAATCATATCTTGATCTTTTTGGGGAGAATAATCGTAAAATTCATTTTTTACTTGACTCCATGCTTCATAAAAAGGAATAAAATTTGCTCCTTCAATTAGTTCAATTTTTTTTGCTTGAAAAAAATATCCGCCACCCACAAAACCAATCAAAAAAACAAAAATTATTAAAATTAAGTTTTTATAATTAAATTTTCCATTTTTTGTCTCTTCCATATAAATTTATTTAATTTATTTTAATTTCCAACTTTGTTAATTTTCTCTTCCTCAAAAGTAGGCATTTCTGTTTCGTTAGCTTGACTTTTCCCTTCCTCAAAAACATTTTGAAAAACTTCTTTTATTTGAGAAAAGTCTCCTGATTTTGGAAGTAAAATATAGGCGCCTTGGGGGGAATAACTTGCATAAAGATAATTTTCAGTATCAAAAACTACTTGCTCTACAGAATCAACTTCAAATTTTGAAGCATTTTGAATTAAATAGCGAATCTGGGAAGCATTTAAATCTGTCCTTATGTGCTTTTGAGTGGCATTAAAAATTTGCCAAAGTTTATCTGGGTTTAAAAGAGTTCCGCTAGAAAGAATTTTATCTTTTAAAGCCAAAATAACTTTTTGCTGCCTTCTCATCCTTTGAAAATCTGAATCATACTTTCTCATACCAACATATCCCATTACTTCATCACCGTTTAAATGATTCTGGCCAGGATAAATTTGAACTGGATGACCATAAAAATTTTCATAAAAATATTTATCCTCATAAATAGTAATTCCGCCAACCGCATCTACTATTTCTTTTAACCCCTCGACATCAATAACTAAAACAAAGTCTATATCAAGACCAGTCACATTTTTAACCACTTCCTTTGCTAATTTAATCCCCTTTTTACTATCACCCGTACTATTAAAGCCGGCAGCATAAGCGTAATTTATTTTTTCATAACCATAACCGGGTATCTCAACCCAAAGATCTCTTGGAATTGAAAAAATTGCTGCTCTTTTGGTCTCTCCTTGATAAGACAAAACCATCACACTATCTGTTAAAACTCCTCCACTTGGTGCTGTCTCTCCTCTGTTGCCCAAAATTAAAATATCCCACCTTTTATCTTTGCTGGGATCAAATAAAGAATCACCTGTACTTACTACTGAAAAAGTTTTTGCACCCTTAATAAAAATCAAAACCCCAACAGCAACAAATAATAAAATTAAAAAAATAATGGCTCTTTTAAGATATTTTTCCATTTTATTGATATATTAATTGGAAAAAAAGAATTCCTACAAATCTTTTTGTGCCCCCAGGAGGACTCGAACCTCCAACTTCCTGCTTAAAAGGCAGTTACTCTACCAATTGAGTTATGGGGGCTTATTTTAAAAACAAAAGAAAATTTTACAAAAAATAAAAAAAAATTCAAGAACTTCGTTTTACAATTTCTATTTTACAAAAAAAATAATCCAAAATTCAAAAGTTAAAATATAATTTAAAATCTAAAAAAGATAAGGGTTAAAAAGAATTTATTTCAAGACTTTCTTGAAGACTGTCCTTGGTCGGATAGACCGAGGACAGTCTTCGGTTAGTTGGGTTATCATTAATTTTTAAATTTCTTCATTTTGCATTTTATCTATGAAAAAAAAATTGCCAAAGATCATTTTTGACTTTTTGCATTTTGAATTTTTTTTTATTCGTACTGTTCGTTTCATAAAGATTCCTAAATTTGGAGGAACCCCACAAAATATTTGGGTCTTCTCATTTTGATGGCGGAATCCCAAAATAATTTAAAAGAAAAAGATTAATTTCTCTTGCAACTGGTGCCAAAGAATCAGCAGAAAATCGTGGGCCTCGCTTTGGAGCGTCCATTTTTAAAAGTAAAATGTACTCAGGGTTAAAAGCTGGAGCAAAATTTATAAAAGACTGAATATTCATTCCTGAATAACCGGGCTTTTGCTCACCAAAGTATACCCACGAAGCCTCTGCTGTTCCAGTTTTTCCCGCAATTAAATAACCATCCACTCCTGCTTTTTTTGAATATCCATTTTTTGTAGCGCTTACCATCATTGCAGTAACTCTTGAGGCAGTTTCCGGAGAAATTGGCTCTCCAACTATCTGGGGTTCTATAATTTTCTTTTTGCCATCAGGATAAATTATAGCTTTTACTATATGAGGTTTTACCATTTTGCCCTGATTCGCAATAGCTGAAAAAGCCATTAAAATTTGAATTGGCGTCACGCTGATTCCCTGACCAAAAGAAGCATTTGCCGCTTCTATTAATTTTGCATTAGATCTTGGATGAACAATATTTTCAATATCACCACTTTCTTCTCCAAAAAGATCAATACCAGTCTTTTTACCAAAACCAAATTTTTTAACATACTCAACAAATTTCTCTCTTCCCAATTTTTGTTGAATAAAAACAGCGCCAGTATTTAAAGAAAGCTCTATAACATTTGTCATTGTTTGATTGCCATGGGCTTTCAAATCAGAATTTTTAATTTCGAAATTATCAATTTTTACCGCGCCCGAATCATAATATGTTGTCTGAGGAGTTATCACTCCTTCTTCAATACCGGCAGCAGCAGTAATTGGTTTAAAAATTGACCCTGGTTCAAATGAAAGCAAAGCAGGATTTTGAAATACTTTGGGATCTTTTTCTTTGTAATATTCGTTTGGGTCAAAATTTGGCAAAGAAGCCATTGCTAAAATTTCTCCTGTCTTTGGTGAAAAAACTATAAAAGTAGCGTTTCTTGGTTGATATTTTTCAAAAGTTTCTTTGAGTTTTGCTTCTATAAATGTTTGAATGTCGGGGTTTATTGTTAAAACCAAATCTACTCCATTTACTGGTTCTTGAACCTCGTTTTTTAAAGAAAAAATTAAGTTTTGATTAGCATCTACAACTCCCTTCATAAAACCATTTTTACCAGCAAGTTCATTTTGATAGAATCCCTCTATTCCGTATTGTCCAACTTTCTTTTTTCCTGAGCTATCAAAACCATAAAATCCAATTACATGAGAAACCATCCTTCCCAAGGGATAAAATCTATCTAAGTGGGACTCGAGATAAACGCCAGCAAGACCTTCAATGTTTTGGGTTTTTTCCAAAACAACATTATTTTTTATTACAACCCAAACTTTATTTTTATCTTTAATCTTCTCTAAAATCTCACTTTCTGAAACGCCCAAAGCCAAAGAAAGTTTTCTTGCCAGTTCTTGGGGATTTTTTACTTCTCTTGGCGAAACAGCAACATTAACCAAACCTTTATTTTCTGCAATTAAGGTTGTCCCATCAGACAAAAAGACTCTTCCTCTTTTTGCTGGAATTTCCATTTCTTTTAAATGTTGGGTATCAGCAAGTTTTTTATATTTTTCGTATTCTTTTATTTGTAAAAAAAATAAACGGCAAATTATACCTGCCGTTAAAATCAAAAAAATAAAAATCAAAAAATTCAAACGGCGATTGGTTCTGTCCTTCATTTTTCCAAATTAAAACTTATTTTTCTAAAGAAAGACCTCCGGCAACAGGAATTTTAACAAACTTAATATCTTTTGCCTCAACAAACTCTAATGGTTTTATTGATTTTTTAATATTATCCAAAGAGGTAATCCCAATTATTCGAGACTCTAAATTTTGAATTTGAACTTCTAATCTCTCTGATTGTTTTGAAAATTTTCTCAAACTAAAATTTATCTCAACTAATTGAAGATTTAAATATAAATTATAAATAAAAAACCCCACAAAAAAAACGAAAAACAAAAGTGATGCTCTAAAAACTTTTTTATTATAGGAAAAATAAGAGTTTTTAGTTTTTGCTTTTGTTTTTCTTCTTGCGGGCACATATTTTACAGTTGATACCCGCGCTAAAGCATGAGGCATAATTTTTAAGTTCGAACTTCGAATTTGAACTTCGAACTTTTAAATTTTTTTAATTGCTCTTAATTTTGCGCTTCTTGATCTTGGGTTTTCTTTTATCTCCTTTTTTGATGGTATAATTGGCTTTTTTGTTAAAATTTCTATTACTCCTTCTTTTGCTTTTTCTTTAAAAAAGTTTTTAACAATTCTATCTTCAAGCGAATGAAAAGAAATTATCACCAATCTTCCTTTGCTCTTTAAAACCTCGATTGCCTGTGGTAAAACTTCTTTTAAGTTCTCAAGCTCTTGATTTACTGCAATTCTTAACGCTTGAAAGGTTTTAGTTGATGGATGAATTTTCCCTCTTTTTCTGACAATTTTTTCTACAAGACAAGAAAGTTCAGAAGTCTTTAAAATCGGCTTTTTTCTTCTTTCTTCAACAATTGCTTTAGCAATTTTTTTTGAATATTTTTCTTCTCCGTATTCTCTTAAAATTTTCTCAATATCTCTTTCCTGCCATTTGTTTAAAATATCTATTGCCCTTAAATCTGATTTTTTATCATATCTCATATCCAGTATCTCGTCTTTCATAAAAGAAAATCCTCTTTTTGATTTTTCAATGTGCCATGACGAAAACCCAAGATCAAAAATTATTCCTGAAACCCTTTCTTTCCAATCAGGACAAACCTTTTTTACTATTTCTTTTAAGTTTTTAAAGTTATCATTTATCAAAATTAATCTTTTTTTAATCTCTGGGTTTTTTATTTTGTTTTTTGTTTCTTCTAATAATTCTCTATCTAATTCAATTCCCAATATTTTGCCGTTTGGTTTTGTTTTTTCTAAAATTTCTATACTGTGTCCTCCGCCGTTAAAAGTTGCATCTATAAAATTTTCATTTGGATTCGGTTTTAAATATTTAATAATCTCTTTTTTTAAAACCGGTATATGTGTTTCCATTTATCATTTGTTTTATGTCATTTGTCTTATGCTATTTGTTTCTTTAAATTCCTCCAAGCTGCGATAATCTTTCTGCCATATCCCCTACTTCTTTTTCTGATTTCTTTTGGTATTGATTCCATCTTGCTTCATCCCAAAGTTCAATGTGATTGTAAAGACCAACTACAACTACTCTTTTTTTTAACTTTGCATAATCTTTTAAATAATCTGGTATTAAAATTCTTCCTAAATTATCAATCGAAGTCTCCATCGCGCCCGATAACATTATTCTTTGAAATCCCCTTGCGTCTGCCTGGCCCAAAGGAAGTTTTCCTAACTTCTCTGCTAATTTTTTCCATTCACTTTGTGAATATAAAAATAAACACCCATCAAGTCCTCTTGTAATAATTGCTTTTTTACCAAGCTCTTTTCTAAACTTTGGTGGAATAGAAACTCTTTTTTTCTCATCTATTAAATATCTATATTCGCCAATAAACATAAAAATATTTAAAGCATTTAAGAAAAATAATAATTTTTTTATTTTTCAATGTTTTCCCCAAAATCTATTACTTTTCCCCACTTTTTTCCACAAATTAATACTTTATTTACATTTTATTCCACCAAAATTTTTTGTCAAGGGGTAAGAACAAAAAGAAAAAACCATGTAATTTCTACATGGTTTTTCCCTTGGGTTTTTTAAAAAATTTATCTTATTGGTGGAAGATTGTCTTCAATATCTTTTACTTCTTTCCTGATGTAGTTTTGAATTTTCTCTATTAATTCTAAATCCTCAAGCAAATCGTTGATTAATCTTTGTCTTTTTTCTCTTTCTTGAGGCGAAAGATCAACATCTTCTGTTATATGGAGTTTTCTTAAAAACTCGAGTTCTCTTGAAAGTTCTGTTTTTAAAACCCCAAAACCATCAATAACACTGTCATTCGCTTCTTTAATTTCTTTCATCAATCTAAATCTTTCTTTAGCACATCTTTGCAAGTCATAAAAGAAATAAAACAAAAGCAAAATTACCGCAACAAACAAAACTAAAATTAGCATTCCAAAAATTACTTCTTTATTAATATATTGACCCAAAATCATTATTCCTTCTTTTTGAACAATAAGCTGTTGTTTTGCAGATGGCATTGAAATTTCGCCAGTTAATGGGTTTTTTGTTTTGGCAAAAATATAATACTCTCCTGGCGCTAAAAATTTATTATGGGAATAAAACCAACTTCCTTTGCTATCGACATCAACTTCTCTTATTATTTCTTCTATGTTTTCTCCCCCTATATAAAAGATAACCTTCATTTTTGCTGGTGCTATACCTTCAGCATAAAAAATTTCATTTGAATTAATTTCTTTTGGATAAGTTGTAATTATTGGCGGCTCTAAAGCCTTCTTTTCTTTTGTTTTTTCTTTTTGAGGAAGGGGCAATTCTTCTTTTTTAACTGAAAAACTCGCTCCTTCCATTTTTGATAAAATATCTGTTCCTTTATTGTCATTTGCTAAAACTGCCCCATCTTTAAAATTAATATTCCCTTTATCAACCTTCTTTGCTCTAAAAACAATTTCTAAAATCAATCCTTTCCCAGTAAAACCAGGAGATGGCAAACCCCCTCCAAAAACTATTTTCCCTTCGTAATTTGAAAAAGAAGTGGTATTATCCCAAAATTTAAAAATGGAATTTTCTTTTTTAATCTCAAGAACTTCCAATTTATCTTTTTCAAAAACAATTATTCCTCTTGCAGAATTTATAACATTTTCTTTTGTATCAACCATCACTTTTACTTCAAAAGAATCCATTTCTTTGGTTTCTATGTTTTTTGGTTCCAAATAAAGAACTGCTCCTTCTCTTGAAAAAGCGCCAATCAAAACGCCAGCAAAAATTACTAAAACCAAAATTATCAAAACAGAAAATTTAATTATTTTTCTTTTTTCTTTCATAATTTTTTAATAAAATCTTTGCTCATTTATTTTTCTTTTTAAATCTTCAAGCACTTCCATTTGCTCTATAACTTCTTGCCTTGTTGCCTGTCCTTCTTTTAATTTTTTTGCCAAAAGCATTGCTTCATTATCAATAATCTCCCTCATTAAACCAAGGCTTCCTTCAACTCTGTTTTTCATTTCTTTGTGCTTCTTTTTGTTTCTGTAAATTAAAAACATTATTAATCCCAATATTAAAATCAAAATTAAAATCAAAAGCCACCAAGGAAAAACAGTTCCTTTAATTAGAATTCCTTTTTTACCAAGCAAAGAAAATCCTGGTGGGATTATCTCAATTTTTAATCTGGCATCACGCCAATTTCCCGCACTATCAAACGCCCTTACAATTACATCATACGAACCAACATCAAGATGAGGCAGTTGATAGGGACTCACCTCTTCTGAAAAAGGATAATCGATTTTTTCTTTGCCAGATAAAATAATTATTTTCACTTCGTAATGATCAACCCCTGAAGCTGAATCAGTTGTAAAAAATGAAATAACTGGCCTTGGATTTGAAGTTCTTGGCGAATCGCATTGAATCAAAAATTCAGCTGGTGGAGTTGTGTCTATTCTTATAAGATAAGTAGAAACCCCTCCCCAATTTCCTCCCTTTTTTGCTTTAATATGAAAATACCAAAGCCCATCTTCTATTCCTTCATAAAAAACATAATTTTGCGCTCCTTCAGAAACATTGTCAGGAATGGCGCTTGGGTCTTTGGTTAAAATATAACTATAATCTGTAACATCCCACTCTTTTTCCCAGTTTAAACTAATATTATTTTGGTTATACCACTTATCTTGGTCTGGATGAGTTGGTGAAAAAACCTTTGGTCCTTGGGGCGGCGGAATAACAATATCATATATCGCCCCGCTTGTCGCTCCCAAAATATTTGTTCCTTTTCCATCATGCAAAAGAACTTTTGAATCTTTATCAAAAATAATTCTTGCTTTTCCTGGTGATTTTGCCCTAAAAGTAATTTTAAATAAAAGACCCGAAGAAGTTTTAATTCCTGTTTGAGGAATACCGCCCTGAAAAGAGATTGTCCCCTCAATATTTGAATAACTTGGTGGAGAGGCCCAAACAGTAATAATTGACTTTTCGCCAAATGGCTCCACTACCTGAAGCGTTTCTGGAGAAAACCTCATTTTCACATCAAAAGTATTAACTATTTGATTTTTTGTATCAACTATTACTGAAACATCAAAAGTATTTCCAACAAAAAAAGTGCCACTTTGTGGAGATAACATTAAAACCGCGCCTTGGGCCTGGGTTAATTTTGGCAATACAAAAAGAAGTAAAAACAAAATACCCAAAGAAAAAAATATGAAACTTTTCTTTCTGCTCATAAAAAAAGAATCCTTCTTTCTTTTTTTATAATATTTCATTTAAAAAACAAAATCAATAATTTTTTCTATTTTTGGCGCCTTTTTAATTTTACAAAAATAAAACCAAAAAAACCAATAAAAATTATTATAGCTAAAATTATAAAAATTTGGGAGTTCTTTTTCGGGTCTAAAACTTCAATTCTTTCATTTCCTGCCTTATCAACTGCCTTTACAAATATTTTGCTTTTTAAACTTTGATCTTCAAGTAAATAAGGACTTTTTGTTTTTTTCCAATTTAATTCCTTTTGGGATTCTTTTTTTAAAAGTTCGGCAACTTCGTAATAATCAATACCACTTTCCTTATCAAAAGCAGCAAAAGAAATAAAATATTTATTGTCAAAAATATAAGGAGATCTTGAAAGCTTTATTTCAAATGGCTCTGGAGGGTTTTTATCTTTTTTAATAAATTCTTCCCACTCATCTCTTTTTTTCTCGCTTTCAAAAATATTAATTTTGGCACTTTCTTTTTTGGTTTTTGCTTCTGTCCCCTTTCCATCATTTAAAATTACTCTTGATGTTTCTTCAATTTCAATTTTTGCTTCTTTTTTATTTATCACTTCAAAAGCAATTAAAATTAAAAGACCATTCTTTCCTTGATAACCGCCAGGCACACCACCAATAAAAGTTATTTTGCCGTTTTCCTCTTTTGGTTCTTTAACAAAAAGTTTCAAAATAGAATTGCCTGTGCTAATTGTTTTTACTTTCAGTATATCTTTTGGATATTTAATTTCCGCCTCAATAGCATTTATAGACTCCCCCTCTGTATCAACAAAAACTTTTTCTAAAAAAACTTCTTTTAAAAAAGCATTTTTATTTTCTGGTTGCAAATACAAAACAGCCGCCAAAACATTTTTGGGAAAAATCGAAAGACAACAAACAACCATTATTGAAAAACAAAAAGATAAAATTATTTTATTTCCTTTCATAGTTTTAATCTGTCCACTGATACATCATTATTGAAAAATCAACTATATCAACGGTTTCGCTTTGGTTTATGTTTGCACAACGATTTGCGGGATTTCTTTGCCCCCAAAAATACATTAAAATTGAAAAATCAACTATATCAACCTTGCCATCAAAATTTAAATCTGCTCCACGACAAGCAATCTCTTTTTCTCTTAAAACCTCAAAATCAACACTTTCGCTAAAATCACTATATTCTCCAAGATAAAAAGCCCTTGCTCTTGCACTATAAACGCCAAGTCCCAAAAAAGATGTGTTTAAAACAAAAGAAAAGTTTCCCTGCGAATCTGATGTTGTGCTTTTTAAAATATTGCCCGGCGAAATTAAAATTTTAATCTGACTATTTGGAAAAGATTTACCCGTGATTGTTATATCTTCTTTTCTAAAAACTTTTTTGGGGGAAACAGAAATTGTTGGTGATAAAAATATTCCCGAAACATTTGTTGTCGTGCCAGCAACAAGATTTAAAGTGTAAGTTTGATAACTCGTTCTTCTTCCTTTTTCATCTTCTCCATAAAGTAAAAAATTAAAATTGCCAGGCAAAAGTCCTGTAAAACTTTTTTCAAAAAAGCCAGCGCTTGAAGCCTGAGTAGTACCAATTAAGGTGCCATTTTTAAAAAATGAAATAAACATAAAAGGAGAAGCCTTTCCTTTAAATACTAAATTTGCCGTAGTTGGGGGTGGCGAAACTATTGCTGTAATTTGAACACCGGGAATTGTTTGAAAAGAAGCGTATCCATAATCAACTTCACTTGTACATGCTTCATCAGAAAAAGTTTTTATTCTTACAATGGCCAAAGCCCGAGAACTTGGATTGGTAATACCCAGAAATTCAAGTGTCACATCCAAAGAGGGCATCTCGCCAGCAGTGTTTGTTAGTTTTAATCTTCCATTAACTGAAGTATCTAAGCTCCAATTATCTCCTGTTAGGCCAGAAAAAGTTCCTTTTGTTGCGCTTGTTGTATCAAGCCCAGATGGTACAACGCAACTTCCTTCATAAGTTGTACAAGATTCAAGAGTAATACAGCGCAAGGTTGTAGAAGTTGCTGTTCTCCAACGATAAAGATGAGAAACATTTGTCATTCCGGGTCGTGAATCAGAAATTGTCACTGAATAATTAATTAATTCATCTGAAAAAACTTTTTTAGGAAAGCAAATACCACTTCCCAAAGAAATTAAAAAAATAAATAAAATTAAGATAATAAATACTTTCTTCATCTTCTTGTTCTTAACTTCCTGAAAAACCCTTACCCAAGCGTCCGAGGACAGTCTTCGGACAATTTGTCCGAAGACTGTCCTCGGTCATTTTGCCCGAAGAATGTCTTCGGACAGTTCGAATGATTGGGTGTTTTTTTATTTTTATTCAAGTTCGACTTTGTTTAAAATTTTTTCTGATAATTCATATTTATTTTCTATCCAATCATTTACAAATTCTCTGCAATTTTCTTTTTTATCAAAAACATCTAATAAAAAATCTCTACTTGTTACAGAGGGAAAATTCTCTTTTCCAATATAATCCATATAACTTGACCATTTATAATTTTCTATAAATTTAATAGCCTTTTGAGAATCTTTTATTCCTTCTTCTTTCCATTTTGGTTCTATTAAAGCAATTGGATTTGTGTGAATATAAACAAAAACAATTTTTAATTGACTATCACCTTTAATATGAACCGCCTTAAACCTTCCCTGAAAAAGATGCCCCTTGCGATTATGTTTTTTATTAAAATAATTGGCATAACCGGTACCAAACTTTCTCATAAATTTTGTTATGCCATCGTCTTTAATCTGCCTGATCAATAAATGAATGTGATTTGGCATAAAACAAAAAGCTAAAATTTCTACTAATAAATCCCTCTTGGCAGAAAAATCTTTATTACCATATTTCTTTGCTCGAATTCTTTCTTTTCTTCTTTGCTTTAAAGAAACATTCTTTTCATCATTAAATTCAAACAGCGAAAAAACACAACGATAATAATCGTCTTTATCTCTAAAAATTTCAGAGTTATCCACTCCGCGAAGAACAATATGATAAATTTCATTATTTACTAATGGTGGTCTTTCAATAGCCATATGTTTTTTGTAAGATTTATCCGAGGACAGTCTTCGGACAATTTGTCCGAAGACTGTCCTCGGTCATTTTGACCGAAGACTGTCTTCGGACGGTTTGGGTGATTCTTTTATTTTATCAAAAAAATTTTTTTTTAAAAGGAAGAAAAAATAAAAGAAGGCAACGTAAAGCAAAATAAAAAAATTAAAAATGGCAGAGGTTTTAGCTCTGCCATTTTTAATTAGAAAGACTATACGGTTTTTGTGTGGGATTTTTCTTCCTCTTCTTTTTCTTTGTGCTTTTTTAAAATCTCTTCTGCTTTTTTGAGTTTTCTTCTTGTTCTAATAATAACTGCAACAATTATAATTAAAACAATTAATATTGGTCCTCCTATTTTCCAAGGAATGACCCAAAAAGTTAATGTGGCGCTAATTGGTTCATTTTTAGAACCATAATTTCCAACAAAAGTTGCTTGATACCTTCCAAAAAGCCATTTTTTGTTCCAGGTTGCCTGAACTTTTCTTATGGCACCGGGTAAAACATTTTTTTGAGGAATTTCAATATCAGCAAGTTTTTTACCAAAAATATCAGTTATTGTAATAATGCCTCTTGGCATTACATGAACAGTGCCTTTATTTTCAAATCGCAAAGTAAAATTAACCGGACCACTATTTAAAAATTTTGGAGAAGAAAATTCTTTTATATCAACTTTTTCTTCAATTCTCCCAGCGACTGAAAGCAAAACTAAAGCTCCAACCTTTGGCTTTAAAGTGGCACCGGTCCCTTCAGGACTAGCAGTACCGGTTACGGTTGCTAAAATTGAACCATATTTCCCTCCTGGTTCTGCGTTCGATGGAACATCGATAGTAAATGTAACAACTTTATACTCACCTGGCGCTAAGGTAAATTCTGAAGGAGATGTTGTAACCCATCTTTTTAAAGAATAAGTGTGATTTTGTTGCTCTTCAACTTTTACTTGGCCCTCTTCTCCCATTGCAGTAAAATCCTCAACTTCCATTTTTACAGAAAAAGTATTTTTTGTTGGGTTGGAAACTTTAATTTTGTTTTCAATTTTGTCTCCGGGATTTGCAGCAAATTCAAAATTCAAGGGCGAAATTGTAAGCCCCACTTGATTATTTTTTTCTTGAGCGAAAACTAAAAAGCTAAAACAAAAAAATAAAAATAAAATTAAACCAATTAATGTCTTTTTTGAAGGGTTAGTTTTCATCTTTTTGAATCATCAAAAAATAAATTTCTTCAGTGTATAAGTTTTGCTCCTTTTTTCCCTGCCAGCGCGCGGGTTTTCCCGCGCGCTGGCAGGAATTTTTTAAGAGAATTTTAGTAAGTTGGCGTTGCAATCAAAATAAGAGTATCTGAATAACTTCCTGCTGGTGTTGATGTCGAAATACCAGCCTTTGCTGCCAAATCAACTGACCCAGAACCGGCACTATTTCTATAAGCAAATTGTTGAGGGGCAAGAGTTACCGCAGTAGAACCATTTGACTGAAATCCGCTTGCAATAGTCAAGTTGCTTGCGTTCTTACCATAAGGCGCATAACTTTCTGTACCACCACTAACACCACTTGGAGCAGTAGCGGCAATCAATTTTGAAGCACCAGCAGAATAAAGACCAGCGTTAGTCCCATTTCCAGTGTCTTGAATTGTAATTGAAGCACCGCTGTTTGCATTTGTTGAAACACTAAGCTGAGAAGGCTGGCCATTTCCTGGCTCTGAACTGGAACCAGTTTCATCTGCTGTTGCGTATCTTATATTTGAAGTATTCATTTCACCAAAACCAATAGCTGTGTCTGAAATTGAAAAAGTTAAAGTCTCAGCAACTGTTGCTGAAACTGAAACACCAGAAACAACAGCAAAAGCAACAACGCCACTGTCAATTGCAGTTGAACACCCTGAATCCGAATAAGTATTTACCCTAACAAAATATGTTCCTGCTGAGCTTGGGTTTGTAATACTACCAACAACCCAAGAAGAACCATTCCCTCCGTTCTCACCGGTACTATATGTCAATTTTAAATTTCCGTTTGTGGTATTATCAAGTGTCCAGTTTGCCTGATTAAAAACAGCCCAACCAGTAGTTAATTTTGTTGCAGAAGTTGTGCTTAATCCTGATGGAGTGGTACAACCTCCTGTCGGTGTAGTACAAAATTGCATTTGAATACAACGAGTTGTTGTTGCTGTTGTGTTTCCTTCAAAATCAAACGAAACACCTGTTGCACTTGGTCTTGGGTCAGAAATGGTAACTTTTCTTGATGAAATCTGAGACCCCCCCCGATGGCCCAAATGCTTTTGCTTGGGGCATTAAAACATATCCTCCAACCAGCGCCAAAATAACTCCAAACACAATTGCAATTTTTCCTGTCTTTTTTACTTTCTCACTCACAGTTTTTTTAATTTTGCGGAAGACTGTCTTCCGCTATTCTTGCGGAGGGCAGTCTTTGGACGCTTTGAGCGGGTTTTAATTATTTTATAAAAAGCAAATATTAATGTCAACAAAATTAAAACAAATATTATTAATGTCTTCCACGGGAAAATAAAAATTTTCATTTCTTTTTCAATGTAAAACGAACCATGAAGATTTAATACTGCTTTGTATTTTCCAAAGTATAAATTTCTGGCTAAAAAACTTGCTAAAAAATCAGGAAGATATCTTTTTGCTTGATTATAAAAAGATGGTTTAAATTCAAAAGAAATTTTTCTTGTTTTTTGGGGCAAAACTGTTGTTGGTTTAATATCAATTTTTCCAATTAATTTCCCTTTTTTATTAAAAACCTCAAAAGCGCCGCTTGGTTTTATATGACAAATTCCATTGTTTTTTACTCTTGCTTCAAACGAAATAAAAGAACTCTCGCTTAAAATATCTTCTTTAAAAATTTTTCCTAAAAAAGTTTTGTTTAAATTTTTTGAAGCTGCAATATCAAGAACTTCAAAACTCACCTTTCCCCTACTCCCAACACCAATTAAAAACAATGATGTTAAATTTGGAATAACGCGGGATTGGTTTTCTTTAAAATAAGTTGAAGGAAGTTTTGGTTTGAAAATCATTGAAACATAATAGCAACCTTCTTTTGCGTCTTCTGGAATTTTTATTTTAAAGTTTATCCATTTTCTTTCATTTGGCTGCAAAATAAAATTTGGATTTTCAATTTCAAACCAATCAGCGCCTTCTCCTTTTTCAAATTTAATTGCGCCAAATTCATCGCGGGCATCAAAATTCGAAAGGCTAATTTCAATTGGCAAAAGAAAATCATTTTTATTTTCAATTAAAATTTTATTTTCAAAAGTCTGGCCCCTTTTAAGCTCCGGCTCAAATAAAGGGGGAGCAATCGAAAATCTAATTTCATCTTTAGGATTATTATTATTTTGTGCCAAAGCAATAGTTGAAAACAACAACAACAAAGAAAAAAGTGTTAACAATATTATCTTAACAAAAAAGTTATTCATTAATCGCAAAACCGCGCTAAACTTTGCGCAAAACCAACCTAAACTTTTAGATCGCTTTATCTTTTTGTTTAAAAAATTTCTACCAAATAAATTTTTATTTTCGTGCTGTATCATATAATTTATCTTAAAACTTAAATCCTATAACTCAAATCCATATGTTAAATGTCAAATCTTGTTTTTACCTTTGATAGTTATTAAACTTGAAGCGACCATTTTGCTAATTTCGTTTGCTTCTTTTATTAGTGGTTTCAATTTATCTTTTTCTATTAATTTACCATCTCTTAAAAGGCAAAGCCAATAAATTGTCTCATTACAGCTTTTTAGGGCAATTTCGTAAAATCTTGAAAAATCTTTTTTGGAACTTGCACATTTTGCTTCAATTAAATTAGCTCCTATTGAAGTAGCACTTCTTAATAACTGATCTGTAAAGATTAAATAAACTTTATTTTTGGGAAAGTCTTTTACTAAGTTAATAATGTTTAATGAAAATTTATATAACCTATAACGAATATTATTAGATTTTAGATTTGACATATGGATATTAGATATAGGATTTGAGATTTAAGATAGTTTTAATACACCGGCGCCACAACAAATAAAACAGTTGTTGCATAACTTCCTGCAGCCTGGGTTTCCAGAGTTCCCAGTCTATAAGTGATTGTATTTTGGCCATTTGATGAAAGGGTTGGTCCTGTTCTGTCTGCAACTGGATCTCCAGGACCACTGTGGGTAAATCCTGCATATTTTGGACCAGAGAATCTATCTTGGGTGCCACCAGTTAAAGTATAATCATCTGTTGAATAACCAAAACCTTCACCAGAAGACCAGGTTGTTGGATTTGCATTTGTTCCTGACCAGTCAGGAATGGTAATTGATGGATAACTTGTATGAGTCATTGCTTGAGTTGAGAAAGCATAGACAATATATCCGTTTGAGGCTCCTGTTTGAACTGTAATTGTGTTTTGTTGGTTTGTTGGCGAAGATCCTGGTTGAATGGTTCCAAAATCAATATCATAGTTTGAAATTGAAACTTCAAGAGCATTTATCATACCAATATACCAAGAGCCATGAAGTGGAGGCTCGTTAAGTCCATCATAAGGTGGTGTTCCATTCATTGTTCCTGGTGTTTGGCGATACCAATTTTGGCCAATTACATCATCTGCTGTTGAATCATCTTGGCAAGAAGAGCTTGAGCCTGCAAGACAAGAAGTAATATATTTTTTACCATAACCTTCATAATAATCATAAAAACCATAGTTTGCTTGCCAATCAACTTGAAGATTGTATTTGTAAAGAGTACATCCGCTGCCTGGGCATTGAGAAGAGTTAGTCATTGAATATTCTCTGATTCTGATTGCTCCTGCTGAATTTGGTTGAGGTGTTTTTCCTGAAGAATCTGTTCCTGTTGTCTTTGAAGATGATGGTGTTCCCCAAGAAGAACCATCGTATTTCCAAACAGTTTGTTGTGGTGTTGAAGAATTTTCTGAAATTGTAATGTCGTTATCTTGAGTATCTATGTTTGTTGAAGTATTGGCAGCATCAACCAAGTGTGCTCCCAAATACCAATCTACATTTAAAGTACCACCCGTAACTGATACTGTTCCTGTTTTGGCATTAAGGAAGGTTACGGTTCCTGAAGTTACTGTTGTTTGGTTTGGTGCAGTTGAAGCACCATCTTGATAAAGCCATGTAGCATTGGGATTGTCGCTTGAAAAATAAAGTCTATAAAATGGAGAGCCTCCATCGGTTATTGTTCGATTTAAAGAAGGGGGATATTTACCGCTATCATGAACAAAATAAACTGTTCCTTGCCTTGCATTGAAAACGCCTTTGTTTTCCCAATCACCGCCAACATAAATTGAATAATTAGAAGTTGAAACATCTAAGGTGTGAGTATATGAACTGCCAGCAGATTGAATATATAATCCTCCCCAGGCATTAATATTGCCTGCAAGAGAAACTGTATAAGAAAGATAATCATTATCGTTTCCAATAGCAAGGAGATAGAAATCACTTTCACCTGCTCCACCAATTGTTGGATTACCTCCATTTGAGGAGCTAACAATAGTAGAGCCCCAGCTTAAAAGTCGAGTTCTTGTAGGAACAATAATAGAACCACTATTACTTACTGAGGCATCTCCAACATAAAGACCAGAACCCTGCATCTCAATAATATTTTGTCCACCACTTGCTGCTGATTGCAATGTCAGAGTGTTTTTAACATAAATAGAATCTAGAGCTACATAATCTCCAACATGTGAATGAGAAGTGCTTCCAATGAAAAGATTATAAAAGGTCGTACCATCTATATACGCAAAAAAATCATTAGAATCTGCTCTTGAAAAGTAAAAGTTTGAGGTCTGACAATTAAAACCACCATATTCCACAAATACATAATCTTTACCTGTTAAAATCCATGTATCATCTGAAGCATTTAATGTTTGATTTGGAGCAATAATAAGCTGATTTGAAATTGTAATACTATTTGTCCCTGTCTTTGTTGTTGTAGCTGTTCCTGTTCCGTCTCCAAAGGTTAAGTTATAGAAGGTCCAGTTGGTATCTCCTCCAAAGTTGCCAGTACCATCTAAAAGGAAGG
>Ga0078972_1002756_pt1 | contig 56463 bp, 46 predicted proteins | sample YelNatPaOPGAMG01_FD_67568 | JGI IMG/M metagenome (GOLD analysis project Ga0078972, IMG submission 67568) | Hot spring thermophilic microbial communities from Obsidian Pool, Yellowstone National Park, USA - OP-RAMG-01 (SPADES assembly) (version 2) | ecosystem: Environmental > Aquatic > Thermal... | reverse complement strand
GCGACCCGGCCTGTCGTCCTCGTCTCGAACAAGTCGGACTTGGCCGCGCCCTCCCCCCAACCCTCTCCCCCAGGAGAGGGGGCAGGCGTACCCACCGTCCACGTGTCCGCGCTGACCGGCCAGGGCATCGAAGAGCTGGAGGCTGGAATCGCCGAGATCGCGGGTGAGATTGCGCAGGGCAGCGAAGGCGCGATGGTGAGCAACATAAGGCACCAGCAGGCGCTCCAGTCGGCCTCGGATAGCCTCGCTCACGCGCTGGAGACACTCGAACGAGCCGAACCTATCGACCTGCTCAGCGGCGACCTGTCAGCCGCGCGCAGCTCCCTCGGCCTGGTCACCGGTGAAACCGCCTCCGAGGACCTCCTCGACCGCATCTTCAGCGAGTTCTGCATCGGCAAGTAGGAAGGCTGCGCTTACGGCATCGGGCCGTATTCGCGTCCGTCCACTCGCACCTCTCCGCCCGCGCACGCCAACACACCCTCGACCTCCCTCGATTTCGCGAACCTCACCACGCAGAACTCGCCCGTGAGCTCGATCCTCGTTTGCCGCTGCACGAGAGCTCGGTTCTTCGCCAGAGACGGCGTGAGGCCGAGGGGGTTCTCGATGTCGGCCGCAATGAGAATGTCGCGTCGCCCGTCCGCAAGCGTGATCTCCACCGCCACGTTTGCGTCGCCGTAGGCCTCGCCGTTCGGCGTGGTGAGCGGCACTCTTCTCGCGGAAATGATGCAGGGGACGGTGTCCCACGGCTCGATTACGCCTACGAACGTCGATGCCAGTGGCGCCTCGCCTTGCCGGCGAACCATGATCCGGGGAATCCACGCGTCCTCGCTCGTGTTGAACGTATTCGGAGCGTACCAGCCCTCGCAGGTAGACGCCGCCGCGTCGGGTGTGAGATCGAGGTACCTCATATGCACTTCAGTGCCCGGCGGGTTGACCTGGTAGCGATCCTCGACCGTCCAATCGGCGGTCCAGCCCGGCTTCGGCGAGCCGTCGGTCATGAAGTTGCGCATGAAGCCGGAGTCTCCCGGAGCCGTCCCGGAGCTGGTCGCGACGCGGAATTCGTATGGCCCGTCGGGTTCGGGCGACAGGCTGTCCACCGTCATCTTGCCGAAGCCCGCGTGCGTGAACTTGGCATGGTCTGAGCCGCCAACCACCCGAAACACGTCGAACACGTAGGCGTCGCGCTCGGAGATATCTATAAGCGCCACGGTGCGCTCGAACTGCCTCACGTCGCCCAACGGCGCGGATGCTCGCATCGCCTTGACCTGGTCGCCCACAAGCCACAGTGTGGTCCTGCCCTGGTTGTTGTCCGTGCGGCCACCATCCACGGCGACGCTGTTGTGGGCGGCGATGCTCCGCGTCCAGGCCACGTGCGGGGTATTCCATCCGCCGTATTGCACGGGCGGATAGCCGTTGTCAGGGATCAGGTCCAGGCCTTTGGCGAACAGGCCGAGGTTCATCAGATCGAGGTGGCTGTGATGGCCGCCCATGTCGTAGTCGAGCCACACCGCGCGCTCGTCGTCGCCCTTGCCCGACCGCAGGATGGCCACCCGAAACTCCTGTTTGTCGACGCAGCCGACCTCGACGCGCGTCCCTTCGCGGTCGATAACCCGCTGAACCTGCGCCTGGAAGGCGTCGGGATCGTCGGCGAAGATGTCATACGGCAGGCCGTCGGTCGAGGAGCCATTTGCGAGGTAGGTCTGCTGCGCATAAGCCGGGTCGCCGGTCAGTTCATAGAGCTGATAGAAGAACGAGAACATCGACGGGTTGATCCCGGCTGCCTTCGAGAACCCAATGCCGTGGTAGCCGCTGGGCTTTGATATCGGGCCGGAATCGCCTATGTTGGGATAAAACCTCTGCAGGCACCACGCATCGAAGTAGAATCGATAGCCGTCCAGCAGCCGGGGGCAGCGCTTGATCGCGTCCTCGAGGAACCCCGGAATGATCCGCGAGTAAAACCCCAGCAGCGGCCCCATGATGTGTGGACCCGTTGCGGCGTAGCAGACCATACCCTTCTCGCCCACGAGCCCGTCCACCGCAGTCGCGAATCCGATAATCCTGTCCAGCAGGCTCTCGACCTCGTCGCGGTTATCCGGCCAGCCGAGCACGGTCTTGATGATCGCCAGGGTGACGTCGGTGTGAGGGACGTTGGACTCGATCTTGTGGCGGTTCGCAAGCGTGTCGCGCAGGATTCGGTCGTCGATGTTGCGCTGGATGTCGGCAAAGGTGGACTTCGTGTTGTCCAGCTTGTAATTGCCCGCCTTGGCCGATAGGAACTCGACCAGAGAGGCGTCGTCGCGCATGCCATCGAATACCTGATCGTATGCCATCACCACGGCGCGGATCTCGCCGCAGGCGTCGTGCCAGGTGGATTGGTAGCCATTTGCATCCTGAACTTCGTAGACCCACGCCTGGGCCTTGAAGTCGAACGTCGGGTGCAGGTCGGCGATGCGGTCGAGCAAAATGCCAGCCTTGCGGGAGTATTCGTGGTCACCCGTGACGACGTAGGCCGCTGCAAGTCGTGTTACCCCCGCTACGATGAGCTGCTTCCACTGGCCGTAGATGAGATAGGCGCCGGTGAACCGCCATCTCTTGTCGCCTTCGACGTAACCCCATCCGTCGTCCACGCCAAACTCGTGCAGCGCATCGGCGGGATCGGGATGTTCCTCGTTGAAGAGAAGTCCGCGGTCGGCGAGATTGGGATCGAACACGCCGTGCTCGTCGAGGCCGGACCGATAGTACGCGGCGAAGTCGTTCTTGGGAAACACCTCGCTGCAGTGTGGGCAGGTCACCTTCCAGGGCAGCTTGAGCGCGTCGATTCGCCAAGTGTACATCGGAACGTCGGCCTTGCAGGACGGGCAGTGGCCGTCCGACCACACCATCCACGATCTCGGCAGCGTTGCGCCGAAGACGAGGTCCCACAAATCGTCATCTGTCATCCGCGCCCAGGGCTGGGCTTGCTCGACGATGTCGTCCCTGATCTTCGCCGCCCAAGGATACTTGGCCGCGTTGGCGATTGCTTTGTCTCGAAGCTCCGAGCCGAACAAGACTCCGGCTGATTTGGTGAACGTCATTGTCACTCGCTCTCCGCGTCGAGTTCAGGCTTCCCGCCAACTCGCACAGTCCCGCCAGTGCATGCGAGCACCTTCTCGAGCTCTCCCGTCTTTGTGAACCTGACCGCGCAGAACTCGCCGGAGAGCTCGATGCCGGTATCTTTCTGCACGAGCGTCTTGTCACGCGCAAGCGAGGGAGTCAGCCCAAGCGGGTTCTCGACGTCCGCGGCGATGAGGACATCCCGGCGGCCGTCAGCGAGTGTGATCTCGACCGCAACGCTGGCGTCGCCGTAGCTCTCGCCATTCGGCGTCTGCAACGCAAGCCTGCGAATCGAGGCGATGCCGCTCTGCTTGTGATACGGCTCGATCACGCCCACAAACGTAGACGCGAGCGGCTCAGTGCCGGACTTGCGGCGAACAATGAGCTCAGGGATCCATACCTCATTGTTCGTGCTGATGCCAAGCGACACCCACGCCTCGCAGGTCGTGGCCTGCGCGCTCTGGGTCAGGTCGGTGTACTTCACGTGAACGTCGGGCCCCGGCGTTGCGCGCTTGAGCTGGTCATCGATCGCCCAATCCGCGCTCCAGCCGGGCTTGGGCGCGGGATCGGTCCTCGAAGCGCGGAAGAATGTGCCATAGCCGTAGTCCTCACTGGGCGCGAGCGTCAGGCCCTGGGAAGACAAGGCCGCGCGCTGCGTGTGCATGAACTTCGCGTGATCCTTGCCGCCGACCACACGGAAGATGTCGAGGGCGTAGAACCCGTCATCGGAGATGTCCACCATTGCCACCGTGCGCTCGTACTGCTTGCCGGCGATGCCGGGCGCGCTTGCACGGACAACGTGCAAGCCCGGCTTGTCGATCCACATCGTGCTGCTGCCCGCGAGCGCCGGCTGGCGCGCGCCGTTCACGACCACGGTGTTGTGCGACGCGGTATGAATAAACCATTGGGCCTTGGGCGCGTTCCACCCGCCGTACTGGACCGGCGGGTATCCAAAGTCCGCCATCAGGTCGATCCCGTAGGCGTAAATGCCGAGATTCATGCAGTCGGCGTGGGAGTGTCGCTCGTTGGAGTCGTAGTCCATCCAGACGACGCGCGCTTTGTCCTTCTCGCCCGACCTCATCAGCGCGAGGTGCCACTGCTCCTTATTGGCGCTGCCCACCTTTATCGAGGTGCCCTCGCGGTCGATCAGCTTCTTGATCTTGTTCTGCAGAGCTGTAGGGTCATCGGCGAAGATGCTGTAGGGCAGTCCCTCGACCGAGTTGCTGTTGGCTATGTAGGCGAGCTGCAGAAAACTCGGATTCCTCGTTGCTTCATAGAGGTGACCGAGGAATGCAAACCCCGAGGGCCCGACCCCCGGACTCCTGCCCAGGCTGATGGAGTTGAACCCGCACGGACTCACGAACATGCCGGAGTCGCCGACGTTGGGGTAATAGGCCTGCAGGCACCAGGCGTCGATGTAGAACTGCCAGGTCTTGCTCAGATTGGGATGCTGCTTGAGGGATTGAGCAAGCAGATCCGGCTCGACGCGCGAAAACAGCTCGAGCATTTCCGCCAGAGTAGCCACCGCCCACGCCGAATACCCAGCCAGGCCCTTCTCTCCGCTGAGGCCGTCCACCGCGGTGTCCTTGTCGATGATCGCGCCGAGGATCCGGTTGACCTCCGGTCTGGACGCCGGCCAGTCCAGAATCGCGCTGAAGATCGCGAAATTCAGGTCAGTCTGCGGGTAGTTGGACTCGATCTTCTTGCGGTTCGCCATCGCGTCACGAAGGATCCTGTCCTCGATGTTGCGCTGGACGTCGGCGAACGTCGATTTCGGGACGTCCAGCCGGTAACGTTTGGCTTTGCCCGACAGAAACCGCACCAAGGCATCATCGTTTTTGATTCCGTCGAATACCTGGTCGTAAGCCAGCGCCAAAGTCCGCGTCTCTCCACACGCATCGTGCCATACCGAAACGTAACCATTTGCGTCGTGCTTCTCGTAGACTTCTCCTTGGCTCATGTAGTCGAATGTGGGGTAGAGGTCGGCAACGCGATCGAGCAGGATCCCGGCCTTGTGCGCGTAGGCCGCATCTCCCGTCATCGCGTAAGCGGTGCCGAGGCGCGCGACCCCGTCAATGATCGCCTTCTTCCACTGGCCATATATCAGATAGCAGCCGATGAACCGCCACTTGTGATTCTCGCTGTCCACGTAACCCGTGCCGTCATCGACTCCGAATGCATGCAAGGGGTCCTTGGGGTCGGGGTGATCGGCACTGAACAGCAGGCTTCTGTCGGCGAGCTTGGGGTCGAACACGCCGTGCTTGTCGAGGCCCGAGCGGTAGAACGCGCCGAAGTCGTTTTTGGGAAAGAGCTCGCCGCAATGAGGGCACTGGACTTTCCAGGGATGCTCAAAAGGGTCCATCTTCCAGTTGTACATAGGCACGCTCGCCTTGCACGCCGGGCAGAACCCGTCCGACCACACCATCCACGAACGCGGGATCGTCGGGCCGAACATGAGCCCCCACAGCTCATCGTCCGAAAGTTTCATCCACGGCTCGGCATCGCGGACGGCCTTGTCGCGCATTTCCGCGGCCCACGCGTATTTCGCCGCGTTTGCCCTCGCCTTCGCCACCAACTCCGGTGGCATGAACACGCCCGCCTTCTTCGCGGGCACGCGCGGCATCTCAGCCGCCATCGACACAGCCTGCGCCACTGCCAGCAGCGCTGCAACCAGACCAATCTTGCAAGACACCATCGTCCCACCTGTCACCCATAGAGCTGAAACGATGGTAGCACGTTGCGGCTCAGCTTTCAAGGCGCCGCGAGGCCGATACGCAGCGAAAATGCTCCGGCGCGACGCTGCTCCGGAGCATTCTGTGAATCACTGCTCAAGGAGCAGTGCCCTATATCAGGCCGTGATCGATCATCGAGTTGGCTACCTTAGTGAAGCCTGCGATATTGGCTCCCACGACGAAGTTGCCGGGGCATCCGTAATCCTCCGCCGCGGTGCTGGTAGCGGTGTAGATGCTGCTCATGATGTCCTTGAGACGCCTATCGACCTCCTCGAAACTCCACGACATTCGCATGTCGTTCTGCTGCATCTCCAGGCCGGACGTCGCGACGCCGCCCGCGTTGGCGGCCTTGCCCGGACCGAACAGCACTCCCGCCTGCAGGAACGCCTCTACAGCCTCAGGTGTGCAGGGCATGTTCGCTCCCTCGCCGACCGCCACGACGCCGTTCTTGACAAGAGTCTTCGCGTCATCGCCGTCGAGTTCGTTCTGAGTCGCGCACGGCAGCGCGATCTGGCATGGAATCGTCCAGATTCCCTTGCAGCCTTCGGTGTAGGTGGCCTTGGGATGTTCGGCAACGTAATCGCTGATCCTCTTTCGCTCGACTTCCTTGAGCCGCTGCACTGTCTCCAGCTTGATGCCGTCCGGGTCGTGGATGTAGCCGCTGCTGTCGGACATCGCCACGCACTTCGCTCCGAGCTGGGCAGCCTTCTGCACAGCATAGATGGCGACGTTGCCGGACCCGGAGACCACGCAGGTCATGCCCGCCATGCTCTTGCCCGCGCCTCTGAGCATCTCGTCAGCAAAGTAGACGAGACCGTAGCCGGTTGCCTCGGTCCTGACCAGGCTTCCGCCCCAGTGAATGCCCTTGCCGGTCAGGATGCTCTCGAAGCGGTTGGTGATCCTCTTATACTGGCCGAAAAGGTATCCGACTTCTCGGCCTCCGACTCCTATGTCACCGGCGGGCACGTCGGTGTCGGCGCCGATGTGGCGGTAGAGCTCGGTCATGAAGCTCTGGCAGAAGCGCATCACCTCGCCGTCCGACTTACCCTTGGGATCGAAGTCGCTGCCGCCCTTGCCGCCGCCGATGGGCAGCGTGGTGAGCGAATTCTTGAAGATCTGCTCGAACCCCAGGAACTTGATGATGCTGAGATTGACCGAGGGGTGAAAACGCAGGCCGCCCTTATACGGGCCGAGCGCGCTGTTGAACCCGACTCTGTAGCCGCGGTTGACGTGATAGGTGCCGCTGTCGTCCTGCCAGGTGACCCTGAACATGAGCTGACGCTCGGGTTCGGTGATCCTCTCGAGGATCTTCGCGTCCCTATACTCGGGGTGCTTCTCAATCACCGGAGCGAGCGAGTGCAGGACTTCGGTCGCTGCCTGCAGAAACTCCGGCTGGCCAGGGTTGCGCTGCTCCACTTGCCGGAGCACGTCGTTGATGTAATCCATACTTACCTCCAAGTAAGATCGATGGTAGTGAGTGCGCCATTGCGGTGGTGCCAGCGACCCTGCTGGAGGCGGCCGGTTCTACATCGACAGGCCGAAACATTTCAGAAACAACTTGGAAACATTCTACTCCAGCCCAGCCCAGCTGTCAAAGCCGATTTTTCTTCTTCAGGAAGGAGGTGTCCAAAGGCCCGGCGAACGAATAAATGTATTAAATAGGAGCTTGAAAGGCAAGAAGGTGTTTCGATGAAGCGAGCTTCAGTGTTGTTTGCCGCTGCCATAGTGCTTGCGTGCGTCAGTCCGGCCCTGGGCGAGGCCAAGCCGGCGTATCTCGACCCCACGCTTCCCGTGCAGACCCGGGTCAAGGACCTGATCTCTCGGATGACCCTGGAGGAGAAGGTCTCCCAGATCGCTGTGCCCAGCCTGGCGGTTGAGAGGCTGGGGCTGCCGGAATACGATTGGCGCGGGGAATGCCTGCACGGCCAGTATGTAGGCGACGGAGTGACCTGCTTCCCGCAGGCGATCGGCATGGGCGCGACGTTCGACCCCGACCTACTGCACCGGGTGGCGACGGCGATTTCCGACGAGGCCCTCGCGCGCCACTACTACCGGCAGAAGCGTGGCGAGGAGACATTCCGCGACAACTTCACCTACTGGTCGCCAAACATCAATCTCTACCGCGACCCGCGTTGGGGCAGAGGTCAGGAGACCTACAGCGAGGACCCATATCTTCTCTCGATCATGGGCGTCAACTTCGTCAAAGGGCTTCAGGGTGATGACCCGAAGTATCTCAAGGTCGCGTCGGCGCCGAAGCACTACGGCGTGCATAGCGGGCCGGACGAGATCCGCAACTGGTTCCGCGCGGAAGTCAACGCTCACGATTTCTGGGACACCTACATGCCTGCGTTCGAGGCCGTAGTCGAGGACGCGAAGGCCGCCGGTATCATGGCTGCCTACAGCGGCATAAACGGCGTCCCCTGCCACGCGAACAGCACTCTGCTCAATGACATCCTGCGCAAGACGTGGGGGTTCGACGGCTTCATCACGTCGGACGGCGGCGGCGTCAATCTGCTCGAGGTTGGACAGAAGTACACGACCGGCGCGGCCGACACCGCACGAGCTGCGCTGATGGCCGGAGTCGATCTGGAGAACCAGCGCAAGGACTACCCCACGCTGGTTCAGCAGGTGCGGGACAAGCTCGTGCCGGAGAGCCGCATCGACGAGGCCCTCGCCAACCTGCTGACGATCCGCTTCCGCGTGGGGATGTTCGATCCGCCGGAGATGGTGCCGTACACCGATCTGCCGTATTCGGTCGTCGGGTGTGCCGAGCACAGGCAGTTGGCGCTGCAGCAGGCGCGCGAGTCCATGGTGCTGCTCAAGAATGACGGGATCCTGCCGCTGGCGGCCGGCAAATACAAGAAGATCGCCGTCATTGGGCCCGCGGCGGAGGTCGCGGAAGACCTCTACGGCAACTACTTCGCGGGCAAGCCCACCAATCCGGTCTCGCTGCGGGATGGGATCACGAAGGCGGCCGGGCCGGGCAGCAAGGTCGCGTGCATTCGGGGGTGTGGTTACGTCGAGCTTCTCGATGCCGGCACGATACCGGCGGCTGTTCTCATCCCCGAAGGCGGGCAGCCTGGTCAGCACGGGCTCAAGGGAGAGTACTTCGACAATCCAAGACTCAGCGGCCAGCCCGTGGTCACGCGAGTGGATCAGACCATCGACTTCAACTGGGGAGAGAGATCCCCCATCAGAAACCCTGCCCAGCAGACAAACGCTCCAAAGGGCATCCCCGCGGACGATTTCTCCATCCGCTGGACCGGAAAGCTAGTTCCGATCGAATCCGGCCGCTATCAGCTCAACCTGGGTTCCGACGATGGCTCCCGGCTCTACTTCGACGGCAAGCTGGTTATCGACAACTGGCGCAACAGCGCGGACAACAAGGGCGCATATCAGGCCGATCTCGAGGCCGGAAAGCAGTATGATCTGCGGGTGGAGTACTACGAGAGCCGCCTCAACGCACACGTGCATCTGAGCTGGAAGAACACCACTCAGCCCGTGGTTGCGTTCGCCGATGCTGTGAAGGCGGCAAAGGCAGCGGACCTGGTGATCGCTACGGTCGGGCTACGGCAGAACATGTCTTCCGAGGCGCGCGATTGGCCGTCATACGCGCTGCCCGAGGTCCAGCAGAAGCTGCTGGAGGCGTTGAAGACCACGGGCAAGCCGATGGTGATCGTGATGATCGGCGGAAACCCGATCGATCTGAACTGGGAGCACAAGAACGCCAACGCGCTGCTCCAGGCGTGGTTCCCCGGCGAGGAGGGCGGGACCGCAGTTGCGGATGTGCTCTGGGGCAAGTATAACCCGGCCGGCCGGCTGCCGGTTACCTACTACAAGTCCATCGACCAGGTTCCCGATGCCACCGACTACTCCATGAAGGGGCGCACCTATCGCTACTTCACCGGCGAAGCGCTGTATCCGTTCGGCTACGGACTCAGCTATACCAGCTTCAAGTACGGCGGACTCAAAGTGACACCCGAGGCCAAGACGGACGGCGAAGTCGAGGTGGCGGCGACCGTTACGAACACCGGCAAGCGCGCCGGTGACGAAGTGGTGCAGCTCTACGTTTCCAAGGACGAGCGACCCGACTACGCCCCGATGCGCCAGCTCCGCGGTGTTCGGAGGGTGTCGCTGAAGCAGGGCGAGACCAAGACTGTCACGTTCAAACTGACCCCGAAGGACTTCGCGCTCGTGAACGGCAAGGGCGACCTCGCGGTGGGCTCGGGGACCTACACGATCTGGGTCGGCGGCAAGCAGCCTGAGGCGAAGAGCGTCGCGCAGGCGTCCACGACGGGGATCGTGTCAGGAAAGGTGACGCTGTCCGGCGAGCTCAACTACCTTGCTAAGGACCGGCCGTTCCCGCAGTAGGAGGCGTCTCCGGACGGCGATCTGCGACTGTGGTCTGGCGGGTTTGGGTTCTGGAGAACCCTCCTGCACAGAGCCCTGCCACACGGCTCAGGGTCCACGCGTCCGTGGCATACTTCTCTCGCGCGAGGTCGCGGGCGTTTGCGAATTCCTCGTCGGTAAGCGAGGCTGACTCGAGGGTGGTCTGCAGGTGATCCTCGAATCCCTGCATGACCGCCCTTGCTATCGCGTCGAAGGTGAAGCCGTCGAGCGGGCAGGCGGCGGCGCGCCCGATCCGGCCGAGAACGCGAGCGGCATCGAATGCAGGCGCGGCATAAGGAATCGACCCCTGCTCGAGCAGTGAATCGAACCTCCGTACCTGTGCCGATCCCACGGCCTTTGCGCGGCCCACGCGGACGTCGCATTCGGCGATGTGCGCGAAGCAGTCGGTGTTACCAGTGGCGAACGGCGAATGCGGATTGCGCAACGAGCCGAGCTCAGCGTCGAGGCCGAGCGATCTCAGGCCTGCAACGATTCCGCCCATGAGCCACTGGTGACTGGCGATCACGCTTCCGCAGCCGGCAGGAAGGTCGGACTCGCGAATGGCCATGCTGAAAGTGACGTCGCGGCCGTGCGGGACAGCGCGCCCGCCGGTTATCCGCCGCACGACCTCGATGCCGTTAGCCCGGCAGTAGTCGAGGTCGAATCCCTGGCATTGACCGGCGTCCTGAGCATCCCGAGCTTGTCGAAGGACCTCCTGAAGGCAGCCGAGCGAGATCGACGGTCGCTCCCAGGAGTATATGCGAATAGTCGGCGGGACGAGGCCCTGCGCGCACGCGCGCAGGATCGCCTCGTCGATCGCCATATTGTCCGCGGCGCAGTGCGCGCCGTCGAGTATCAGTCGCCAGTAAAAGGTGACAGACACCTTTTCTGAGCACGAATAAAAAAGGTGTCTGTCACCTTTTTGCTCTTTGCTACTCATACCTCAGCACCGGATGCCGCGCGGCTTCGGCCTCGTCGAGCCGCTTGACCGGAGTGTCGTGCGGGGCGGCGTGGATGATGCCGGGGTCGGTTTCCGCCTCGCGCGCGATGGCGAGCAAGGCGTCCGCGAAGGCATCCAGCGTCTCGATGCTCTCGGTCTCGGTCGGCTCGATCATCAGCGCCTCCGGCACGATCAGCGGGAAGTAGATGGTCGGCGGATGGAAGCCGAAGTCGATCAGCCGCTTAGCGATGTCCAGCGCCTTGACGCCGAGATCCTTCTGCTTCGATGCCGAGGCCACGAACTCGTGCATGCACCGCCCGTCGTAGGGCACGTCGTATGCTCCCTTGACCTTGGAAAGCAGGTAGTTCGCGTTGAGCACGGCGTTCTCGCTTACGGCCTTCAGCCCGTCCGCGCCAAGCGACAGGATGTAGGCGTAGGCTCTCAACACGATCGCGACGTTGCCGTAGAACCCGTGCACACGGCCGATCGAGTTGGGCCGATCATAGTCAAGGTAGTACCTGCCGACCTGGCACGCGACGTTTGGCGCCGGCAGGTACGGCTCCAGGTACTCCTTGACCGCCACCGGTCCCGATCCCGGCCCGCCGCCGCCGTGCGGAGTCGAGAACGTCTTGTGCAAGTTGAGGTGCATGGCGTCGAAGCCGTTGTCGCCGGGGCGATACCAGCCCATGACCGCGTTCATGTTCGCTCCGTCGCAATAGAGCAGAGCGCCGGCCTCGTGAACTGCCGCCGATATCTCCTCGATGCGCGCCTCGAACAGGCCGAGGGTGTTGGGGTTGGTGAGCATTACGGCGGCGGTTTCGTCGTTGAGCTGACCTCGCAGCGCGTCGAGGTCGACCAACCCGTCGGGTCCCGACGGCACCTTCACGATGCCATAACCGCAGCGCGCAGCCGTGGCGGGGTTCGTTCCGTGCGAGGAGTCCGGCACGATCACGATGTGCCGCCGCGACTGGCCCGTGCGCTCGTGGTGCCGCTTAAAGATCATCATCGCAGTGAACTCGCCCTGCGCGCCCGCGGCGGGCTGAAGCGTCACAGCGTCGAGGCCGGTGATCTCCTTTATGAACTCCTGCGCGTCATAAAGCGCCTTCAGCGTGCCCTGCGCGAGCGATTCGTCCGCGTAGGGGTGCAGGCCCGCAAAGCCCGGCAGCGAGGCCACTTCCTCATTGATCTTGGGGTTGTATTTCATCGTGCATGACCCCAGCGGGTAGAAGCCGACATCCACGCTGTAGTTCGCGCACGAAAGTCGCGTGAAGTGCCGGATCACGTCGACCTGGCTCAATTCCGGCAGGGGCAGGTCATCGCGCAGGTTCTCCCCGCCGAGATACTCCTCGACGGGCCTCGTCGGAACGTCCGGCTCCGGCAGCGTTGTGCCGGTCCGGCCCGGAGAGCTGTATTCGAATATGGTCTTATCCACGCTCATTGCCGCACCGCCTCCGCCAGTCCCAACACCAGAGCATCCATGTCCTCGTCGGTTCGTTGTTCGGTGACGCACAGGAGCGCGTGGTCGCGCAGGTCGGGATAGAACCTTTCCAGATCGAGTCCGCCGATCACGTCCTGTTCAAGCACGGCCGCATTGATCTCCGCCACGGCCTTGGGACACTTGATCACGAACTCCTTGAAGAACCGCGCTTTGAATGGAACTTCGTATCCGGGGACTCCAGGGATGATCTCGGCCAGATGGTGCGATCTGGCAACGCACAACTCCGCGACCTTGCGCAGGCCGTGCTTGCCGAGCGTGCAGAGATACACCGTCGCCGCCAGCGCGCACAGGCCCTGATTGGTGCAGATATTCGACGTCGCCTTCTCGCGGCGGATGTGCTGCTCGCGGGTCTGCAGCGTGAGGACGTAGCCGCGCTTGCCGTCGGTGTCCGTGGTCGCGCCGACGATGCGGCCCGGCATCTGCCGCACATACTTCTGCTTGCAGGCGAAGAGCCCCAACCCGGGTCCGCCGAACGACATCGGGATTCCAAGCGACTGCCCCTCCGCCACGGCGATGTCGGCGTCATACTCGCCGGGCGGCTTCAGCAGGCCGAGCGAGATCGGGTCGAATGACACGACGAACAATGCGCCGTTCGCGTGCGCGAGCTTCTCGGCCGCCGCCATGTCCTCGATCGTCCCGAAGAAGTTGGGGTTCTGCACGATCACGCACGCCGCGTTGTCGCTGATCTTCTCTGCAAGCCTGGCGAAGTCGGTGACGATGCCATCTCGACCGGCCTCGACCAGCCTATGGCCCGACGCCCACGCATACGTGCGCAGCGTCTCGCGATACGCCGGGTTCACGCACTCGGACACGAGCCACTCCGTGCGCCCCGTTACGCTCGACGCCATCAGCGCAGCCTCGGCGAGCGCGGTCGCGCCGTCGTAGAGTGATGCGTTGGCGACCTCCATCGCGGTCAGCTCGCAGATCAGAGTCTGGAACTCGAAGATCGACTGCAGCGTGCCCTGGCTGATCTCCGGCTGATAAGGCGTGTAGGAGGTGTAGAACTCGGACCGCCCGATCATGGCAGGCACGGTGGACGGGATGTAGTGATCGTAGATGCCGGCGCCAAGGAAGCTCGGGTGCGGACAGTTTGCCGACGCGAGCTCGGCGAAGTGCCGCCGCAGCTCGATCTCGCTCATTGGATCGGGCAGGTTGAGCCTGCCGTGCATGTGTAGTTCGGCAGGGATCTGCTCGAAAAGCTCGGCGACGCTAGACGCGCCGATAGATTCCAGCATCCTCTGCCGGTCGGCGTTGGTATTCGGTATGTATGCCAATTTCAGTGCTCCTTAAGCACGCCTTCGTACTGCTCCGCGGTCATCAGCGCGTCGAGTTGGGCCGGATCCGTCATCTTGATCTTGACGAGCCAACCGTCGTCGAGCGCGCTCTCGTTGACGAGCTGCGGAGAATCGGCGAGCGCGGCGTTCACTTCCGCCACCTCACCCGATATGGGGCACACCAGGTCGGAAACCGTCTTGTACGATTCGATCGTGCCGAACACCTCTCCGGCATCGAACTTCGCTCCGACCTCCGGCAATTCCACGAACACTATCTCACCGAGTTCCGACTGAGCGTAGTCCGTGATTCCGACGGTGGCCACGCTGCCATCCGCCTTGACCCATTCGTGGGTTTCTGTGTACTTGATATCCATGGAACCTCTCTCTTCTCTGCCATGCTGCGGCTGTCTCGCCGCTTACGTTTTCTTATAGAACGGTGTCGGGACGACTCTGCACGCGCAGGTCCTCCCGCCCGTCACTACGCTCACTTCGGCGCCGATCGCCGCGCACTCTTTATTGATATACGCAAGCGCGATGGCTTTGTTCAACGTCGGCGAGAATGTGCCGCTGGTTACAGCGCCCACGACCGCGCCGTGCGCGCTGCCCGCGTCAACTGGGCCCTGAACCGAGTTCAGGGTGACGATCTCGCAGCCGTGCCTCGGTATGCACCTGTCAACCGCTTCGATACCCACGAGCGTGCGCTTCTCACCCGTTTCTTTCGAGCGAAGAATCGCGTCTCGGCCGATGAAGCTGCCCTTGTCCGGCTTGACCACCCACATCAGCTTCGCAGCGACAGGGGTCGTTTCCGGCGTGATCTCGTGCCCATGCAGCGGATAAGCCGCCTCGAGACGGAGCACGTCCCTGGCGCCCAGGCCGATCGGCTCGACGCCGTAATCCCTGCCTGCGTCCATCAGCGCGTTCCACAGGGCTACAGCGTCCTCGCCGCGGCACATGATCTCGAACCCGTCCTCTCCGGTGTAGCCGGTGCGGGCCACCCAGCAGTCGATCCCACCGATCTTGCCCGCCATCACGTGGAACCGCTTCAGGTCGCTAATGTCCAGCGGCTCCATCTTCCCCACCATTGCTGCCGCATTCGGGCCCTGGACGGCGATCAATGCGGTGTTGGCCGATACGTCCGTTACGCCTGCCCCGAACACGTTCCGCGAGGTGATCCACTCATAATCCGTCGCGGCGTTGGACGCGTTCACGACAAACAGAAACTCCTCGAAGCCCGTGCGGTATACGATCAGGTCGTCGATCACGCCGCCGCTCTCATTGCACAGCAGGCTGTACTGCGCGGCGCCGATCATGAGCTTCTTGGCGTCGTTAGTCGTCACGTATTGGATCAGGTCCAGCGCGTCCGCCCCGTGTATCACGAACTCGCCCATGTGGCTGATATCGAACAGCCCGACCTTGGTCCGCACGACCTCGACCTCGTGCGCGATGCCCGCGTATTGCAGCGGCATATCCCATCCCGCGAACTCGGTCATCTTCGCGCCCAGCTTGATGTGCTCGTCATAAAGAGGTGTCTTCATCGCACGCACCGTACACAAAAATACCGGCAACAACCACAACAGCGTCCCGGCCCGCCACTAGGTTACAACTTCGCTCGCCCGGCTGTCAAGACAGGCGAGCACATGCCAATACGCAGGCGCCGATACGAGTCTGGTCACCATCAAGCCGTGCACGTGCGCCGATCTTCTGAAGCCCACGCGTGTCATGGCCTTCTTCCGCCGGCTCACCACTCTCAGAGCTAGTTGGTGCCGAACGCACGGTGGCTACGTTCCCGATAGCACCAGAGCGGTTGGCTTGGATTGCTGCCGCCGCCTACTACCGCGCGATTTGACTAACCACCCCCTCAGCTATTAGAATAAGGTAGGCCAACGCATCAGTTGGCGAGACTATGATCGCTCCGGCGCGGCCACCAGGCTGCGCCGTCTTGTTGGGAGATTATCCACGATGCAAGTCAAACCCGCCGAAACCAAAGCCGAGCTTCTGGACTATCTGCGCCAGATGCACGAGATCCGCAACTTCGAGGACACCGTATACAAACTCCTGCGCGAGGGCACCATCAAGGGCGCAAGCCACCTCTACGCAGGGCAGGAGGCGGTCGCGATAGGGTCGATAGCCGTGCTGGAGGAACGAGACATCATCGCCTCAACCCACCGCGGTCACGGCCATTGCGGCGCTATGGGCGATAAGCGCGCGGGAAGCGAAGAAGCCCGCCAGGCCCACTGGAACGCCATGATGGCCGAGCTCATGGGCAAGGCCACCGGCTACTGCAAAGGCCGCGGCGGGTCCATGCACATCGCGGACGTCGAAAACGGCAACCTCGGCTCCACGGGCATCGTCGGCGGAAACATCCCCATCGGCACCGGTGCCGCTCTGGCTGAGAAACTCAAGGGCACGGGCGCTGTGGTGCTGTGCTACTTCGGCGACGGCGCCACCAACACCGGCAGCTTCCATGAGGCGCTGAACATGGGCGCGACGATGCTGTGCGGCCTGCCGATAGTATACATCTGCGAGAACAACCTCTACGGCATGAGCGTGCCGTTCCACGATCGCTCCAACATGTGCGCGGGCCAGGCCTCCAACATCGTTGACATCGCCGACCGTGCGTCGTCCTACGGCATGCCCGGCGTCATCTGCGACGGAATGGACGTGCTAGAGGTCAAGCGCACCGTGCAGGCCGCTGTTGACAAGGCCCGCGCGGGCGAGGGTCCGACCCTGGTCGAGTGCAAGACCTACCGCTGGTACGGCCATTCGTCGTCCGATCAGCGCATCTACCGCACGCGCGAGGAAGAGGCCGAGTGGAAGGAGCGCGACCCGATCACGGTGCTTGGCAACCGCCTGCTCGCCGAGGGGATCGCGACCGCCGAAGAGATCGCGGAGGCAGCAGCGCAGGGCGCGAAGACCATCGAGATCGCGACCCAGTTCGCGCTCGACAGCCCGTATCCGGACGTGAGCGAGCTCTACAACGATGTCTACGTGCCGGTCGATCAGGCCAAGCTCGCCGCCGACATCAAGGCCGAGGCGGAGATCCGCCCGCGAGTCGAGATGATCGAGGCCGAGGCTCGGAAACTCGCCGGCGGCATATTGCCCAAGCTCAAAGCTTCGGAGATGAAGGCGCTCGAAGAGAAGTTCGGGATGCCGATCAAGACCTACGGTCAGGCCATCGTTGACGCGCAGCGCGAGGAAATGAAGCGCGATGAGAGCGTCATCATCATGGGCGAGGACGTCGGGCTCTACGGCGGCGCGTATGCCGCGACCAAGGGCCTCTACGACGAGTTCGGCCCCGCGCGTGTGATCGACACCGCGATCAGCGAGGCCGCGATAGTTGGAGCGGCAGGCGGCGCGGCGATGCGCGGAATTCGCCCGATCGCCGAGATCATGTATATCGACTTCCTGACGATCAGCTCCGACCAGCTCATCCACAACCTCGGCTACAACCGCTACATGTTCGGCGGCAAGACGAAGATTCCGGCCGTGGTCCGCACCGAAGGCGGCGTGGGGCGATCTATTGCGGCGCACCACTCGGAGAGCCTGGAGGCGATGTTCCTGCACATTCCGGGCATCTACATCGTGATGCCGAGCACGCCTTACGATGCCAAGGGTCTGCTCAAGGCCGCGATTCGCGACGACAACCCGGTGCTGTTCATCGAGCACAAGGTGCTGTATTCCGGCGTGACCGGCCCCGTGCCGGACGACGACTACATCATCCCGCTGGGCGTCGCCGACATCAAGCGCCCGGGCAAGGACGCGACGATCGTGGCCTACTGCCGCATGCTGCACTTCGCGATGGCCGCCGCCGAGGAGCTGGCCAAGGAGGGAATCGACGTGGAGGTCGTTGACCCGCGCACCCTCAACCCGCTCGACATCGACACCATCGCCAAGTCCGTCCGCAAGACCGGTCGGCTGATCACTGTCTCCGAGGGTTACCCGAGGTGCGGAGTCGGCGCCGAGATCGCGCGGCAGATGATGGAATACAAGTTCACCGACGGCACGCTCGGCTTCGACGTCCTCGACGCCCAGCCCATGCTGCTCTCAGGCAAGGACTGCCCGATCCCCATGTCCGAGCCGCTCGAAGACGCCTGCGTCCCGACGGTGGCGGATATCGTGGAGGCCGTCAAAGCAATCGTCTAACACGTCATGCCGAACCTGATTCGGCATCCATACCCCAGCAACCAGCCGCCGGTTTCCGATTGGGGATCGGCGGTTTTCTTCTCGCGAATGGCACGGCCCGCGCTCGGCCAGCGGACACGCCTCGGACACGCGCCTGAAAGAGCCCTGATCGCTCGGCGTTTGCCGGTGCGCCAGCCGGGGGTACACCCTCATCGATCACAGGAGGTGCGCGATGAAAGTGATGATGAAGGTGAACATGTCCACGGAAGAGGGCAACATGCTGGTCAAACAGGGCAAGCTGAACGGCACCATCAAGGCCATTCTGGAGGAGCAGAAGCCGGAGGCGGCCTACTTCACGGCGGACTACGGTAAGCGGACTGCGTTCTTGTTCTTCGATATGCAGGAGAGCTCCGAAATCCCCAAGCTCGCCGAGCCCTGGTTCCTGACACTGGGCGCCGGCATCGACATGAGGCCCGTTATGGCGCCCGAAGACCTCGCCAAGGCCATCCCGACGTTCGAAGCTATCGCCAAGAAATACGGCTAGAAAGGATCAGCCGGCGCCGGCGGCCCCGCGCCGACCGACCAGCCGACGTGTCGGTGTCAACTTAGCTGCACATTTGGGCACAATGATAGTAGCTAACACTGCTGGGAGGGGGTGCGAGGGATGGGCAAGGCGATCAGGTGGATGGGGCGTGAGACGCTGGAAATAATGCCGGCGTTCGCGTTCTTCTCGATCGCGTTCAGCATAGTGATAGCGACCGACACGCTGTATGTCAGGGGCTACGCCATCCATGGTCTGCATTTCGTCGGAGCTATCGTGCTCGCGCTGATCGTCAGCAAGGCAATGCTCATCGCGGATGCGATCCCGTTCGTGGACGCGTTCCCGCACCGGCCGCTCATCTACAACACGGTCTGGAAAACCTGCATCTACACCGGGGTTGCCGTGCTGATCTACTTCGCCGAGCGGGCTATCCGGCTGGCGATACAGGGTGCCAGGCTGGAGCACGGCATCCCCTGGTCGCGCTTCTGGATGGTGATCATCTGGCTGCTGGTGACGTTTCTGGTCTATGTTTCCTATCGCGAACTAGACCGCCGGCTTGGCCAAGGCAAGCTGCGGCAGCAGTTTCTTGGAGCAGCCGACGGACGTGAGTGACCGCTTGCCTCAGCATTCGCTCACGAACTCCAGCAGTTCCGGAACGCGGCCGATTGCCAGCCCCACCACCGTATCAGCCGCGCCGTAATACATCCACAACTCCTCGCCGCGGACCAGCGCGCCGCACGTGAACACCACGGCGGGCATCAGCCCATTCAGCTCGAAATCGACCTCCGGGGCGAAGATCCACTCGTTGGTGCGCGCAATGACTTTGGTGGGGTCGTCGAGGTCCAGAAGCACCAGGCCGAGCCTGTAGACGGACCTGCTGCCCATCGCCTTGCTGCCGTGGTATATCGCCAGCCAGCCGTCTTTGGTCTCGATCGGTGGGCAGCCCAACCCGATGCGCTGGCTGTCCCAGTATGGGCCGCTCCTGCGCGTCATCAGAAGACCCGGTCGGCTCCACTGATTCAGTTCGTGCGGCGTGGAGGCATACCAAATGTCCTCGTTGCCGCCCACCTCCGGCCGGTGTAGCATGAAGTAGCGTCCGCCGAACTTCTTGGGAAACACGGCCGCGTCCTTGTTGCCGGGTATGAACGCGGGCCCCAGCCTCTCAACGCTCTCGAAATCGGATGTAGTGGCAAGCGCGATGGCGGGGCCCTGCGCGGTGTAGGCGGTGTAGACAATGGCCCAAGTGTCGTCGCTGACCTTCGTGACCCGAGGGTCCTCGCAGCCCCATTCCTCGTACGGATACTCGGGGTTACCCGGGTCGAGCAAAGCTTTGTCGGCGATACGCCAGCCGTCCACGCCGTTGCGGCTTCGCGCCACGCGCACGTGCGATATGCCGTCCTTGACCTCGACCCGCAGCAGCAAGACGACCTCGCCATCCACTTCGGCCACCCCGGGGTTCAGAACCGCGTTGGCCCCGCACGGCATGTCGTCGGGGACAAGAATCGGCCCCTTCCCTTCACGAATCAGAAACTGCCTGTTCACGGCGCCACCTCCCGGATACGCGTACTGCCTCTGTTTACCCATCCGGGCGGCGTCTGCATGGTCCGAGCGACTCGCCGCCGGCCGTCATCGGTGGTCAAACCTCCGCAGCCCCGCCTCGCGAGCGAGGGAGACGGCCTCGGCGTATTCCGCGTGGGTGATGGGTCGGGCGATCTCGGGCTTGCACACTATTGGGCGAATCAGCGGCGACCGGCCGCGTTCAGGACGCGCCAGTAGCGGTTCCGGAATACCGTGGGCAGGCTCGAAGTATGGCTCGCCGGCACGACCCAGTACCGCACCCCATAGCGCGCGGCCAGGCGCAAGGCATCATCATCGGACATCGAATCGTAGAGCCTGTCCAGAATGCCGTTGACTCGCTCGCCGGGCAGTTCGCCCTTGCTCACATCGTAGCCCAGCGCTCGCATACGCTCGGCCCACGGTCGCGCGAACGGCCGATGCCACAGCAGCGCTGATCCGTCCTTCCAGGTCACAAACGCAGGCCGCGCCGACATCGCCCGGAACTCGCCCCAGTTGGGATTGACCAGGAAGACCGCATAGTCCGGCGTGTGCGTTCGCGCCCAGTCGCAGACCTGGCGCATAGATTGCCCCGGCGATCCCACCAGCGGGTGGTCGAGCACACCCGCAGCTCCCGTAGGATGGAAGATCACAAGCAGGATCAGCGCGATCACGCTTGACTTGCGAACGGTCGCCAGATATGTCGCCAGCAGCCCAATCGCTCCGAAGGCATACCAGAGATCTGTGGCGCGGGCGGGCTGGAATAGCAGCATGGACGGCGATCCTATTGCCTCCGCCGCGCCCGCGATCAGCACCCACGCAACCCCCACTCCGGCCCACACAAGCAGATGCCTGCGCACCCCCGCCATGAGGCCGGCGCATCGCGTCACGCACAGGGCCGACAGGCCCGTGACCAGCACCAGCATAGCGAACCGCGCGAACTTGATCGCCGGCCACGTACTGGGGAAGATGTGGTGGGGCACCCGCGAACGAGCCGCCGCGAGCCACAACTCCGACCCGCCGCCGCCCACCGTTCCCATCGACAGCACAATCGCCGGCGCCGCAAGCGCGGCGAATACGCCCATTGGCCTCACCCAGCCCCGCCAGTCTCGTCGATACTCGCTGTCGATCGCAAAAGCCGCCGTGAAGTAAGTGAGCGCAAACACGCCGTACAAGCTGTTGCACTCGAACGCAGCGCCGAGCCAGATCGCCCACGCCAGCGGCCTGCGGCGGTAGAACGCCGCCATCGCCATCAGCAGCAAAGCGATTGCGAGTCCAGTCTGCTCGAAGTAAGGCAGCACGAGCGTTCCCCCGCCGATGATCGGAACGGGATCGCTCGCGAACAGCGCCATTGCCGCGATCGTCGCGATTCTGGACTTCGGCGCGAGCGCCAGCGCGAGATTGCCGGCGGCGTAGATCACGAGAACCCTTTCTGCCGCGAACAAGACCAGCAGCAGTGGTTCCAGCGGTATGATCTTCGCTGCCAGCGCCACGACTCGCCACACCATCGACGCGTAATAAGGCAGCGTGGCCGCGAAAGGATCGTTGGGATAGGGCGTCCCGCCCAGCATCCGGATGAGCGGTATTTGCAGCGCCTGGTTGTGGAAGTAGACGCGGTAGCCCGTCACCAGCACGGAGACGGCAGCGAAGGCGACCGCCCACCATATCAGCGCGCGGTCGCTCCCTCGATCCAATCTCGCATCCCCGATCTTCGACCTCATCCTGCGAAGGATTCCCACTTTGGGCCGCGTAGTAACTCATAGTATGGAGGTTTTTGATGAAGGCATACATACTCTGCGATTATGAAGGCACTACAGGCACGGTTGCTTGGGACGATGAGGAGAACTCACTCGGGGCTGAGGCCATGGCCGGCGACGTCAACGCAACCATAGAGGGGCTGCGGCAGGGCGGGTTCACCGAGTTCGTGGTGCGCGACTATCACGGTGGTGGCAGGACGATCCGACCGGCCGATATCGATCCCGATGCCAGCCTTATCCGGGGCAAATCGACGCCGTATCCCTACGGCCTCGGCCCCGACTTCGACGCGATGTGTTTTGTCGGCGCCCACTGCATGGCAGGCACCGCGGACGGCGTGATGGCGCATACGATGAACGGCGACATCTACGAGCTTCGCATCAACGGCACGCTCATCGGCGAGGTAGGCGGATTCGCGTTTCTGGCGGGGCATTTCGACATACCGATGATCTTCGTCGCGGGCGACAAGGCCGTGTGCAGGGAGGCAACCGACCTGCTTGGCGATGTCGAGACCGCCGTCACCAAGATCGGCCTGACCCGCAACTGCGCGGAGGTGTTCCATCCCAAGGTCTCGCGCAAGCGCATCACCGACGGCGCGCTGCGAGCCGCCAAGCGCGTCAAGGAGATCAAGCCGACCAAGTGCGAGCTGCCATGCACGCTCGAAGTCACCTACCGCAACGCCGACCAGACCGACCGCGTCTTCGAAACCAGCGGCGCCCAGCGAATTTCCGACCGCACCGTGCGCGTAGTCGCTCCTACAGCGCTCGAGGCGTTCAGGAGGTTCGAGCGAGGGTTCCAGTGAGATGAATCCCCCTCCCCGCAGCGGGGAGGGCTGGGGTGGGGGTCTTCTTCAGCCGCCGGTCTCGGGGAACCCGGCGGCTGTTCTGTGCAGGATCAGCATGACCATATATGCAAGTTCGTTAGCGTGAATGACTTAGCGCGCCCGGCAGCATAAGGCCGTTACTCAGCGTGAACGATCCCATCTGGGCAAGTGCGCGGCCAGATATCACTTCCTCCCACACCTCGCCTTCACCGCCTCGAGGATGATCTTCACCGCGTCGTCGTTGGTGAACTTGTCCATCCAGATCGTGAGGTCGTAGACCGCGGACTCAGCGCGGTCGCGGCCGAAGACGTTCTCGGCAAAATGCTGCCGCTCTCGGTCGGAGTCGTGCAGTTTCGCAATCGCGTCGTCGCGGGTCATCTCCTCATAGCGCATCATGTTCTCGATGCGGCGCTCGTCGGAGGCGTCGATGCGGATGTTGAGCGCATCCTGCAAGATGAAGTTCGCGCCGCGGCCGAGGATGATGGCGTTGCCGATCTTGGCGATGGACTTGACCGCTTTCGCTAGGTGCTTGGGATAGAGGAATCCTGCGCGCTCGTGGTCACCGAACATGCCGCGCGCAAAAAGCTCGATCTCGGACATGGTGTGCTCGTCGAACTCCTGAGCCACCTTCTGCGAGACGTGCGCGTTGTCGGCGATCGCGTTCACAAGCTCTTTGTCCCACAGGCTCCAGCCGAGCTCGTCGGCAAGCTTCTGCGCGATGATTCTCGCTCCACTGCCCATCCGCCGCGAGATCGTCACGACGGAATGATCGCACGGCTTGCCATTCACCTTCTCTCTCTGCCGTGCCAGTTCGGACCTGCCGACCTGCTCGCTGACCAGTTGCTCGATGTATCTCGCCATCTCGACCACCGCCTTTCGCTTGCTCGTATTATACCTCAAGGACGCGGCGACCAGCGGTTTTTCGGGATTTGAGCGAGGCGGAAATTCCAAAATGTCAGCGGGTTGGGAATGATAGGATAATCGCGGCGAGGCGCCGAACACACAACCGGAGGTGGGTGCATTGAGTTACCGAATCGTTGTTGACAGAGAGAAGTGCCAGGGTATCGGGGCTTGCGTGGGCGCGGCGCCGGACGTTTTTGAGATCGATAACGAGGGCAAAGCCATCGTCATCAACGCCGAAGGCGCCGATGACGAGGCCATCCTGATGGCTGCCGAAGCCTGCCCGCTCGAGGCGATCACCCTCTTCGAGGACGGAGAACAGGTCTATCCCTGACGGGACAGGGCATAGAGCACTGTGTATCGAGTGTCAATAGTCGATACACAATGCACAGCTGCTACGCCGCATTCCTGAGCTCGGCTGGCTCCGCCGCCATCAGGTCGTCTTCGCTGACGCCCATGTCCTCGCACGCTTTGGATATCATATCCCGGTAGTTTGTTGCTTCAGCCGGGTATCGTGCGATGCCGACGCGTGCGGTGGCGCCGATCTTGGTGGTCTTGCGGCCGGATTCGATCTCGATGCCGCTGACGATCCCGCTCAGTCGCTCAGCCACCACGGACGCATGTCCGGCCGTGTGCGGCAGGATCAGGGCAAAGCTTGTCTGACCGAAGCGCGCCAGCACGTCCATCTTGCGCACTGAAGCGCGCATGGTCTGCGCCGCCGCGTAGAGCACGTCGTCCATTCGCATCATCCGCAGATACTTGTTCACATCATCGGGCAAGCAGATATCGATCAGCATTAGCGAGAGCTTGCAGCGTGCCCTGCACGCGCGGCTCACTTCCTCATCGAGGCGCTGATCGAGGTACCTGCGGTTGTAGACTCCGGTGGCGCTGTCTATGACGCTGCTGAACTGAGGCGAAGCGTCGCGCGCGGCCGGTCGAGCCGATACGAGCGCGCGCTGCATCTGCGTATCGCGGATTTCCTCGGTGGCGAGAATCTTGCGCAGCTTCTTGGTGCCGTTGCGCAGGATGTGGGAGACGTAGTTGCAGCTTATGCCCAGTTGCTTTGCTATCTCGGTCTGGTTGTGCCCCTTGTAGTAGTGCTCGGAGATGACCTGCTGCTCGATGTCTTTGAGCCGCTGCATCGCGGCCTCCAGCACGATCTTGTCCTCCAGCGGAAGCTGGAATGTGACCATCTTGTCGTCGCTGATCTTCTCGGTATCGCGCTGGTTCGGCGAGTCGTCCTTGTCGCCATCCAGCGACCCGACCTTGAAGACCTCGCGCGTGGTCAGCAGCTCGACCACGGTCTTTTCGGGCATCTGCATGACGTCGCCGATCTCCTTCTCGGTCGGCTGCCGGCCGAGCTTCTGGCCCAGGGACTCGATCACGCGCGTCATGCGCTGGTTGAGTTCCTGCAGCCAGGCTGGCTCCTTTATGATCTTGCCCTTGTCGCGCAGGTGGTGCTTGATCTGGCCGATTATGAAGTGGGTCGCATACGTCGAGAACTTGACCCCCTTGCCCGCGTCATACTTGTCCACCGACGCGATCAATCCTATATAACCTTCCTGAATGAGATCCTCGAGAGGCTCGCACGCAGCTACGAACCTGCGCCCGATGCTCTCGACAAGATTTGCGTACTGAAGGACGATCTCGTCCCTGATCTTTGGCTCCCGGGTCGCTGCGTACTCGGCCAGTCGATCCTGGATTTCCTCTTCCGTGAGTTTCCTAACGGTCCCCATCAGTGTATATCCCTCTCCGCGCACCAGTATTAGTTTATACTGCTGATCATCTTGAATATCGGGGCCATGATCGACACCGCGATGAACCCCACGATGCCGCCCATGGATACTATGAGACACGGCTCGATAAGCGAGGTCAGCGCCTTGACGGCGGTCTCGACCTCGGAATCGTAGAAGTCGGATACTTTCGCAAGCATTTCCGAAAGCCGCCCCGTTTCCTCGCCGATGTCGATCATGTGAGTGACCATCCCGGGAAACAGGTTGCTCGCCGCGAGCGGGGTGCTGATCTTCTGCCCCTCGCGGATGGCGTTGCGGGCGCTCTCGATGGCGTGGGCGATGACCCTGTTGCCCGCCGTCTCCCCAACAATCTCCAGCGACCGCATCATCGGCACGCCGCTGGCGATCAGCGTGGCGAACGTGCGTGAGAACCGCGAGATAGCCATCTTCTGCACCAGCTCGCCGACCACCGGCATCTTCAGCTTGAGCATGTCTATCTGCCATCCGCCGGTTTCGGTCTTCGCGTAGTACTTGTAGCCGATAAACCCGCCGACGGCGCCCAGCAACCCAGCCCACCAGTAGTGCTGGCAGAACCCGCTCAGGCCGAACAGCATACGCGTGGCCGCCGGCATCTCGATGTTCATGGAGTCGAATATCTCCTTGAACTTGGGCAGGACGAACAGAAGCAGCGCGATTACCATCGTCACCGCGAAGCTCAGAACCAGTATCGGGTAGATCATCGCGCCCTTGATCTTGCCTCTGATTTCCTGCTCACTTTCCAGGAATGTCGCGAGACGGTCGAGTATCTTGTCGAGGATACCGCCGGTCTCCGCCGCCTTAACCATGTTCACGTAGAGTCGCGAGAACACGTTCGGATGCTTGGCAAACGCATCCGTCAGGCTCAGGCCGCCCTTGACGTCCTTCTTGCACTGGCCGATCACCGGCTTGAGCCCGGGGTCCTTGGTCTGGCCCTCCAGGATATCCAGGCACCTGACGATCGCCACGCCGGCGTCGATCATCGTCGCGAACTGCCTGCTGAATATGACCATGTTCGCGAGCTTGACCTTCTTATTGCTGCCGGCCGTCTTATTCGCGGACTTGGCGGAGGCGCTCTTGTCCTCCGACACGCTCATGACGTGGTAGCGCTGCTCGTGGAGCTTGGCTAGCACCAACTGCTCGCTGTCTGCTTCTATCTTGCCCGAAACGGTCTTGCCGCTGGGGTCAACTGCTGAATATACGAAACTCGACATCTGTTACTAACCCCCTGCCTCATGTCATGCTGAACTTGATTCAGCACCCACGCCTGGATGACCCACGTCATGCTGAACTTGATTCAGCACCCACGCCTGGACCCTGAACCAAATTCAGTGTGACATGGTTCTCTAGCCTCCCTGCAGGAATCGCTTGTAGTTCTCTCTGTCAATCGCGCGGGCCATGGCTTCCTCATTGGATATGTTGCCGTTCCTGTAGAGGTCGGCGAGGATCTTATCCATGGTCTGCATTCCGAACTGCGCGCCGGTTTCGAGCGCGCTGTAGATCTGATAGGTCTTGCCCTCCCGAATGAGGTTTCGGATGGCTGAAGTCGCTATCATTATCTCGATCGCCGCCACTCGTCCTCCGCCCATCCTCGGGCAAAGCTGCTGGGCGATGACGGCCTCGAGAGTGTTGGACAACTGCACCTTGATCTGGTCCTGCTGGTGCGGCGGAAAAACGTCGATAACGCGGTCCACGGTCTGCGGCGCGTTGCGCGTATGCAGCGTGCCGAAGACCAGGTGGCCCGTTTCCGCGAGCGTCAGCGCCGCGGCGATGGTCTCGAGATCGCGCATCTCTCCGATCAGGATCACGTCCGGATCCTCGCGCAGGACTGCGCGCAGGGCGTTTTCGAACGAGTCCGTGTCGGTGTTGAGCTCGCGCTGATTGATCATGGCCCGCTTGTGGCGGTGCAGGTACTCGATGGGATCCTCGATAGTCATTATGTGCACGGGCCGCTCGGAGTTGATCGCGTCGATCATGCACGCGATCGTCGTGGACTTGCCGCTTCCGGTCGGGCCGGTCACGAGGATCAGCCCGCTGTGCTTGTTGGTCAGATCGTGTATGACCGCCGGCAGACCGAGCTGTTCGAAGTTCGGGATCCGGTCAGGGATCGCTCTCAGAGCAGCTCCGCAGCTTCCGCGCTGGCGGTAGACGTTGACGCGGAACCGCCCCACGCCCGCCACGCCGTAGGAGAAGTCCAGTTCGCGAGTCTTCTCAAACCACTGAACCTGGTCTCCCGAAAGGATGTCATAGATCAGCCGCTGAGTGTCGTTCGGCGCTAGGGGAGTGTAGTTGAGATGCTGCAGCGAGCCATCGACCCGCACGACCGGCGGCAGACCCACCGTCAGATGCAGGTCCGACGAGCCCCTCTCGCACGCATCGCGAAGCAGATCGTCCAGGTGCGCAATGCTTATTTGCTTCGCACTAGGCTCCGCGCTGTAATCCACACTCAGTTCTTCCATTGGCATCCCTTGCATATCCACTGCTCCAGAGTTCAAAGTCAGAAGCCCAAAGTCGAAAACGGAGAACGCCGATACCGCTAGCAGCCGCCGGACAAAGTGGTGTAGGAGGGGTCTCCCCTCGGGCGACAGCCCTCGGCCGACAGCGCATCCTAAGGATGTCGCGAGAGGCGTCGCGAAGCGATCGCGAGAGCCAGACCCCGAATCCACTGGCGTCACGCTCGCAGATCGCCGTCTGGAGACGGCTCCTACAACCGAAAGCGACTTTATCCGCACCCCGCTTGTGCTGGGTAGGTCGCCGAAGCACGTCAAGTTGCCAGCCGCCCTTCGGTACGGCCCACAGGCCGGACCCACTCAGGGCTAGCGGACTTGCTCAGTTCTCTCCATTTTCTGTTCCCTATCCCGCGTAGATGACTCGCAGGCACTCCTCGAGCGTCGTCTGGCCCAGCAGAATCTTGGCGACGGCATCGTCCTTGAGCGTCTTCATGCCCGAGTCCACCGCGGCTTCCCTCAAGACGTGTGCCGAGGACTTCTGCAGCACCAGATCTCGCAGTCTATCATTGACAAGCATAAGCTCGTAGACCCCGAGCCTACCCTTGTAGCCGGTTCCACGGCAGAAGTCGCAGCCGCGGCCCCGATAGAACGTCACCTTCGTGTCGCCGTCGATCTCGATACCGAGCCTGCCGATGGCGTCTCGCGGAGGAGTATACTGCTCCTTGCACTTCGGGCACACGACTCTTACAAGCCTCTGAGCCAGTACACCGATCACGCTCGACGCGATCAGGAACGGCTCTATGCCCATGTCCACCATTCGGGTCATGGCGCCCGGCGCGTCGTTCGTGTGCAGCGTCGAGAGCACCAGGTGGCCGGTCAGAGCCGCCTCGGTCGCAATCGTCGCGGTCTCGGCGTCTCGAATCTCACCGACCATCGCGATGTCCGGGTCCTGCCGGAGCATAGTCCTCAGACCCGCCGGGAACGTCAGGCCTGCGCGGTTGTTGATCTGCACCTGCGTGAGGCCCTCGAGTTCATACTCGACCGGGTCCTCGATTGTGAGAATGTTCTTTTCACCCGAGTTGAGCTTGCTGAGCACGGAATAAAGCGTTGTCGACTTGCCGCTTCCCGTCGGGCCCGTGACCAGAATAATCCCGTAGGTCCTGGAGATAAGCCCTTCGAACTTCTCCAGAGTCTCGGGTAGCATTCCAAGCTTGTGCAGGCCCACCGACACCGAGCTCTTGTCCAGAATTCTCAGAACGATCTTCTCGCCGAACACCGACGGCAGCGTCGAAACGCGGAAGTCGAACTGCCGGCCGTCGATCACCGCGCCGATCCTGCCGTCCTGCGGAGATCGCTTGGTCGCGATGTCCATCTCGGCCATGATCTTGAAACGCGAGATCAGCGAGGCCTGCACCTTCTTGGGGATGCGCATGATCTCCTGAAGGATGCCATCCACTCTCAGCCTCACCCGGACGCAGTCCTTCGCGGGCTCGATATGGATGTCGCTGCCACCGTCGCTGATGCCGCGCGATATTATCAGGTTAGCAAGCTTGATGACCGGCGCTTCCTCGCTGAGTTCGCGAAGTTGCTCGATCGATATGTCTTCGTCGTCATCGCCGCCGGCCGACTGACCGCCGAAGTCGATATCTCCGGTGTCGAACTCCTTGATGACGCTGTCGACCTGCTCGGAGACGTCGATCTGCTTGCGGTAGAGCCGGCTGATCGCGTTGATGATGTCCTCTTCGGAGGCAATCGCCGGTTCGACGTCTACGCCCGTCATCATCCGCACTTCGTCGATCGCGAAGATGTCGAGCGGGTTCTTCATGGCAAGCGTCAGCTTGCCGTTCTTCTTGCCGATGGGCAGCGCCTTGAGCTTGCGCGCCGCGTTCTCGGGAACGAGTTTGACGAGCGCGGGATCGATCTCCACCTCGCCGACGTCCACGAACTGCACGCCCCACTGCTCGGCCAGTCCACGAACGCGGTCCTTCTCCGTGATGAACCCCATGCTCACCAGCACGTCACCGAGAGACTCCTGCCGCTTGAGCAGCTTCTGCTTCTCGATCGCCTGGTTAAGCTGATCGCGAGTGATCAGTCCCAGCCTCAGAAAAACTTCTCCAATTGCTTCAGTCTTCTGCATAGTTCCAGCGATCGCGGGTCGAGCTTAGCGCCCGAGTTCCGTCTCTGACACTTCCGGTGCGAAACCGGCCGTTCGAAGGCAGCCAGCGGCCTCGAATTCGACAGTAAAAAGGGAGGTGCGAGTGCAGCGCCTCCCTATTACGTTTATCGGTCATGCGAGCGCTCGGCCTCAGGCCCGACGCACGCATTGGTTACTGTTGCCCCGCCGGTCAACGGCCGGCGGGGCAACCACCAGGCGTGTGCTTTGATCGCTCGCCCTGGTTACGACAGTCCGCGTTGTAGGAGGCGTCTCCAGACGGCGATTCGCATCGGGTTCTGGAGAACCCTCCTACACGCCGCCTAGCCTGCATTATTCACGAGAATCGTGAATAATGCTCTTTGAGCCCAGGATTATGCGGCTCACGCATAATCCGGGCTAGCAGCCTGCGGAAAAAGTCGCTTTCGGTTGTAGGAGCCGTCTCCCCTCGGGCGACAGCGCATCCGAAGGATGTCGCGAGAGCCAGACGGCGATTTCCGAGCGCGAGGCAGACGGATTCGGGGTCTGGAGACCCCTCCTACACCACTTTATCCGGCGGCTGCTAGTCCTTGACTATCGACGCGGTGATGAAGATCACCACCTCCGAATGGTCCTTGGTCTTATGCGTGTGCCTGAACAGCGTTCCGAGCACGGGCAGATCGCCCAGGATCGGGACCTTGGACAGCTCGAGGATGTCCTGGTCGTTGATCAGGCCGCCGATTACGATCGTGGAGCCGTCCTTGACGCGGACCACATGGTCCGTGTAGCGTCGCGTGATCGTCGGCAGAGTCAGGGCGCCCACGCCGCTGATCTCCGTCTGGTCGAGCTTAACTACGCTGACCTCGGGGTGGAGGTTAAGCGTGATGAAACCTTCGTCGCTCACGTTGCCAACCACCGAAAGCTGCACGCCCACGTTGGCGGTTTCGGTCTGGACATTGGCTCCCTGAGCTGTCTGCTGAACCATAACCAGGTAGCGAATCTGGTCTCCAACAAAGAACTGCCCCGGCTTGCCCTCCAGGCACACCATACTCGGGGCCGCCAACAGCTTGCCGTTGCCGCTGGTGATCAGCGCGTCGAGCTTGGCCGAGAAGTTGATCGGCTGGCGTATCCACTGGCTCTGCTCGCGCTTGGCGTTGTGAATGTTCTCGCCGCCGGCGGGAGTGGAACTCGTGGCTTTGTTGAAGTCCGTGAACGCCTCGTTAAACGAGATCGTTCCCCAGTTCCAGCTCAGTCCGAGCTGCTTCTCCCCGCTCTCGGTCAGGCTGGTGATCTTTGCCTCGATCCTGATCTGTGGAGACTTGACGTCAAGCGCCTCCGCTAGCGCCCTAGCCTTATCGACATCGCCCTTGCGGCCGGTGACGACCAGCGTTCGGCTCAAGTTGTTGACCATCGCCGCGTTCATCGCGCTGGTCTGGCCACTCGTCCCGCCGCCGGAGCCCTGCGCCGATTGTGCGCCCGCTCCGGCGCCTGTTTCCGCGCCGGCGGATGCGGTCGCCGCGCCCGCGGACCCGGAGTCCGTGATGCCGAGACCTTCCACGTATACGGCCGGCACGAGCTGGCGTATGGTCTTGGCAAGCAGGTCGGGATCGACGTACCTCACTTTGTAAGTGGCGAGGTCCGTTTCGCCCGGGCGGTCGAACTGCGCCGCAGTGTCCATCGCCTTCTGCACGTCTTCGGCACTACCAACGACTATCAGTGTATGGGAGAAAGCGTTCTTCTCCGTATCGAACGGTCGATCGGTCTTTTCGCCGCTCAACATGCTGATCGGCACAATCTTCTGGCCTTGGCCGGCAGTTACCGGTGAAGTCTCCGCGGACGGCGCAAGCGTCACGCTCACGCCCAGCACCAGCGACATAATAGTGTTCGCCAACTCCTGCGTGTTGACGTATTTGACTTCGTAGACGCCGATCTTCTTGCCGTCGGCCTGTCCCTTCATCGCGTCCTCGATCTGTGCGATGAACCCCTTGGCATCCGCGATCTTCTCGACGGTTCCAACGATCGCGATCATGTCGCTGGAAGGCGAGTCCGCGGCCGTCGAACTGGTTATGGACTCGTCCACTCCCTTTGCTCCGGAGGTCGTAGAACTCGGAGTACTGCCCTTGGAACCCTGAGCAGGCTGAGCGCTGGTTCCATCACCGGCCGGTTTTGCGGGAGCGGTCTCAGTCTTCTGAACCTTGCTGCCGTCGTCGGCGGTGACTTCGGTTACCTTCGTATCCCTCTTCTTGCCCTGCTCGAGTGTCTGCTCGTGCTTCCTGGCCTTCCCGCCTCGCACGCTGATCTTGCTCGCGCGGATCTGTGGGCACTGGGACTTGAGCAGTTCCAGCACGTCGTCCGCGTTTGCATAGGCGAGCGTGATGATCTCCACTTTCGCGTTTGTGAGGCCGCCCACATTATCGGGCGAACCGACGAGGTAGGTGTGCTGGTCCTTCACATAGTTGTAGCCCGTCAGCCGGGTGATGTAGTCGAGGGCCTCGTCAACGGTCACGCCGTCGAGGGTGACCGTAATCTTGCCCGCCACGTCACTGCCGACCACGATATTCTCACCGCTCTGCACCGCCAGCGCCTTCAGCACGTCGCCTATGTCGGCGCCCAGGAAGTTGAGCGATATCGCCTTGCCCGCGCCTGATGCGGCCGGCTTAGCCGGAGCCTCGGCTGCGCGGGCCAGGGCAGGGGGCGTGGACGGAGCGATGCGGGCGACCTGCATAGCAGGCTTCTTTGCCGGCACGGCCGCCGGCTTGACGCTCACCGGCGCCGCGACAGGCTTGACCGTCACGACCGGCACATCGACTGGCTTGGCGCTCACCGCGGGGGCCGGATCGGGTCCCGGCGTGTCGGACCCCTGAGACTCGGTCATCTCAACGGGCGGGAGCACGGGCATGAAGTCGCTGGTCACGGCCGGCTCTGCGGGTCTCGTCTCGGCTTCTGTCTTCGCGGGGCTCGCGCCGAACTTCCAGACCGTGATCTCGACACGGGTCTTATCGTCGTTCCATTGAGTGGAGTAGTCGAGATGAGCTGTGGTGTTGACGACCACTCGGGTCAGCGGCGGATTCTCTGCATACCGTGAATAGCGAACGTTGTATATCCTGCCGCTTCTGATGCCCACCAGACGCCCCTTGGCGGTCAGGTGGCCCTGGAACTGGAACCCCAGGTAGTTGCCCTGGCCCGACGTGAGCACCGCCATCTTCAGCGGCCCGCTGCCGTCCACCGTGATGACCACACGGTCGGACTTGTTGACCACGTTCACCCCCGTGACGTCGGCGGCCAGCGCCGCGCTTGCGACCAGGCCGACCAGCACAAGGATGATGCACATTCGCCAGGTCAGCATCTTCGAGGCGAAGGTGTTAGCTTGCATTTCGAACTCCTCCTAATTTCAAGTGAATCCGACGACTTCCGCAGGCCAACACCACACCGTCGGATGTGACGACAAGCACCTGATAGCGCCCGTTGATGAACTGGCCCTGCTTTACGACATGTCTTTCTGAACTGCCTACGCGGATGATCGCGACGTTCTCCCAGCCGAGGATCACACCGGTGAGCACGAAATCCGGATCCGGGTTCTGCACCGCTGGCAGAACGGACAGCGTCGGCGTGAAGCTGCCAATGGGTGGGATCAGCGGCGGAACCTTGGATGAAGCCATCGTAGCGACCTTCGCGGCGCCCGCCGCGGGCTTCACGGGCGCCAGCTTCCCGGCGCCGTCCGTCGCGGAGGTAGGCAGAACCTGAACCGTGAACGGATCACGTCTCGCGATCGGCACGCTGAGGTCCGGGAACGCGGCCGTTGGCTGAATCGGCTGCGAGGTCAGTCGGACCGTTGCCACGCCCAGGTCGGTCTTTTCGGCCTGCTTGGGCTCCGGCGGCTTCATTTCCACCGCCGGCGGCTTGAACACCGTGAACGACACATAACCTATGCACGCCAGCACGAGCACGCCGAGAACCACCAACTGAGGCAGCTGCTTCTTATCCAGCTTCATTCTTGGTCCCTCCTTGCGCACTCGCCGTGCCTGCGGCCGGCTTGTCCAGCTTCTTGGTGGGCGAAGCCGCCTTGAACACGAATGCTGTGCAATTGATGCGAATATCAAGTTTGGGCGACGCCGCGAACGACCCGCTGCTATCCGGCGTCATCTGGACGTTGTTGACGGCGATTATCTTGGGAAAGCTCGTCAGCCTGTAGAGGAAGTCCAGCGCGTCCATATAGCTGCCTTCCAGCTCGAGATCGACCTGCAGTTCATCGTAAGGCTTGGGTGGCTCGGGCTTTGCCGCCGCGGCAGTGGCGGGCGTAGTGCCGCCGCTCTGCTGACTGCCCTGCGACGCCGCCTCGGCCTGCATCTTCTTCGCAAGCCCGGCGTTGGGATCGGGAGCCTTGGGCCGGACGCCGACCACCTTGAGGTGGACCGTCTTGCCCAGGTGCTCTATCTGCTTGAGCAGGCTGGGCACGTAGGCCTGAGTCGAGACGGACGCCTCCAGGCATCGAATCTGTGCTTGAGTGTCTGTGTATTTGTTCTCGGAGTCGCGCTGCTTCTGAGCGACCGTCTGGCTGTCTCGAACCTGTTTCTCGACAGCCGCCCGCTCGCCATCGACGGCCTTCGTTCTCTGCACGGCCCACAGGCAGCCCAGCAGGCAGCAGACGAAGACCACCGCCGCCACCGCGATCAGCGCCGTGACCCCTTTCTGGGTGGGCTTAAGACTGACCGGTGCCATTGGCCGTCACTCCTTTCGACTTGTCGGGTTCGTTTCCGACGAAGCTTGCGCCGATCTCGAACTCGATGGCATCTACGGCGTTCATCGTGCCCTTCTGGGTATAGTGGAGATCGACGCTCTTGAAGTCAGGGTTGGCCTGAAGCCTCATCATCGTCTCGCCGACCCTCGCCTGCTCGGAGGTCATGCCGTTGATGTTCAGGACGAGGGCTTTCGTGATCACATCGGTCGAGGTGGACAGGCGCGTCAGCCAGGTTGATGTCGGGACCGACTCGGTCAGACGGTCCAGCGTGTTATACCAGCGCATCGTGCCTGCCTTGGCCTGGTTGAGCAGATCGACCTTCGGCCGAAGCTCTGCCGTCTTCTTGTCCAGGTCCTTGACCTTCTTGATCTTCGGCGCCAGCGTTTGCATCTGGGCGTTGAGTTCGGCGATCGAGGCTCGCGTTGTCAGCGTCTTCATAAAGACCCAGCCGAACAGGGCCACCACGAAGACCAACTCCGCCAGGATCACCACCACCAATCGCCGCATCGCCTGTTCGAGACGACGCTTCTCAGCGCGTCTCGGAGCGATCATATTGATGGAAGGCATCAGTAACTCTCCTTTCCTTCAAGGCCAGTCAAAACTGAGGTGAACGCTAGGCCGCGGCCTTCATCGCGTTGTCTGGTACGAGTTCTTTGAGGGCCAGCCCGGCGCACACGGCGAGCACGGCGCCGTGCTCATCGATGAACTGCTGGGAAACGCGGCCGGCGCCGATGGCGGTCTGCCTGAAAACGCTTGCCACTTCCGCGGGCGTGGACAACTTGGCCGATACGTAGGCGTCGAGTCCGGGCATCCGCGCGGTTCCTCCGGTAAGCACGACTTTGCCGACCTGCGCTTCCGGGGCGCCCTCGGGGAACTGAGACTGGTAGAAGTGGATCGAGCGCCGTATCTCCCGAATCAGTTCGTCCATCAGTGGCTGAACCACCCGCCAGCTCTTGTTGTCCGGATCCATGTTGCCGATCTGATCGACCGGACACTGCGAGGTCATGACTAGCTTGGCCTGTTCGGCCTCCTCGAACGTTCCACCGGTGAGCGACTTGATCGCGTTGGTGAAGCTGTCGCCCGCGATCGGGATGTTGCGGGTCAAAGCGAACTCGCCGTGGCTGACGATATCAACGTCGGTATGGCTTGCGCCTATATCAATAAGAGCTATTGTGCTGTTGAGGTACTCGTCGGTTGCATTGAACTCGACCAGCGATCGGATCAGCGCGAACGACTCCACGTCGATCACCAGCGGCTCCAGGCCCGCCGATTCCAGCACGGTCACGCGGCTGTCGATCATTTCCCGCGGGGCCGCGACGAGCATCACGTTCATTTGGGTGGGGTCTTCCGCGTCTCCGAGGATCTGGAACTCGACCACGCTGTCTTCCATGGAGGAGGAGATATACCTGCCGGCCTCGTACTTGATCGACTTGCGCAGCGACGCCTCGGGCATCTTGGGGAACTGCACCTGACGCACGATCACCTGCGAGCCGCTTATCGCGCACACGGCGCTGGTCGCCTTGATTCCGGCGTCGCGCAGCATCGTGCGGATTTCGTGTGCAACGTCAACGATGTTGATGACGCTGCCATCCTTGAGGGCTTCTCGTGGGGTCGGCACGACGGCCGCGTTTGCGAGCGTCCAGCCGGACGAGGTAGGCTCGATCTCGACCGCCTTTATGCAGCTTGAGCCGATATCGATGCCGATGGTGTTCTGTTGGCCAAAAAACGAACTCAGCACGTTCTCTTACCTCCTCGACAATGCGGAGCATTTGCCGTTGCCTTCCTCGGAGATGGCGAGCAACGCCAAACAGGAGCGCGGTTACGGGTCCGCCTCCTATAGTGGATTATCGTCATTTACAGGCACAGCTTTAGCTCTGTTTGGCCTCATGCGCAAAGAACAGGGAGATTTGCTGGGAAGTGTGGAATAACCGGCGACCAAGCATAAAGACGGGGGAGTGTGGCTATTGCGGTATAATGAGTCGTGGACTAGCTCTGCACGGTGAAAGGAACCACCAATTGACCTGCGACGCAGTCATCTTCGATCTCTACGGCACGCTCATCGACAACGCCTCCATCGAGGACCGTCGCCGGATGTTCCGCGAACCAGCGGCCGGCTTGACAGATCGGCTCGACGAGTTCAGGGACGCCTGGCTCGGCATATATCACGACAGGTCGATCGGTCGGCTCGGCAGCGTCGACAACGAGATTCGTCACGTGTGCGGCCTGCTCGGGATCGAGCCAACACAGGCGCAGGTGGACGGGGCTCTCAGACTCAGGCTCGACTCATTCAGACTTCACTGCCGCCCCAGGCCGACCGTCATCGAGACGCTTTCGAAGCTGCGATCCCGCGGCATCAAGACCGGTCTGATCACAGACTGCGGCTCCGAGGTCCCTGTCATCTGGCCCGACACCGAGCTGGCTCCTCTCATGGACGCGACCGTCTTTTCCTGCTGCGAAGGCATCACCAAGCCCGACCCTCGGATGTATGAGGTCGCCTGCGAACGCCTTGGCGTGCAGCCATCGCGCTGCATCTACGTTGGAGACGGCGGCAGCCGCGAGCTCACCGGCGCGAAGTCGATGGGTATGACCCCGATCCTCATCCGCGTGGACTACGAGCCTCACATGGACCCCCACCGCCCAGATGCCCTCGAATGGACCGGCCCGACGATCTCCCGGATCGGCGAGGTGCTGGGGTTCGTGTCATCAGCCTAGGAGGCTCTCCAGAAGGCCCAAAAGCCCCTGCCAATCATCGACTACGGCGTCCGGGCGGATAGGCTCGAGTTCCTCTCGCGTTCGCGCGCCCCACGTTACCGCCGCCACTGACACCCCGGCCTGCCTCGCCATCTCGATGTCGAACGCGCTGTCACCCACATACAGCGATCGATCCGCGCTCACGCCGAGTTGCCCCAATGCGTTCATCAGAGGCTCCGGATGCGGCTTGTAGTTCGCGACGTCATCGGCCGTCACTACGCAGTCGAACAACTCCGTCATTCCGGCCGAATCAATGGCCCGCGTCGCCCCGCGCGCGAGCTTGGATGTCACCACGCCGGTCAAGTACCCATCTGTTCGCAGCTTCGCAAGCATGTCCAGCGTGCCGGGGAAGAGCCGGGCCTCGTCAGCGAGGTTCCGGACGTAGATGCCGCGGTAGATGGCGGTGAACTCCTGCTCGCGCCCGCGAGCGAACCTGTGCGCCTGCACCGCGAGCGGAATCCCGATGGAGTGTCGGATCGCGACATCATCAAAGTGGAGACCCATCGACTGCAGAGCCTGGCGGGTCACTTTCACGATCATCGGCACGCTGTCGATCAATGTGCCGTCGAGGTCGAAGAGAACTGCCCTGTACTTCATATCCATCCTTGGTGAACTGCACTATCTCTTGCTTACGAGACGACTGCCCATATCCCCTTCTCTCTTATGCCACCAAACTGCACAAAATGTGGCAAGAGTGCTTTGCTTGCGCCCGCCGCGAGTTGGTCTCCGAAGGAAGGAACCCACGCCTCTGCGGCTAAGAGGTAATGGCAATTCATTGATGAGGTACGGGATAATGGCAGACAACTATCGATCTGAGTATGCTCTTCTCGCAGACAAGCTGGCGGCGCGCGGCGTTGATGTGGAAAAGGTCAAGGCGCGGCTCAAGGCCCAGAAGATCGAGACCCCGAGCTGGGGTTTTGCTGACGCCGGCACGCGCTTCGGCGCCTACAAGCAGGAAGGGTCGGCAGTGACGATCGAGGAGAAGATCGCCGACGCCGCGCAGATCAACAAGTTCACCGGCGTCGCGCCGACAGTGGCCGTCCACGTGCTCTGGGACTTCCCGAACGGCGTCGCCGATGCGCAGGCACTGTCTGACTACGCGAAGTCGCTCGGCGTCGCGATCGGCGCTATCAACCCCAACGTGTTTCAGGACCGCGAATACGCATTCGGATCCATCACCAATGAGGATCCCGCCGTCCGCAAGATGGCGGTCGATCACATGATAGATTCAGTCGAGATCGGCAAGAAGCTCGGCTCCGAAATACTCTCGCTGTGGTTCGCGGACGGCACAGACTACCCTGGCCAGGGCGATTTCCGCCGCCGCAAGCACTATGCCGAGGAATGCCTCAAGACCGTCTATGCCGCGATGCCGGCCAACATGCGCATGGTCATCGAATACAAGCCTTTCGAGCCTGGGTTCTACCACACCGACATCGCCGACTGGGGCATGAGCTACTCATTCGCCAACAAGTGCGGGCCCAACGCGCACGTGCTCGTCGATCTCGGCCACCACTTCACCGGCCAGAACATCGAGCACATCGTGGCGTTCCTACTCGATGAACAGCGCCTCGGCGGGTTCCACTTCAACAATCATAAGTACGCGGACGATGACCTCACCGTCGGCTCCATCAACCCCTACGAGCTGTTCCTTATCTACAACGAGCTCGCCAAGGCCGAGGACGCGCCCAACAACAACCCGCCCGTGGCCTACATGGTCGATCAGGCGCACGTCACCAAACAGAAGATGGACGCGATGATCCAGACCATCATCCACATCCAGACCGCCTACGCCAAGGCCCTGTGCATCGACCGCGGGAAGCTGCATGACGCGCAGCTCGCCAAGGACATCGTCACCGCCGAGAACTGCATGCAGGACGCGTTCAACACCGACGTCACGCCGCTGCTCAAGGTCGCGCGCGAGGAGATGGGCATCGATCCCAACCCGCTCGAAGCATTCCGCGCGAGCGGCTACTGGGACAAGGTCTGCAAGGAGCGCGGCATCCGCTCCGGCGCCGGCGTGGGGGCGTAGCTGGAGAAGTACGGATAGCAGGAGTAGGAAACCCAAAGGGAGGGACGGAGACGTCTCTCCCTTATTCGGTTTCTGGATTTCTCCATTTCGCGATTGGGATTCCTTTCTGCCGCCGAAATGTGGAATAACCGGGCGTGCGATGACACTTGCTGAAGAGGTTCAAGTTATGCGACGCGCTCCCGGAAGAGGCTTCACACTCATCGAGATGATGATCGTCATACTCATACTATCCGTGCTGATGGCCATTGCGGTTCCGAGCCTTATGCACGCACGCGAGGCCGCCGCGGCGCGGTCGTGCGTGGCCAACCTTCGCCGCATCGACCAGGCGAAGGAGCAGTTCGCAATGGAGGCAGGCAAGAAGTTCGGCGACACCGTCGAGTGGAGCGACATTGTCCCGATCTACATCAAGTCCCGTCCGGCGTGTCCTCTTGCTCCGACCTACACGCTGGGCGCGGTCGGGGCCGACCCCACGTGCCCGGTCGTGGGCCACGATCTGACGTATTAGCAGCGCCGACAAACCCCATATATTCAACAGTGCGCAATGCTTCCATTTAGTGGAACAAATCAAATGACAGGAAGTCGGCGCGCAAGACGTACTCCCAGCGTCAAGCGCGGGAATAGTCCAAGGATGGACCTAAGCGAGGTGCGAGCCGTGGGCAAGCCGAGGAGAAAGAACGGCTTTACGTTGATTGAGATGATGATCGTTGTCTCAATCCTGGCCATGCTTATGGCGATAGCAACGCCAAGCTTCGTGAAGACCCGAGATGTCGCCCGGCAGAACTCGTGCATGGCGAATCTGAAGTCGATTGACGGCGCGAAATCGCAGTGGGCGATGGAGTTCCGGAAAAACGACGGTGATCCCGTCTCGTGGGCCGAACTGTCTCCGTCGTATATGAAGACCCAGGTCAGCTGTCCGTGGGGCTTCGCCTACACGCTGCAGCCCATCGGAACGCCGCCGTACTGCCCCGTCGTGGGGCATCACGCACCCTAGGATCGCGCCAAAGCGCGATCTCCCTGAACTACGGCGTCCAGACACAAAGCGACCCGCCGGATCCTTACTCCCAGCGGGTCCTCTGTAATTCTTTCGCGGTATAGAAGCCTTGTCGGCGCTATCCCGGCAGCCTAAGCTTGCATTATCCACGAGGAGCCTGAATCATGCTCCCCGAGCCCCGGATCATGCGGTTCGTGCATAATCCGGGCTAGGCCGTCGCGATGATGCCGAGTTCGACCGCCCTCTTGAACGCCTGAAAGCGGTTTGAGACTCCAAGCTTCACGTAAGCCCTTGCAAGATGGAAATCCACTGTCCGCTTGCTCACACTCAGAGCTTGCGCCACCTCGCTCGAACACTTCCCGTCAAAGATCAGCTTAAGAATCTCGCGTTCCCGCTCCGTAAGGCGGGACAGGGCTTCTGCGTCTCCCGGGCTTAACGCAGTCCGCTCGGTGCTTTCCATGCTTCCCGTGCCCCCTCTCAAGTTTCGAAATAGGTCTCAAGCCAATTCCTCGTCACCGCGAGTTTTAGTTTCTTGAGTGCCCGTGCCTCCAATTGCCGCACGCGCTCTCGCGTGATGTGCAGTTGTTGACCTATTTCCTGCAGAGTAGAGGTCACTCCATCCGTCAGGCCGAAGCGCTTCTCGATGATCATCTTCTCCTGGGGACTCAGCCACGACATCAGCCGATCGATCATCTCCAGGGTCTCTCGCTCCAAGGCATCCGACTCCGGATTTGCTGCCTCCGAATCCGTCAGCCTCTCGAGAAGCGATGTAGCGCCGTCTTCTTTTACGCCTTCGTCCAACGAGACGAGTGCCTCCGACGCTTCGAGCAGACGTGTCACCTTCTCCCTGGGCAACTGCGTCCGCTCACAGAGTTCCTCGATCGTCGGCTCACGCCCAAACTCATTCACGAAAGAGGAACCAGCCTTATTAAGTTTTCGGATCGATTGGATCACGTAGCTCGGCACTCTGATCGCGCGGCCTTGGCGCTCGATAGCACGCGTAATGGCCTGCCGAATCCAGGCTACCGCATACGTACTGAACCTGAACCCCTTGTCAGGGTCGAATTGGTCCACGGCCTTCATCAAGCCGATGTTGCCTTCCTGGATCAGGTCAGGCAGCGGTATTCCGGATCGCGAATATACCTTCGCTACGCTCACGACGAGCTTGAGGTTGCACTCGACCAGCTTCCATTTCGCTTCCAGGTCGCCATCCTTCGCTCGCCGCGCCAGCTTCTGCTCTTCGTTCGACCCCAATAGAGGCCACTTGCCGATTCGATTCAGATACAGATCCATCGAATCGCCAACGTCCGAACTCTCGGGCAGCGCTTCTTCCAACTCCGGCTCTGTCAATCCCAGCAACTCGCTGTTCATCGACAAGCCTCCTTCCTCCGACTACCTTAATGCACGGTACGATCGCTTGCGCGTCGTCCCGCCGCCGGCGCGTCCACTCAGGTGTCGCGCCTGGCTTTGATAGGCAACTGCCTGCCCGTCTGCCCACTTGCCAATGGGCAGTCTCCCTTGTCGTCCAGTGCCAGCACTACCGCCGCGCCGCGGCGGTTGTGTCATATTTCCTCGTCAGTGACCTCCTTGTCGAGCGCATATCCTGTACGGCTGCGCCACTGCCAGTAATCCCTGTGAAACATCCATATCCAAGGGAATCGACTCGCGGGATAGCCGAGCGCCATCCGCGATATCTCAAGTTGGCAGTAGTGCCTTCGCCGGAGAAGTACCTTCTTGGTGGCTTTCACAGGTGGCCGGCCGACATCCCCTTCGACCGGTCGGCACTCCGGCGCAGGCGTTTTCAAGGTTCGCCTTGCCTGCCCGCAATGCCTTTAGGCTTCCTAAGCGTTTCCGGCGCCTATTCTGACGGCTATATCCTAGCACCTCCGTGCAACGATACGGCAACAGACATGTAACAGCCTGGTAAAATCTTCAGTCGTGTCATAGGCTCAAACGCAAGTTTGCAGTGAGCCCCTGAACCCAACACGCTTACACAAGCGCCAATGTCTACTACGACACTGTTGTCGCTACATCCTCTTTGAACTTCGTATTACCGGACCTGTCAATCGAATTACAAAGCAAAGACCGTGCCAAAGCGCTGCACGACGGGCTAAACCCGTAGTTGTGCTGTAATATATACCGCATTACTGCACAGCTTAAACCTCGGCCGCCGCAAAAATCCGCCCCGTAACCGCCACACCGGCCGTGCGTCTAACAATGCGTAACGCGAGCAATACCGCCTTCCTATTTCGAGAGGAGAGTGTGATCAGATGAAACGGACACTTGTTATCGTAGTCTGCCTCCTGCTTGCAGCTTCCGTCGTGATGGCGGCGGCCGTGAAGCCGCCCGATGGCAAGTCCCAGCCGAACGCGAATTGGTGGCCCGGCGAGAAGCCCAAGCCCGGCCCCGCGCCCAATGCGACGTTCGCGGTCGGGACTGTCGCCGCTGTTGCCGCGACCAAGATAGATGTACAGATGCCCGACGGCGTCAAGACCTTCGCGGTCTTCCCGAAGACCCGAGTCATAGTGCAGGGCAAGAATGCCACCATAGCCGACATCAAGCCCGGCGACGCCGTTCGCGTTGACTTCAAGGTCGTCAATAACGTGCCTTCCGCCATACGCATCGCCGTTCCCAAGCCCAACGTAAAGGGCAAGATCACGGCCATCACTGGAGGCGGCTTCACCCTCAAGACCAAGGACGCCGAGTTCACGGTCAACGTCAACGGAGCCACCAAGTTCAAGTCCAAGGCCTATGTTGGCTCCCTCGCGGATCTGCAGGTTGGGTTCAGCGCGGCGGTGGCCGGTACCATTTCCGGCAGCAATGTCGCGGCTGACATAGTCGAGTTCGTGCCCGCGGTCGCCAAGGGCACCGTGACCGCGGTGGACGGCAACACCATAACGATCAAGACGGTCCGCCAGGCATCGATCGTCACGCTAGCCTCGCAGAAGACTGCGGTGCTGGTCAGGCCGAGAGTCGGACCGAACGTCAAAGGCACCATTGCCGACGTGAAAGTCGGAGTTCCTGTCAACATCGGCTACAAGCCGATCCAGGACGGGCCATCCCCCCTGTTCTGGATCGATGTGTTGACTGGTATGTAGTCCCGCCGATTCACGTAGGCTCCGGGCGGCGCGGCGGAAGATTCACCTCCTCAATTGACTCTTCCGCCCGCCGCTTTCCCTTGTACCCCTGCTATAATAGGTGGGAATTTCACTTGAGAGGCTGCGATATGATCGTCAGAAATCCCACCGACGGCGAAGTCGAGAGGGCGATAGAGGTCGCGTCGATCGCGTTTCCGAACCTCACGCGCGAGCAGTGGGTGGATTCGTTCACGATGATCGCGTCGGTCTTCGGCACGAGGTTCATTCTCGTGGTCGAGGACGACGGCGCGATCGTCTCCACACTGGTCTGCCAGCCGCGGCCGGTTTACATCTTCGGCAAGCCCGTTTCCCACGCGTCCACCGGCGCGGTCGCCACTGTCCCCGAGGCCCGCAACAAGGGCTGCGCGGGCGCGATGATGGCGGAGTGCGTGCGCGTGCTGCGCGAGGAGGGCGTGTATCTGTCCTCGCTGTGGCCGTTCTCTTACGCATACTACCGCAAGTTCGGCTGGGAGATCGGGGCCGAGACCCGTGCCTACAGCGCGCCGGGCAGCGTCTTTGCCGAGTTGGGCGATGCCGGCCGCGCGAGGGCGGCGACCGAGGCCGACCTGCCACAGGTCAAGGCCATCTATGACGATTGGGCCAAGAGCTACAACTGCCTGACACAGCGCGACGAGGTCTGGTGGCAGCGCGTTATTCCTATCAGGCTGCTGACCGAGCCAAACCTCGTCGTGCACGAGACCGACGGCCGCGTGGACGGCTACGCCGCTTACAAGGTCGATGGCGAGAAGAAGTCCATCCACGCCGGCGAGATCGCGTTCGAGCAGGCCGCGCACAGGCGGGACATGCTTGCGTTCCTGGGCGCGCTCGACCCGGACGGTACGGTCGGATTCGGCGCGCCGATCGACGATCTGTTCCTGCAGGAGACTCCGAACCCGCGCCTGATCAACACCTCCATCAGCGCCTCATTCCAGTTCCGTGTGACCGACCCGCCGCGCGCGATGGAGAGCCTGGCAGTAGACGAAAACGTCTCCGCGCGAGTATCATTCTCGATAAGCGATCCGGTATTCGAGGAAGGCTGGCATTTCGGCGTCGAAGCGGCGGACGGGGTCGTATCGCTGACCAAACCAGACCCCGGGCGCGTGCTTGAGATGGACGCGATGACGTTTGCGCGGCTTTACTCGGGTTACCTCACCGCATTCGACGCGTATGAGCTTGACAAGATCAGCGCGCAGGGCGACACAACAGAATCGCTGCTCGCCGCCTGCGAGATCTTCTCGCCGCTGACGCCTTATCGCTCTTGGCTGGAGCCGGGATAGTATGCAGGATCTGAACATTCACACAACCAGATACAACCTCGATATCGAGCTTGATGAGCGAGTCGGCCGCATCGCACTCACGGACAACTACAGCGGCGTGCGGTTCGCCGACTCGGACTACCGCTACTCGGCCGTGGTCGAATGCGGCGGGCACATAACCCGCCTGGAATGTCTGTGGAACCCCGAGATCGACGAGGAGCTGCCGGACCGAGGCGGCAGGATCGTCACCGTCACCGGCACCCTCGGAAATAGGGGACAGACCCCCATTTCCGTGAAGATCCGGCACAGGCTCTACATACCAGAGGACGGCGAGTTCTTCGAGGAGCGCATCCATCTCATCAACGAGACCGACGCGCACATTGCGCTGCGGGGCTACCGCTTCGCGTTCCGCAAGCGGCTCGAGCTGCCTCATGAGTTCGGCGGACCGGGCATCGACGTCGAGCGCTACCGGCTCATCGCCCTGCCGTTCCGGCTCCAGCCCGACGGCAAGAAGCATGACTACCCGCTCGACGATATCTACCACGGCCGCTACCAGTGCTCGGAGTATATGAACCCCACCCGCGTTACAAAGGAAGTCGTCGACCGCGGCCGCGCGCGCAGCGAGGGCTGGGCATGGACCGACGGCGAGAACGGCCTGCTGGCGATCAAGTACAACCCCGAGATGATCGAGTACTCGATGCTGGAGACCGAATGCGTCGAGGACAAGACTTACCTCAACTTTGGCGGGGCCGCTCCGTCGCTGTATGACGAGCCGTTCGAGGCCGCCAAGGTCGGTCCCGGCATGCAGGTAGGCTTCGGGCTGACTCACTACTTGTTCTACGAAGGCCTGTGGCGGCGAGGAGCGTATCTGTTCAGAGACTATATGTCCGGGCTCGGCCATGGTCTGCCCGACGGCTACGACCCGCCGGTCACGTGGAGCGTTCCCCCGTCGGCTCAGTCGATCGAGGATATCGAGCGCGAGGCCGGTCGCGCCAAGGACATTGGCTGCGAAGTGCTGCATTTGGGTTCGACGTGGGAGACGTGCGAGGGCGTGACCAGATGGGACGTCGACCGCCTTGGCGACGCTGCCGATCTGATCCGGCGCATGCGCGAGGATTACGGCCTGAGGGTGGGCCTGCGGGTCATCGGACGCAGCTACTGCGACGAGTTCCCCGGCCTCTATCGCCGCACCTACGACGGCAACACCGGCTATTACTCAGCCTATGCCGACAAGCCCGCATACGAGCCCTGCATCGCCTGCGAGGAATGCCGCCAGGAGAAGCTGTCGCGCATCCTCGCCGTCGCCGAGGCCGGACCGAGCTTTATGGTCTTCGACGAGTTCGACTGGCGCGGGCCCTGCTTCGACGGCAAGCACGGCCACAAGGTCCCGACGACGCCGGGTACGCACGCGCACGCCGTGGCGATGCTGATCCAGGGCGTCCGGGCCAAGCATCCCGAGCTGCTCATAGAGGCGCACGATCCTGTGTGGCCGTGGGGCGTGCGTTACCTGCCGGTCTACTACCTGCACGACGCCGGCCGCACATTCGACGAGGGCTGGGCCTTCGAGCTGTCCCGCAACCCCATCGAGCACATAATGTCAGGCCGCGCGCTGAGCCTGTTCTACTACCGGCTCGGCTACGACCTCCCGCTGTATCTGCAGATTAACATGGACGCCGATAACGACAAGTGCCTGGCGTTCTGGTGGTATGCCTCGACCGTGCGGCATCTGGGAATCGCCGGCGGCCGCGGCAACGGCGAGCGCTTTGCCGCCTACAAGACCGCGATGGCCGAGTACATGTCGATGAAGGACCTCTATACTCAGGGCCGCTTCTACGCGCCCGATGAGCTGACGCACTTCCACGTGCTGCCGGAGCAGGGCAAGTGCGTGATGAACGCGTTCAACCTTACCGACACGCCGATCTCCCGCGACATCGACGTTCGACTCAGCGACCTGGAGTTGATGGAGGATGTGGAGATAGAGGGCACGCCCTACGAGATGACCCGCGGCAAGCTCACGCTCCAGCTCGACATCCCGCCATTCAGCCCGCTGGTCGTGAAGATGGTGAGCAGTTGAGACGAAGGACATTTCCCGGCGCAATGCTCGCCTCGAATGCTGCCGCACGGGCTGCGCGCCTTGCGAGAGCGCCCCGTGCTGCAAGGGCAGAGGCTACACCACATGCGCCAAGTGCGATGAGATGGACACCTGCGCCAAGCTCGACAAATGGCGCCTCGGCCAGCAGCCGCTCCCGGTCACTCCTCATAGCGGCATCGCCTCCGCCAGCACCTTCTCTCGCAGCCGTTCCTTCAGAGACTTCTCCGGCGCAACATCCACTCTGCGACCCAGCAAGTCCTCCAGGGCGACGATCAGGTCGGCGTGAGTGAGCAGGCTGGTGCCGGGCTCGAACTCGACAAGGAAATCGATGTCGCTGTCGTCGCGGGCGTCGCCCCGCGCGGCCGAGCCGAACACGCGCACGTTATGCGCACCATGCTCCGCTGCTATGCGAAGAATGTCCTGCCTTTTCGCTTTGAGCAGACGCCTCAGGTCCATCCGATCCCTACTGCGAGCTTTCTCCCGCCTCGCCTTCCGCCCACGCGCCCATGGATCTGAACTTCTTATACCGCTTCTCCAGCAGCTTCGGCACGGTCAGCTTCTCGAGTTCGTCGAGCGCCTTGATAATCTCGGCCTTCACGTTGCGCGCCGCCGCTTCCATGTTCCGATGCGCGCCGCCGAGCGGCTCGGGAATGATGCCATCGATGACACCAAGCTCCAGCGCGCCCTGCGCGGTCAGCTTGAGCGCGTCCGCGGCCTCCTTGGCCTTGGTAGGGTCGCGCCAGATAATCGCCGCGCAGCCCTCCGGCGGAATGACGGAGTAAATCGCGTGCTCCTGCATCAGGATTTTGTCGCCAACCGCTATCCCAATCGCGCCGCCGCTGCCGCCTTCACCGATCACCACGACCACAATCGGCGTCCCCAGCGCGCTGATCTCCATCATATTGCGGGCGATGGCCTCGCTGATGCCTCGCTCCTCCGCGCCGACGCTCACGTCAGCCGCCGGCGTGTCCACGAAGCATATCACCGGCCTCCCAAACTTCGCCGCCGCTTTCGCAAGCCGCAGCGCCTTGCGATATCCCTCGGGCCTGGCGCTGCCGAAGTTGCGATACTGACGATCCTTGAGGTCGCGGCCCTTCTGCTGGCCCACGAACATCACCTGCCGGTCGTCGAGCGTGGCGATCCCGCCGACCATCGCGTGATCGTCCGCGAACAGCCTGTCGCCGTGCAGCTCGGTATAGTCATCGAAGATCGTTCGGACGTAGTCCAGCGTATATGGCCGCTTCGGATGCCGCGCGATCAGCGTCTTGTCCCACGGCGTTAGGTTGGCAAATATCTCCTCGATCAGCCGGTCACGGTCGGCCTCAAGGACCGCGATCTCATCCGAGCGATCCTCGCCCTGCTCCGCCGTGAGCTGCTTGATCTGGGCTATCTGATCGTCAAGCTCGGCGATCGGTTTCTCGAAATCGAGTACGCTCCAACTAGGCGGCATCTTCTTCCTCCTCCGGCTGTCCGCAGCAGAACTGCAGGAGCTTGACGAGCATCGCCTTAAGCTCTCTGCGCGGCACGATTCGGTCGATCTGCCCGTGTTCGAGGGCAAACTCCGCCTTACGGAAATTGTCAGGCACGTGGATCACCTGAGCTTGTGCGGCGACGCGGTCCGCCGTCAGCCCCGTCAGCAGGCCAGGCTCGGAGATGATGAAGTCGCCGAGTGTCCCGTAGCTGCCCAGCACGCCCGCCATCGACGGGTCCGTAAGCACCACTATATACGGAATTCCCGCATGATGGAGCTTAGCGCACGCAGCCGAGGTCTTCGCCATCTGCATCAGCCCCGGCAAACCTTCATTCACGCGTATCCCGCCGGACGCGATCACCATCACGACCGGCAGCTTCGCCTTGATCGCGTGCTCCATCGCGCGCACGACCTTCTCGCCGACCACGCCGCCCATGCTTCCGCCCCAGAATGCGAAGTCCATCACGCCGATCACCGCCGGCACCCCGCCGATCTCGCATGTTCCGGTTACGATCGCATCCGTCAGTTTCGAGCGCTCCTCGAACTTCGCTAGCTGCTTTGCGTAATCGGGGAACCCCAGCGGATCCACCGAATGCAGGTCCGCGTTCATCTCCGCGAACGTGCCGTCATCGGCCAGCATCGCCAACCGGTCACAGGCGCCGAGCTTATAGTGATACCCGCACTTGTTGCACACGCGCAGGTTCTTTTCGAGTTCCTTGTTGAACAGTATCTCGCCGCACGTCGGACATTTGGTCCACAGGCCGTCCGGAAGCGCATCAACGCTCTTCCTCGCGGTCTTGCGCGCGGCCTGGGCCTTCCGGCCAAACCAGGGCGCAGGTGCCATGGGTCATCCTCCTGCCTTTCAAAACGATCCTGAGGGGACTCCGGCCCCTCGAGCCGGGCCGTCCGGGGCCTCTAGCCCCTATCTCCCCGGCGGATTCCACCTATTATAGCAGAAACCGACAGCTCACGCCCCGATCCTGCCCATCAGCCACAGCACGCCCACGAACGCAAACGCAAACGCGAGCGCGGCTAGGAAGCCTATCACGTTCACCGCCCCGCCGTGCTCGATCTCCCACGGATGCCCCTTGCTTGCGCCGGCATATACCACATCTACGCCCTGCTTGGCAAGCTCATCTTCCTTGCCAACAGGCGTTTTGAGAAGCGCGTAGAACCTGTCCAGCTTGTCCTTGGGATGAGGCGCGCCGAGCAAGCTGCCGATGATCAGCGCAATGACCCCCGCGGGCAGAAACGCCGCCAATCGATACGCCAGCAGGCTCTTGTCAGCGTATACGCCCGGATACGGCATAGCAGCCGACCCGGCAATGAAATCACCGGGCTTTATGCCTGCCTGCTTAGCCAGCCCCTCATCGCTTAGCTTCGTGACCATCCTGCCGGTATCGTCGTTGTTCTGGACAGGCTCCAGCTCCACACCCAGCCCATCCGGCTCCGCTTTGGGGCAGAGGACCACGATCTCCTTGCGCTCCGGCTTTCCGTTCTTGGGGCTGACAACGTAGAGCAGCACGCGGTCGAACTGCTTCATCGGCGCATTCAACCGCGCGGCAGACGGTGGCTCATAGTGCTTCCTCGCCACGTATTGGCTCACTGCCTGTCCCGGCTCGCCGATCACAAGCCATATCGCAAGCATGACCACAAATGACGCCCACGCGCCGGTCGCGTTGGTCTTTCGCCACAGCACCCCGAACCACATGAACAACCCTGTAAACGCGCTCAACGTCCAGAACCACATCAGCGCGTCCGCGACGCCCGCGACCATGAACGCAAAAACGACTCCTATGCCCACAATCACCAATCCCGCCCAGCGCGCGACCCTCAGCAAGTCCTGGTCCCCGGCGTCCGGTCGGATATGTTTCTTGTAGACATTACGCGAGAGCAGCGCGGACGCCGCTACCATAAACGCGCTCAGCGTGGACATCTGCGCCGCCAGCACCGCCGCGAACATCAGCCCCGTGAATCCGACAGGCAGCAGCGCGCGTATCGCCGTCCCGAATGCCGCCTCTCTGCCCGTGCTCATCTCCGCGGTAGACACGAACCCCTTCGCGACCATCGCGACCATGACCACTCCCGTGAGAGCCCATCCTATCGAGCACAGCCTCTTCACCATATTCCCGTAGGTGAAGCCCACGCGCCCTTCGAACTCCGTCTTGCCGGTCGAGCAGACCTCCATAATGTGCGGCTGCGCAACGATGCCTATGAGCATGTTGATCGAGCCCGCGAGTATCCACCAGAACCCAAGCTCCACCTTGCCGGTCAGCGCGAACTTGCTCGGGTCCGCTACTATTGCGTGCAGCCCGGAGAACCCGCCGATCTTCGCCAGCCCGAATGGGATCAGCAGCAGCGACATCACCACGATCAACAGCCCCTGAACGCTCTCGGTGACCACCGTCGCCACCAGCCCGCCCGCCGTTCCATACAGCAGGAACACGATCGTCATGCCTATGATCGACCATGCAGGTGAGATCGCGCCGCCGGTCACCGCCGTGACCACCATCTCCGTGCCCTTAAGCAGCGTCCCGATGTTGACCGCGAATATGAGAATCCCCAAGATGGCGTACAGCGTGCCCAGCTTGCTGCCGAACCGTGCCTCGAAGAAGTCCGCCGTCGTGAAAAACCTCGACCGCCGGAACAGCGGCGCGATGATCCAGTAGAACGGCGTCACGAACAGATAGACGAACGTGTACCATATCCCCGCGAGGCCGGCCTTATACGACGCGCCCACAACCGCAACCGGCTCATCCGCGTGCGTCCCGGTCCCCAGCGCGTGCATCATCATCAGGAACTTGTTGAACTTGCGCCCGCCGGCGAAGAAGTCGCCCGCGTTCTTGATCCTGCGTGCCTGATACAGCCCCAGCGCGAGCATTCCCAGGAAATAGCCGGCGAGGACGATGATGTCGATGTAGTTCATCCGCATGTGATACAGCCTCCGGGACGAAGTCTCATCTGCAGTACCCTGCTTCTTAACCCAAAGCGATGCCATGTCCTGCCCCGAGGCAATGACAGCCTCAGCCGCTTTGCGTCGTGGAGAGGTGGGTAAAGTACCTAAGAGATAGACGGCTCCAGCTTTACGAAAGGGAAGTGGTTGTGATGAAGACGACATACATGCTGGCTTTGGCCACGCTTGCGGTACTTGCGCTTGTGGGGGCCGCTTACGCGGACTACGGCGACTACAACTACGGTTACAACAACTACAGCTCCGCGCCCGGCTTCGCGTCGGCGACCTCGTGTTGCCCGTCGTGCGCGGCGGGCACTGGCGCGGGGCCGGCATGCGCCTGGCCGAACAGCCCGGCCACACCGAGGCCCGACCTGTGCAACGTCGTTCCCACGGGTACGTGCGGTGCGTTCTGTTCCGGTGGACAGCAGGCTCCCGGCTGGCCCTACAACTGGTGCTCGGAGTACTGGCTCAGGCCAAACAGCAACTACTAGCAGCCTGCGGATAAAGCCGCACTCGGTTGTAGGAGCCGTCTCCAGACGGCGATCTGCGAGCGTGACGCCAGTGGATTCGGGGTCTGGAGGCCCCTCCTACACCACTTTATCCGGCAACTACTAGCCTGCATTATCGACAAGGATCGTGAATGTAATGCTCATTAGGCTCCAAGGCAAGCGCGACGGTGCTTCGGCGGGTCATGGCCGAAGCATCGTCTCATATCACGTCCCGGGAAAATCGGGACTGCTCCCCGCCCGAATATGAGTCCGTGGACTCATGCCCGGCTGGCGCGTTCTGTCTACAATTCTTACTGGACGCGCGAACGGGCGGGCAAAGAAGCTTGCGAACAGGAACAGACAGGGTAATCGCGCTCACCCCCACCGAATCGACGGCTCGTCCGGGTTATTCGCCGGTACGTTTGCTCCGGCAAACGCCATCTGATCACGAATAGCACGGACACGTCCGCCCGTCGCGCGTCGCTGCATCCGCGTCATGCTGAACTTGATTCCCTCGGAACGACAGTGGATTCCGCAGGAAGCCACGACAGTTCAGCCTCCACCCTCTAGCTCCTGAAACAGGTTCAGGACGACATCACAGCGGGATCACGTAGCTTGCCCCGAACGAGAACTCGAACTCGCTGTCCCCGATGAATCCCATATCCAGCACCAGTCCTGGCACAAGCTCGGGATAGATCCTCAAGCCAGTGTTGAACAGATACCGCCCTTCCTGGTTGTTCTGCCCGAAGTTGCGGAAGTTGAGATAGGGCGAGTCCCAAATGCTTTCGGCAATGAGGCTGGCGTTGGGAGCGAGGGTCAGCTCGAAGCCGAGCAATCCGCCCGTCGCCTGCCTGTCGAACGACAGGCCCGCATGCACGTCCATGAACCTGCCGATCTTGTCATCGCGAAGCATCTTCTTGCTGGCGAGGATGAAGCCCTTGGTTCCGTTGTTGACGTTCTTGAGCGGACCGACGTCGGAGGTGCTGTCGGCGATGTCCCGGACCGCGATTGCCACCGCCGGAAACCAGTAGTGCGGATCCTCCTGCAGGATCTGCAACTTGGCTCCGAACGAATGAAACGTCCGATTGTCCAGTCCCGGCTGCACGCCCGGCGGGATGGTGTACATATTGTTCCAATACGACGCGTACACCTCTAGCTTGTCCGTGATTCCGTAGGTCGCCACGCCGCGTATTTGACGGTCGACGAATCTGCCGTTCTGTATCACTTCCGCGTGCTTGGACTCGTTGAACCCGACAGCCAGCTTGCTCGGCCCGACAATCCGAGCGGTCGGCATCACATACAGCCCGGTCAGCCCGTGCCACGACGTAGTCGGTATCTGCCCCATCTCGACGTAGGCGTGGGCACACTGAGCCGCAAGCAGCAGAACGGCGATAATGATTGCTCCTCTTATCGACACTATGCAGCCTCCAACAGCGCACTCGCCGCGGCGCGACCGGAGCGTACGGCGCTCTCAATGGTTGCGGGCCAATCCGTGCCGGTCCAATCCCCCGCGAGAACCAGATTGGATGTGGGAGTTTCGGCGGCGGGCCTATGGGCATCGCAGGCCAGCGTGGCGAACGTGGCGCGCCGCCAGCGGCAGACGATCCCCTTCCGCAGCGGCATATCCTCCAGAACCCGATCCGCCGTCGCCGCCGCTCGCCGCGCAAGCGCAAGCAGCTCGTCCTTGCCCAGGTCCATCAGGTCGCCCGCCGCACTCGCCACTACCTCCACATATCCCACATCCGGCCCCTTGCTAAACACCCAGCCGAACGGCTGCCCGACCACGCATGCCGGCTCGAGCGCGGGCGTCTGCCCATCGAAGATGAGATGCGCGCTCACAATCGGCCGCCACCCGAGCCGCTCTCCTCCGCGCGTATTGACCCCCATCCTTGCCAGAGCGTCCGGAGGAACCGCCGCCACATACCGGTCGAACTCCATCCTTTCCCCCGATGTCAGTTCCAGCCACCGGACCGCCCCGTCCCGCACGCGAACGCTCCTCACCCGGCAGCGCAGCCTGACATCGCAGCCCCGAGATTCGAGATACGCAAGGCCCGGCTTGCCGATCAGCTCGGACTGCGGGACAGTCGGCACTCCCAGCCGATAGCCGCGCCGGCTCTTGAGAAGCGACTCCACCAGAACCATCCTCGCATACTTGCCGGAGGCCTGCTCCGACGTCTCATTGAGAGCGGACACTACGACCGGCTCCACCAACCGCTCCAGCAGCTCCTGCGTGCAGCCGATCCCACGCATATAGTCCCGCGCGGTCTCCCCCTTGCCGGCTTCCCTCAGCATAAGCGCGGGCATGAGCATATACAGGTCCGCCTTCGCCCGCCTGGAGAAAAACGGGCTCCGCGCGATCGAGGGCAGCAGATGCAGCGGCGCGGGAAGACGCGACGCCTCGATCGTGAGGGTGTTCCTGCCATCGATCACGTTGAGCCTGTCGTGGAACCGCACGTGCTCCAGCGAGCCGATCTGCCGCAGGAAGTCCACGGCCTCCGTGCAGCAGCCCAGCAGCACGTGTTGGCAGTTGTCGAGGGTCATTCCGGTCTCGGGGTCGGCAAACGAGGTGACGCGTCCGCCGAGGCTCTTGGCCGACTCCAGGAGCGTAACGCGAACCCCGCGCTCCGCCAGCTCACAAGCGCACGAGATGCCCGCTACCCCGCCGCCGATTACCGCAACATGGGCTGATATGACCGGCCTCCGGGCAGCTTCGACCTCACGAGCGCCTTGGCGGCTATTGCCACCTTGCGCGTCTTGGGGACCGATATGGACTCGTGGAACACGTCATAGCGGTTGCGCTCGATGGCGTTGAGGATGCTCGAGTAGATCTCGATCATGGCACACAGCCCCGGCCGCCCCGACCCGTGCACCATATCCAGCAGCGGCAGCGCCGCATTGTAGTAACCTCGCGCCCGCGAGACCTCGAACCTCATGAGCTTGTAGAACCGCTCGTCACGCACTTGCGAGGCAAGCTCATCGGCGCTGTAGCGAAACGCATGCAGGTCCTCTTCGGGCAGGTAGACCCGCCCGCTCGCGGCGTCCTCCTTGAGGTCGCGCAGGATATTGGTCAACTGAAAAGCAATCCCGCAGTACTCGGCGTATTTCTTGGCGTCCGGCGAGTCGAACCCGAAGATGTGTATGCACACCAGTCCCACCACCGACGCGACCTTGTAGCAATAGTCGTATAGCTGGTCGAAGGTCTCGTAGTGGTCGATGGAGAGGTCCATCGAGGCGCCGTCGATGAGCTGATGGAAGTAGTCGGTAGGTATATCGAACCTCTGCAGCGAGTCGTGAAACGCCGGCAGGATCAGACTGTCCTCGGACGAGTCGCCGTCCAGCGAGCGCCGCCAGCGATCGAGCATCTCGGCGCGATTGAGGTCCAGGTCGGGGTCGTCCGCGAGGTCATCGCAGTAGCGCATGAAAGCATACACGGCGCACATCGCGTCACGCTTGACGCGCGGTAGCACGATGAACGAGTAGTAGAAGTTCCTCGCTCGCTTGCGCGCCACCTCGCGGCAGTACCGATATGACAGCTCGAGCTCGTCAGTCATGTGCAATCTGCAATCTGCAATCTAAAATCTGCAATCCAAAATCCTTCGCGCCAGCCACCCCAGCGCGATCGCCATCTTGCGACCCTTGGACACCGTGATCCTCCGGTGCAGCACATCGTAGTTGGCTCGCTCTATGGCGTTCAGCAGCGAGACACCGCACCGGCTGAACAGCTCGACGTCCGCGGCCCCTCCCCCCTCGACCATCCTCCCGAGAGCCGCGCCGCGGATAAAGAGTTCCCTCGTTCTATCCGCCTCAAACCGCATCAGCCGCGCGAACGCCGCGTTGAAGATGTTGTTTCGCAGTTCGGCCTCGGAGTAGCCGAAATGCTCCATATCCTCCAGCGGGATGTAGATCCGGTTCTTGGCGTAGTCCACTCCCACGTCCTGCCAGAAGTTGACCAACTGCAGCGCTGTGCAGGTCATATCGCTGAGCCGCGCGCGCGCGTCATCACGGTATCCCATCAGGCACAAGAACAGCCTTCCCACCGGATTTGCCGACCGCTCGCAGTAGCCCAGAAGCTGCTCGAAAGTCTCATACCGCGTCACCTGCTGATCCTGCACGAACGCCGATATGAGGTCATCGAACGGCTGCATGGGGAGATCGAACTGATCGATCGTAGGCTTGAGCGCGACGAAGACGGGATGGTTCGGCCTTCCCGCATAGCACTCGCTGAGCTCCCGCCGCCACCACTCCAGCAGCCGCAGCGACAGCTCGGGATCGCCGGTCTCGTCGGAGAGGTCATCGCACACGCGGCAGTAGGCGTAGATGTTGAACACGTGCGCGCGCAGCCGGCGCGGCAGGAACATCGACCCCACCGGGAAGTTCTCGTAGTGCGTCCGAGCCAGCTTCGCGCACAGCTCGTTCGGCACTGACCGCGCCAGGTCCCCGGGCATAAACCGACTCGCTATCGTGCTGAACTGAGCTGCATCCATCCCGCGCCTACCCCCTAGCAGCCGCCGGATAAAGTGGTGTAGGAGGGGTCTCCCCTCGGGCGACAGCGTCGCGAAGCGATCGCGAGAGCCAGACCCCGAATC
>Ga0078972_1002754_pt1 | contig 56480 bp, 52 predicted proteins | sample YelNatPaOPGAMG01_FD_67568 | JGI IMG/M metagenome (GOLD analysis project Ga0078972, IMG submission 67568) | Hot spring thermophilic microbial communities from Obsidian Pool, Yellowstone National Park, USA - OP-RAMG-01 (SPADES assembly) (version 2) | ecosystem: Environmental > Aquatic > Thermal... | reverse complement strand
GGCGAGGGCTGGGATGGGGATGGGTGAGGTTGCACACGCGCCCCGCGCACGGACACCGTACAACCCGCCTCGCGCGGAAGGGGAGGGCTAGGGTGGGGATGGGTGAGGTCCGACACACGCGCCGCGCACGGACACCGTACAACCCGCCTCGCGCGGCAGGAGAGGGCCGGGGCGGGATGGGTGAGGTTGCACACACGCCCCGCGCACGGACACCGTACAACCCGCCTCGCGCGGCAGGGGAGGGCTAGGGTGGGGATGGGTGAGGTTGCGAGAGCGTAGGGCAGGTTCCCTTACCTGCCCCACCTGCGACGCACCTCGGAGGTGCGTCGCAGGTGGGGCCGTACAGTGAGCATAGGGCGGGTTCCCACACCTGCCCCCGCCTCCGGCGGCTATGGAAAGCTGCCCTACGCGCCTACGAGCACGGCGTGGCGCGGGGCGCGCGTCAAGGGGCTCCAAGACCCGACCCAAGACCCCAAGGGTCTCGGAGACCTTGGGGTCTGCACGCCCGCCGCGAACCTGCCATTTGACCCGAAAACGCGCAAGCATTATCATTGGGCAACGCCAACGCAGGAGGTCGCATGATACCGCTGAAAGACACCATACGGGCGCGGGGGTTCTCCATCGTCAACTGGCTCCTCATCGCGGCCAATGTGGGCGTGTTTCTGCTCACCACATGGCTCAGCCCCAGCCAACAGGAGTGGCTCATCCGCACGTTCGGAGTGGTGCCCGCACGTCTCCTGGGCCATCTGGGCCTGGGCCAGATGCTGACGCTCCTGACCTCGCAGTTCCTGCACGGGGGCTGGTTCCACCTCATCAGCAACATGTGGGCACTGTACATCTTCGGCGACAACGTGGAGGACTGCATGGGCAGCCGCCGATACCTGCTGTTCTACCTGTTCTCGGGCGTCGTGGCCGGGCTGGCCCAATCGTTCCTGTCCCCGGGCTCCAGCGTGCCCATGGTCGGCGCCAGCGGGGCCATCGCGGGAGTCCTGGGCGCCTACCTGGTGCTGTTCCCCCAGTCGCGGGTCATCACGCTGGTGCCCGTGTTCCTGTTCCCGTGGTTCGTGCAGATACCGGCGGTGTTGTACCTGTTCCTTTGGTTTGTGTCGCAATTGTTCAACGGGCTGTTCGCCCTGGCCGCCGCCGGCGCAGTAGGCATGTACGGCGGCGTGGCCTGGTGGGCGCACGTGGGCGGGTTCGTTACCGGCCTCGTGCTGGCACGACTGCTGGCACAGCGCGGCTACAACCGCTGTTACGCCGACGAAATCTATCCCTGGTAAACCGCAAGGAGGTTCTCGCCATGTCGCTGTTTGACTTCTTCTGGATTTTCCTGATCATCTCCTCGCTCACCCCCTTGTTGCGGCAGAGGATGCTGGACGCGGCGCGTGTCCGCACCATGCGCAAACTGGAGGTGAAGCGCAAGAGCCGCGTCATCGCCCTCATCCATCGGCAGGAGACGTTCTCCTTCCTGGGGCTGCCGCTGGCGCGCTACATAGACGTGCACGACTCGGAGCAGATTCTGCGCGCCATCCACCTGACCGACCCCGAAGTGCCCATTGACCTCATCATCCACACGCCGGGCGGGCTGGTGCTGGCCGCCGAACAGATCGCCTACGCCCTGTGCCGCCACAAGGGGCCGGTTACCGTGTTTGTGCCCCACTACGCCATGTCGGGCGGCACCATGATCGCGCTGGCCGCCGACCAAATCGTGATGGACCCCAACGCCGTGTTGGGGCCGGTGGACCCCCAACTGGGACAATGGCCCGCCGCCTCCATCGTCAAAGCCGTGGAGCAGAAGGATGTCAACGAGGTGGACGACCAGACGCTCATCATGGCCGACATGGCCCGCAAGGCGCTGGGCCAGGTCAAGCGCACCGTGGCGCGCATCCTCAGCGAGAACAACATGCCCGCCGACAAGGCCGAGCAGATTGCGTCGGTGCTGACCTCGGGCACGTGGACCCACGACTACCCCATCTCGGTGCACGAGGCGCAGGAGTTGGGCCTGCCGGTGAGCACCGACATGCCGCCCGAAGTGTACGAACTGATGAACCTGTACCCCCAGGCCATGCAGCGGCGGCCGTCGGTGGAGTACATCCCGACGCCCTACGCCCCGCCTGCCCGCCCCGCGCGCAACGGCAAGGAGTAGCGCCTACCAGGGCACGGTCAGCGTGCAGTCCTGCGTGGCCTTGACCCAGTAGCCAAAACCCGGCCGCATCTCCGCCAGGGTGTTGGCGAAGTCGGGAACCTGGGGGCTGTAACTGCGCCACGGGGCGTCGGGCGACGAGGCGTCGTACTCAAACACGAGCGTGTACTTGCCGGCGATGGACGCCAGCGCGTCGGGCACCGGCCGCGCGACTCCCGCCGGATACCCGATGAGGTTCCACCCCGCGTACAGGGGGATGCTGGTCGTCGTCGGCATCTCGCCTTCCACGGTCAGCGTGCCCGCCTGGGTCATGCGCACCCATAGCCCCATGTTGCGCGAGATGTAGGTGAGGTCGCCGCCCAGACCGGGCATGTACGACTTCCACGGGTCGGCGGGGTCGCTGGCGTCCCAGGCGTACACCAGGTCGTACTTGCCCGCGATGGACGCCAGCACAACCTCGGGCGCGCTCCCGTTCAGCACCCGCGGAATGGAAATCAGGTTCCAGCCCACGCCCAAGTCCTGGGAGAACGGCGTGGCGAAACTGTACTGCCACACGCTGCCCCCCACCGTGCCGGCGAAGACCGTGGGGTTGGCCCCCGGCGAGATGCCCAGCGCCTGCACGTAGGTGTGCCCCAGCCCGTTGACGAAGGCGTTCCACGTGGCCCCGCCGTCGGTGGAGCGGAACACGCCGCCGTTGTTGGAACCGACGTACAGGGTGCGATCCGTGGCGAACTCGGACGAGAGGGCGATGGATGTGATGCGGCGCGTGCCGATGGTATTCGTCAGTTGCGCCCACGACGCGCCGCCGTTGGTGGAGCGGTACAGCCCCCCGTCGGTGCCCGCGAACAGCGTCTGATCCGTGCCGAAGGCCGGCGACAGCGCCACCGCCCACACGCGCAAGTTGCCCAGGCCGCTGCTGGCGCCGGCCCAACTGGCGCCGCCGTTGGTGGATTTGTACACGCCGCCCTCCCACATGCCCGCGAACAGGGTCTGGTCCGAGGCGTAGTTGGGCGATGTCGCCAGCGCGTAGATGCCCTTCTTGGGCAGGCCACTCAGAGCGCGCGCCCACGTGTTGCCGCCATCGGTGGACTTGAACACGCCGGTAACGTAGGAATCGGCGCATGTGGGGAAGTCCTTGCACAGGGTTCCTGCGAACACGGTGCGGTCGGTCGCATAGTTCGGCGAGATGGCCAGCGCGCGCACGTTCTTGTTCTCCAGGCCGGTCTCGGGGTTGCTCCACGACAGGCCGCCGTCGGTGGTGCGGGCGATGCCATTGCGCCCGCTGCCCATGCCCATGTGGTTGCCCGCAAACAGCGTGCGGTCGCTGGCGAAGTTGGGCGAGATGGCCAGCGCGTAGGTGTCCAGCAGGCTGAACGTCTGCGCGTTGCGGTTGTGCCAGGTCAGGCCGCCGTCGGTGGAGGCGAAGATGCCCGGCCCGCCGCTGGCGCTGTACACCGTGCGGTCGGCGGCGAAGTTGGGCGACACGGCCAGCGCCGTCATCCGCTGAGCCATCATCCCGCGCCGCATGATGCTCCACGTGGCCCCGCCGTCGGTGGATTTCAGCACGCCGGTGCCGAAAGTCCCCACGAAAAGCGTCTGGTCGCTGGCATAGGCGGGCGAGATGGCCATGGCCCACACGTCGGGGTTGATGCGATTGCCCTCATCCAGCCAGTCTATGTTGAACTGGTACATCGTCCACGAGTCGCCGCCGTTGGTGGACTTGAACCCCTGCCATGAGGGGCAACCGGTGAACAGGGTGCGGTCGGCGGCGAAGTTGGGCGACACGACGATGGAGCCCACGTCCTTCTGCGGCGTGTGGCCGTTGTTGATGGCCGTCCACGACGCCCCGCCGTTGGTAGAGCGGAAGATGCCGCTGCTGCCCGTCCCCGCGAACATCGTTTGATCGGTCGCGTAGGCGGGCGAGAATGCCAGCGAGCGGATGTCGGTCGTGGTCAGGCCGCTGTTGATGGCCGCCCACGAGTTGCCCCGATTGGTGCTCTTGTAGATTCCGGCGGACGTGGCCGCGATGAGCGTGTTGTCGGACGCAAAGGCGGGGGAGAGAGCCACCGCGCCCACGCTCACCGACCCGATGTTGGCGCGGATGTCCGTCCACGTGGCCCCGCCGTCGGTGGAGCGAAACAGGGCGTCGGTGCTGCCTCGGCTCACGTACAGCGTGCGGTCGGTGGCGAAGGCGGGCGAAAAGGCGATGGCCCGAATCTCGCCGGAGTTAAGCGGGCTTGGCAGTTGCGCCCACGACCCGCCGCCGTCGGTGGAGCGAAACAGGCCCGAGTAGTTGGTGCCCGCCAGGATGAGGCCGTCGCTGGCGAAAGCAGGCGAAATCCCCAGCGCGTACACGGTCAGGTTCGTGAGGCCATTCCGCACCTCAACCCACGTCGCGCCGCCGTCGGTGGTCTTGAAAACGCCGCCGCCGTTGGTGCCGGCGAAGAGCGTCTGATCCACGGCGAAGTTGGGCGAGATGGCGAGCGCATCCACCGCGCCGCCTTCAGGCCCGCCGCGCGTCCAGACCCTGTCGCCGGCGCGCGCGGGCGCGGGCCACGCCGCAAGCATGGCCAGGCAGATGGCGACAGCAAGCGCCTTTCGGATTGCAGTTGGCATAGCGATTCCTCCCTTCCCCCCAGGCGCAAGTTGTGTGCCAGGCTACCCGCGAGCGCCCGCACAGGGACGCATCGCAGGCCGCCATTGTCCATTGTAGAGCCAAGCAGGGTCGGGGGCAATAGGAAAAGAGTATTGGAGTTATAGAAGTCGCCGCGAGGAAGTCCAAACTATCAGCGCGGTACGCGCGGATTCACATGCGCAACCACACCCTCTTGAAGGAGAACCTCAAACTCAACCGTACCCGTAAAAAGATCGCCCTGAAGCGCCCGCAGGCGTCTCTCTGCGACCTCTATCGCATGCGCGGATTGGTCTATACCGATCCATTTCCTTCCCAATTGCTGCGCGGCAACCAGAGTGGTACCCGACCCACAAAAGCAGTCCAGAACCAGGTCGCCGGGATTGGATGACGCTTCTATGATGAATTTGAGCAGGTCAAGGTTCTTCTCGGTCGGATATGAGGGATACTGGGGATCCTTGAACTCCCATACGTCTTGCGCTTTCTTCCCCCTCTGCTCGTCGGCGAATATCTTCCTCCGCGGCACCCCTGTTGGAGACCACTCTATCAAGCCTTGCCTGTCCAGTTCTTCCAGCACCTCCGGGGGGCTTCGCCAATGCCTTCCCTTGGGCGGCATCATTCCTCGCCAGGGCTGGCCTGTCTTCCCGTTCCGCGTCTCGCCCGGCGCATGCAGAGGAACGGTCGTGTACCGCCTGCCGCTCTTGTCCACCTTCTTGAAAAGTCTGTCCACATCCTCAGGCGTGAGCGGCATCCGCGGTTCGTTCCAGGTCGGCGATCCCGTCTTGGAGTAGAAAAGAATCAAATCTTTGATATTGCCGTATGCCTGCCTACGGAAGTTCTTGGGATTGCACTTGATCCGCGCGATATCGTTCCGGAAGTTTTCGCGTCCGAACACCTCGTCCATGATGATCTTGACGTAGTGACCCACTTTGCAATCAATGTGCACGTAGATAGAAGCCCTGTCAGACATCAGTTCCCGCAGAAAGATCAACCGCTCCCGTAGGAACTCCAAGTACTCCGCGCCAACCCGTGTATCGCTGTAAGCCACTTCGTCGTCATGAGCCATGCTCACCGTATTGGCCCGATCGCTTCCGATGCGGTATTCCACATTCGTGGCAAAAGGCGGATCAATGTACACCAGGTCCACTCGCCCTGCCAGGCTATAGTCCTCAAGCAAACTCCGCAGGACAGCAAGATTCTCTCCGAGGATGAGTTTGTTCGCGCTCAGGCTGGGCGAACGAGGGCGCAGCACGGCTTTCTCGGCCGTGGATAGGACTTCCTGTTCAGTTCGCTTGCCTGGATAAACGAGGAACATTCTCACACCGAATACAAGAATTCCCTGAGCACAAGCGCGCTGACGATGTTTTGCTCGCTCAGGGTTGTGGTGATCTGACGGTACATCTTGCTCCGACCCTTGATGTAGAGCACACCATCCAAGATGGCGACGGGAATTGCCTTGAGGCTCGGCTGATGAAACAGCGCGACCGCGTCATTGAATTGCGCGTTCTGATGACCACCGAAGTCGGTGAGAAACTTTGCCTCGCCGATGATATACTTCCCATTGAACCGCGCGACCAGATCCAGGCCCTTGTCCAAAGAGTAGCCGAGATTCTGCCTGGCAAACTCCTTCATTTCGCCTTCGCTTGCGCGCAGCACTGCATTGCCGCTGGAGTTCACGAACTCCGGCAGAGGCACCGGATTGACGCCAAGGCAACCCTTTTGCAACCAGCGCCGAAAGAGCGGGCCTATCTGCCTGTTCGTCTCTTTTGGCTCCGAGGACCGCTCGTAGATTTCCGCCAAACCCATTTGGTACAAGCGCCCACAGAGCCGCGCGACGGTCGCCGGATTGCGGTCAAGGGCCGAGGGATCGCGCCGCAGATAGGCCACATACGAGTCCTTGACGGGGAACAAGTCCAGTTTCAGCAGGCTCCTCAGGAGTCGTTTATCGTCTCTCTCCCGAAAAGCCGCCTCAACCTCTGCCCAGACTTTATCATCAAGTTCCCGAATACCCTCAGGTACGGTGGGGTAGACCTGGAACAAGTCGTCCAGGTAAGTCCGCTGGTTCGCATACGCAATACTTTGTTCTAGCCAATAATTCATAACACTGATCCCTCTCAGGATGCGCGCCGAATGCCGTCGCTGCACGATGAATGTTACTATGCTCGGCTGCTTTTGTCCAATCGCAAGGACCCACGCCAAGCGAGGCAGCGCGCGAAGCCGAGGTGTGGATTCCCCGCCCAGTGATCGTGCAGACAGATTCGGGTTTCCCCGAACCCTTTTCCCCTGTCGTGCATCAAACTCAGGAGGTGCATAGATGGAAACGAAAAACACATCCCTCGGACTCGCGGAGAACATTGAAGGCGCGCTCGCGTATGTCGTCGGCTGGATCTCAGGACTGGTGCTCTGGTTCCTGGAGCCGGAAAACAAATTCGTGCGGTTCCACGCGATGCAGTCCATCGTGGTCTTCGGGGCGCTCACGGTCGTTGAGATCGTCCTGGGGTTCATCCCCATTCTGGGGGCAATCCTGGGCTTTCTCCTGGGGCTGGCCGGGTTCTTCCTGTGGCTGTGGCTGATGTACAAGGCCTACCAGGGGGAGATGTACAAACTGCCCTGGGTGGGCGACTTCGCGGAGCAGCAGGTGAACAAGTAAACGATTCCACAAAGGGCCGCAGATTTCCCCCTGCGGCCCTTTCTTTTCGCCCGCCGGGTCGCGGTTTTTCAGCGCGGCGGGGGTGTGCTATCATAGGCGCGCAAGTCCGGCATTGGCGCAACAAGGGGAGCGATTTCCATGAGCGGACGTGCAGCGCAGAATCGTCCTGTCCCGCTGGCCCTGATCTTCACCGCCGACGACTTCGGGCGGCACGAGGCCATCAATCGCGCAGTCCTGCGCGCGCACCGCGACGGCGTGCTGACCTCGGCCAGCCTGATGGTGGCGGGCGCCGCCTTTGAGGACGCGGTGCGCGTCGCCCGAGAGTGGCCCACCCTGGCGGTGGGGCTGCATGTCGTCGTGGTGGATGGGCCGTCGGTGCTGGGCCACGCCGCCCTGCCCCACATCACCGACGCATCGGGGCGCTTCCCCGCCGACCCCTACGGTCTGGGCATGCGCTATCAGTTCAGCGCTGTGGCGCGCGCCGAGTTGGCCCGCGAGATGGAGGCCCAGTTTGAGCGCTTCGCCGCCACCGGCCTTCCCCTGGCCCACGCCGATGGCCACTACCACATGCACATGCACCCGGCCGTGTTCCCCATCTTCCTGCGCCTGGCCGAGTCCTTCGGGGCTGTCGGGTTCCGCCTCCCCAACGACGACCTGCCGATTGCGCTGGAATATGACCGCTCGCGCCGCGCGCGGAACACGCTGTGGCATCTCTACTACGCGGCCCTGCGGCGCTGGGGCGCGCGCGCCGCGGCCGCATCGCCCCTGGCGCGCGCCGACCGCGTGTACGGGCTGTATCAGACCGGCAGGTTATCGGAGCCGTACCTGCTCCACCTCCTGGATCGCATCCCTGCGGATGTGCGGGTGGCCGAGGTGTACGGCCATCCGTCCGAGGCGTACCTGGGCGAGCCCGACGGCCCGAACCCAGGCGACCTGGCCGCCCTGACTAGCCCTCGCGTCCGCGAGCGGCTAGACCAGATAGGGGCGCGGCTGTCGTCCTACCGCAGCCTGCGCCGCCCGACGGGGGTAGCGCCATGATCTCTGTGCTCGTCCTGCTCATCGTCATGAGTTGGGTCTTTTGGCTGGTGGCCTGGCTGTGCACCTACGACTTCTTCCATCGGGCGCGGGTGGCAGCGCGGACGGAAGAGGGCCGCGAACCGTACACGCCGCCCGTGTCCATCCTCAAGCCCATCAAGGGCGTGGACGCCGACTCCTACGAATGCCTCGCCAGTTTCGTGCGCCAGGACTATCCGACCTACGAGGTGCTCATCGGCGTGCTGGACCCGGATGACCCGGCGGTCGGGCTGGCGGCGCGCCTCCAGCGGGAGTACCCCCATCGGGTGCGGCTGGTCGTGGCCGAGCCGATTGGCTACAACAACAAGGTGAGCATCCTGCATGCGCTGGCTGCCCAGGCGCGCCATCCCATCCTCGTTGTCGCCGACAGCGACATGCGCGTTGGGAGCGACTATCTGCGGCGCGTGGTGGCTCCCCTGCGGGATGCGTCCGTGGCGCTGGTAACCTGCGCCTATGTGGGCGACAAGGCGCTGACGCTCACCGCGCGGCTAGAGGCGCTGTACATGGGCACCACGTTCCTGCCGATGCTCATGGTCGCGCGGCGCTACCTGAACATGCGCTTCGCCACGGGCGCTACCGACGCCTTCCGCGCCGCAGACCTGGAGCGCATCGGCGGCTTCCGGGCGCTGGCCGACTACCTGGCCGACGACTTCCAGTTGGGGCATCAGTTGTCGCGCACAGGGCAGCGGGTACATCTGTCGGACTACATCCCGCGCGCAGTGCTGGGCAAGACCACGTTCCGCGAGCAGTGGCACCGCGAGGTGCGCTGGGCGCGCTGCAACCGCGTGAGCCGCCCGCTGGAATACCCGGCCCTCCTGGTAACCTTCGCGGTGCCGTTGGCCCTCGCGCTGGCGCTCGCGAAAGGGTTCGCGTCGCCGTACTCGTGGATTCTGGCGGCGTCGTTGCTCATCCGCTGGTGGGTGGCGTGGCAGGTTTCAGGCTACACGGGCGACGAGACCGCGCGCCACAACCTGGGGCTGTTGCCCCTGCGAGACGCCCTCACCGTGGCGGTATGGGCGGCAGGCGGCATCGGGCGCTCCATCCAGTGGCGCGGCGAGCGGTACACCCTGCGGCCCGGCGGCAAGTTGGGGCCGCCGCAACCGTCGCTCGTCCGCACCCTCTTGCGGCGAACGCACGGCTAGCCGCCAGAGGTGCCTGGCGTGACGGGTGCCGACAAACCTCACAACCGAACCCGCCGCGACTCGGTTCCAAACTCTGTCGGTCGCAGCATGGTACAGGTGCGACGCACTTCCGGAAGTGCGTCGCACCTTGCTCACGAGCACAAAACAGAACCGAATCCGTTGCCAGGTCGCGCTTGATTTTCGCGTCCGACCGCCTTATAATGACCCCACACTGACGAGGAGGTTAGCGTAGATGGACATCTTCCTGGATACGGCCAACATTGAGGAAATCAAGAAGGCTGCGGAGTGGGGCATTCTGTCCGGCGTAACGACGAACCCCAGCCTGATGATGAAGGCAGGCCGCGCCGACTACAAGCAGGTGGCCCAGGAAATCTGCTACATCGTGCAGGGGCCGGTCAGCGCCGAGGTGGTCAGCACCGACGCCGACGGCATGGTGGAAGAGGCCAAGATCATCGGCCAGTGGTCGCCCCACGTCGTCGTCAAGGTGCCCGTTACCGAAGAGGGGCTCAAGGCCATCCACCGCATCGCCCAACTAGACGTAGATCCCGACACGCTCTGCGACGGCTGCCCCTACTTCGGCCAGTGCGACACCGACATTGAAACAGCGCGCGACCTGGCTCTTGACTGGGGCATTCGCACCAACGCCACGCTGGTCTTCTCGGCAAATCAGGGGCTGCTGGCGGCCAAGGCAGGCGCATCGTTCGTCTCGCCGTTCATCGGGCGGCTGGACGATGCCGGCCACGAGGGCATGGAGGTCGTGGAGACGCTGGCGGAAATCTTTGACACCTACGGAATTGACACCGAGATCATCGCCGCCAGCATCCGCCACCCGTTGCACATCACCCAGGCGGCCCTGGCCGGCGCCGACATCGCCACCGTGCCCTTCGCCGTCCTCAGCCAGGCCATCAAGCACCCGCTCACCGACGTGGGCGTGCAGCGGTTCCTGGCCGACTGGGAAAAGGCCAAGAAGGGGAAATAGCCCAATCGCAGGCGCAGAGACGGGCCGCCCTCCCGCGAGCGGCCCGTCTGGATTCCAACCCGTGGCGCGGCCGCGCCCTAGTGTCGGCCGTTTCCGTTCCCGTTCCCTTTTTCGGCGGCAGCGGTGGCCTGGACGCCGTAGTGATACTCGGCCTGGAAGATCTCGCCGCCGAGTTTGTGCCCAGCCGCTTCCAACTTCGGCGTGAACTTGGGGCGGATGCCGGTGCCCTTCATCACGCCGATGACCTTGCCGTCCTCGCCGATGCCCAGTTCGTGGAACACGAACACGTCCTGCATGATGACCGTGTCCCCTTCCATCCCCTGCACCTCGGTAACCTGAACGACCTTGCGCGAGCCGTCGCGCAGCCGCGCCTGCTGCACAATCAAATCCACCGCCGAGGCAATCTGCTGGCGGATAGCGCGCACGGGCAGGTCCATCCCCGCCATCAGCACCAGCGTCTCCATGCGGGCAATGGCGTCGCGCGGGCTGTTGGCGTGGATCGTCGTCAGCGAACCGTCGTGGCCGGTGTTCATCGCCTGGAGCATGTCCAGCGCCTCGCCGCCCCGGCACTCACCCACCACGATGCGGTCCGGCCTCATGCGCAGGGCGTTGCGCACCAGGTCGCGGATGGTTACGCGCCCTGTGCCGTCCTCCTCGCCGGGCACGGCCTCCAGGCGCACCACATGCGTCTGATGCAGGCGCAGTTCCGCCGAGTCCTCAATCGTAACGATGCGCTCGTCGTTCGGGATGAACGACGACAGCACGTTGAGCAGCGTTGTCTTCCCCGAACCGGTGCCGCCCGACACGACGATGTTCAGCCGCGAGTTGACGCACGCCTTGAGGAATTCTATCATCTCCGGCGTTACCGACTGGAGGCGGATGAGGTCTTCGGCGGTGAACTTCTTCTTGCCGAACTTGCGAATGGTGATGGACGGCCCGTCAATGGCGCATGGCGGGATGATGGCGTTCACGCGCGAGCCGTCGGGCAGGCGCGCGTCCACCATCGGGTGATGGCGGTCTATGCGGCGCCCCAGCGGCTGGACGATGCGCTGGATGACGCGGATCACGTGATCGTCGTCCTGGAAGCGAACGTCAGCGCGGGTGATCTTGCCGCCGCGCTCAATGTAGACCTCATCGGGGCCGTTGACCATGACTTCGGTGATGGTGTCATCTTCCAGCAGCGGCTCAATGGGCCCGTAGCCCACCAGTTCGGATTGCAGGTGCTTGAGCAGCGCGGCCCAGGTGTCCGAGTCCAGGTTCAGCCCGGCCTGGCGGCACACCGCGACGGTCTTGTCGGCCAGGAGTTGCAGGTGCTCCGACGATCGGGTGAGCACCGCGCCGTTCAGGGCCGCCTCCACGCGCGGCAGCATCCACCGGCACAGGCGGGTGAAGTCCTCGCCGCCCACGGACACCGCGCGCCGCGCCGCCGTGGGTGTGTCGTTGCCCGTCTTCGCAACCACTTCTATCCCCGTTTCGCGCAAGGCTTCCATCGGACTTCCCTTCTCCTGCCAGGATAGGCCACAATCGCACCAATGCCATCATAGCACCGAACCGCCGCGCGCGGTGTGAATCTCGGGTGAGCGTGCTGTGAAATCTGGGTGAAGCGGGGCGAATTCTGTGGTATAATGGGCCGAATCCATCACTTTCGGCGAAGGAGGCGAAAACATGGACATCAAGACCGTGGGAGTCGTCGGGTGCGGGCTGATGGGCTCGGGCATCGCCGAGACCTGCGCCCGCAAGGGGTATCGCACCATTGTCCGTGAGATCAACGACGATCTGCTTGCCAAAGGGATGAAGGCCATCCAGGCGTCCATGGCCCGCGCCGTGGAAAAGGGCAAGGCGACCCAGGACGAGGTGGACGCGGCGCTGGCCCGGCTCGTCCCCACCACCGATCTTGCCGCCATGGGCGAGTGCGACCTGGTGATTGAGGCCATCGTGGAGAACATGGCCGAAAAGAAGAAGGTCTTCGCCGCGCTGGATGGCATCTGTCCGCCCCACGCCATCCTGGCCAGCAACACCTCGTCCCTGTGCATCACCGAGATGGCATCGGTTACCAAACGCGGCAGCCAGGTGCTGGGGATGCACTTCTTCAACCCCGTGCCGGTCATGCCGCTCTTGGAACTGGTGCGCACGATTCTCACCAGCGACGAGACGCTGGAGACCGCCAAGGCGTTCGGCGCGTCGCTGGGCAAGACCACCATCGTAGCCAAGGACACGCCCGGGTTCATCGTGAACCTGCTCCTTGTCCCCTACCTGCTGGACGCCGTGCGCGCGCTGGAGAACGGCGTGGCGACCAAGGAGGACATTGACGCGGGGATGAAACTGGGCTGCAACCACCCCATGGGCCCGCTGACGCTGCTGGACTTCGTGGGGCTGGACACGGCCTACTACATCGCCAACGTCATGTTTGAGGAGTTCAAGGACCCCCGCTATGCCGCGCCGCCCCTGCTCAAGCGCATGGTGCTGGCCGGCCATCTGGGTCGCAAGTCGGGCAAGGGGTTCTACGATTACAGCAAATAGCCAATAGCCATCAGCGGATAGCAGTCAGCGGATAGCAGTCAGCCATCAGCGCATAGCAGTCAGCGGATAGCAGTCAGCCATCAGCCGTCAGCAGACAGCCATTAGCCATTAGCCTTTGGCGGTCAGCGGGCAGCAATCAGCCGCTGGCGCATCCTGACCCGTGTTACGAGAATCGGGTTTGTGCGGGAACAGGCTGAACGCTGACCGCTGACCGCTATCCTTCCGGAGGCATCCCATGTACGAGAACTTGCTTGTAGAACGCAAGGGCGCGGTGGGGATTATCACCATCAACCGCCCGAAATCGCTCAACGCGCTGAGCCGCGCCACCGTGGCCGAACTCGCCGCGGCGATAGAGGAACTCAACGCCGACGACGCCATCCGCGCCATCATCCTGACGGGCGCGGGCGAGAAGGCTTTCGTGGCCGGCGCCGACATCGGCGAATTCAACTCCCTGCGCTCGGCGGAGGAAGCCGCGGAGTACGCCCGCGCGGGCCAGGCCGTGCTCAACCGCATAGAGCGCCTGCCCAAGCCCGTCATCGCCGCCATCAACGGCTACGCGCTCGGCGGCGGGTGCGAACTGGCCATGGCCTGCGACATCCGCATCGCCGCCGACACCGCCCGCCTGGGCCAGCCCGAAATCAACCTGGGCATCATCCCAGGCTACGGCGGCACCCAGCGGCTGACGCGCCTCGTGGGCAAGGGCATGGCCAAACTCCTCGTGTTGAGCGGCGACCAAATCTCGGCCCAGGAGGCCCAGCGCATCGGCCTGGTGGATGTGGTCGTCCCCGCCGCCGAACTCATGCCCAAGGCGCTGGAACTGGCCGAGAAACTGGCGTCCAAGGCCCCGGTGGCGCTCCGCCTGTGCAAGCAGGCCATCAACGAGGGCGCGGAGGGCACGCTCGCATCCGGCCTGGATCACGAGGCGGCGCTGTTCGGGGTCGTGTTTGACACCGAAGACCGCGTGGAGGGCGTGAGCGCCTTCCTGGAGAAACGCAAGGCGGCGTGGAAGGGGAAATAGCCATCCAAAATTGACGAGCCAGTGCCTTGCCCATAGAATGATTACGCAGGGCCGCTTGATGAACAAGCCGCCTGGCCACGCGGAACAAGCCAGGGGGCGCAGGTTTGGCCTACCCTGCAGGAGGGCCTAGCGATGTCAACCACCAGGGCACACATTGAGGCGTTGCTGAGGCAATACCAACCGTACCTAGCCGCCAAGTACGGCGTCCGGAGAATCGGCTTGTTCGGTTCATTCGCGAAGGATATGCCCGACGAAGCCAGCGACGTGGACATCGTCGTGGAATTCTCACGCCCTATCGGCCTCCAGTTTGTGGAGTTCGCCGAGTTCTTGGAGCAACTGGTGGGGAGGAAGGTGGACATTCTTACCCCCGATGGCATCCGAGGAATCCGGGTTGACCGCGTCGCGCAGAGCATCCTGGAGAGCATCGTGTATGTCTGAGAAAGCCGATATCTACCTCACCGACATTCTGGAAGCCGCGCGGCGGATCGCAGATTACGTCGCCGGCTTGACCTACGCTCGCTCGTGCCGAGGCTCCTAGTCCCGCCGCCCAGCCCGTGCCCAGGGAGACAAAAACCACAAGGAGACGCCCAAGACCATGCCCTTTCGTTACGACTTCCCGACAGCCCGCCCGCCCCTGCGCAGCCCCTCGGGGCGGCGCATCCTCCGCATCGGCCACAGCGGCGCAGGCGCCTACGCCCCGCCCAACTCGCTCCGCGCCCTGGCGCTGGCGCTGGAGCACAGGGTGGACATGGTGGAGTTTGACGTGCGCGGCTGCGCCGATGGCCTCATCCTGAGCCATGATGACACCGTGGAGACCGACGCCGGCCCCGCTACCCTGAGCGCCCTCACGGTGAGCCAGGCCCGCGCCCTGCGCGTCCAGGGCGAACCCATCGCCACCCTGGACGAGGCCCTGGAACTCCTGCGCGGGCGCGTGCTTGTCAACCTGGACATGAAGGACGAAGGCCACGAGGGCGATATTGCCCAGGCTATCCGCCGCCACAACATGGCCGACCAAATCCTGGTCAGTTCGCTGGTGCCCCAGTCCCTTCGCCGCCTCCGCGAAGCCATGCCCGAGGTTCGGCTCGGCATGTCGTACCCAGAGGACAAGGGCGGCGCGTCCACCAAGCCCTACATGAAGATCGCGGTCAACGTGGCGCTCTGGTACATGCGGCGCTTCCTGCCGGTCATCGTCGGCAGGCTCCTGGCACAATCGCAGGCCGACGATGTCATGCTCTACCACAAGGTCATCACCCCTGGCGCGGTGCGGACCTTCCACGCGGCGGGGGTTCGCGTCTTCGCCTGGACGGTGGACGACCTGGAGCGCATGCGTCAACTCGTCGCCATGGACGTGGACGGCATCACAACGAATCAGACCCTGCTCTTTGACCGACTGGGCTAGCCGCCGACGGGAACAAACCGGCGCGTGCCTTCGTCTATCATGCGCAGTTTGCCCGAGGCCCGGGGCACATTTCGGTTCTGGGGGCAGGTATGACCCAGCATGGTTCGGCCTGCCGGGATGGGTCTACCTCACCTAACCCCTCCCGCACCCTCCCCTTCCCTCTCCGCCGGCGGAGAGGGAAGGGGAGGGCTGGGGTGGGGATGGGTGAGGTCAAGAGTCCCACCGCAGCCCGCCATGCGGCGAAGGCCGACTGCGTCGGACGGCGGGCTGCCCATGAGCGTGCTCAGAGCCTGCGTATTGCGGCAGATTTGCCCCCAGACTGAAATGTGTCCAACACCCGGACGAACGGGAAGAAGGAGGACAACGATGAAGAGGGTATGGAGGTTCGGGATTCTGGTGGCATTGGCATTGGCCTTGGCCGGGTGCGCCTACATGGGGCGGCAGAATGCGGCGCCTTCGGGGTTCACCCAGGCGCGGGATGCGGCGCTGGCTTATCTCAAGAGCGCGCATCCTGACCTGAACTGGCCCGCGTCTTTCAAGTGGACGGCCGAGGACGTTACCGACGGCAGGCTGGGCGCGACGACCTGGCGCTTCTCCGACCCGAGCGGCCTGGCCGTTCTGGTGTCTATGCCCGTCGTGCCCGAGCCGTCGTACCATGTGGAGGTGTCCTTCGGGGCCTTCGCCTGGGCGGGCCAGGTGGACGCCACCGGCAAGGTCGCCGAGGAGCCGACGCCCGCACGCCCGCTCTCGCCAGCCGAAGCCCGCGATGCGGCGGTCGCGCACTTCCTGGGGCTGTACCCCGACCTGACGCGGCCCGACGAGTGGATTGAGGTGGACGCGGCGGGCGGACTGCTCGGCATCACCGCGCTGCGCTACATCGGCGGCGACTGGACGGTGGACGTGCAGGCTCCCGTCGTGCCGCGCCCCGAGTACGCCGTCCGCGTGGCCCATGCGTCGGGCAAGGGCTGGACGGGGCGGATTCTCGCCGATGGCATGACGGCGCCGGACGAAGGCACAACGTTCCTTGCCGACGACACGCGCCCGACGCGCGTCCTGGAAGCCGTCCGCGCCGACCCGAAGGGCTGGGCGGGCCGCTACATCCGCGTCGTGGGCTACTACGAAGGTTGGGATCTGTTCGGCTCCGTGGGCACCGGCCCCGCCGTTACCCGCAGCGACTGGGTCGTTCGCGACGAGGGCGGCGCCATCTACGTCCACGCCGGCGGCGCGCCGGTAGAAGGGCTGGACATCCCGCCGTCGGAGAAGGTGGAAGGCGTGCTCGTGCGGCTGTTCGCCCAGGTGCGGGTGAACGATGCCGGCCAGCCCTATCTGTGGGTTGTGCAGGGGACGCGCATCGGCCCGGCGGGCCAGGTCTGGCTTGAGTACGAGCGTTCGGGCGGCTTCGCGGGCTTCCAGGATCGGCTCACCATCTACGCCGACGGGCGGGCCGTCCTCAACCGCAAGGGCCTGGTAACCACGTTCCAACTCACGCCGCAGGAGATGGAGCGGATCAAGGGACAATTCACCACGGCCAATTTCATGGGCCTGAACGAGAACTACCTGCCCGCCGACGTCTGCTGCGACCGCTTCACGTATGTCATTCGCTACGCGGACCCGGCGGGCGGCAAGCCCCACTCGGTAACGACCATGGACGGCGCGGTGCCGCCCGAGTTGGCCCCCATCCTGGAGGCGCTGAACAATCTCGTCAGCCAGCCCCAGTAGGCGCGCGGCTTGGCGCACCGGGGCGAACGCGCGTGGTTCGCCCCGAACCAGACGATCAACGTGCGACGCGCTTCGCGAAGTGCGTCGCACGTTGCTGCTCACCGCGCCAACTGCCAGACTCCGTTCACGGAAAGGTAACCGTGGGGCGACTCATGAATTGCCCCAACAATTCTTTCGCCTACTCACGCTCGCTTTTTCATAAGAACGCACGATGTGGTAACGTAGCGCCAGGAGGCCCATCGGGAGGTCGCACATTCGGTTGGCGCTGCTCTCTCGGCGGCCATCGTAGGGCAAATTGGCAATTTGCCCTACGTCTAGCGGCCCCCTGTTCTGACGGGCCGAACTGAAGATGCGAGTGTTCTGTTGGAGTAGCGAGATTCAATAGTACCCCGTGTCGGTCGCCAGCACCGCCGCAGTCAGGCTCAACAGCCGCCCCGCGCGGCCGATCTTGGCCGCATCCACGGCATCCGGCGAATCGCCGGGGATGTGCGCATAGGCATCGGCGCCCGGCCACGACAGGGTGATCATCGGGTAGTTCGTCTGCAACCGCTGCGACAGGTGGTAGGGCGCGTGAAGTCCGAGGCCCGCCGTCTTGATCGTGATGCCGAGCCTTCGCGCGCCCATCTGCACCATCTCGGTGATGCGGTCGCTGCTGGAGCGCCAGGCGAGCATGGCATCTCCCTCGCCCGCGCCCACGCCCTCCACCTCAAACACGGCCACGACCTTCAGGTCCGACAGCCCCGACCGCGTGCCCAGGTACTGGTACAGCGCCGGCGTCTGGTGCAACTCCCCGCCGGCCCAGGCCACAAACAGCACCGTGCGCTTGGGCTTGAAGTCCCACGCTTTCCACGAGCGGATGAGTTCCAGCAGGGTGGCCACGCCGCTGGCGTTGTCGTTGGCGCCCGGATACAGCACGCCGTTGCCCACGCCCAGCCCGTCGTAGTAGGCCATGAGGACCACCATCTCCGAATCCAGCGCCACGTCTTCGCCCGGCCACATCGCCATCACGTTGCGGTAGGTGATGTCCTGCTGCGCCACGGCGGCAAACTGCGCCCGCGCCCGCGCACGGGTCGCCAGGTGGAACCCCTCGCCGTCGGCAAGCGCGGCCCTGCGGTCGCGCAGCGCGGCCAGATTGTACCCCGAGCCGTTCAGGATGCGGTCCGCCGCGTCGGGCGTGATCCACAGCACCGGCATGGGCCGCGCGGTGGGCCCCGTGCCCGGCATGGATGAGCCAGGCAACTCGCGGCGGAGCATCACGTCGGGGTCGTCGGTGATGACAAGCGCCGCCTGCGCGCCCACGTAGGCCGGCGAACCTCCCGGGCCGTAGAACCAGGTGTACGTGGTCAGCCATTCGTCGGTGCTATCCAGCAGCAGAATCCGATCGGTTTGGGTCGCCTCTGCATCCGAGAACCCCAGGGCGCTCCGCACCGCGCTCAAGTTCGTGTTCGGCGTATCCGCCCTCATGGCCACATACACGATTTCCCCGGCGGCTTCGGCGGCCGGCCTGGAGAACAACTCGGCCGTCTCGGCGAAGTCCCCGCCCAGGGCGAGGGCCACAGGCTGGCCCGTCGCATCCCACGCCTCCAGGGTCGTCTGACCCTGAAGCGCCACGAGGCGGCTGCGAATCGTCTGGAAGTAGGTCCAGTTCTCCCCCGCCGTGATCAGGCCCAGGTCCTCAAACTGGCGCGCGATCCAATCGGCGGCGGCGTCGGCGCCCGGCGTGCCAATCTGCCGCCCGCCGAACTCCGGCCCCGCCAGGGTCGCCACATCCGCCACGGCCCGACCCGCGTCAAAAGCCTCGGCCAGCGGCTTGTACCGCGCCCAGATGCCCGTGCTCTGCATCGTCCACAACCCAACGCCGGCGATCACGCCCACCGCCAGCAGCGTGTAGCGGTTGAACAGCGCCTTCATGCTCAGCGTCAGTTCCTCCGACAGCCGCCGCAGCCCCTCGCCCAGCAGGGTGAAGGCGACGATGGCAACCAGGAACGCCAGCGCCGGGTACACCGTGGCCCACGGGAAACTGCGGAAGGATCGCCAGGAATTGGCGAGCATCACGCCCCATTCGGGAATGTCGTAGTACGTGAGGCTCGGCGGCCCGCCCTCGCCTTCCGCCGCGAACCCCCCGCCGATGAACACGCCCAAGAACCCCAGTTCCCCCAGGATCATGAGCGCGCCGCCCATCTCCAGAAACGCGAGGCTGACCATCGTGGGCCAGATGTTGGGCAGGACGTGCCGCGTGAGAATCTGACCTTGCCCCGCGCCCGTCGCGACCGCGCCCTCAATGTACGCCATGGGGCGCACCGAAATGACCTGGGCGCGGATGTTCTGCATGACCTCGGGCCAGCCGATGACCAGCAGGCCAAACACGAACGCGTACAACCCCTGGCGTATGCCGGCCGCATAGACCACCAGCGTCGCCAGAAGCAACGCGGGAAACGAATTCACCATCTCGCCCAGGGCCATCAGCGCGCGGTCCAACAGCGTGTCGTGAAACCAGCCCGCGAGGAATCCGAAAACCCCGCCGATGACCAGCCGCCCCGCCACGGCCAGCAGGGCCAGCATCAGGGTGCGGCGTGCGCCCGTGAGCAGCAGGCTCAAAATGTCGCGGCCTTGCGCGTCGCTCCCCAGCGGGAAGACGTCCGACGGCCTGAACGGCGGCGTGTACGTGATTCCGCCCATGTCCACGCGGCTCGCCGTCGTGTAGGGATTGTGGGGCGCCAGACTCGGCCCCGCCACCACGACGACCAGCAACCCCACGCCCAGGATCGCGCCCAGGGCCAGCGCCGGATTGCCGACCATCGCCTTGCGCCAGGCGCGGAGCCGCCCCCACCGCATGGACTGCGCCAGGCGCGACATCTCCTCCGCCGACTCCTGGCTGATGCGCGCGTCCACCGGCAGGGGAGCCAAGCCCTGCGCCTTCCTGCGCCGCTCGCGCAACCCCCGCAGGGTGATGGCGCGCACCAGGCCCGTCCACGCCAGTTCCAGCCAGTTGCTGATCTCCATCTGCGCCGAACCCGTGTCCTGTGCGCGGCGCAATCGCGGATCCAGCAGCCGGTAGGCCAGGTCCATGATGCCGTTCACCACGACGAAGAAGAACCCCGTTGCCAGCACCAATGCGGACGCCGCGTCCATATCGTAGGTCTGAAGGCGCTCCAGCAGATGCTTGCCCAGGCCCGGCCACCCGAAGAAGACCTCCACCACCGGCAGGCTGCTGAGCGCGAACCGCAGCGAGGACACGATGGCCGTGAGCACGGTCCCGGCGGCGTTTGGCAGAATGTGGCCGAACCAGATTTCGGAGTTGGGCAGCCCTTTGGCGCGCGCCGTGCGCACGAAGTCCTCGCCGATGAGGTTCTCCATGTACACCGAGGTAAGGCGCGCCACCTGGGCTACGGGCCGCGCCGCCAGCACCAGCACCGGCAACACCATATGGGAGTCCCAGCCGAACCCCCCGACGGGCACCAGCCGCGTGCCCGTGCGCTTGTAGAACTCAATCGCCCCCAATTGCAGCAGCACGGCCAGGAAGAAACTCGGAGTGGATACGCCGATGACCGAAAGCAGGAGCATGGACAACGACGCGGTCCGTCGGCGGATCGCGGCGGCCGCGATGCCCAGCAGCCCCCCGACCACGCCGCCCAGGGCCAGCGCCAGCAGCAACAGCACCGAACTGTTCCACAGCGAAGTCCCGACCAGTTGCGCGATGGGCACGCGCTCGCCCTGGCGGAGCATGTAGCCCGTGCTGCGGGTGTACTCGCCCCAGTCGCCGCGGGGGATGCCCTTCCACAGGGTCAGCGCCTGGGTCCAGGCTTGTTGCGCCACCTCTCCGACGGGCGCGGGCTTCAGCAGGCGCTGGCGCATGGCCAGGTCCTGGGTGAAGTACGCCACGTAGGTGATGGCGAACAGCACCAGGATTCCCGCAACGATACGACGAAGCGCAAACCGTGCGAGCATGGTCCTTTCTCCGACGGGCGGCAGGGTTGCAGCAGGATGCCTGCGAGGGCCCAAAACATAGACCCCCATACTTTGCCACAGGTTCACCGTTTCGCCAAAATCCGCCAGCCGCGTCGGCCCGCGATGGTGGCCTCCCGCCGCGCGCCTCCCGCCGCGTTTTGCCATTCTCCCCGCGCCCGCTATAATGCCCATAGACTACGGAGCGCAGATCGCACAACCATGAAGCGGATCGTTCTCTGGGGGTTGATAGGCCTGGTGGCGGCGTTCCTGGCCCTATGCGTAGCGGTCAACCTGTACGGCCTGTGGGACCAGGCCGCGCCCGCCGACGCCATCGTAACGCTGGGCGCGCGCGTCCTGGCCGACGGCTCCCCCGGTCCCGACCTCACCAGCCGTACCACACACAGCGCCAACCTATTCCGCGCAGGGTTCGCCCCCTACCTCATCTGCACGGGCGGCTTCCCCGGCGACCGCTCCTCGGCCGCCGCCGTCTCCCGCAAACTGGCCATCCAACTCGGCGTCCCGGCCGAGCGCATCCTCCTGGCCGAGGATTCCATGTCCACCCAGGAGGACGCCGAACAGGTCGCCCGCCTCATGCGCGAGCGCCACTGGTCTTCGGCCATCGTCGTCAGCCATCCCCTGCACCTGCTCCGCGCCCGCATCCTGTTTGAGCGCGAGGGCATCCATGCCCTCACCAGCCCCACACCCCTGGCGGCGGGCGAAACCTCGCTGGACACGCGCGTTTACTACACCGTGCGCGAGGCGCTGGGCGTCATCGCTGCGCTCCTGCCAAAGGACTGGACCCGATTCCTGCCGGGCGTTTCCACGCGCATTCCCACTCGCACCGGCGCCTGGCTCCGCACCGCCGAGATTCCGCGATGAGCGATTGGCGTTCCGTCCAGGCGTTGCGCAGGCTGCTGGCCCAGGAGACCGGCGTCATCTCCAAAGACTGGGGCGGGCGCATCCCCATCGCCCTGGTCTATCCCAACACCTACTACGTGGGCATGTCGGCGCTGGGGTTTCAGACGCTCTACCGACTGCTGAACGCGCGGGATGACCTGGTGGCCGAGCGGGTCTTTTGGGACGAGAAGGCGCCAGGCCCGGCCCTGTCGCTGGAGTCCCAGCGGCCCCTGGGCGAATTCCCCTTCATCGCGTTCTCGGTTACCTACGAACTGGACTACTTCCACATCCCGCTCATGCTGCGGCGGGCCGGCGTCCCCGTGCGCGCCGACGAGCGCGACGAGGACGACCCCATCGTCCTCATGGGCGGCCCTGCGGTTACGGCCAACCCCCTCCCCCTGGCCCCCATCGCCGACGCCATCTACATCGGCGAGGTGGAGCCATCGCTGGAACCGCTGACCGCCGCCCTGCAGTCCCGCGTGGAGCGCACCCGCGCCGAGACGCTCCAGGCGTTGAGCCGCATCCCTGGGTTCTACGTTCCCGCCTATCCACGCCTGCCGGTGGCCCGCCAGTGGCTGCGCGACGTGGACGCCTTCCCCACCCACTCGGCCGTGCTGACGCGCCGCACCGAATTCGGCGACATGTTCCTGATAGAGATCGCGCGCGGCTGCGGGCGGGGATGCCGCTTCTGTCTCGCTGGTTATGTCTACCGCCCCATGCGCGAGCGGAGCCTGGACGCCCTGGTGGCGCAGGCGCGCGCGGGCCTCGCCCACCGCAACAAGATCGGGCTGGTCAGCGCGGCCGTGTCCGACTACTCGCGACGGGATGAACTGGTCGCCCGCCTGCGCGAGATGGGGGCGAAAATCTCGGTCTCCTCCCTGCGCGCCGACTCGCTGTCGCCGGCGCTGCTCCAGGCGCTGGCCGCAAGCGGTACGCGCACGCTGACCTTCGCCCCCGAAGCCGGCTCCGAGCGCCTGCGCCGCGTGATCAATAAGAACATCTCGGAGGAGCAGATTCTCGCGGCGGCTACCCTGGCGGGCCAGGCCCGCTTTCCCGAACTCAAACTGTACTTCATGTTCGGCCTCCCCGGCGAGACGGAGCACGACATAGACGAACTGTGCCGGCTGACCGGGGCCATCGCGCGCGCGTTCGGCGGCCGGGTAACCGTCAACCTGTCGCCCTTTGTGCCCAAGGCCCACACGCCCTTCGCCCGCGCCCCGATGCTCCCCGCTCCCGACCTGGAGCGCCGACTTGCCGCCGTTCGGGCACGCCTGCGCACCGCGGGCATCCCCGTCAAGGCCGACAGCGTGGCGTGGGCGCGCGTGCAGGGCGTCCTGGCGCGCGGCGGCGCGGAACTGGCCGACGTCCTCGCCCGCATGGAGGCGGTCTCCCTGCCCGCGTGGCGCGCGGCGCTGGCGGCCCGTGGCCTGTCCGAGGACGAGTACCTGGAGCCGGTGCCGCCGTCCCGACGCCTGCCGTGGGAAGGCGTCGTCGCGTCGGGCGTCAGCGACGCCTACCTGGCGCAGGAGCAGCGCGCCGCCGAGCAAGCCCGCACGTCGCCCGCGTGTCCCCCGTCCGGATGCACCCGCTGCGGCGTCTGCGCCTGAACAGGGCCAGGCGGCCCTTGGCGGGCACGGCGGAACCGCCCCCTTCGGCCGATTTGACGCTGGCATCGCCCGCCGATATACTGTCCTTGAATGGGCAGCCAACACACCTTCGCTTGCGGGCCGGTGCCCGCGCTCTTTGTTTCAGGTGGCGTCATGCGCGTAATCACAGGAACCGCCAAAGGGAGAAAACTGGCGTCCGTGCCGGGCCAGAGCACCCGCCCCATCACCGACCGCGTCAAAGAGGCCCTGTTCAACATCCTGGCGCAGGATGTGGCCGACGCGCGCGTGCTGGACCTCTTCGCCGGCACCGGCAGCGTGGGCATTGAGGCGCTCAGCCGTGGCGCGCGCGAGGTCTGGTTCGTGGACCGGGAATGGCAGGCCGTGCGGACCATCAAGGCGAACCTGGAGGCCACGGGCCTGGCCGCGCGGGCCAGGGTCGTGCGGCAGGATGCCTTCCGGCTGCTGCGCCAGGTGGCCGGCAGAGAAGCCTTTGACATCGTGTACGTGGCCCCGCCCCAGTACCAGGGACTGTGGGCCAAGGCGCTGGCGGCGCTGGACGAGGCCGACGTGCTGGCTCCGGGCGCCCTCGTCGTCGCCCAGATCCACCCCAAGGAGTACGCCGAGTCGCCGCTCGCGCGCCTGCGCCTGATTGACCGGCGACGGTACGGGAGTACCGAACTCTGCTTCTACCGCGTCGCCGAACCCGATGAACCCCAACCAGGAGAGTGATCCCATGCAGCCCGACACGACACCCCGCTTCATCACCGTCTTCGGCGGGTCGCAGGCCGCGCCCGACGGCGCTCTCTACCGCCAGGCCCGCGAACTGGGCCGTCGCCTGGCCGAGGCCGGGTTCGGCGTCATCAGCGGCGGCTACGGCGGCACGATGGAAGCCGTCAGCAGGGGCGCGCGCGAGGCCGGCGGCCTGACCGTGGGCATCACCCTGGCCACGTTTGACCGCATGGCGCTCCGCCCCAACTCGTATCTGACGGCGGAGCAGAAAGCCCCCAACTACCTGGACAGGCTTGCCGAACTCACGCGGCGCGCCAGCGGGTTCATCGCCCTCAAAGGCGGCATCGGCACGCTGTCCGAAGTCTCCATCACCCTCAGCCTGCTGCAAATCGGCGAACTCCCGTTCAAGCCCGTGGTGCTGCTGGGCGAATGCTGGTCGGCCTACCTGGACACCGTCCGTCAGTGGTTCATGCTGCGCCCCGACGACCTGGCGCCCGTGTACGTGGCCGCCGACGCCGCCCAAGCCGTGGCGTGGCTGCGCCGAGTTCTCGCGTGAGGTGGACCATGCGCCTGCTGGGATTGCTGGGATGGATCTCCTACAAGTTCACCAAGCACCGCATCGCGGGGATACCGCTGACCTGGTATCTGGTCGCCTTCGCCATCGCCTGGCCCGCGCTGCTCATTGCGGGAGTTGCGCGGGCCACAGCCGTGGGCGTGGCCGTCGCGGTCGTCGCGGCGCTGCTGGTGGTGGCCATCGCCGTGGGCGCGCGCAACGGCTACGTGGTCTTTCGGCCCGCAGAGGCGCGCCCGACTGTGGTGGGCCCCTCGCTCCGCCCCGAGCAGAAAGTGCCCGCCCGCGCCACCGGCTTCTTTGAGGTCAGCGGCATGACCCAGTACCTGGCCGACGCCCGCGCCTGGTTTGAGACGGTGGAGACCCGCGAGCACATCGTCATCGCCTGGAATCCCCTGTCGCGGTTCTTGCTCCTGGCCAAGACGCCCAAGCACTTGAGCGGCATGTGGTACGCCTTCTTCCAGCCCGCCCACATCCGCGCCTTGCAGACCGGGCGCATGTCGTTCGGGGGGCGCATCCGCCCGGCCCTGCGCATCGCCTACGCGGCCGAGAACGCGAAGGCGCGCGGGGACCTCTACCTGGCCTTTGACAACGAGGCGAACCTGGCGGCAGTGCTGGATGACCTGCTCCGCGATGCGCCGCTGTAGGTGGTCGCGGCATGGGTACATGTGCGACGCACTTTCGGAGGGGGCAGACACGTAGGGCGGCTTCCCATAGCCGCCGGAGCGAGGGTCTACCTCACCCATCCTCACCCCAGCCCTCCCCTTCCCTCTCCGCCGGCGGAGGGTGTGGGAGGGGTTAGGTGAGGTCAAGAGGCAGTATACAAACCTGCCCTACGCCCTGCTCCGCGATGCGCCGCTGTAGCGCCAAGATGCGCAATTCGGCGCGATGGAGTACAATATACGGCGCGGCGCCAACGCCCTAGATACGACGCGCTCCGAACAGGCCCGCCAAAGGAGGAGAAGATGGAAAAACAGTTTGCCCAACTGCTGGACAGGTTGCAAACCTGGGAAACGAAACCCCCAACCAGCAAGCAGATCTCGCTGCTGAGCGACATCGGGCCGTCGGAAGTGGACGCTCTCCGCGAAGTGTGGCCCCATATCCCTCTGCGAAGCCGCCGCCTGCTGATCAGCAACTTGCTGGCCATGTCCGAAGCCGATGTGTCGCTGGATTTCACCGAGGTCTTCCTCCTGGCCCTGGAAGACCCCGACGAACATGTGCGCCTGGGTGCCCTGGAGGGGCTGTGGGAATACGATGAGGAAGATTTCGTGCCCATCCTGATCCGCATGATGGACTCGGATCCCTCCGTTCAGATCCGCGCGGAGGCAGCGATGAACCTGGGCAGGTTCGCGCTGCAGGGCGAACTGGAGGAACTGTCCCCCCAGACGACCGACCTGGTGCGTCGGGCGCTCATCGCCGCCTGGAACTCGCCCGACCAGGACGTGGAGGTGCGCCGCCGCGCCCTGGAGTCCGTCGCCTGCCTCACGGGCGATGACATCGGCGAGATGATTAGCGCCGCCTACCGCGACAAGGACGAGCGCATGAACGTCAGCGCCGTCTATGCCATGGGCCAAACCCTGGACGACGTGTGGGCCCCCTACGTGCTGAAGGAACTCAAGAGCCCGCGCCCCGAGATGCGCTACGAGGCCGCACGCTCCGCTGGCGCGCTGGAACTTGCCGACGCCGTCCCCACGCTCCTGGACATGATCCACGATCCCGACACTGAGGTGCGCACCGCCGCCATTGAGGCCCTGGGCGACATCGGCGGCGAGCGTGCCGTCCAGGCGCTCCTGGAACTGGCCCGAAGCGGCAATGAAGCCATCCGTGAGGCGGCGCTGGATGCGCTGGACGTCGCCGATTTCGGCGAAAACCCGCTCGGCCCTGGCATCCTGTCGTGGTTGCTTGGGCAGGGCGCTGGACCGATGGGGATCCCAGGCTGGGACGAAGACTTGGATGAAGATGACCTTCCGGACGATGACGACTTTGGCGATGACGATGAGGACGAGTGGGATCGCGATTTGGGTCGCGACCGCTGGAACTGATCGCACGGAGGCCGTATGAACCTGAAACTCCGCCGCCTGGTGCGCACCCCGTCGTCGGAGCAATACGCCTTGTTTGACCTGGACCGCCTGGACGAGAACGGCGACCCGTCCAGCGTCGGCAAGATTGACCTGCACTTCGTCCAGGAGGGCATGTACGGCACGTTCCTGATCTGGGAGCAGGCGGCCAAGCGCATCGCGCGCAAGGACCTGAAGGCGATCGCCACCGCCATCCTCATGGAACTGTGCGAGCCGATGGGCCTGCCCGCCGAGTACGCCGTGGAAATCTTCTGCCCAAGCCTGGACGACTACGAACTCCTCACCAACGCATCGGACGAGACCGCAGGAGGCGAGGCGTAGCCCATGAAGCGCGGACGGGCTTGCAAGACCCTCGTCTTTGACCTGGAAACCAAGTACCTGTCGGACGAAGTGGGCGGTTGGGACCATATCCCCAAGATGGGGCTGTCCGTCGCCGTTACCTACTGCGTGGAGCGCGGTGAGTTCACCACGTACTACGAGCGCGACGTGGAAGCCCTTATCGCCGCCCTCAACGCTGCGGAACTGGTCATCGGCTTCAACATCCTGCGGTTTGACTACGCGGTGCTGCGCGCCTACAACTTCTTGCCCGTGCGCGAGGACAGGCCGACGCTGGACCTGATGATTCCCCTGTCGCAGGCGCTGGGCTACCGCCCCAGGTTGGACGACCTGGCCGCCGCAACCCTGGGAATCGGCAAGTTGGGCAACGGGCTGGACGCCGTTCGGTGGTTCCGCGAGGGCAATCTGGAGCAACTCGCCGCCTACTGCAAGCAGGACGTTCAGGTTACCTATGACCTGTACCGATTCGGCAAAGAGCACGGGTATGTGCTTGTGCGCGACCGTTACAGGGGCGACAAGCAAGTTCGTGTGAGTTGGTAGCATGGCTGAACCCGCGTATCTCGCGCTCGTGCGTTCGGGCGAACTCAAGGAGCGCGTGGCCCAAGCGTACCGCCGCCTGGAGCGGTGCGACATCTGCCCCAGGCGCTGCGGGGTGAATCGCCGCGCGGGCGAACTGGGCATCTGCCGCACCGCGGAGCAGGCGGTCATCTCCAGTTACGGGCCGCACTTCGGCGAGGAAGCGCCCCTGGTGGGCGTGGGCGGCTCGGGCACGGTCTTCTTCACCCACTGCAACCTCCGCTGCCAGTTCTGCCAGAACTACGAGATCAGCCAGTTGGGCGAGGGGCGTCCCGTCCGCACCGACCAACTCGCCGCGGTCTTCCTGCGCCTCCAGGACATGGGCTGCCACAATGTCAACCTGGTCTCGCCGACGCACGTGGTGCCGCAGATTCTGGCGGCGCTGCTCGTCGCCGCCGAGCGTGGCCTGCGGCTGCCGCTTGTGTACAACACGGGCGGCTACGACGCCCTAGAGACCCTGGCCCTGCTGGACGGGGTGGTGGACATCTACATGCCCGACATGAAGTACGCCGACGCGGCCATCGCCGAGCGCTACTCCAAAGTGCCCAACTACCCCGCTGTGAACCAGGCCGCTGTGAAGGAGATGCACCGCCAGGTGGGAGACCTGGTCTTGGACGAGCGGGGCATCGCCACACGGGGGCTTCTGGTGCGCCATCTGGTGCTGCCCGAGGGCCTGGCGGGCACCGCGGAGATCGCCCGCTTCTTGGCCGAGTCGGTCTCGCGCGACACGTACATCAACGTCATGGATCAGTACCGCCCGTGCTACAAGGCCGACTCGCTCCCGCCGCTCAACCGCCGCATCACCCCCGACGAGTATCGGGCCGCCGTGCAGATGGTAACCGACGCTGGCCTGCACCGCCTGGACGACCGCATGCAGCGCTGGGCCTGGCTGATCCGATAGGCGCCGTGCATACGCAGAGGCACAAGGCGCGCCTTCTCACTACTTGCTGTCCGACTGCTGTTCCCTCTCGCCCGCGAACGGGGCAAGTGCGCCATGGCGAGCGAAGCGAAGCGGTCTCGCGCCCGCGCGGAGATTGCTCCAGGGGTTCTGACAATACAGGTGCGACGCACTTCCGAAAGTGCGTCGCACCTGTCGCACCCGTCGCCGCTTGACGTTTCGCCCTGCGAAGCGTAAGATGAAACCGAGTTCGTGGGAAGGGATAAGCGCATGGCGAAGGACGACCTGTTCGCCCACGCTCGGGCAGAACAAATCCGCAGAGAGGCTCCCCTGGCTGCGCGGATGCGCCCGCGGACGCTGGACGAGTTCGTGGGTCAGGAGCACATCGTCGGCGAGGGGCGGCTGCTTCGTCGCGCCATCCAGGCCGACCAACTGACCTCGGTCATCTTCTGGGGGCCGCCGGGCACCGGCAAAACCACCCTGGCCATGATCATCGCCAACACCACCAAATCCCACTTCGCGTCCATCAGCGCCGTCATGGCTGGCGTGGCCGACATCCGCCGCCTGATTGACGACGCCAAGGAGCGCCGCAACCTCTACGGCCAGCGCACCATCGTCCTGGTGGACGAAATCCACCGCTTCAACAAGGCCCAGCAGGACGCCCTGCTGCCGCATGTGGAGGATGGCACCATCGTCCTCATCGGCTCCACAACCGAGAACCCGTACTTTGAGGTCATCCCCGCTCTCGTGTCGCGCTCGCAGGTGTTCCAGTTGCGCCCGCTGACCGAGGATGACCTGCTGGCGCTGCTTCGGCGCGCCCTGGCCGACAAGGAGCGCGGCTACGGCAACTGGAAGGTGCGCGTGGACGACGAGGCGCTCCAGCACATTGCGCGCATCGCGGGCGGCGACGCGCGCCGGGCGCTGAACGCGCTGGAACTCGCCGTTACCACCACGCCGGCGGACAAACAGGGCTGGGTGCACGTTACGCTCCAGGTGGCCGAGGACTCCATCCAGCGCCGCGCGCTCCTCTACGACAAGGACGGCGACGCCCACTACGACACCATCTCGGCGTTCATCAAGAGCCTGCGCGGGTCGGATCCCGACGCGGCGCTGTACTGGATGGCGAAGATGATCTACGCGGGGGAAGATCCGCGCTTCATCGTGCGGCGGATGATCATCTTCGCGTCCGAGGATGTAGGGCTGGCCGACCCGCAGGCGCTGGTTGTGGCCACGGCGGCGGCCCAGGCGCTGGAATGGGTGGGGCTGCCGGAGGCGCAATATGCGCTCGCCGAGGCGGCCCTGTATCTGGCCACCGCGCCCAAGAGCAACTCCACGGGCGCCTACTGGAAGGCCCTGGCCGACGTGGAGCAGGAGGGCAAGGTGGAAGTGCCCGATCACCTGAAGGACGCCAGCCGCGACGCCGAGGCGCTGGGCCACGGCGAGGGGTACAAGTACCCGCACGCCTTTGACCGCCACTGGGTGGAGCAGCAGTATCTGCCCGATGCCATCAAGGGGCGGCGGTACTATGAACCTGGCAGCCTGGGCTACGAGAAGCGCATCCGCGAGTGGTTGGAGTGGCTGCGGGGCGGCGGCGAAGATGCCGGGGAGAAGCCCGGCGAGTAGGCGCGCCCGGTGCACACCGGCTGGGCGAGGCTATGACCAATCCTCCACGCTCAGCCCGGGGACGCGAGCAAACTCGCGGATGTTGTTGGTAACTACGATGAGGCCCCGGCTAACCGCTTGTGCCGCAATGAGCATATCCAGCGAACCGATCGGCTCGCCCCGCGCCTCAAGGGTAGCGCGCAACTGCCCGTAGGCAACCGCAGCCTCATAGTCAAAGTCCAGGATGTTGAGCGGCAGCAGGAATTGCGCCAGGGCCTGCTGGTTCTGCGCACGGTGTTGGCTACGAAAAACGCCGTATTGCAGTTCGGCCACAGTGATGGAAGAGATACCGATATCGGCAACCGTGTGTTGGGCGATGCGATCCAGAAGGGCCGGGGGTTTCTGGCGGATGAGCGCAATGCAGATGTGGGTGTCCAGAAGGTATCTCATTCAAGAAGCCCCTCGCGCTGCTGCTGGGCGGGCTGGTTCCGTTTCGCCATGAAATCATCCGAAAAGAGCGCCAGGCTGTCCAGCAGCGCTCGCCACGAATCTTCCTCCGGAATCAGAACGACCGCGTTGCCCATTCGCTTGATGTAGACCCTGGAGCCCGCAAGGCGATAGGCCTTCGGCAGCCGTACCGCCTGGCTTCTTCCGTTTTGGAAAAGTTTCGCCTTATCCACTAGACACCCTCTTTCGCGGATATACATCAAAAGTATATATCCGATCGGTCTTGTTATCAAGCGCCCAGGTCTCGCCCTTTCGCCGTTCTCCACCTGCCCCAAGCCGTTTCCGTGAGCACCGATAGGGTATCTACCAGATACATCAGTCACCTCACCAAGACAGCGCTTGTCGCTGCAACTCAAGCGACGTGTACTGTTCACGGTACGCGCGCAAGGCGCCCGCCCAGTCCTGGCGCAGGGTCTCTCTGGCTCGTCGGCTCCTCTTGGCGATCAGGAACTCTACGAAGTCAAGAACCTCGGCGCGCATATCGGGTGGAAGTTCCCGTATCATATCCTCTAGCGATTTGGCTTTTGAGTCCATGGCTTTGCTCCCAATCCTGGAACATCTACGCGCCATCATAAGGCAGATTCGGCCCAAGGTCAACGCCCTGGCCGCTCCCCGGAATCTTGCCCAGTCGCGAGGGCAAGGAAGTCGCGCCGCCCGCGCCTCACCCGAAGCAACTCGCCGCCAGCGCGATGAGAAACTGCCCCGCGTAGTAGAACGCTAGGCTGATGCGGTGATACCGCCACGGCCGCCAGAATCGCGCCGCGGCCAGGATGACGTCCGACACGTAGAACAGCACCGCCCCTGCCGCCACCATCGCCGCCTGCCCCGCGCCGAACAGCGGGCTGGCCAGCGTGGAAACGGCGCGGTTCACCATCACCGAGATGACCACCATGTACGCGATGACCGGCACCCGCATCGTCCCCAGGTTGGGGCGGATGAGCGCGTAGAACCCCGCGCCCGCCGCCACCAGCACCGCCGCCGAGAGGACATCCCAGCCCGACGAGCGCCCCAACGACGCGAACACCGCCGTGTACGCGACGTGGGCCAGCAGGAACAGCCCCAACCCCACGACGAACGCCCTGCGGCTCTCGTGGAACATGAGCGCCACATCCCCGCCCAGCGAGAGGATCAGCCCGATGAGCACGCCCACGGTGTAGGTCGCGTTCTGCGCCGGCTCCAGGAACGCCAGCGCGCCCGCGGCGATGACGAGGATTGTGGACAGAGGCTTGAACACGTACACCAGGCCCCGCCGGTTGGCGAATTCGGCCCAGATGACGAGGATCACGGTAACGGCCAACGGGAATGCGAGGAAAACCGCAGGCTTCATCGCGCTGCCCTCCTTGAGCGAGCATGCCGAAATGCTACGGGGACTTGGCGCGCGGCAGGTGATGCGCACACACCGCGCGCCTGGGGCGACCGCCGCGCGATCGCCCCTGCCCGCAGACAGAATCCGAATGGCGTGCCGCCCAGGGGGCTATCGGCCCTCCACGGCCGCAATGGCCTGTTCGGGCGAGACATTGCCGTAGATGACGCTCATGATGCCCGGCAGGTACTTGTCCATCATAAGGACGTTCGTGTACACGAGCGTCTTGACCATCTCCGGCGTCAGCACCCCGCCCTCCACGTCAATGCTCGTCTTGTAGCGGATTTCGCCGTCCGAGTAGTCCATCTCAAAGTTGCCCAGCACCAGGCCGTAGTTGGCCCGTGTGAGAAACTCGGCGACCGCCGGCCGCTTTTCCACCGGCGACTTGGCCTCCAGCACCGAGTAGAAGATGAACCGCTGCTGCTCGTTCTTGGCCTGGGCGTAGCACAGCCAACTGCCGTTGCGTCCCGAGAACCCCATCTGAAGGATGGGTCTGTCCTCCAGTTGGCGGAACCGCCAGTCGTCGTCCTTGAAGAACTGAACCATGGTATCAAACACCGTTGCGCTCATACCGCTCTCCTTTCTGGCTACTCTGTAGCCTGCGCGCATTATAGCCCAGCCACGGGGGCTGTCAACGGCCGCCGGCGATTCCCCCACCGCCTCACCGCAGAGGCCCTATCCGCGTCGTCCGCACCTGGGCGGCGGGCGGATGCCATCACCCCCAGGCCCCGCCGCGCCGGACTACCTCGGCCAGGACCCGCGCCACCACGCTGGCCAGGTCGCCGCCCGTCGGCGACGCGCACACGTAGGTCCACCCGGGCGGGACGGCCGCGCGCTCGGCCAGCCCAACGCTCACGCCCCCTTCGGCGCAGGGGATGGCAATGGGCATCGGATAGCGCACGCCGCCCTCCTTCACCTCAAACGAGCCTTCGGGGTACAGGCCGGCCCCTTTGAGCGCGCGCCATAGCCGTTCTTCCAGCGGCTCGCGCATCCACAGGTCATTGATCTCGTCGGCGGAGAGGAGGCGGCCCAGCGTCGTCGGCAGGAACACGAGCCGCCGCAGCCGCCTGCTGGGTATCGGCCTGGGCAGCGCCTCCAGCGGCCCCAGCACCACGCGGTAGTACCAGTCGTTGGCGCGGGGATGGTCGGCCTCGTCGGGGAGCAACTCGCGCCGCCGCGCCAACTCAAACCGCAGCACCGGAGCCACGTAGCGCACGCTCCACGCCATCTCCCCGAAGACCTTGCTGAAGTAGAACGCCAGCAGGTCGGCCCCTATCTGGCGCGGCGCACGCTTGACCGGAATGCGATACCAGCCCTGGGTCTGCACCGTCTCCCAGTCGCGACGGTTGTTCACCAGCACCACCAGGACGCGATAGGTCTCCGGCGAACGGTAGGGCGTGCCCATGCTCATCGCAGCGTAACCGTCAGGTAGATGGCCGCGGCCAGGCCCATCAGCAGCCAGAGCAGCGCCAGCACTTGCCCCACGCAGCCCCAACGCGACGCAGACCGGGCCGTCGTGGACTTCTCGTACGATTCCTTGCCGGACTTTTTCGCAAGGGCGCGTTGCCCTTTGGCCCAGCGGCGGCTGGTGAGGCCCAGGACGATCAGCATGCCGCTCCCCAGGCCTCCGCCGAGCAGCGCATAGGAATATGAGGGATTGTCGGGGCCTGCGCGCAGGATGAGCCAGGCCGCGCCCAGCAGCGCAACGGCCAGCAAGAACAGCCACCAGATCATCGGCGAGTTCCTCATCGTGCCCGCCCCCCGCCGTCAGAAGATGTGGAGCGCCTCCGCCAATTGCGGCGCCAGGCGCTGAACGTCTTCGCGCAGGCGCAGCAGCGCCAGGTCTTTGGCCTTCGCCTCCAGCATCACATCGTAGGCGCGCAGCCCTGCCGTGTCTTGCACAAATCGGATGAACTCAAACGGGTTGATGAAGTCCGAGTGCTGGGTCCACAGCGGCGGCAGGAGCACGTTCTGTCGCCCGCCGTCCGCCGTCTTGCGCGTGGTCGTGCGGAACTCCGTCCGCGGCGAACTGAAGTGAATCTTGGGGGTCTGCCCCAGCGGCCACGAATCCAGCGCCATGCGCACGGCGTCCAGAAGCGGCACCCCCTCATGATTGCAGTTCTGGTAGTGCAGGTAGTCAAAAATGAGGCGGATGCCGGTCTGCCGATGCACCCAGTGGATATCCGAGATGCAGAACTGGCTTTCGTCGTTCTCCAGCACCAGGCGCCTGCGGGCCAGCTCGGGCAGGCGCTCGTAGCGGCGGGCGAAGCGTTCCAGCGCGGCCTTGCGGTCGCCGTAGAGGCCGCCCACATGGGTTACGACGACGGCCTCGTCGCCCAGGCCCATCTCGTCCAGGATGCGCGCCTGCGCCACGATGTCGCGTGCGCCCTTCTCGGCGATGGATTCGTCCTCGGCGTTGAGCACGATGTACTGCGAGGGATGGAAGGACAGCCGCAGGTCCTGCTTCCGCGCCATGTCGCCCAGGGCCGCCAATTCCCGGGCGCACTCGTCAATCTGATTGTGGAAGTGCGGCATGTCGGGGTGCGTCAGGTAGGGGGCGATGTCCGACGAGATGCGGTACATGCGGATTTGGGCCTCGCCCAGGTACACGAAGATGTCCCGCAGGTAGGCCAGGCTTACGCCCAGGTGCGGGTTGTTCTGCCACCTGCGCGTGTCGTGCGATTTCAGTCCGGGCCGTCCCAGTACTTTTACCGCGAATCCAAGCCGCATCGTCCGCACTCCGGCGGGTGGGTGTGCGCGTCGCAGGGCTATCCCTGCCGAGCGCGGGTTCCGCGTCCGAACCGCGCGCTCGGCACGTTAGCACGTTCGCGGGCCGCTGTCAAGCGCAGCGGCGACTCGGTTTTGTCGCGTGTGGCAATCCAACCGATGACGTTCTGCGTCCTCGCGGGCGGCGTGTCAGGGCCGGCGTCTGGCCGCGAGGAAGAACCCCGCCGCCAGCCCGACGACGAGCGCCACCACCACCGCCACCACGCTGACGATGCCCACATCCAGGCGCTCCAGCAGGCCCGGCACGGGCGTGGGCGTTGGCGTCGGCGTGGCCGTGGGCGGCACGGGTGTGGGCGTGGCCGTCGGCGTCGGCGTGAAGGTGGCCGTGGGCGTGGGCGTAGGCGTATCGGTTGGGGTGGCCGTGGGCAGCGGCGTGTCGGTCGGCACGGGTGTGTCGGTCGGCGTGGCCGTGGGCTTGGGCGTGTTCGTGGGGGCGCGCGTCGGCGCGACGTAGGTCAGGCAGGCGTCGTCCCAGAACGAATCGTTATGCTTCACCGCGTACTCCTGCCAGCCTTTGGTGTACACCGTTACGTGATCGGCAAGGGCGCGGGTGGTTACCGTCAACTGCACCCAGGCGTCATAGGGGAACCCGTCGGCGTCGTAGCGCCGCGTCTCGCGATCCAGCACCGGCTCGGACCAGACGGTCGTTTCGGGCGGGGGCGCGCCGAACCCTGGCGGCGTGTTCCCGTAAGGGTCAATGCCGGCCTGCACGCGGTAGTAGCCCGGCCCACCCTCGGTCAAATCGGAGATGAAACTATTGTTGCGGCCGTACATCTCGGTCTGCCCGGTGTAGATTTGCACCCAGATGGTGAAGGTAACCAGGCTTCCCTTGGGGACGGCCACCCGCTGGTAGAAGCCCGACGTGTGCGTGGCCCAGAGGGTGAAGAACTTCTGCGAGAACTGCCCGCTGTGGGCGCGATAGGGGCTGTTCTTCTCTACGATGTCCTCCACCTTGAATTCCGGCTCGCGGTTGCGCACCTGATCGCCCAGCAGCGACCATGGATACCAGCCGTTGGCCACCCACGAGGACAGGCTGGTGCCTTCGCCGAGGGTAAGGCGGCTTCCATCCTCAAAGCCCGGGTTGAGCAGCAGGTTGCCCGGGCAGGGGTTCTGCGCCGGAGGCGCGGCCATTGCGATAGTCAGGGGAAGCGCAAGACTCACCAGAGCCACGATCCAAATAGCGCGTGCAACGAACTTCCGCATAGAGTTAGGCACCTCCTTGCGATGTAGATTGCTGCGCGTGGGCGAGCACGACCGCCATCGCAATGGACAGGACGCGCGTTACGTGCTCGTCGGCGCGCGAGTTGATGATGATGGGGACTTTGGCGCCGACCACCAGGCCGGCCATGCGCCCGTTGGCGAAATACAGGATGCTCTTCGCCATGGTGTTGCCGGCCTCCACGCTGGGGACGATGAGGATGTCGGCGCGGCCGGCCACCTCGCCGCCCAGGTTCTTGATGCGCGCCGCCTCGGGCGATATAGCCGCATCCAGGGGCAGCGGGCCGTCCACCGCGGCGTCGTCCACCCAGCCTTGCGTGGCCATGCGCGAAAGGGCCAGCGCGTCAATGGAGGAGGGCACCTTCGGGTGCACCGTCTCCGACGCCGCCAGGATGGCCACTTTGGGGCGCTGGATGCCGAACAGGCGCGCCACCTCCACCGCGTTCTGGATAATCTCCAGTTTCTGGTAGATGGTGGGGTACAGGACCACGCCGCTGTCGCTGATGTAGATAAGCCGATCCAGGCCGGGAATCTCAAAGATGCCCACGTGGGTCAGCAGTCGACCGCGCCGCAGGCCATACTGGCGGTCCAGCGCGGTGCCGAGAAGTTCGTCGGTCTTCAGTTGGCCTTTGGAGACCACGTCGGCAGCGCCCTCGCTGGCCAGGCGCACGGCTTCGCGGGCGGCCGTGAGCGCGTCGGGCACGTGGGTGATCTCCATGCCGGCCAGGCTCAGCCCCTCCCGCTCGGCGATGGCGCGGATGGCGCGCTCGTCGCCCACCAGGTGGCAGTGGGCGATGCCCTTGCGTTCCACCTCGTCGGCGGCGATGAGCACTTCGGGGTCGGCGGCAGCGGCAATGGCCACCGTCTTCGGCCCCACCGTGATGGCCTCTTCTATCATCTCGTCAAACGTCGTGATGGGTGAGGTACGCGGTTTCACTTCGCACTCCTCATGTCATCGCCGGCGCGCAGGCGGGCCAGCGCCAGCGCCGCGAATAGCGCGGCCCCAACGGCCAGCGCCGACTCGTCCGCGTCAAACCGCGAGGTGTGAATCGGGCGCAGGGGCTGCCCATGCCCGCGCACGCCCAGCCGCAGGTAGCACCCAGGGGCGCGCGCCGCGAAGATGCTGAAGTCCTCGGCGCCCATTTCCACCGGCTGGTCGCCGAACCGCTCGCCTAGGAGTTCGCGCCCGACTTGCTGCGCCAGATGGGTTAAATCGGGGTCGTTGACCGTAGGCGGGTATCCCTCCAGGATGGCGAGTTCGTAATCACCCCCCAGGGCGCGGGCCACTTCGCAGGCGCGCCGCACCCCGTCAAAGAGCGCGCCTCGCACCTCCGGCGTGAAACTCCGCACGGTACCCTTGATCTCCACCTCGGCGGGGATGATGTTGCTCTTCGTGCCGCCGTGGATGCTGCCGGTGGAGATGACCCCGCTGTCCAGGGGAGAAATCTGCCGCGCCACCACATGGTTGAGGGCCACCACCACCTGCGCGGCCAGCAGGATGGGATCCACGCCCTTGTGCGGGTAAGCGCCGTGGCTGCCCCGGCCCCGCACGACCACGCGGAACGCATCCGCGGCCGCCATCACCGGCCCAGGGCGCACCCCGGCCGTGCCCGCGTAGGCCTCGTCGTCCACGTGCATCCCGAAGATGGCGCTCACCCCGTCCATCACGCCCTCGGCGGCCATCCGCATCGCCCCGCTTTGGCCCTCGTCGTCCTGCCCTTCCTCGCTGGGCTGGAAGATGAGGCGGACCGTGCCCTGGAACGCGCAGTCTTTCAGGAGCATGGCCGCCCCCACCAGGCAGGCCATGTGCATGTCGTGGCCGCAGGCGTGCATGACGCCCGGATTGCGCGAGGCATACGGGACTTCGTTCTCCTCCTGGATGGGCAGCGCGTCCATGTCGGCCCGCAGCGCCACGATGGGCAGACCGTGCCCCATGTCGGCGACGATGCCGGTCTTGCCGACGCCGACGCGCGGCTTCAGGCCAAGCGCCGTCAGGAGGCCCGCGATGTAGTCGGCGGTCTCGTGCTCCTGGAATCCCAGTTCCGGATGTTGATGCAGTCTTCGGCGAATCTCAACAAGCCGAGGGAGCAGCGCGTGTGCGTTGGAAAGCATGGAGTGGCCTCGCTGATGGCGTCAGAGTCAGGGCAGGCGGACCGCTCGCTTGACTTCGTCCAGCGTCTGCGACGCGATGGCGCGTGCGCGGGCCGCGCCGTCCCGCAGGATGTCCCACACGTCGTCGGGATGATCCGCATACTTCTGGCGAATCTCTCGGAACGGCGCCAGGAACTCCGTCAGTTCCGCGGCGAACATCCGCTTGTGCTCCACGCAGCCCAGCGTCGCGCCCCGACAATCGCGCGCAATCTGATCCATGCGGGCCTCGTCGCCCGCGATGAGCCGATGCAGCGTGAAGATGTTGCACACTTCCGGATGGCCGGGGTCCTTCTTGTACAGGCGGGCGGGGTCGGTTACGGCCCCCATGACCTTGCGACGGATGTCTTCGGGCGAGTCGGCCAGTTCAATGCTGTTGTCCTTCTCCAGCGACTTGCTCATCTTGCTGACGCCGTCCAGGCCCAGGATTTTGGGCGCCTCGGTCAGCACCATCTGCGGCTCCACCAGCACCTCGCCATAGCGAGCGTTGAAGCGGCGCACGATCTCGCGGGTGAATTCCAGATGCGGCGCCTGGTCTATGCCCACAGGGACGGCGTCGGCCTTGTACAGCAGGATGTCGGCGGCCATGAGCACCGGATACCCGACGAGGCCGTAGTTCACGTTGTCGGGCTGTTCGCGCACCTTGTCCTTGAACGTGGGCAGGCGCGTCAGCCAACCGAGCGGCGTTACCATGCCCAAGAGCGCGTACAGTTCGGTTACCTGGGGGACGTGCGACTGGACGAAGACGATGGTGCGCGTGGGGTCAATGCCAGCAGCCAACCAGTCCAGGATCATCTCGTAGGTGTAGTCGCGGAGCGGCGACGTGTCCACCAGCGACGTGAGCGCGTGCAAATCCACCGCGCAGTACACGCAGTCGTAATCTTCCTGGAGGGCCACGTAGTTGCGAATCGCCCCGAAATAGTTGCCGAGATGTTGGCGTCCGGTTGGACGCGCCCCGGAAAAGACCCGTCCCTTCTTCATACCCTCACCTCAACCTACGATCGTCGGGATGTGCGGCCGAACCGGCCGCGCTAGAATCCTCAGTAGCCGTTGAACCCCACGCGGACGCGCCCGCCTTCCACGATGGTGGGGACGGCGCGCTTGCCGCCGTTGAGCGCCAGCATGCGTTCGCGGGCCTGGCGGTCGGCGAGGACGTTGTATTCGGTGAACGCCACGCCGCGCCTGCGAAGGTCCTCTTTCGCCGCTGCGCTATAGGGGCAGCCGGGCTTTGTGAAGATGATGACTTCTTCCTCAGGCATCGCCCGCCTCGCGATCGTTCTTCGGGCCGCACGTAGTTTACCATAGGTGCGCACGGTGGACAAAATCATCCCCGCAGTCGCTGTGTGGAAACCTGCGGTCCTGACGCGTGTTTGAAGGATGAAACAACCCCATGCTATAATACGAACAGCCAAGCGGGGAGGAGGGGAGCCATGGGCAAGCCGAAAGCCTTTGTCATCGTGAATCCGGTCGCCGCCAACGGGCGCGTGGCGGCACAGTGGCCCACCGTGCGGGCGCACCTGACCAGCCTGGGCCTGGACTTTGACTTCCGCCTGACCGAGCGGCCGCTCCACGCGACGGAAATCGCGCGCGAAGCGGCCCAGGCAGGGTACAGCCCTATCGTGGCCTACGGGGGAGATGGCACTCTCATGGAGGTGGTCAACGGCCTGCTGGGTGAGCCGGGCCAGCCCTCCGCAGTGCCGCTGGGCATTATCCCGGGCGGCACCGGCTCCGACTTCGTGCGCACGCTGGGCATCCCGCACGACTACCGCGAAGCCTGCGCCAGGCTCATGAGCGGCACGGAGCGCCTGGTGGACGTGGGCCACACCACCTTCCGGGCCCTTGACGGGAGCGAGCGCGCGCTGTACTTCGCCAACGTAGCCGGCCTCGGCTTTGACGGCGAGGTGGTGGAGCGGGTGCAGCGCAGTTCCAAGGCCCTGGGTGGCACGCTGACCTACCTCGTGAACCTCTTCCTGACATTGGTGTACTACAAGAACAAGCATGTGGCGCTGCGGTTTGACGGGGAGGCGCAGGACCGGCGGATGAATTCCGTGCTGGTGTGCAACGGGCGCTACTTCGGGGGCGCCATGTACATTGCGCCGCCGGCGGAATTGCAGGATGGCGAGTTTGAACTCGTGATCCTGGGCGATTTCTCCAAGCCGGAACTGGTGGTCAACGTGCCGCGGGTGTACAAAGGCACCCACCTGACGCATCCCAAGGTGCAAATCCACAAGGCGCGGGAGGTGTATGTGGAAGCGAAGGAGCGCATGCTGGTGCAGGCCGATGGGGAACTCGTTGGGCAAGCGCCCGCGTCCTTCCGTGTCATCCCGCGCGTCCTGCGGGTCATCGCGTGAGCGGCGCGAGAGGGGGCGCAACGTGAAACGAGCGTGGCAGCAGTTGTGGGGGTGGCGGTGGCCCGTCCTGGGCGTGGTGGTGGGAGCCATCGCCGCGAGCATTCTCCGTTCGTTCGGCGTCGGGGTTACGGTGGAAGAGGGCCTGCTGTGGGGGGCGGTGGCGGGACTCGTGGTGATGTACACGCCCTACTTTCTGCGTTCGGGCAAGATGGTTACGAAGCGCGACAATCGGGTGGTCAATTTCGTCGCGGGTGTATTCGTATTCCTGGGCATCTCGGCCATCATCATCGCCATCTTTCTGGGCATCTTCTGGGTGCTGTCGCTGTTCATCCGGTGAGGGGGGCGAGAAGGCTTATGCGAGGCGCGCCGATGTTCGGGGAAGAACCCAAGCCTGACGCCGACGCTGCGGGGAGTTCGGGGCGCTGGTTGACTGCATCCAGCGAAGCGCGTGCGCGCGCCTTCGGGATGGTGCCGACGCCCGCGGACATCGTGGAGTTCATGGTGGGCCTGTGCGAGCCGCGCGGCACAGGCTCGCTGGATGTGCTGGAGCCTGCCTGTGGCGACGCTCCCTTTCTCCGCGCTTTCGCGATGCGCTATGGCAATCACCACAGGCTCACCGGAGTCGACATCCACGGTGCGGAGTTGGACCTGGCAAAGGCTCACCTCGCTGGCGCCCGATTCGTGGAAGCGGACTATCTCCTGTGGCAGCCCGAGGAACGGTTTGACCTCGTCATCGGCAATCCTCCCTATGGCATTATCGGGGATGCGTCCCATTACCCGATCCACGCGCTTCGGGAGCACAAAGCGCTCTACAAGAAGCGCTTCGTAACATGGTTTGGAAAGTACAACATTTACGGGGCCTTTATCGAGCAGTCCGTGCGCCTGCTGAAACCCGGCGGCAAAGTCGTGCTTGTGGTTCCAGCCACGTGGCTTGTTCTGGACGACTTTGCGAAACTCCGCGCCTTCTTGGCAGAAACAGGAAAGGTAACGGTCTACTACCTGGGCAAAGCGTTCCCCGGACGCAACGTAAGCGCGGTGGTGCTGGTGCTGGCGAAGGGGGAACGTGGCCTGGAACTCTACGATGGCGTGCAACTCGCTGTATCCAAAACCACATACGGCGGGGAGATGATCCGCTTCGAAACCCCTGATTTGCGGGTGTTTGAGCGTAGCGGGATTCCACTGGGCGAATGCTTCAGGGTGCATTTTGCAGCGCGAAGTCCGGAGATTCGCCGGCACCCATCCGTGAGTCCCAAGCCACTGCCGGATTGCGTTCCCATTTTGACGGGGCGGAACCTTCACCGCGGGTGGATCGACTACGACACGTGCTACTCCGGCTTGTGGATGCGGCAAGAAGACGCTCCGCTGCTGCGCGCTTTCTACGGTTCGCCGCATATCGTGGTTGCTCACACCAAAGGGACGCGCGTTGTTGCCGCTGTGGACTGGCGGTGTTACCCCTGGCGCGAGGAGTTCCACCTGGTGCCGCTCGTGGGCATTCCGGACCTGGATGCTTTGGTAGGCTACCTGAACAGCGACGAGGTGCAGCACTACACCCGCGCCCTTTACCGCGATTTCGTGCCGCACCTCACGGCCACTATGCTGAACGTGCTGCCGATACCGAGGAAGTTGATCGCGATGCAAGCGGAAATGCAGTTGAGCCTGTGGAGGAATGGCAACCGTGAACAACCCCACACTGATGCGATTTGAGGACTTTCTCGCGTCCATTCCCTTGGATTATTACCGAGACGAATTGCTGCCCGTCAAGACCGTGGAACAGGATTTGCCCCCGGCGCTCAATCCCTTACCTCCCATCTATGAGAGTTACTGGATGCCCCAGCAGGATGCTCCCGGGTTCCCTTCCTACGAGGAGTTCTTTGAGAGATGGTGGAAGTCGCATCTAGAGCCGCTCGACGATTTCATCGGCAAGTACTTCTGGGGGTGCTCGCGCGATTTCGTGCGCCTGGGGTTCAAAGCCCGGCTCTATCGCACGCTCATATCCGTGCTGACGCAGTTTCACTTCGCCTACACGTGGATTGCCTGCTGCAGGTTGCCGCTGGAAGCCTCGGCCGACGCCGACATGAACGGCATTGATGCGCTGGTGCGCCACGACGACTCTGCGGTCGCGCTCCAGGTGAAGAAGGAAACCTATCGCTCAGAGGCGAGGGGCGTTGGGCGCTTCGCTCAGCGCAAAATGCGAGTTGTCTTGGTTGTAGAAGTGCCCTATACAATCACCCCGCCCGAGGAGTGGCAGCGGCGCGCCCAGCGGGCGAAGACCGTTCACACGCGCGAGCAATACAGTGCCTTTGCCTTCCTGGCAAGCCAACTACAGAGGAGGCTGCCCAACGGGTTCGTCGTATTCCGTGAAGAATACCCGCGAGCGGTGGAAAGGGTCATCGCGGAGGCCATTCAGGACGAGCGCCAGGGTCTCATCTCCTGGGGCGAACTGTTGCAGCAAATTCGCCCGTGGGCACCGACCTCATAGATCCGCGGCGTCAGTAACAAGACGCCAAGGCTTTCGGTGCCGTGCGCCGCAATTGTCCGGCGTGGGGGCATCGAACCGCAGGTCGTTTGCGAACGCCCAGTCGCCGCCGGAGTTGGCGTGGTAGAACTGCTCCACGGTCAGAATCGGTACCGCGACGCGCACCTCGCCCGACAGGAGCGACACGTCCATGCGGATCGCATTGGTCTCAAAGCCGCGCGGCGACTCCTGCGCCAGCGCCTGTGCCCGCGTCAGCGTGTCCAGCGGGATGATGGTCAGGCCGCTGCCCTGCTCGCGCACCAGCGCATGGGTATCCGGCGGGCGCAGGCTGACCCAGCCGAAGGCAAACACGCGGCCGTCGGCCACCGCGCGCGAGAAGGCGTAGGGCCGCAGGCCAAGCCATTCGGCGTGGCGGGATAGGAGTTCACGCCATCGGGGTTCGCCCGTGGGCGCGCCCAGGAACGCGAAGAAGAACATACTCCCCTCCTGTCGCGCTCTCCGTGGGCGCCCAGATGACGCCTGGCTTCAGGCCCGATGGACGGAGACCGCGGCTTACGCCTTCGCCAGGCAGCGGATGATTTCACCCAGGTACATGCGATGGTAGTCGCGCGACGGGTAGTTCTTGTGGATGCTCGCGTCCAGGAAGTGGGTGGGATCTATGTCTTGGAAATAAATCTTGCGGCACTCCAACACCAGGCGCGCTTCGGCGAAGTACACCGCGCCCGTCTCGCCCACGACCGGCGTGAGGCCGGTAGCCCTCGCCTTGTCCACCTGCCGGCCCGACTTGGAGCCGCACAGGTTGAGCGCCTCGCGGTACGCCTCGCCGAAAAACGAGAGCGTGAAGCAGTCCGAGCGCTCCATGAAGTCGTAGGTGTACCGCTGGGGGCGGATGAAGCAGATGGCGATATTCATGTTCCACAGGACGCCCATCCCGCCCCACGAAGCCGTCATCATGTTGAAGAAGCCGCGGGTGCCGGCGGTGATCAGCATCCAGTCGGAGCCGATAAGTTTGAACACATTGTCACGGATGTCTTCCGGTTTGATGGGTACGAATGTGCTCATAGGCATCTCCGCTCGGGTGCATGGGCCGCAGGGGCGTTACTCCCTGGCGTCTCGGTAGATGTTCTGCATGACGCGCAGCAGTTCGGCCGTGTCAAACGGCTTCTCAACGACAGGGCGACCGGCCTTGCGGAGGAAGGCGCGGGTTTGGACGCTGGCCGTATCGCCGGTGATGAAGACCAGCCGCTTGACCAATTCGGGGCGGTGCTCCTTCAGGTACTCGTAGAGGGCGTCGCCGCCGAAGCCGGGCATGCGCACGTCGCACAGGATCACGTCGTAGTGGGCGGCCGCAATGCGCTCCTTGGCCTGCGCGCCGTCGGCGAGCGTGTCCACCTTCTGGTCGTGCTGCGCAAGCAGTTCTCGCAAGAGGAGCAATGTGCCCTCCTCGTCGTCCAGTACCAGCACATTGCCCGGGGGCAGTTCGGGCAGCCGGTCGCTGGCGGCCTTTTCCGCCTCGGCCCTGCGCACCCCTCGCACGGGCAATTCCAGCACGAAGGTCGCGCCGCGTCCGGGCGTGCTTTCGGCCCAGATGTGCCCGTCGTGGTCGCGGATGATGCCGTGGCACACGCTCAACCCCAGGCCCGTCCCTTTGCCGGCGACCTTGGTGGTGAAGAACGGGTCAAAGATGCGCGTGAGGAGTTCGGGCGGGATGCCCGGGCCGTCGTCCGCGAACTCTATGCGAATCCAACTTTCCAGTGTGGACTCGGGCTGGTCGGCCAGGTTCAGGGTAGAGTTGCGGGCGTAGCCCGTGGGCCGCAGCACCGGCATTGTGCGGATGGTGAGCGTGCCGCCGCCGTGGGCCTCCTGCATCGCCTGCTGCGCGTTGTTGATGATGTTGACGAAGACCTGCTGGAGTTGGTACGGGTCGGCGGCGGTCTTGGGCAGGTTCGGGTCCAGGTCCTGCTCCACCTTCACGCCGCTCACGCGCAGTTGGTACGCCAGGAGCGACAGCGTCTCCTCCACGATGGTGTTGATGTCCAGCATCTTCTTTTCGGGCTCCTGGCGGCGGGCGAAGGTGAGCAGGTTGCGGACGATGCGGGCCGCGCGGCGCGTCTCATCGTGGATGACGCTCAGATAGGACGACTGGCGGTCTGTCAGGTCGGTACGCTGGAGCAACTGCACGAAGCCCAGGATGGAGGTGAGCGGGTTGTTCAACTCGTGGGCCACTCCTGCTGTGAGTTCCCCCAGGGCCGACAGTTTCTCGGCCTGCATCAGCCGGGCCTGGGCCGCCTTCATCTGGGTAACGTCGCGGGTGTACTCCACCACCGCCTGGATTTCGCCCCTCGCGTCAAAGATGGGGTAGATGGACACATGGCGGATGCGCGAGCCATCGCGGTCGGTGATCTCGGCCGACGCGGGGCGGCGCGTCTGGAGCACCTGCTGGAGCGGGCAGCCTTCGGGCGGATGAGTAGTCCCGCTCATCGCCTCGCAGCAGCGCTCGCCGACCAGTTGCGTGAAGCGTCGCCCGGCGGCTCGGGCCGCTGCCTGGTTCGCGCGCAGGACCTTGCCCTCGGGGCTGATGAGCAGCACGGCCTCGCCGATGGCGTCAAACGTGGCCTCCCATTCCTTCTTGCCCTGCTGCACGCGGGCGAATAGCCGAGCGCCCTCCAGGCTCATGGCCACCTGCGCCGCCATCACCGAGATGGCCTCAAACTGGTCGCCGGTGAAGGCCTCGCGCGGTTCGCTGGCCTGCAGGCACAGCACGCCCAGCAAGCGGCTCGCCGCCATCAGGGGCACCGCCAGCGCCTCGCCCTTCGCCTTACGGTCCAGGTGGATGGCCAGCGCCGCAAGCCCGCCCCCTGCCGCGCGGGTGTAGGCCAGGAGCGATGGGGCGGGCGCGGCCGTGATCAGGACCGCCTTGCCGTTCTGCTGTACCCACTCGGGAAGGCCCGGCGGGAGCGACGCGTGGGCCATGCCCGGGGCGGACGCCTTGTGCCTTGCGAGCGCGCCCGAATCGTCCACCAGCCACACGCAGCCATCTACGGCCTCGGTGAGCGTTACCGCCTGGCCCAGGAGTTCCTCCAGCAGCGAATCCTGATCCTGGATGGAACTGATGGCCAGGCTGAGACGCAGTAGCCCACCCAGCCAGGAGGGCGCACGCCGGGTCGGCCCCCTCTGGCGCAGGGCTTCCAAGAGCGAGGCCAGTTCGTCGGCGGTGCGGATGCGCTGCACGACGAACCCGTTGCGTCGCGCAAGCGCAGTCTCCAGGCCGTCTGCCTGCGCCGACGACGCGGCAAAAACGGGCATGACCCAGGGCGCGGCTTCGGCCAGCATCTCGGCGATGCGCGCCATCTCTTCGGGTGTGGCCGCCTCCACAATCAGGGCGGCGCTGGTTGCCGGATCGTGTAATTTCATCCTATCCTGCCTGATTGCCACCATGGGTCCTCCCCAGAGACGCGACGGTGTGCGTGGCCGCTCTCTGCGCGTGGCATGGGACCCCGTGAGCCGCCTACTTGGGGACCGAGTCCAATTTGCGGGCGAGCGCCTCCACATCCTCGGGGCGCACGTACCACATCAGCCCCAGTTTGTAGGCAGGCAGTTTGCCTTCGCGCACGTATCGCCGCACGACCTCGGCGCAGCGGTTCAGGCGCAGCGAGGCGTCGCGGATCGTCAACATCTTCTGCGTCGGCAGTTCATTCATGCTCCTCTCCTCCGTGCAGGGCTAGCCCGTCTCGGTCTGCCAGTCTTGCCTCAGCCATTCAGGTGGCTGCCAACCTCCCGTTCCGCGGCGGCTGTTGACCTCCTGGGCCGAGTTTCGGATGAACTGGGGGCCTTCGCGCTTCACGACGCGGACGAACGCGGCGGCCACCGCAGGGTCAAACTGAGTGCCGGCGTTCCGCTCCACCTCGGCCACAATCTCCTCGGCGGGTTTGGCGCGGTGGTACGTGCGGTCCGACGCCATGGCTTCTACGGCGTCGGCCAGGGCCAAGATGCGCGCCTCCAGCGGGACGCTATCGCCGACGAGGCCCCTGGGATACCCCTTGCCGTCCCAGCGTTCGTGGTGCGCCGACACAATGGGCACCAGGTTCTGGAGTTGATGGCACACGCCCAAGATGCTATCGGCCGCCAGAGCGTGCTGCTTCATGACCGCGTATTCTTCGTCGGTGAGGTTACCGTGCTTGTTGAGCACATGCTCGGGCAGGCCGATCTTGCCCACGTCGTGGAGCAGGGCGGCGCGGCGCACCAGTTCCACCCGCTCCGGCGGCAGGTTGAGTTCCCGCGCCAGGGCGATGGCGTACTCGGCCACGCGGGCCGAATGACCGTACACGTAGGGATCGCGCGCGTCAATGGCGCTGGCCAGCGTCATCAGCAGTTCGTCGTTGATCATCTGGATTTCTTCGTTGGCGCGGGCCAGTTCCTGGTTGACCTTGCGCAGCGCCGCCACGTTCTGCACCGTCTGGTCCACGTACTGCTTCTGGGCGTAGCGCATAATGAGCAGCGGCGCGAGGAAAGCCACAATGCCCCAGATGTCAAACGTCAGGTAAGCCACGGCGAAGAACAACGCCAGGAAAGACATCACCACGTAGTGCACCGCCAGCCAGCGGAACTGCTCCCTCCACACGCGCCCTGGGTGCACGCCCTCCGAAAGCCCCAGCGCAGTGGACAGCAGCATGGTGCTGACGAAGTAGTTGGCCATTCCCGCGACCAGCACCGGCACTGCCAGCAGCAGGATGTTGGACACCTGCAGTCGGATGCCCGCGAGGGCGAAGAGGAGCGCCGCCACCGTGCTGGAAATCGTGTGGTTCGCCGCGTTGAATACCACCTGGTAGATGCGCGGCCGCCGCTTGAGCCAGTGGCCGATGGCGATGACCGGCCCTACCACCGCGGCGCCCACAGGCCCGTACATCAGGGCCGCCGCGAAGATTGCGACGAAACTCACCGATACCGTGCTGGCTCCGTACAGGTCCACAGAGAAGAGTTCCGCCGCGCCCGCAAAGGCCGCCAGGATGGCCAGCCCCTTCACGTCAAAGCGGCCCACGGAGGGCAAATAGAAAGCCAGTAGCGCCGCGCCACACGCGACGACGGCCCCCACGAATATCCACGCCGATCTGGGCAGGCGGCGCGGCTTGGCCGGTGGGGTGGAGGCATCGCGCGGGTTGGGCGGCGGGCTTGCCGGCGCCGTCGCGGGCGCAGACCGGTCGGCTCCGACAGCAGGAGCGGGGGGCGGTTCCTCGACGCTGTCTCCCGCGGGCGGAACCGGCGGCTCGTTGCTCTCGCCGGGAACTGACATGCGGACGCGGTTCTTGCCCGAGGCTTTGCCTTGATACAGGGCCACGTCAGCGGCGTGTAGCAACTGCTGCGGTTCGTAGCCGTCGTCGGGATACGACGCCACGCCCGCCGTGATGGTTACGTAGATTGGGTCCACCCGCGTTGGAATCTGAATGGGGGCGGATTCCACAGCCTTGCGAATGCGCTCGGCGACGACGTAGCCCTCGTGGGTGGTGGTTTCGGGCATGAGCAGGGCGAACTCCTCGCCGCCAAAGCGCGACGCCACGTCGTACTCACGCACCTGCTCGCGGATGATGCGGCCCACGGCGGCCAGCACGGCGTCGCCCGCCAGGTGGCCGTGGGTGTTGTTGATATAGCGCAGGCCGTCCAGGTCGGCCATGATGACCGCGAGGGGGCGGCCAAAACGCCGCGCGCGCCGCAACTCATCGTTCAGGGCGTTGGCGAAGTACTTGGCGTTGTACAGCCCCGTCTTGGCATCCACCTGGGCCTCTTCACGTAGGGCTGGAATGCTCAGCGCGCGGTGGATGAGGATCAGCGGCGCAACGCCCAGAACCACCAGCCACGGTCCCAGTTCCCACAGGAACGCGATGGCCCCGCCCACGCAGGCCAGCGCCAGGTCGGTGAGCAGGTTGCCGGGGCTGAGCACCTGGGACTCGCGCAGACTCACGTTGCGCGCCAGCATCAACACGATGCCCACCAGCAGATGATTGACCAGAATGTAAACCGACGCAGCGACCAGCACCGCCACTATTCCCGTCAGATTCGGCGCGGGGATGCGGTCGGCCCCCACCAGCAGTGCCAGCGCCGCCTTGCCCGCAAACCCCGCCAGCGTGTGCCCTGCGATGTTGAACAATTGGATATACCAGCGGTACTTCACCTTCAGCCATTCGGGCACATGCCCCAGCGCCACCACAACGGCGAAGGTAACGGGGTCTTGGAGCACGATGCTGGCGAAGAAGAACGCGGGCGTCAGATAGTAGTGCTGGTGCTTGGGCGTAACGACGGTGAAGTACTGGGCCGTCATCGCGCCGATGAGCAGAAACGCCAGCAGCCCCCAATCGGTGCCCCTGGGCGGGGAAACAGCCGCCTCGGCCAGGGTGGCGACGATCGTCAAGCCGAGAATGCCCAGGATATACGCTCGCGCGGGCTTTGACAGGTCTTTCATTTTGGTTCCCTCTCTCCTCTACGCTCTGGGTAGAATAGTAGCATGCTACTACGGAGAGGTCAAACACAAACCCTGCCTGTGCTCTGGTGGGCAGGGTTGTGTGCGCGTTGGTCTATTTGCGTGGGCCGCCGCCCCAGTTCACCGACCAGGCGGGTGCCCAGCCCCAATTCACCGAGCGGGGCGAATTCCAGGTCCAGTTGACGGAAACCGGGATGCGCGGCTTGCGCCCCCAATTGACCGAGGAGCAATCCACCGAACCCCAGTTGACGCTGCCCCAGTTCACGGAACCCCAGTTGACCGAACCCCAGTTGACGCTGCCCCAGTTGACCGAACCCCAGTTCACCGAGCCCCAGTTGACGGGGTCGTCGCCGGTCCACAGGAGGGCCGAGGCGGGCGTGCCGGTGTTGGCGGTGCCCACGCCTTGCAAGTGGATGGCATTGTAGATGTTCAGGAGTCCCGCGCCGGCGCCGGTCTGGTTCAGCGGCATGGCCGAGGCTTTGAGCAGCATCTTGACCTGGTCGGGGTTCAGGTCGGGGCGGGCCTGGAGCAGAAGCGCCACCGCGCCGCTGGTTACCGCCGCCGCCATGGACGTGCCCGACAGGCGGAAGTAGCGGGTGCCCACGCGGTGGTCGGGATGCTCGCGGCTCAACCGACAGCCGGTGTACGAAAGCGTGCTCACGATGTTGACGCCCGGCGCCACCAGGTCGGGCTTGGAGAACCCTTCGGGCGTGGTGCCGTAGCCGGAGAACGGCGCGATGGTGTCATCGGCGGGCGTGCGCGTGCCGTGCTCGTCCACCGCGCCCACGGTGATGACGAACGGATCGTTGGCGGGCGGGTACACAACGCCGCGGCTGTTGCCGGCCGAGACGACCACCACGATGCGGTTGAACCACAGGATCTCCAGCGCAGCGTCCAGCGGGCTTTCGTGGTACGAAATGAGGCTGTTGGAATTGAGCGAGACGTTGACGACGCGAATGTTGTACAGTCGGCGGTTGTAGTACACCCACTGAAGGCCCGCGACGAGGGAGGACTCGCTGCTGGCCCCTGTCGCGTCGCACACGCGCACGGGGAGAATCTTCGCGTCGGGCGCGATCCCCACATACTTGCCGCCGCTGAAAGTCCCGTCGCCCGCGATGATGCCGGCCACGTGGGTGCCATGGCCGTACTGATCCACATGGGCGGGCAACCCCGTGGCGAAGATGCTCCACCCCAGCAAGATGCTGCGCAGGAGGTCGGGATGATACTGCACGCCGCTGTCCACGACGGCGACGGTTACGCCTCTGCCGGTGATGCCTTCGGCCCAGGCGCGGTCGGCGCCGATGGTGAAGTTGTAGGTGTTGACAATCTGATCCAACCGCGGCGTCCATTCGGTCTCAACGGCCTCCCCGTCATCCTGCGGCAGGATGGGCCGGTCGTAGGACACCCAGCGCACGCGCGGGTCGCTGGCAAGGGTCGCCAGCGCGCTTTCGGGCACGCGCGCCGCAAACGCCTGGATGAATTCCAAATCCACGCCGAGTTGGCCGCCGAGGCGCTCCACGAGGGCCTTGACCGGCGCCGCGTCCTCGTACACGCGCACGATCACCGGCGCCATGCCGTCGGTGGGGCGGGCTGCCAGTGCCGCCAGTTCTTCGTCTAGCCTGGGGGGCAGGGCAGACGCAGGACTCGGGACGAGCCCGGCCAGAAGGGTCATCAAGACCACAACCGTGAGCGCCAGTCTCCACATGAGTCGTCTGCCTGCTTTGACCATGCGTTCTTTTACCTCCGTTCACCCGCGGCATCATCGCCGCGCTTGTGCTAATAGCCCCAGTTGACCGAACCCCAGTTCACCGAACCCCAGTTGACGCTGCCCCAATTCACGGAACCCCAGTTCACACTGCCCCAGTTGACCGAACCCCAATTCACGCTGCCCCAGTTGACGGGTTCGTCGCCTGTCCACAGGAGTTTGCTGGCCGTGGTACCGGTGTTGGCCGTGCCGTATCTGCCGAGGTTGATGGCGGCCCACACGTTGAGGATGCCCGCGCCCGCCCCCGGCTGCCGCAGCGGCGTGGCCGAGTTCATGAGCGCCCACTTCACCTGATCGGGGTTCAGGTTGGGCCGCGCTTGGAGCAACAGAGCGACGGCCCCGCTCGCCACGCCCGCCGCCATGGACGTGCCCGACAGGCGCAGGAAATCTTTGGAGTAGATAGCCTCGGGGTGCTGGACGGCGATGGTGCAGTCGGGGCTGGCCAGCAGGTTGATGATGTGTGCGCCCGGTGCTACCAGTTCGGGCTTCGCGAAACTGCCCTCGGTGATGCCATAGGCCGAGAAGGGCGTTACGATGTCATCCCACGTGTAGGGCGTGCTCATGTCGTCGGACGCGCCAACGGTGATCACGAACGGGTCGTTGGCCGGCGGATACAGGATGCCGGGGACGATGCCCAGGGTAGGCGCGCCGCCGTTGTTGCCCGCCGACACCACCACCACGATTCCGTTGAACCACAGGATTTCCAGCGCGGCGTCCAGCGGGCTGGTGTGGTACGATTGTGCGGTGGCCGAGTTCATGGAGACGTTGACGACGCGGATGTTGTACTCCTTGTGGTGCTCGTAAATCCACTGGAGCGCGTCCACCATGTCGGACTCAAAGGCGCGGCCGTTGAGGTCGGCGACGCGCAGGTTGACCAGGTTGACCGCCGGCGCCACGCCCATAAAGGAGCCGGAAGAACTGGCCGCGTTGCTGCCGATGATGCCGGCAATGTGCGTGCCGTGCCCGAAGGAGTCGTACGGAGAAGTGTTCACGCGGCTGTTGTAGGTGAGGACCGTATTGGCGAAGGTCAGGTTCGCCAGCAGTCGGCTTGTGCGCGTCAGGCTATTTGAGGTTGCGAGGAAATCGGTCTTCGGCGTTACGCCGCTATCTACCACGGCGACCGTGATGCCTTCGCCCCTGAAGCCGTAGTTCCAGGCGGTCGTCGCGCCGATGGTGGGGTTGTACGCGTTGAGATACGCGCCGATGAGCGAGACCGTGTCGGGCTGGCCGGTGTCCTGGCGTACCATGGGGCTGTCCCACGAAATCCAGCGCACCAGCCCGCTCCGGGCGAGTTGCTGCACGGCGTCGGCCGACAGATTCGTCAGGAACGCCGGGATGATGGTCCACGAGCGCACAACTTCGCCGCCGAGGTTCTTCACTAGGGCCTCGGCCTCGTCGCCCACACTGGCCTTCTGCACAATGACGGCGATGCGGGTGTTGCCGTCGGCCTGCGCCAACAGCGCGCGCAGGGCAGGGTCAACAGGCAATGGACGGGTGAGAGGTTGCGCGGCGGGGAACAGGGTGGCGAGGAGCAGGCACAGGACGAGAACCAGGTACGAGGGTAGCCTGTAGAAGCGACCTATTCGGGTCCTCACAATCGGCCTCCTAATGTTGGTTCTATCCCCAGTTCACGCTGCACTGGCTGCCGAAGTTGCGATACGGCTCGTTTCCCATGACCGATGTTTCCCTGGGGGGGGCGAATAGGACTACCTAAACAACATGAGGTTCTTCGGCAGCCCGGCGATCTTGGGCGGAGGCCTCAAGACCCGTGGCTTTGCGTCCCACGGTCACCCGTGGTTTGCCCTTATCGGAACCTCGCCGCTATTCAGTTGACTCTTGGTGGCTTGGGTGTCGGGCAAGGGGGCGGCGACGTGAATCTTCCGTGAATCTGCCCAATTATACCATGTATGAACGAAGGTGTGCGTTAAGGTGTCTTTAGACGAGGCCAAAGGAGCGTTCAGGTTTCTTAACGCAGGGGTGGGCTACGGCCTGCTGGCGCGGGGCCGCGTGCGGCGCTCCAAAAGATACCCCTTGCCGCGCGAACTGACGATGTACGGGGGGCCGATGCCGGCCTTCTGGAACTTGCGCCGCAGGTTGTGGATGTGCACGCGCACGATTTCGCCGGCCTCTCGGTCGTCCACGTCGTACCCCTGAATCTCGGAGGCGATGGACTTGGGGCTGACATAGCGGCCCACGTTGGCCGCCAGGATGGACAGGATGTGGGTTTCGGTCGGCGTGAGAGGGATGCTGACGCCGCGGATGGTAACCTCGCGACGGTGGACGTCCAGGCTCATGAAGCCGTACTCGCCGCTGGCGGGTTGGGCCTTGCGGTTCGCCTGTTTCGCGGCGAGGGCGTCGGCCGTGCCCACCAGCGCGGGCAGGCTGCGCACCACGTCCAGCGCGCCGAAGATGCCCAGCACCGAGCACTTGGGGTTCAACGTGGCCAGCGCCCGCTGGAACGCCGCGGAGGCCTCGCGCGACATGGAGGCGAAGTCGGCCACCAGCAGGTCAGGCCGCAGTTGCACCGCCTGGTAGAAGCGCGATTCCAGGCATTCCAGGGGGATGACCACGTGGCCTTTCGCTTCCAGGCGTTGGGCCACCTCGCGCGAAAGCTCCAGGTCATCGGAAATCAGCACGATCCTTGCCACGGCGCTTCCCTCTCTCGTTCGGGCACGGTGTAGGCTAGATGTATTATAGACCAGTTTTGTTCACACGTCAATGGGGTTCAAAGGTAATTTCAATTCCAGGGCAAGGGTCGGGCGTGGCTCGGTTCTATTTTGTGTTGGTGGCAGGGTGCGACGAACTTCCGGAAGTGCGTCGCGCCTCTGCTCATGCCGCGACCAACAGGGTTTGAAGCCGTGTCTCAGGCGTCCCCTGTTTGACGGAAACACCCCATCCTGGTATCATAGGCCCTGCAAGGACGCCACGACTGGGTCAGACCGGCCGATGTTGCCCGATTTGATCCCTGGCCCCCCACTGCCGTGGGAGGTGGAACCGCCGAACCATCTGAACACAGGGAGAAAATCGCTCATGCGGATTGGGATTGACGCGCGCCTGGTGCATTACACCCAAGCAGGCATCGCGCAATACATTCTTCAACTGGTCTCACAACTGGCGAACCTGGACACCGGCAACGAGTACGTAATCCTCCAGCATCGCAAGGACAAGGCCCCATTGGTGCAGCGCCCGAACTTCCGACGCCACTCGGTCTGGACGCCCAGCCACCACCGCCTGGAGCAGTGGACTCTGCCGGCGGAGATCCGCGGCTTGAGGCTGGATCTCCTCCACAGCCCGGATTTCATCCCGCCGTTCCGCCGCAACTGCCTGTCGGTCATCACCGTGCACGACCTGGCATTCCTCCTGTTCCCGCAGTTCATGACCCGCGAAAGCGCCAACTACTACGGCCAGATTGACGTGGCCGTGCGCAACACTGACCACATCATCGCCGTGTCGCAGAGCACCTCCGAGGATTTGCAGCGGCTGCTGGGCGTTTCCGAGTCCAAGATTTCGGTCATCTACGAGGCCGCTAACCCCCTGTTCCGCCCCATTGACGACGAGCAGGCCATGGCCGCCGTCCGCCAGCGCTACGGCATCTCCGACGAGTTCGTCCTGTTTGTCAGCACGATTGAGCCGCGCAAGAACCTCCCCACCCTGTTTGAAGCCTTCCGCCTGCTGTTGGACCGGTACGCCAGCGGGGCGAAACTGGTCGTGGTGGGAAAACTGGGCTGGCTGGTGGATGACTCGCTGGCAGCGGTGGAGCGCCTGCGGCTACAGAAGGATGTGATATTCCTCCAGCAGGTTCCGCCCGAAGACCTGCTGTACCTGTACAACGCGGCGCGCGCGCTGGTCATGCCGTCGTTCTACGAGGGGTTCGGCCTGCCCGCGCTGGAAGCCATGGCGTGCGGCACGCCGGTCATCGTCTCCAACGTCTCCTCGCTGCCCGAAGTGGTGGGCGACGCGGGCATTCTGGTGCCGCCCCGCGACGCCGAGGCCATCGCGGTGGCCATGTGGCGCGTGCTGAGCGACCCGCGCCTGCGCGAGGAGATGCGGGCCAAGGGGATCGCCCGCGCGTCCTGCTTCTCGTGGGAGAAGGCCGCCCGCCAGACCCTGGAAGTCTATCATGAGGTGATGAGCCAGACGTGAGCGAGCGCCCCCGCGTGCTATTCCTCACCTCGGAACTGCCCTACCCGCCGCACCAGGGCATGGCGATTCGCGCCTACAACCTGTTGGCCGGCCTGCGCGAGCGGTTCCGCGTGCACCTGTACTCCCTGTCCAGCAGCCCCGAGGCGACCCAACATGCGGCCGCCCTGCGCGAGATTTGCGAGCGGGTAGAGGTCATGCCCGCGCCGGTGCGCACGCGCGCGCGACGGGCGCTCTCCCTGCTCACCACGCGCCTGCCCGACATGGCGCTACGGGCCTACTCGCCCGCCTTCGCCCAGGCCGTGCTTCGCGCCCTCGCGGAGAGCGAGTACGCGATTCTGCACGTGGAAAGCATAGAGATGGCCCCCTACGCCCTGGCGGCCCTTGAGGCTGGCCTGCCGCAACGCCCCCGCATCGTGTTTGACGACCTCAACGCGGAATACCTGCTCCAGAAGCGAGCCTTTGAGACCGACCTGCGCCGCCCCCGCCGATGGGTCGGCGCGGCTTACTCCCTCGTCCAGTGGCGGCGACTGGCGCGGTACGAGCGCCGAATCTGCCGCCTGGCCGACTGCGTGGTGGCCGTGTCGGAGTGGGATCGCGACGCGCTGGCGCGGCTTGCGCCGAGCGCCAACATCGCCGTCGTCCCCAACGGGATAGACGCTGCTCATTATGTCAACTACTCCCTTACGGACGCGGCGCCGATTGCCGACGTGCCCGGCCCGAAACTCGTCTTCA
>Ga0078972_1002753_pt1 | contig 56502 bp, 38 predicted proteins | sample YelNatPaOPGAMG01_FD_67568 | JGI IMG/M metagenome (GOLD analysis project Ga0078972, IMG submission 67568) | Hot spring thermophilic microbial communities from Obsidian Pool, Yellowstone National Park, USA - OP-RAMG-01 (SPADES assembly) (version 2) | ecosystem: Environmental > Aquatic > Thermal... | reverse complement strand
GGCCGTGCAGTGGATCCTATCGTCGGCAGCGCGGGCCTTGTATGTGGGAGATCGGAATTTTGGGGTGTGGCGGGTGGTGCGAGCTTGCGTGCAGACCGGGGGCCATGCGCTGGTGCGGCTGCCGCGGCGCCGGAAGGTGGGACCGGCGGAGCCTCGGGCGGCGTATTATCCGCCGCAGGTCTATCCGCGGCTGCGGTGCTGGCGGGCCAAGGCCGGTCAACGGCTGGCCAAACTCAGCTCGAAAAGTTAGTGGCATTGGACTGGCAGTCCGCTGTGTCGCGGATTGGCGATCTGCAGAGCGTTCATTGCACCTGCAGTCTCGGCGATCGCCAGTTGCCCACGCGAAGGTCGTTGGGGAGCACCCGCCGCTGGCGGGTCGGTTTCGGCGGCTCGCCGAAACCATGCGCCGCGCTGTTCAGCCCTGACGCTGAGCCTCTCCCCGTTAAGGGGAGAGGGAATGGCTGCCGGCGCACGGCTTACCCAGGGTGGCGCTGCGCTTGCCCTGGGGTGATGCACCGCCGCCCCGTTGGGGCGGCCACTGGCATGCTCGATGCCCGACGCTGCTTATGCAGGCGAGTCTAGGTATGGGCTATGGCGGCGCGGCTTTAGCAAATGGGCATCCACAGAGGTTGCGCGGCTGGCGGGCAGCCTGTATAGCTGGGGCATGTATCCGAGCCGAGACTGGAGACTGGCTAGCTGAGTCCACGGCCGCACCGGTCAGCCCCGAGCGGTAGTGAACATGAGCTAGAGCAATGAGCAGGCACGGTGACCAGAACCAACCCGTTAGCAGTGGGCCGAGCTGGGGTGGGTGGCGTCGGCTGGCTTGGGCCTTGACGCTGGCGGGAGCGGTGACCTGTGGGGTGGGAGGGTTCCACGACCTGGGGCGGCTGGGCTACGCATATCTAACGGCCTACTTGTGTTGGTTGAGCTTGCCCGTGGGTGGGCTGTTTTTGGTGATGGTCGAGCACCTGGTCGAGGCCAGGTGGTCTGTGCCGCTACGGCGGCTGGCTGAGCATCTGGCCGGGTTGTCGATGGGGCTGGCTGTGCTTTGGTTACCCTTGGCGGCTTTGGCGCCACGGGTCTATGGTTGGATGCAATCGCCTGCCTTGAGCCCCGAGCTCAGCGTTCAGGCCAAGGCTGGTCTGCTGAACCGGCCGGTGTGGTACGGGTTGTCGCTGGGGATTTTGGGGTTGTGGAGCCTGCTAGGTTGGCGACTGCGCGCGGTGTCGGTGCAGCAGGATCGATGCGGGTCAGCAGCATACACACGTCAACTGCGGGTGTTGTCGGTGGTGGGCCTGATCGGGTTAGCGGTGACGGTGCCGTTAGGGGCGGTGTTGTGGGCCATGTCACTCCAACCCGGATGGTGCTCGGCGGTGTATGGGGTGTATTATTTTGTCGGAAGCGTTTGGGTGACGGTGGCAACGGTGTATGGCTTGGCGACGGTCTTGAAGCGGGCCGGCCCCCTGGCCCAAGCGTTGGGCCCGCGGCAGTTCCATGATCTGGGCACGCTGTGGTTCGGGTTCACGATGCTCTATGCCTACGTGCATTTCGTGCAGTATTTCGTGATTTGGAACGGCAATATTCCCGAGCACACCTGGTGGTATGTGCAGCGTCAACAGGGCACGTGGGCATGGGTCGGTTTAGCGTTGGTGGGAGGGCATTTCTTGGTGCCGTTTTTGGTGTTGATCCGGCGCGACACCAAGCTGAACTGGGCTGTGACCCTGCCGTTGGTGGGCTGGTGCGGGCTGATGCACTACCTGGATGTGGCGTTTAACGTGTTGCCCGCCCAGCCCAGCGGCCCGCGATCCAGCTTTCAGGTGGTGGACCTAGGGTGCGTCGCTTTCATGGCTGGGGTGTTGGGGTTGGCTTGGTTGAAAGCTTTTAGTGCCTGTGCGCCCATGCCGTTACGTGATCGGCGTTTGAATATGGCCCTGGAACTGAGCCCGCCAGAAGCGCTCGACCGGCTCAGTAGCGCGGCCTCGCCCAAGCCATGAGCCCACTGCGTCCAGGTCATGCCTTTGGCGTCGGGCTGGCTGCGCTGGGTGGTTTTCTTATCTTGGGCGTGTTAGCCTGGTATGTGCACAGCCACAGACAACCCCCGCCGGTCAACGCCAGACGTATCGCCGAGCGCAGACAGGCCTTGGCCCAGACGCGTAGCGCCGAGACACAGGCCCTGCATCAGTATCGCTGGATTGACCCGGCGCGGAAAGTGGTTCAGGTGCCAATCCATCGCGCCATGCAACTGGTGGTCGAAGAATGGAAAAACCCTGCGCATGCCCGATCCAACTTGGCTGCACGGGCTGAAGCGGCTCGAGCGCCTGTGCCCAATCCTTACGAGTAACCCACAGGCAGCCGCATCGACTCATTGGTCAAGCCCCGAACTGCCGTGGCAATAGGCGATTCTCAATCAGGCCCCGCGCGTGCGACGGCGCCAATTCCGGGCGCGCAGCAGGGTGTATCGGCCATCGAGATTGACCGGTCGTGTCGTGGCCCGCTGCTTCTGCTGTTAACGGCTGGGTTGGGCTGGTTGGTTGTGGGAGTGGCGCTGATGCTGATTGCGTCCATCAAACTCCATGGCCCGAGGTTCCTGCCCGGGACGGCTTGGCTGACTTACGGTCGGGTCGCTCCAGCCGGGTTGAACGCGGTGGTGTATGGGTTTGCGTGTCCGGTGGCTGTGGGGCTGGTGCTGTGGTTGTCGAGTCGGCTGGGCCGAGTGCGTTTGGCGGGTCGCAATGCCGTTCTGGTGGGTGTGGTGGGCTGGAACTTGGGTGTGCTGCTGGGTGTGGCCGGCATTTTGGCCGGGCACAGCACCGGATTTAGCTGGCTTGAAATGCCGGGGTGGGTGGGGCCGATTCTGCTGCTTTCGTTGACCTTGATGGCTGTGGGTTGGCCGGCAACTGTGGCGGCACGAGCTGAGCGTGCACTGTATGTGTCGGACTGGTTTGGCGTGGCGGTGTTGTTGGGATTGTTGTGGGCTTGGGCTGGCGCCCAATGGTTTTTGGCGCATCGACCGGTTCGGGGCGTGGTGCAATCGGTCGTCACAGCGTGGTATCGAGGCGTTCTGTTGGAGGTGTGCCTCGGCGCTGGTGGGTTGGCAGCGCTTTTCTATTTCGTTCCCAAGTTGGCTGGGCACCCGCTGCATAGTCGTAGTTTAGCCGCCTTGAGTTTTTGGGTTTTGGTGCTGGTGGGGGGCTGGACCGGCTGCGTGCACCTGTTAGGCGGGCCGGTACCGGCCTGGATGATTAGCGTGGGCACGGTTGCCATGGGCCTGCTGTTGGCCAATGTTGTCGCTGTGGGGCTCAACGCGTGGCGCACAGTGTCTCAGCCAGGCCAACCGATCCGATGGCCTGGTTTGGGCCTGGGCTACATGGCGTTGAGTGTGGGCTGCTATGTGCTGGCCGGCATCGAAGGAGCGGTCTTGGCTAACCGCAGCGTGAGTGCATTGACACGATTCACCCACCTGGAAACGGCTCGGCTCTGGCTGATGTTATTGGGATTCTTCGGCATGGCGGCTTTGGGGGCTGTGCATGAGCTGGTGCCGCGCCTGGCTGAGCGACCCTGGCCGCGGCCTGGGCTGGCTCGCGCGCACTTCTGGGGCACAGCCGCCGGGCTGGGGTTAATCTGGCTCGGCCTGACGACGGCGGGTTTGGTGCAAGGCATCAAGCTGCTGGATGCACGTGTGCCCGTTACTGCGGCGTTGCGCGCCACGGTGCCGTGCGTGGGTGTAGCCACCTTGGGTTGGTTGGCCGTGTTGCTGGCTCAGGTGGCGTTGCTGATCAACCTAGGGACGCTGTTGGTTAGCTTGACGGCACCGATCTGGCAAGCGGTACAAGGCCTGGTGCAGCCAGCCGAGCGGACAGCTCCTCCGAGCCCCGAGGCCAAAGCATGAACCGGGCGTGGCTGATAGTGGTGGGGGCGTGGGTTGGCTTGGCCAGCTCGTTTTGCGGTTTGGTGCTGGTGGCGCAACTGCAGTTGGGCCGTCTGACGCAAGTCAAATTGGAGCTGACCGACTCGTTTTATCCTCCAAGTCGGCCTGGGCCAGCGCGGCGCGGCGCGGAGGTGTATCGGGCTTTAGGCTGTGTCGAATGCCATACTCAACAGGTGCGGCCCCGTGGCCAAGGGTCGGACTTCGAGCGCGGGTGGGGCCAGCGCCGCACCGTAGCTCAAGATTACCTCCACGATTACCCAGTGCTGCTGGGCACGGTGCGGCTTGGGCCTGACTTGGCCAACATCGGGGCACGGCAGCCCGATCCCGACGCGCATTTCAAACAGCTCTATAACCCGCGGTTGCTCACCGAAAAGTCCATGATGCCGTCATATGCCTTCCTGTTCGAAACAGTAGCCGGGCCGGCAAGCTCGCCGGCCCCAGGCTCGGCTCGAGCCGGCACCACGGCTGACCTGAGCTTGTTTCCCGCGGCGGCGGACCCACGTGTCGAGCGGTTGGTTGAGCAGGACTTGCACCTGCAGAGGGTGACCCGATTCAGGCTGATGCAAGCCGGCTACCAGGTTGTGCCCACCGTTGAAGCCCAGGATTTGGTTGCCTATCTCTTGAGCCTGCGCTCAGACACACCCTTGTTCGAGGCGCCGGTGCCGAGCCGCCCAGCAACCGACGCAGCGCCTGCAGCCGCTCCAGCTAATTCCAGCCCCGTCAGACCGGCAACCAGCGTACCAGCAAACCGGGCTCCAGCAACTCCGGTCGAGCCGCAGGCTGCTCCGACCAATCCAATCCCAACCGGCCCACAAAGCCGGCCGGCCCGACCCAGGCCATGAGCTCAAAACCAAAGAAATCCGATGCCCCGCTGCACCCTGCACGCTGGCCGACTGGCACAGCCACTGGGGCGATCGGAATGGCTGATGAGTTAGAGCCATGGGCTGAGGCACGTCCAGTGCCAGCCTGGCTGTATGGGTTGTTGGCTGGGCTGGTGATCTGGGCTATGGTTTATGTGGCGCGACACGGCGCTGATGTCGGTGGCCAAGCCGGGCCGTTCCCGTCGCAGGTCTATGATCCATTCGATTCTTACGCTGCGTTAGTGGCCGCCCAGCCGCCCCCTGAAGTCAGCCCTGTGATCAAGGGTCGCCTGCTCTACGAACGGAACTGCCAGCCCTGTCATTTGCCCAACGGCAGAGGTGTACCTGGCCAGTTCCCACCGTTGGCCGGCGCGGAGTGGGTGCAGGAACAAACCCCCGGCCGGTTGATCCGCCTGGTGCTGCACGGGCTGAGCGGGCCCATCACCGTCAAGGGCGAACGGTTCGACAACGTCATGTTTGGATTTCGGGATCTGCTCAACGACGAGCAGGTGGCCGCGGTGCTGAGCTTCATTCGTAGTCAGTGGGGCAATGCCGCCCCAGCCGTCACTCCCCAGCAGGTCCAACGAGTCCGAGCTGCCACGGCAGATCGAGACCTGCCGTGGACCGAGTCGGAATTGGCAGCGATCCCAACGGAGGATTGAGCGCGAGCCGCTGTGGCCTTGCCCCGGCAGTTTGCTTCACAGACGGGCTGGAAGGCCGGACTTCGATGCCTGGCAGTCCGGCTTTGGCGTGCCCGCGGTACCGCGAGCCTGGCGCAACCCAGCAACTACCGGCCTGACTGGCTGGCTGGATGCGGCTGAGGTTTGGTGGTCAGCCGTTGCACCAGCCAGTCACGGAATGCATCCAAGTTTTTCCATTCCAGGGCAGCGGTCACAACCCGGGCTGAGTCATCGGGCACGGTGAACCCTTGATCGGTGACGCGTAGGCCCAGCCGTTCCATCCGGCAGAAGTCTTGGCTGATGGCCAGATAAACCGCCACCGTATCGAACAAGACGCTGGACCGGCGCTCGGCCACATCGTTGGTGGGGTTATTGTGCCGACTCCAAATCCGGTAGTTAGCGATGATGGCGCTAGGCACCGGGTTCTGCGCATCACGCACCCGGCGATATCGGTCCCCGTCCAAGGTTACCAAGCCGCATGTGTCCAGGGGCGTGATGGTGATGTCCCAAGGCGCAGCGAAGACTTTCTGGCAAGATTTAGGGTCAGCTTTGACGTTCCATTCGGCCGCTGGGGTGGAGCTGCCGCCGTAGCCGCGGTGCACGCTGCCGTGCATGCCTACAAACCGGGCGCGTTGAGCGATCTGCGGTTGCCGTTCCAGGGCCGCCGCCACGTTGGGCAACGGCCCGATGGCTATCAAGACCACCGGTTCTTTTGAACTCATGATGATGTCGATTAATGCCTGCACACCGTCTGGGTAAACCTTACCCGGGTAAGAGCTCAGGTCGTAGTCTTTGACCCAGGCGCCTTGAGGTCCTTCGCCTCGAGGGGCAATGTCCAGTCCAATCCCCACCGGCACATCCGTGCGGCCTGCGGTTTGGAGGAACTTGGCCAACAGCTTGGCTCGATATTGGGCTCGGCCATAGTCGCCCAGCACCAGCTTCACATCCAGCTCGGGGCACTTCAGCAACAGGCCCAAGGCCCAAGTGTCGTCAATGTCATCGCCAATGTCGGTGTCCAGAATGACCGGGATCGGTTTGGCAGGCGTGGAGCTTTTTTCAGCCGACCAACTGCCCGGCACACACAGAACAGCTCCTGCAGCCAGAATCATGACTCCAAACAGCCGACTCCAACCAACCCGGCACAAACCGTCGCATTTCATACGGGATCGCCCACTGCCTAGATTGTTCACGTTGCGCGCGCCAGCGTAGGGAACCGAGCCTGGGGCGTCAACCGTCGGAGCGCCCACGGATGCAGACCGGCCAGACACCTGGGGGTGCCCGGCTCAGACGCTCGGCTGCGCGCATCCAGCTTTGGAGGATCAGCCCCCGGCCCCGGTGCCTTCAGTAGCTTGCGGCAAAGGCTGTTTATTCAGCTTAAGGAAATTGCGCAAGATCTGGCGCCCGTGTTCGGTGAGGATACTTTCGGGATGGAACTGGACACCCCAGATCGGGTACTGCCGGTGGCGCACGCCCATGATCTCGCCTTCCTCGGTCCAAGCGGTGACCTCCAAGCAGTCTGGCAACGTGTCAGGTTTGATCACCAGCGAATGGTAGCGGGTGGCCAGAAACGGGCTGGGGATGCCTTCGAACAGCTCACGTCCGTTGTGGTGGATGGGCGACACTTTGCCGTGCATCATGCGCCAGTTCACCACCACCTCCGCCCCGAAAGTGTGGCCAATGCATTGATGCCCCAGGCACACCCCAAGCAGCGGAATCTCAGGACCGAAGATGCGGATGATCTCGTTGGACAACCCCGCCTCACGCGGTGAGCATGGACCGGGCGAAATGACGATCCGCTCCGGGGCCAAAGCCCGGATCTGGTCCAAGCTGATCTGGTCATTGCGCCAGACCTGAAGCTCGACCTGCATCTCGCCCAGGTATTGGACCAGGTTGTAGGTAAACGAATCGTAGTTATCGATCACCAGCACCATGGCTGTGCCCCAAAACTAGCGGTTGGCTGGCCCCTGGCAACGTCAGACCCATCGGCGGCCCCAAGACAGCCTCGAACCACCTTCGGCATGCACGCAGTCGAGAATCGGCTCGTAGCGCAGCCTGCCAAGATCCGAAGTTCGAAACTCAGGATCGGAAAAAGACCCAAGGCGCGCAACGGGGAGAATCCCAAACGCGCGCAGCACCGGAGGCCCAAGGCCGTGGCTACCCCAAACAGCGCAGCCGGTTGGCCTTGGAGGAGCAACGGCCACGGGCAGCACCGGCCGCTGGCCGCTCAGTTTCGGCGGCCCACCGAGACCACACAAGTTGAGCTCCATCCGATCATCCACCCCTGAATACGCCAAACACACAAAGGGACCTTAACGTTGCCTGTCTCTGCGCTCTTGGCGTCCCTGCGGTTGCCGAGTTCCGGCAGTTCCGTCGGAGCCGATTGGACCGGTTACTTCGGCCCAGTCTTCTGGGATTCGCTCCGACGGGTTCACAGAAGGAAGCAAAGGAAGCGATGGGGTAGTTGAGCTGCGCGGACACGGACCCTCCAAAGCGGCAGAGCACTGGTGTGATAGTCCGCGCTTCGCCTGGAGCAGCACGCGCCCCTCGCGCTAAGAGCCGGCTCGGCTTAGCACAATTCTCCGATGAGGTGGGATGCCGAGCGGTTCAGACGCTTGATAACCCTTTCGACCTAACCCGCAGCAGCAGCCGCTGGCAGGATTGGGCGCCTCACCAAAACCGCCCGGCAGGCAGAGTGCCCGGCTTTCCGGCCCGGCCCCGGCTTGTTCAGCCCGGCCCAGGCCAGGCCCAGCCCCGCCCCCAACCGGTGCAGCCGCTTTACATTGTAGGCCAGGCACACCAAGGCCCATTCCCCACTGACTTTCTTCAGCCCCGGGAGCACAAATTGCCCAAACCCCAGCACCGCCTGGGTCACCCCAAAACACCGGCTCCACCGTGCAGACCGGCCTCCGCTAAAGCGCCCGACCCTCAGGCCGCTTCAGTTCTCAGGCCGCTTCAGTTTCTCGGCCATCGCCACCAATACCGGATCCTTCAGCCTCCGGGGGGTTCTTGACCTTGTCCAACGGTCGATACTCGTAGCGCCGTTGAGCGTGCGCGTCTTCCCGATACACACTCACATACAGCTCCAGGTCCGGTCGCTCCCGCCCCAGCCGTTGCAAGTCCGCCTTGGTCGCATACCCGCAGTCGGCCAGCACCGCCGTGGGCTGGCCCAGCTCTTGGGGAATGCTCTGCACATCCGGCTCCAACTGACCTGCGTCAGTGGCACTGTCGCTGACCCGCTGGCCCACCATCAACTGGCAGCCTTCGGCATCCACCACCACCTGCACGTTGTAGCTCTGGCTGTAGCCCTCACGCTGGTTCTTGCGCATCCGCCGCGTGGCCGGATCCGTCAGGTTGATCTGTTCCTCAGGCGCCGGCAGGTGCAAATGTTGTCATGATCCGGATGGGTGTTGCCGGTGAGGTAGCGCACCGGAATTTCCCGGTCGGTGGCCCTCTTGATGCGGCGGAAACTGACGATGCCGTTGGCGTAGCAGTAGGTCGTCGACGCCAACATCATGGGGGGCGGATGTTGTTAAGCTCCACACCCCTTGGAGTTGACCGCGAAGGCTGACAACGGCAGTCGCTCGACAGCGTGGATGACGGAGTGGGCCAGGTCACCGTCAGCCACGCCAGTGGCGCAGGTCCAGGGGCAGCAGCAAGAGGCTCTTGCAGTCGATGCTTTTGAAGCGGTGAAGCATTTTGCTTGGTTAGTCCTCCTGGTCACGCCGCTGTTCAACCACGACAAGCTTTGACGGCAAAAGCCCGATAGGCTGCCAAGGCCGGCGTCCTGAGGACCTTCTGAAGTGTGCGCCTGGGGCATGGCCTTGCCAAACGGCCGTGTCCGTGGTCTGTTACGTGCGCGTCGCTTGGGCTACAGGCCGTGGCAGACTGGCCGGCCCAAGTCGTAGCATGACGCAGGAAACCCGCAGCGAAAGGTTCGGGGCATGCCCCTGGTGAGTGTAGTGATGCCGGTGTTCAATCCCGGCCAGGCCATTGAGGCGGCCATCACCAGCATTCGGCACCAAACGTTGACTGATTGGGAATTGGTGGTAGTGGACGACGGCTCTAACCCAGAGACCTTGGCCCGGCTGAAGGCCTGGGCCGATGCTGAGCCGCGGATGCGGCTGCTGCAGCGCCCGCACGAGGGCATCGTGGCAGCCCTCAACGCCGGGTTGGCTGCGGCTCGGGGCCAGTTCATTGCCCGGATGGATGCCGACGATGTGGCGCACCCGGAGCGGCTGGCTGCGCAAGTAGCTTTTCTGCAAGCGCACCCGCGCATTGGGGTGGTCGGCACGCAGGTCGCCTTTGGGGGCGACCGGAGCTCAGCCCGAGGCTACGCGCTGCATGTGGATTGGCTCAATCAACTGCTCAGCCCGGAGCAGATCGCCTTGAACCGATTTGTCGAATCGCCCTTGGCCCATCCGTCGGTCATGTTCCGGCGCGAGCTGGTCCAGCGGCTGGGCGGATATCGGGCTGGGGATTTTCCCGAGGATTACGAACTGTGGCTGCGGTGGCTAGAGGCAGGGGTGTTAATGGCCAAAGTAGATCGTGTGCTGCTGACTTGGAATGACCCGCCCGACCGGCTGTCGCGTCGGGATGCGCGGTATGCGCCCGAGGCGTTTTATCGGTGTAAAGCGCCGTATTTGGCCCGTTGGCTAGCGGCGCACCTGCAGCCTGGGCAGCGGCTGTGGGTTTGGGGCGCTGGCCGCCCCACGCGGAAACGGGCCGAGTGGTTGGTAGCTCAGGGGGTGGCGATCGAGGCTTACGTGGACATTGACCCGGCCAAGATTGGCCGGCGCTTGGCGGGTCGGCCAGTGTTTGGGCCGGATCAATTGCCCTCCCCTGCCGAGGTGTTTGTGCTGGGTTACGTAGCCAGTCGCGGGGCACGGGAACTGATTCGCAGCCACTTGCGCAGCCGCCAATTCATCGAAGGCCAGCACTTCCTCATGGCGGCCTAGGGCCAGTTGCCCCCTGGGCCCAGCGCGCCACCGAGGTGGACAGGCAGGCCGGACCGTTACTTTGGGAGCAGGCTTGTGTTCGAACGCGGCTGTAGCCGGATCCATTACAGAGGCGCTGCACCGGTCGGCTTTGGGGAGCTCGGATCTGGCCGCCGCCAAACAACGTGGGAGACTTTATTTGTTGAGTGGTCGGAAACCAGGCGGCAGTTTTGGACCTGAATCTGACGGGGGCGGTGGAGCAGACGGAGGTGGAGTTGGCTGCAGCGGTGGCACTTTGACGAGCTCAGGGTGCTCGGCCCGCAGGGCCTCGAGTCGTTCGCGGGCCTTGCGCGCTGGGGCTGTATCGCCGCATTCGGTCACGATGCGTTCGAGCAATTCGATGGCTTGAGCTGTCTTGTTCAACTTGCCTGAGTAGAGGTTGGCTAGGTGAATCGCCGTCCAGCCCCACCGGTCCGGCGGCAGTTTTCGTTTCAGGATCTCCTCATACTCCAGGGCGGCGGCCAGCGGGTTGTTGAGGTCCTTTTCGTAAATCTCGGCGATGCGCAGCGCCACATACACCTCGCGCGGGTTACGTTGGTAATAGTCGCGCATCAGTTGCACCGCGTCCAAGTGCCGCCCTTGTTTCCACAGCTCTTCGGCTTGTTCGTACTCCTGATTTTGCAGGCCCTCGCCCTCGTCGTCGAAAAGCAGTTCTTCGACCTTGTGCGCGGTGAAGTGGCTGACGTCTCGCCCGATCAGCAGCCCCAACCCCACCAACACACCGGCCAGTAGCACCGCGTAGGTGACCATGCTAGCCAACCACCGGCCGCTGGGCCGCACCGGGGCATCGAGGTCCGACTCGGCTTCAGCCGGAGTCGCGGGAGCGGGATTGGCCAGCGGCGGCGTTGGTTCAGCAGCCGTGGGCTGGGCATTGGTCGGGGTGGCAGCGGGCTTGACGACGGCCACGGGCGTGCTGGAGGCGTGCTGCCTGTAGGTCTGGTAAAGCTTGTAACCGAGCACCAGCCCGCAGGCAGTCAACCCCACATACAGCCCGATGCGGACCTGCCATTTCATTTCATGTCACCACCCAGTTAAGCAGCCCGCCCGGTGGCGCAAAAGTTCAATCTCTGTCCCCTACCACACGATGCCCACCACCGTGGCACTGAGGTATGTAGCCAACACGCCTCCCAACATCGCTCGGAAACCTAACCGCGCCATGTCGGCCCGGCGGCTTGGGGCCAACGACCCGATGCCGCCGACCTGGATGGCGATGCTGGTAAGGTTGGCAAAGCCGCACAACGCATAGGTAGCCAGCGTAAAGCTGCGGGGATGCAAGCTGGGCGCCAGCTTGCTCAGAGACACATACCCGATGAACTCGTTGAGCACGATGCGTTCGCCCAACACCCGCCCCACTGCCGCACAGTCTGGCGCCGGCACACCCATCAGCCAGGCAAAAGGCGCATTCAGCCAACCTACCAATGTTTGGAACGTGACGGGCTGGAAGTTGGCCGCAGCGCCGCCGAGCTGTTTGAGGATGTGCACTTGGGGCGCGGTGAGTAGGAAGTTGGCCAGCGCTACCACAGCCACAAAGGCAATCAGCATGGCCAGCACATTGATCGCCAGCAGCATGCCATCACTGGCACCCCGACAGAGCGCTTCCAAGCTGTTGGTGGTGGTGCGCGGCACCTCGGCTGGCGCGCGCCCTGCAGTTTCGCTAGGCTCGGTCTCCGGCACCAGAATCTTGGCTATGAGCAGAGCCGCTGGTGCATTCAGCACTGAGGCGGTCAAAAGATGACCGGCCATGTCGGGATGTCCCGCTTCAGCGCCCAGCCGGGCATAGACTGCCGCCACACCCCCGGCGATGGTGGCCATGCCGCCGGTCATCATGCATAACAGTTCGCTACGGGTCATTCGCTCGATGTAAGGCCGGACCAGAAGCGGCGCCTCGGTTTGGCCCATGAAAATGTTGGCCGCACAGCACAGGGTCTCGCTGCCGCTGGTGCCCATGGCGCGGCGCATCACCCAAGCGATGGCCCGCACCAGCTTCTGCAGCAGGCCCCAGTGATACAACAGGGACGAGAGGGCCGAGACCAAAATGATGGTCCCGGTCACCACCACCGCAAAAATCACCGACCCTTCCGCAAAGGCCCGCTGCATCTGCGCCTGGCTGGCCAACGGCCCGAAGACAAACTGGCACCCTTCATTGGCAAACTCGTTCAGCTTGGTGATGGCCGCACCTGCCAAAGCAAACAGCGCTTGGCCTCCGGCAGTCTTGAGCATCAGCAGCGCGAAAGCAAACTGCAGGCCCAGGCCCCACAAGACCGTCCGCCAAGGGAACCGCGGCCGGTTCGCTGAACAGGCCCACGCCAGTGCTACAAACACCACCAGCCCCATCAGGCTGATCAGTCGCAGTTGCATGCCCCTCACGGTAGTGGCCACGCTTGGGCCCGTCGAGCGCGACGGCGCTGGCGCCCCGGCCGGCTCCAGCCATCCAGCCTCCTGCCTCAACGCCCGCGCTTCGTTGCGCCTTGATGCGCCTGCATCCGTGGTAGTGGGACATGCAATCTGACCAAGGGGCGCATCAAATTTTCTTGCCCTCCACCGACAGCTACGCATTTGCCCGGTAGCCGCCGCCGTCAGGCGGCGGACAGTGCACCGACTGGAGCATTCCGCCGGCTCACGCCGGCGGCTACGCCTTTGCCCGTAGCCGCCGCCGTCAGGCGGCGGACCCGGGTCACCCGGGCGAGCGTTCCGCCGACTTACGTCGGCGGCTACATTGGCTTGCCGACTGGGAGTCGGCGATACGGCAGGCTGAGACAACTGCGCTAGGGCAGGAATACCAGCCTGCGATAGACTCAAATGCGCCCTGGACCAAGCACTTTCGGTTGGGCTGCTTGAAACCCGCTGGCGTATGGTTTAGGGTAGCACCGTGGAAGCGCGTTCATGCATCAGCCGCGCGGTGCCTGGAGGTGCGGTGGCTAGCGCAGCCCTGCTGGCTTGGTGCTCTGTCGCGCAGACGCCCAGTTTGCTGGACCTCAGCTTCGACCCGCGCCGCGGCGCGAACAACGATGTGTTTGCCATCGCGTTGCAGCCCGACGGCAAGATCCTCGTGGCCGGCCAGTTCGGCACCTTCGATGGCACCAACCGGAGTCGCATCGCCCGGCTGAATCCGGACGGTTCACTGGACCTGAGCTTCGACCCCGGCAGCGGCGCCAACGGGGACGTGTATGCGGTGGCGGTGCAGGCCGATGGCCGGGTGCTGCTGGCGGGTAACTTCACCGCGGTCAACGGCATCACCAGCCAGTATCTGGCCCGGTTGCAGACCAATGGCGCAATGGACACGGCCTTTGCAGCCGCCGTGAGCACCAGCATCAACAACGAGTTGCGCTGCCTGGCGGTTCAGCCCGATGGCCGCGTCATTATCGGCGGCCGGTTCACCAAAGTGGCTGGGCAAACCCGCGGCCGCATTGCGCGCTTGAACGCCGACGGGACATTGGACACCAGCTTCGGCACCAGTGCAGGTGCCGACAACAATGTCCGGTGCCTGCTATTGCAGGCTGATGGCCGGATTCTGATCGGCGGCACCTTCACTACCTACAACGGCGTGGCCCGCAGCCGGCTGGCCCGGCTCAATCCCGACGGTTCGCTCGATGCCAGCTTCGACCCGGGCAGCGGTGCAGACGACCAGGTGCGGGCCATAGCAGAAGCGCCCGACGGCCGGCTCTACATTGGCGGCGACTTCGAGGTGTATAACGGCACCAACAGGTCGGCTATCGCACGGTTGTTTCCCAACGGTGGGTTGGACCTGAGCTTCGATCAGGGCGACCCGGACGGGGACACGGTGCGGGCTATTGCGGTGCAAGCCGACGGCCGGGTATGGATTGGCGGCCAGTTCAGCCAAGCCGGTGGGTTGGCCTGCGCCAACCTGGCGCGCCTGAATCCGGACGGCTCGGCTGATACCAGTTTCGCCCCCTTGCCGGCCGCTGACGATGAGGTCTTTGCCCTGATCTTCCAACCGGACGGCCGCGTGCTGGCCAGCGGCAAGTTCGACTCGATCGACGGGCTGAGCCGGCGGCGCGTGGTGCGGCTGCTGCCTGACAACCGGGCCGTCGCGTTCGAGGTTGTGACCGGAAGCCTCACCGTGGCCGAGGACGTCGGCACGGCGCAAGTGGCGGTGCGTCGGCGCGGCTGGCAAGGCGGCACCAACACAGTCGAAGCCACCACAGCCGACGACACCGCACTAGCGGGTGAGGATTACACGGACACCACTAGGACGCTGACGTTCCTGCCATTGGAGATGGTCAAAACCTTGGATGTGCCCATCCTGAACGATCTCGTATCCGAGGGGAGTGAATGGTTTCGGGTGCGGCTGAGCAACCCGGGTCCAGGCGCCACCTTGGGCGCCATGACCAATTGCGTAGTGGTGATCACCGACAATGACTTCGGGTTTTACTTTACGGCATCCAGCCGGCTGGTGCTTGAGCAAGCCGGCACCGTAGGATTCGTTGTTCATCGCGGCACCGATCCGGTGGGCACCACCACAGTGGATTACGCTGCTGTGGATGGCACCGCGCGTAACGGGTCCGACTTCCTGCTCCAACCCGGCACGCTCACGTTCCTGCCCGGCCAAACTCAACAGACCATTGTGGTCACGCTATTGACTGACGCGGAGTTGGAAGGACCTGAGAGCTTCCAGCTTGTGCTGAGCAATCCCAGCCCTGGTAGCTTCCTAGGCAACCCGGCCAGCCTCACGGTGACGATTGAAGACCACGACAGCGAGTTTTTCATCGCCTACGCGCCTCCGGGCAGAGAGCCAGACGGCTGGCCACAATGCGATGTGTGCCGGCGGGGCCGAATGACCCTGCCGGCCACGGTGCGGGTGCGGACCTCTGACGGCACTGCCACGGCCAACCTGGATTACGTGCCGGTGGACCACGTGCTGGAGTTTGCGCCGGGCGAGCAGTGCAAGGCGGTGGTGGTGCGGGTGCTCAACGACGGCCTGGCCGAAGGCGACGAGACGTTCAACCTGAGTCTGAGCGAACCGACAGGCCAGGCGGTGCTGATCGCACCGAGCCACGCGATCATCCCCATTTACGACAACGACGCGGGAGTTCAGTTTACCGAAACCAATCTGTTCGTGGGCGAACTAGGCGGCAGCGTTGTGCTGGTGGTGCGCCGGGACGATGACGGCCAAACAACCGAGTCGGTGCGGTTCAGTACCGTGGCCGGAACGGCATTGCCGGGACAGGATTTCATCGCGGTGTCGGGCGTGTTGCACCTGCCGCCGGGCGGTTCCAACACCATCACCATACCGCTGCTCTACGACTGTGCGCTGGAGCCTGAAGAGACGTTTAACGTGGTCTTGAGCGAGCCTAGTCCGGGCATCAGCCTCGGAGCAGCCACGAATGCACGGGTGACCATCATTGACACTGAGCGGGGCGGCTCAGTGGACCTTAGCTTCAATGCGGCGCCGGTGCCACCGCATTCTCCCATCACGGTGTCTGCGTTGGCCTGGCGGCCCGGCGGCCCGATCTGGTTGGGCAACATGTACGGACTATGGCCAATTGAACCTGATGGGACAGTTGGCACAAACCACTTGCGGGTCCCGATGCCAGTGACTGCGGCGGTGGCCTTGCCGGATGGAAAGGTGTTGGCAGGACTGGTAGGCTGCGTTCCCAGCTCGGCTTACGCCGATCCTGTTGTCCGGTTGAACCCCGATGGTGGCCCGGACCCCGAGTTTGCACCCTGCCTGGCTTGTGGCGAGGTGGTTGCACTGGCGGGGCTGGCCGACGGCAAGTTCGTTGCCTCAGGGACCCTGAGTTTCTGCACCGGGCCGGCGCGCACCCTAGCCCGGTTTTTTGCGGACGGTGCGTTGGACTTGGGCTTTACCGCGCCGCCGGAGCTAAGGGCCCCGTCGGTGCTGGCCGCCCAAACTGATCAGAAGCTGTTGGCCGGCTGGGTGGATGGGCCGCCCACGCTGCTGCGGCTGCTGACCAACGGCGCAGTGGACCCAGGCTTCCATCCGGTCTTAGGCTATGCGTCGCCCACAGGCAACGATGCCGGGGTACGTTCACTCTTGCTCCAGCCGGACGGCAAAATCGTCATCAGCGGCCACTTCCAATTTGTCAATGACGTGCCGCGCAGGCGACTGGCCCGGCTGAATCCCGACGGCTCGGTTGACCTTAACTTCGATCCAGGCGCGGGGCTGAACGCCAGTGCCGCCGCCTTGGCCCGGCAGCCCGACGGCAAGATCATCTTGGCCGGTCGGTTCACCAGCGTGGACGGAGTAGCCTGCAACCAACTGGCGCGTCTGAACCCGGACGGCTCATTGGACCGCAGCTTCGATGTGGGCGCTGGGCCCAACGGGACCGTGGACCAGGTGCTGGTCCTGCCCGACGGCCAAATTATGGTGGCAGGTGCGTTTGACCAATTCGGCGGTGTCCCGCGGGAAACCTTGGTGCGGCTGAACGGCGGTGCGGCCCCGACGCGCTTGACCGCGATAGCCCGACGAGCCGGGGCGGTGACCGAGCTGCAGTTGGAGGGCGCACGCTGCCACAGGTACGTGGTCGAGGCGTCGGCAGACCTGCGTCTGTGGGTGCCCTTGAGCACCAACCAGCCGGTGGCCGGCCAGATTCTGCTGCGCGACACCCACGCCGGGCCGCAACGGTTTTACCGTGCCCGCGCCTTGGAACCTTGAGCGTGCGCCTGGCTGAGATTCAGGCCTGCCGGGCGCGGTAACCCGTTCGAAAAGGATTGCCGTTCCAGACGCATCGGCCTATTTGTGGAGCAGCGATGGACGCTGCAGGTGCTATGGCCGAGAACAATGCCGGTCTGCTTCTGCCCCGGCCTCGGGTGACACCGCCGTTGGACCCCGCATATCGGCCGGCTGCGTTAGCTAACCGCGCCTTTCGCCGGGCGGCGCAGCGGAAGCCGGTGCCGGTGCGCATTGGGCTGGAACGAGCCGATGGGTGCGTGTCGGTGTATGAGACAGTGGTGGCTGACCCCAGCTTGCCCGAGTCGGCGGGCAACTACACCTACATCGAGCGGCTGGTGAAGTTTCTGCTTTGGTCGCGCGGCGGCTGGAAAATCTGGTTTGGCGGCCCGGCTGAGCTGGGCCAACGGTTGAGCCAGCGCTACCGCAACACCAAGACCGGCCAGTTCGATGCTTGGTTGATGGGCCAGAAGGTCTATGAGCGGCCGTTCGAAGTGGTCGTGGTGGCTCCTGACCAGGTGCCCCCAGCCCGCGAAGCAGCAGTAGCCCTGGGCCGACACTGGAACGGATGCCGGATCGGGTTCGACTTGGGCGCCAGTGACCGGAAGGTGGCGGCCGTGATCGATGGCCAAGTGGTCTTTAGCGCTGAGACCCCTTGGGACCCGCGATCGTTCACCGATCCACAGCAGCATTTCGATGGCATCATGGATTCACTCAAACAGGCCGCAGCGCATTTGCCGCGTGTGGACGCCATCGGCGGCAGTGCAGCCGGCGTGTACGTGAACAACCAAGTCAAGGTGGCTTCGTTGTTCCGGGGCGTGCCGGAGCCGTTGTTCAACAGCCGAGTTAAACCCCTGTTTCTGGAGCTGCGCAAGGCTTGGGGCAACATCCCGTTCGAGGTGGTCAATGACGGTGAGGTGACTGCGCTGGCCGGCTCGATGGCATTGAACGATCAGCCGGTGTTGGGGCTGGCCATGGGCTCGAGCCTGGCCGCCGGCTACGTCACTGCCCAAGGCACTATCACCACCTGGCTGAACGAGTTGGCTTTTGCACCGGTGGACTACAACCCGGCTGCGCCCGTGGACGAGTGGTCGGGCGATTACGGCGTGGGCGCGCAGTATTTCTCGCAACAAGCCGTAGGCCGGCTGCTGGAGCCGGCTGGGCTGGAGGTGGACCCGAAGCTACCGTTGCCGGAGAAGCTGGTCCAGGTGCAGCAACGCATGGCCCAAGGCGATGAACGGGCGGCGCGGATTTACCAAACCATCGGCGTCTGCTTCGGCTATGCCGTGGCGCACTACGCCGATTTCTACGACATTAAACATGTGCTGGTGCTGGGCCGGGTGACCTCCGGGCCGGGTGGCGCGTTGATCGTGCAGCATAGCCGCGCAGTGTTGGAAACGGAGTTTCCCGAGTTGGCTCAGCGCATTTCCATTACGATGCCTGACGAAACCCAAAAACGCCACGGCCAGGCCATGGCCGCCGCCAGCCTGCCGGTGGTGCCTTGAAACTCAGTCTTCGGACAGACTTTTCGGACAGAGACAGACTTTTCGGACAGATGAATGACGCGATGAATCCTTATCAGCAATTTGTGGCTGAACAGGCCCGGCTCTATCAGCAAGCCAAAAGCTTTCAATTGGGCGGCTTTGCCCCGCTCCCCAAACCCGCGCTGGCACCCGATGCGCCCAAGGTGCTGCTGTTTTCGCCGCACCCGGATGACGAGGTGATTGTCGGTGGCCTGCCGTTGCGGCTGTTACGTGAGTTGCATTGGAATGTGATTGACGTGGCGGTCACCCAGGGCAGCAACAAAGCGCGTCAGCATGAACGGCTCAAGGAATTGGCGGCCTGCTGCCAATACATCGGCTTTGGCCTCATTCAAACCCGGGAATATGGCCTGGAAAACATCAACCCCAAAACCCGGCTCCAATATCCAGCCATCTGGAATGCTGCGGTGGACCGGATCGTCGAGATCCTCACCAAGTACAAGCCGCACGTGATCTTCTTCCCACACGAGAAGGACTGGAACAGCACCCATATCGGCACGCATTTCCTGCTGGTGGACGCGCTGGCCCGGCTGGGGGGCAGCTTGGACTGCTACGTGGTGGAGACGGAGTACTGGGCGCCAATGGAGCATCCGAACCTGATGGTCGAGTCCAGCCCCCAAGACGTGACCGACCTGTTGACGGCGATCACCTTCCACGTGGGCGAGGTGCAGCGTAATCCGTATCACCTGCGCCTGCCGGCCTGGCTGATGGATAACGTGCGGCGTGGGGGCGAGCTGGTGGGGGGCCAGGGCGCTGCGGCACCGGACTTTACCTTTGCCACCTTGTATCGGCTCCGGCGCTGGCACGGTGGCAAACTCGAGCAGGTGCTGGAAAAGGGCCGGTTTGTCTCCTGCACCGATCCCTTGGCGCCGCTGTTCCTGTAAAGCCGCAGTTGGAGCTTCTTACCATGACCCGCGAACAAGCTTGGGAGCTGCTAACCGAGTTTACCCAATCGGATTCGCTCCGGAAACACGCCTTGGCAGTCGAGGCTGCCATGCGCCATTACGCCCGGCTCAACGGCGAAGACGAAAATTTCTGGGGCGTGGTAGGCTTGCTGCACGATTTCGATTACGAACGCTGGCCAAACCCGCCTGATCACACTCGCCAAGGGGCACGCATCCTGCGCGAACGCGGCGCCGAGGAGGAACTGATCGGCGCGGTGTTGTCTCATGCCGAATGGAACTGGGCCGAATACCCGCTGGACCGTCCGGTGCGGCGCACGTTGTATGCAGTGGACGAGCTGTGTGGGTTTGTGATTGCGGTGGCCTTGGTACGACCGGAGAAGCTGACGGGCATGACCGCCAGCAGCGTGCGCAAGAAGATGAAGCAGAAAGCCTTCGCCGCGGGTGTCCGACGCGAAGACATCGAAAAAGGCGCTCAACTACTGGGCATCCCGCTGGACCAACACATCACCCACGTCATCACCGCGCTTCAAGGTGTAGCGCAGCCACTTGGGTTGGCCTGAGCCAAACGGTGCCACGACTGGGGGGTCGCCGGTCGGACGGGTTGGGTGGGAGCGCTGCGCCCCGGTCCATCACCGCAAAGCCATTACCCAACTCAGGACCGCTAAACCCACGCACAAACCCACCCCCAGCCCGTTGGCCCACCGGCCCTGCACCCAAGCCGCAGGCATACACAACCACAATCCACCTAGCAAACCGCCCCAGACAAACCCCGCCACATGCGCCAGCACGTCCGTGCCCGGGTTGGTCCCCAGCAAGATCAACAGCAACACCCCTGCGCTCAGCCCCCGCACGGTCAGTTGCCGGGCACTGAAGCCGAACCTGACCCAGGCCAGTGATTGAGCCGCTAGCAGGCCCAGAGCGCCCATGACCATGCCCGAAGCGCCCAAGCTCCGGTAGTGCCCGTGGTGGAACAACCAACCCGTCAAATTGCCCAGGCCACCGGCCAGAAAGGCTCCGAGCAATCCCCAACCGGACCCTAAGCTACCCATCGCCAAGCCCAGCAACAGGATGCCGATGGACACGTTGGAGGCTAGATGCGGTAGGTTGCCGTGCAAGGTGACCGCGGTGAACAAGCGCCACCACTGGCCTTGATCCACCAGCCGATTGTCCATCAGCCCAGCCGCACGCAGTTGGGGCAGCGGCCCTTCGCACAAGGCAAACAGGGCGATTAACCACATGAACCAGCCCAGGCTGCGCCAGTCGAAGATCAAGCCCGCCCACCGCACCGGTTGCTGCCACAGCCGCCGTCGGTTTTCCAACCGATACAGTCGAATGGCCTCTAGAGCCCGAGCTTGATCCGAGCTGGGCACCCGTAGCTGCCAGCCGCCGCGGGCTGGGTCGTAGTCCAAGAACGTCTCGATGCCCTGGCTTACCAGCACCAAGCTCCAGTCCATCGCCTGGCGCTCGGAGCGCGCTGGAATGATGACCCAGGCCGAACCCATCGCCAACTACACTAGCCCAGGTTCAGCATTTTGCCACGCTCGCAAATCTGGTAAGGTTCGGGCCGGTGAAACCACACAAGGCTCACGGTCCACAACGCGCCAGCGCCGCCGCCAAGCCGAGTCGGCCTTGGCTGTTTCGGCTGCTGGCGCTGGCCTTGCCGTTGGTGGTAGTGGGGATGGCGGAGCTGGGGTTACGACTGGCTGGGTACGGCTATGCCACGGGGTTCTTGGTTCGAACCCGGGTGGCGGGCCAAGCCCGGTTCATTGACAATCCCGATTTTGCCCGACGTTACTTCCCACCCGGCTTGGCTCGGGCGCCCGAGCCGGTATCGGTCCCGGTGGTCAAGCTGGCTGACACGTGTCGGATTGTGGTGTTGGGCGAATCGGCTGCGCTGGGCGACCCGGAGCCGGCTTATGGGTTTGCCAGGCAATTAGAGGTGTTGTTGGAGGCGCGTTACCCAGGCCGCAAGTTCGAAGTCATCAATGCCGCTGTCACAGCTATCAATTCCCATGTGATCCGCGCCATCGCGCAGGACTGCGTGGCCTTGAAGGCCGACGCCTGGGTGCTGTATATGGGCAACAACGAAGTCATAGGCCCCTACGGCGCAGGCACGGTCTTTGGTGCGCAGACTCCGCCACGCGCCCTGGTTCGCGCCCAACTAGCTTTCAAGACCACCCGCATCGGCCAAGCCTTGGACGCGCTGCACTGGCGCTTGGCCAGGCCGCCCCAACTGCCTCAATCCTGGGAAGGCATGGAGATGTTCCTCAAACAGCAAATCCGGCAGACTGATCCGCGGATGGACCGCGTGTATGCGGCGTTTCAACACAACCTACAAGACATTCTGCGGTTGGGTGCCCGGGCGGGGGCGCGGCTGGTGGTGTGCACTCTGGTGGCCAATCTGAAAGATTGTCCACCATTTGGATCGCTGCATCGACCGGACTTGACGACCGCCGAGCTGGTGCAGTGGGACCAGTGGGTCCAGGAAGGCGCTGCACACCAAGCGGCTGGTCGGCCTGCAGCCGCCCAGGCCGTTTACCAACAGGCACTGCGTGTGGATGACCAGTTTGCCGAGCTGCACTTCCGCATAGGCCGGTGTCAATGGGCGTTGGGCGACTTTGCGGCAGCACGGCACAGTTTCCAGCGCGCGCTGGACCTGGACACATTGCGGTTCCGAGCTGACAGCCGGATCAACCAAATCCTGCGTCAAGTCGCTCAAGCCCAAGCGCAGGCTGGCGTGACGTTGCTGGATGCCGAGCAAGTGTTTGCTCAGCACAGCCCCCACGGGGTCATCGGCAACGAACTGCTATGGGAGCATGTGCATTTGAACTTCGAGGGCAATTACCTGCTGGCCCGTACGGTAGCAGAGCAGCTACAGACCTTGTTGCCGCGCCAGTGGACCAGCTCAGGCTCGAATCTGCCGCCGTGGCTCACCGCCGAGCAATGCGCCCAACGCTTGGCTTATACGGATTGGGACCGTTACCAGGTGCTGGACGAGATGTTCAAGCGGCTTCAAAACCCACCCTTCACACAGCAACTGGATCATGCCCAGCGCCTGGCCCACCTGCAGACGCAGCGGGCGGCCTTGCGGGCAGCGACGCGTCCGCCAGCCTTGGCTCAGGCTACCCAGACCTATCGTGAAGCGTTGGCGCATCGCCCCAATGACTGGGTCTTGCACGGGCGCTTGGCGCGCCTGTTGGAGGCATCGGGAGACCTTTCCCAAGCTCAACAGCATTGGCGGCGTGTGACCGAGCTGGTGCCGCATTATGATCAAGGCTGGTACGGTCTGGCCAATGTGTTGGATACAGTCGGCCAGCCCGTCGCAGCCGCTGAAGTGTTTCGGCACCTGTTGCGGCGCCGGCCCAACCTTTACGAAGCTCGCAATGGCTTGGGCTTGGTGTTGGCCAGCCAAGGCCAAGTGGCTGAAGCAATCGCCCAGTTCCAGCAGGCCATCCGACTCCGGCCCCAGGCGGCCGAAGCGCGCGTGAACCTTGGCCGGCTGTTGGCTCAACAAGGCCAGCTTGACCAAGCCGCGCGCCTGTATCGCCAAGCGTTGAACGTGGACTCGAACAGCTTGGCGGCTCATGTGAACTTGGGCAAACTCCTGGCTGCCCAGGGCCAGATCGAGGAAGCCATCCGGCATTACCGCGAGGCGGTGCGGATCAATCCCGAAAGTGCCGTCGCGCACTATAACCTCGGCAACGCCCTAGCCAGTCGCCACGATCCCCAGGCCGCCCTCCACTATGCTGAGGCCGTGCGCTTGGACCCAGACCTGCTGGAGGCGCGACTCAACCTGGGGATCGAACTGGATCGCCAGGGTCGAACTGCTGAGGCTCTAGCCCACTTCCAAGAAGCTGTCCGCTTACGCCCTAATTCGCCTGAGGCACACCTCCACTTGGGCACGGCCCTGGCGCGCCTGGGCCGATATGACGAGGCCATCGAGCAGTTCCGCGAAACGCTACGGCTCAATCCCGCTCACCCGGCTGCGCGCAAGTTCCTGGAGCAAGCCCTGGCCGCCCGCAAACGGTGAGAGGATCGATGGTTTCCACCCAGGCCAAGCGCAGCTAGACCGTCTCAGGCTCCGGATGCACCCAGGGCGCCCGGTAAGACCGGCGCAATAGCCGGTTAGCTTCCTCGTCGCCCACCACTCGGCCTTGAATCGGGTCCCAGACCAACGTCCGGCCCACTTGCAGAGCGATATTGGCCAGGATACAGGACGCGCTGGAGATGTAGCCTTGCTCGATGTCGGCTACCGGTTTGCTGCGGGTGGCGATGGCTTTGAGGAAGTCCCGCCAGTGCCACCGGATCGCCGAAGCCACATGCCGTTCCAAGTCTTTTTCGGTCCGGTCTTCCGGATACTTGTCGTATTCGAACAACGGTTCGCCGCGCAGAGCCGGTTCCTTCTTGCCTCGGGGGAAGAACTCGTATTTGAAGACGCTGGCTTTGAGCGTGCCGCGCTCGCCGTAGAAGATCGCTGCCCACGGATACTCCGGATCGGGTGGCTCACCCCAGGTGCGATGTTTCCACACCACCTGCAAATCGCCGTAATCGAACGTGGCAATCTGCGTGTCGGTGGTGTTGGCCGAACTGTCTTTCTCGACCAAGATGCCGCCGCTGGAGCTGATCCGTTTGGGCCAGCCCAGATCCAACATCCACCGCACCATGTCAAACATGTGGATGCACATGTCACCCACGATCCCGTTGCAATACTCCATAAAAATCCGCCAGCCACGCGGATGCGTCCGGTCGGTAAAGGGTCGCATGGGGGCCGGCCCGGTCCAAAACTCGTAATCCAGCTCGGGTGGCGGCGGGATTTCACGCGCTTTACCCGCGCGGCCCATGCCCCAGTAACAGCAAATCTCCACATGCCCGATGCGGCCCAACCGACCTTCTTTGATGACCCGGTCACGCGCCTCGATCAGATGCGGCGTGCTGCGGCGTTGAGTATTGACCTGCACCACCCGGCTATACTTGCGTGCCGCAGCCAACATCGCCTGCCCTTCAACCACATCCACGCTGATGGGTTTCTGCACCCACACATCGGCTCCGGCTTGGATGGCAGCGATGGTGGGCAGCGCGTGCCAGTGGTCGGGCGTCTCTACCAACACAATGTCCAGGTCGCGTTCTTTGAGCATTTGCCGGTAATCGGTGTAAGTGCGTGGCTTGCGTTTGGACGCCTGGCGACTGGCCACCAGCTCGGCTGCCTCGGCCAACAGGCGCTTGTCCACGTCACACAACGACACCACCTCTACCGGCGCCACCTGGATCAGCCTGAACAGGTCACATTTGCCATACCAACCGCACCCAATCAGCCCCACTCGCTTGGGCACGTCAGCTCCTTCGGCAGCAAACGCCCGAGTCTTAGGCAACGCCAGGCTAGCGGCGCCCAAAGCACTGACACGAAGAAAAGCGCGACGGTTCATGCGCCTAATGGTGCCACAGGCGTCAGCCCCGGCACAAGCCTGGACCACAAGCCGAGCGCCTGCGCTCATTGCCCGCCGGGATTGCCAGCGGTACCGCAGGTCTTTCAGCCTTCCGTGTCGCCGGTTTCCTGTCCGCACACGCAAGTAGCCGCCGACGTGAGCCGGTGGAAGCTGAGAAAATCAGCTTTGCCGCCTGCACCCAGTGGCATATTGCAGATCCCGTCGAAAGACAGAAGGCCCACAACCAACAATGGAACCGGCCGGAATGCCGGCAGGTACAAACCGACCGGGCAAGCGGCGGCAAGCCGCCGGGCTCAAGCGCTAGTCAGAGCGCGGCGCACGGAGCATGGCGCATAGGGCATGGAGCATGGACGATGGGGCGTCGAGCATTGAGGATGGCGACAGGGGTTGAGAGTGCCCGTTGTGTTCGAGACCGCGGTGCAAGGCGGTCACCCAGTTCAAACGGTTCAACTGCGGGCGGCGTTACTGGCTGGATTTGCGGTCCATCCACCACGGCGCACTGGCAAACCACGCCACCGTGGCTGCCAGCATCCACGCCCAAGCCTGCTCCAGTTCCAAGCGACCGGCAAAGGCCAGGCCGGGCGGCAGCAGCACCCCAGCAAGGGCAAGGCCGGACAGCACCTGTGCCACATGCCTGATGGGCCTGGGCGGTACCAGGTGCTGCGGCGACGCACCTCCAGCAGCGTGTACGGGCTGCGCTGGCTGGCTGACCGCGCTCCTGAGTTGGCCCGGGACAGGCTGGCGCCGCTGGAGCAGTGCGCTCAGCATCACATACAGCAAGGCTGCGATAAACCAGCCGGGTAAGCTCACAAAGAAAATCTGCACGCCACCACGGAACACCAACGTGACGCACCCCGCTACGGTCACGGCCCAAGTCAAGGCTGCTGCCCAGTTGATCGGTAGCCCGGTAGCCTCGGCATAATTGGCCTGTAAACCCAGCCGTGGCAGGACCCAGAAATCCATGAAAATGACTGCGCCCATGGGCATCAGGATCATTCCCCACAAGGCTACAAACTCCAACAGCCGCATCGTGACCAGCGGGAACACCGCAGTCACCGTGGCCGCCAGACCGGTCAATAACGTGACGGTGAACCGGGACGAGCCAGGGCTGATAGCTTGGAAGGCCAGCCCTGCCCGGTAAAGGGTCGGGTTGGCCGTGGTCCACCCGGCGATCACCACCAATAACACCCCGGCCAGCCCACAGGCTCGGTAGGCCATCGGCCCGGGTAACACCGCGGTGTGAGTGGGGTCTTGCTTCAGTTGAAGGGCATAGAGGATCGAGGCGGCAATCCAGGCAATGAAATGGCCCAAATACATGCCTGCGGCTGAAGCCAGGGCGTAAGCTGGCCGGCGGGCGTAACGCAGCACCGACAGATCCGCCATCCCCATGTGCCAGGCCACATTGCAAAACCAGGCAAAAAACATCACGTGCCAGAAGGTAAACTTCACTCGGCCAGCCAACGGTGGGCCGCCATTCCACAGGATGGTCTGAGCTGCAGGCCAAAACTCGCGTAGCGACCGGATGCCGATCTGATGCAAGCCCACCAGCCCCAAGGCCACAAACATGGCCACCATCCATGGCGCAGCCAGGTTGGCGAATCTGGCCAGGGCCTTGTACCCGTAGGCTGCCAACAGAGAAAACAGTGCGCCGGTAGTCAACACCGCCAGCACCCAACCGACGCTGTTGGGCAGCGTGTCGGTCAATTCAGGCATCGTGAACCGAAACCACACGCCCAAGGCGGTGGCCGCTACCGTGATCATCGCCCCGGCTAGCAGGGTGAACATGACCCCGTTAGCCACGTCGTAAGCGGTGACCAAGCGCCGCCCGCATATTTTTTCGAGCTGGTAATACAGGGTCAGGCGGGCCCGGGTAGCGATGGGCGCGGTAAAAAACCGCCAGCTCAACACCGCCAGCAGATTCCCCACCAGCAACCCGCCAATCAGATCCACCGCCCCAACACCAGCCGCCACGAACAGGGGCCCGATCATCAACTCGGTCCCGGCCACATGTTCACCGGCGTATTGACCCAAGAAACTTCGTAACCCCAGCCGGGCTGACTCCGGCACGGGCTCACGTTCGTATTCGATGATGGTCTGGTGCGGTGCTTGAGTCATGCGCGTTAGGGGCAACCGACCGGGCAGTTGCAACAGGCCCGCCGTTGGTTCGGGTCCATCGGAGTCACGGGTTGCACCGTAAGCAGGCGCTGAGGTGCTTGTCCAACAAATTGAACGGGCGCCGCGTAGCCGCTGGCCTGAGTGGGCGGACTAATCCGCCGCGATCGACCGGCTCCGCCGCTTGACGGCGGCGGATGCGGTTGCGCCCTTGTAACCGCCAGGCTGACCCGAGGGCAGGCCAAGAAAATCAGATGCTCCGCAGCCGTTGGTTGCGTAGCGGGGGAGGCGCCTCTACTTTTGGTCCATGGAGCCATCCACACGCACGCGGGTTGAACCGCAGTGGCGCCACCGCATCCAGGAGCTCATCCAGGAAGCCGGCGGCGGATATAACCCTGATCTGGTAGCCGACATCATCGAGAACGCCTTGCTGCTGTTGCAGGATGTCAAGGAGCGAGGCGACGTGCGGGTGATCCAGACCGCCGTGCGCGAGTTGCGGTATGCCTTCAAGCTGTTTGCCCCATACCACGGCGTGCGCAAGGTCACCATGTTCGGCTCGGCTCGAACGCCGCCAACCCATGCGCAGTATCAGCAGGCCAAGACCTTTGCGCGCAAGATCGCCGAGGCAGGTTGGATGGTGATTACTGGCGCGGGGCCGGGAATCATGCAGGCTGGGCACGAAGGCGCAGGGCCAGATCGAAGTTTTGGTGCCAACATCCGCTTGCCTTGGGAGCAGGCGGCTAATCCGGTGATCAAAAAGGACCGAAAGCTCATCACATTCAAATACTTCTTCACGCGGAAACTGACGTTTGTGCGGCATGCAGATGCCATCGCGCTGTTCCCGGGCGGCTTCGGCACCATGGACGAGGGCTACGAGGCCTTGACCCTGATGCAAACAGGCAAAAGCCGGATCATGCCACTGGTGCTGATCGATGCGCCGGGTGGCACCTACTGGAAACAGTGGGACCAGCAAATCCGACACACCATCATGCGCAACCGATTCATTTCGCCAGATGACCTGCACCTGTATGACCTGACCGACAGCGCCGACGAAGCGGTGCGGTTGATCACAGGCTTTTACCGCAACTACCACTCGATGCGGTTCGTGCGCAAGCTGCTGGTCATCCGGTTGAACCGGTTGCCTTCGACAGCCACCCTGCGCCGGCTCAACCGCCAATTTGCCGATATTATCGACGGCAAACCCATCCACATTACCGGCCCCACAGCCGAAGAGCGTGAAGACCAGCAGGAGCTAGACCGACCGCGAATTGCGTTTGGGTTCAATCGCCGTGATTACGGTCGGCTCCGGCAGTTGATCGACGAGCTGAATGCCGTTTAGCTGGGCCGTGCGCAGAGGTGAGAGGCCTTCGGCTCCCCGACCAGACCGCGCCTAAGCCAGGCGCCGATGGCCGGCCGCTGCTAATTGCAGAGCTGGAACCTCAGCAAGCTACCGAAGGCAAAGCTTGGCCGCTGGCCGGGTCGAAATAGACAGCTCGGCGCAGGTCCAGCTCTAGTCCAATCGGGCCAGTTGAAGGTGGCCGTTGGCTGCCAGCCAAGCGCGCCACCAACGGATGTCCGGCTGCAACGAAATGCACCCAAGTCTCAGCCCCCATCGGCTCCAGCCATTCGACCCGGCCCGATAACCAAGCCCTGTCGGGTTCAGCCCGCTGGCTGATGCCAAGATGAATGTGTTCCGGCCGCAGACCCAGGATTGTTACCTGGCCGCACCGATCAGCCAGCGCCGCCCCGGCTTCGGTGGGCAGCGGCAGCACCACCGCCTGGTCCGTTGACGCGCTGGATTCTGAGGCCAACACCATGCACAGCCGCCCGTTGTGTGGCTGGAGGGTACCGCGGAGCAAGTTCATCGGTGGCCAGCCTACAAACCTCGCCACGAACAGGTTGGCTGGGTGTTGATAGAGCGCTTCAGGGGAGGCTACCTGCAGGAGCCGGCCTTCGTGCAACACAGCCACCTGTTGACCCAAGCGCATGGCCTCGGATTGGTCGTGTGTGACCATGACCATTGTGGTCTCCAGCCGGTGGTGCAGTTGACGCAGCTCGACCAACATCTGGCCCCGCAGGCAGGGGTCAAGGTGCGCTAGCGGTTCGTCCAACAAAAAGACTCGAGGCCGCCGAACCAAAGCGCGGCCCAAGGCGACCTGCTGCCGTTGTCCGCCGGACAACTCGCCTGGGCGCCGGTGCAGCAAATTAGTCAAGCCCAACCACGCAGCGGCCTCTTGGATGCGCTGTTGCACCAAGCTTGACGGCATGCGGCGTAGCCGCAGGCCCAACGCCAGATTTTCCGCTACTGTCAGATGCGGATACAACGCCTGGTTTTGGAAGACCATGGCCACGTCCCGCTCGGCAGGTTGCAGGTGGTTCACCGGCTGGCCGTTGAAGCTGATGATGCCGGTATCCGGCTGCTCCAGCCCCGCAATCAGCCGCAACAACGTGGTCTTGCCGCTGCCTGACGGGCCCAGCACAACCAGCAGTTGCCGGTGCTCGATGGTCAGAGACAAGTCCCGCACCGCCAGGCAGACTTCACCACGCGGCCCATGAAAAGTCTTGGTAACCTTGTCCAGTGTCACGCGGGCCACGGTGCCCAGTCTGGCCAGCTCCGAGGCCCCTTGCAAGGATCGGCCAGTCAGGCCTCGGTAGTCCCGGTCAACAGCGCTGGCTCAAAATGTGGTTTCCCCGACCAGGCAGTAGTTCGGGGCAGCGACTAGAACCGTAACGCGAACAAACAGATGCCCTCAGCCCGGCCGGAGATGGGATTAATGGCCAAGTGCTCGAACCCGCTGCCGTAATGAGCTGGAGCGAACGGATTCAGGAGCTGCAGTGGATTATCGGCCCGTTTAACCTGGGGCAACACGCCGTCGGTCTGCAACTTTAGCCCGAAGACGCGCGTTAAAGGTTGCGGTTGGAAACTGATCGACCGTTCCAACACCTCCAGCGGCACTTGCGTGGGCTCACTCAGTAGCTCGGCTTGGGGCACCGGGGCCGGCTTGGCCGAAGGCTCGGTGGGGCCAGGCGCAGCAAGACGTTCCGCCCCTGCTGCGGCTGGGTTCGAATTAAGGGGAGTGGCTTTGGCGCCAGGCGCCGCTTGGGCCCAGCCAACTTCCAGCGCGGCCACCACCAGGATGATCAACACGGCCAGCTTGTGCATAAATCAAAAGTCTCTGCCTTAAGTTTACCCAAGCTTTCGACTTGTCAATGCCAGGTTAGCGCTTTGCCTGTTCGGATCGTGGTTGGGACCTGGCCCGAGAGCCAGTGGAGCTGACTGGATGGTAGCGCCCTGCGAACATCGGAAGCCGGGACCAGTAGCGGCATCTTGGGCGCATCGACTACGTTGACTGCCAGCGCCCGAACCCACAGGAGCCGGGCCCTTGCCGTGGACCAATGCGGAACGCCCCCAGCCCAGACCAGCTAGCCGCGCACCGCCGCGTTGGTCTAGCCAGTCTCATAATTGGTCTCAGACACCCACACCCAGCAGGCCTGGGTAGTTGGCCGGGCTAACACGATGGCCTGATCGTCTTCTGCCAGCGCATTGGCTGCGCCCAAATTCATGGGCCGAAGTTGCCCTTGGCGGTTGCCCAAAACTTGAAGCCGTCCGCCACGACCGCTGCTGACCGGCAACTCCTCCCAACCGTCGCCGTGCAAGTCGCACCAAGCCACCCCAGCCCCCAGGTGACTCAATTGCCGGGACACCAGGCTTTGACGTTGAAAATCGTTGACCGGCGTTTCGTGGCAGGCCGGTACCATCCCGGCAGCCCGCTCGAACAGGGCCGATGGTGGAAGAGCCGGTTGAGCTGGCGCAGGCGCAGTGGCGGCAGTTTCTTCCAGCTCGTAGAGGTAGTTGGGCTGGGCGTTAGTCAGCAGGCTGCGGCGGCCGCTGCGCTGCGGCTTGGGGTTCGGCGTCCATGTCTTGGGTATCGAACAGGTGACTGGCACCGATCAGGATGTCTTCGTAACCGTCCAAGTCCCCATCGAGGAAAATGGGGCACCACGACCAGTCACTGGCCTCGACGCGGGCGTATTGGGCCACCTCAGCCCAACTCGCATCGCCGCGGTTAACATAAAGGCAGTTGCGTTGGACCTGCGGCCGATCCTCGACGCGAGCCAGTTGATTGGCGAACTTCTGGCCCAGCATTGATCGGTGCCGCTGCGGCCACGGCCAATCGCGACTGAGCATGTCCAGGGGAAAGAAATCCTCGGCGCCATCCCAGTCGATGCCTGCAAAACCGATCCCCTGGAACCAAACCGGCGGTCCAAACCTGCGTCAGGTGCCTTGGTGAAGCGGCCTTGGCCGTTGTTGACAAACAGCCGAGTGCCTCTCCCCAAGCCGTTGACCGACAAATCCAAGTCACCGTCCCCATCCACGGCGGCTAAAGCACAGCCGGTCGAATGCTGGGTCTGCACACGTTGCCCCGGCACCCTCAGTGACGCCTTGGAACTTCCACTGCCCAAGGTTGCGATCCAGCCTGTTGGGCCATTGTTGGCAGCAGCAATAAAGGTCGCCCCAACCGTCTCCATCCACGTCGCCGAGAGCCACCCCTGAGCCTTCTTTTGGAATGGGGTTCTCGACCAGAGCCTCTTGCGACAGGAAGTTGCTAAACCACACCCCAGTCTGTTGAAGTGCCACAAGGCTAAAGCCCGTCTTGCCCTGAGTCGGCACCGGCAACGCCGCAGCGCGGAATCCGGTGCCCGGGCGCCAATCTAAGGCCAGCGCCAGCCCAGAGGCAGTCACCCAGGCCGCCCAGCGTTACCACAGCCCAACCCCCGCGTCCGGCCGGTGATCTGGGCTAGAACTCCGCGCACCATACGGTCGAACCGTGGGCGCCTTGGCCCTCGACGCAGCAGCCCGTCACCATGCCCCGAGCTTGCTGGGCTCAAGCTACAAACCCGCACAGTCTGGTTCGCACGTCGCTGCAAGCCAGCCCAAGGTCACGCCGCACGGTGGCCCAAGCAAGCCTCGCTACCGAGCTTCTCGCGGGCCAACGGACGCCGAGGCCGCCGGCTGGAGCAGGGCCAGGCCTGAAAGCGCCCAGCCGCTAACCAGCCCCCGCCCGCTGGGCAGTGACTTGGGGCGGCCATTTCTGTGGCTTGCGTTGGGCGGCTTTAAGCTGTAGTGTTGAGCAGGTGTTAGGGCATGACTCAATCAAGCCCAAGCCCAGGCCCAAAGGTCAACTCGGACAGAGGGCCGGGCCGGGCATGGCAACTTTACAAGAGCCGGATAAGGCCGTCGAGGCGACGGGTTGAGAGGTTGACAGCGTGTTTGGAGGCGGAGATGATCTCTGCCTGTTCCGACTGTGGCCGTAAAAGACGATTACCTCATCGATAATTTGGTGGATCTGGGGTATGTCACCCCAGAACAGTTGGAACCGCTGCGAGCCGAGGTCAACTCCTCAGGCAAAGGCCTGGTGGATTTGTTGCTGGAGCGGAACCTGGTCCGGCCGGCTGACGTGGCCGCAGCGCGGGCGGCGCATTTTGGGGCTGAGTTTGTCCGACTCAGCGACATGAAGATCGACGATGAGGTCATTGCCGCCATCCCGCGCCATATTGCCAAGCGCTACCGGGTGATCCCGGTCTATAAACGGGGCAACCACTTGACCATTGCCCTGGCAGACCCTTCGGACATCGAGACGCTGGACACCCTGCAGCACCTGCTGAAGGCCGAGCTGACCGTCAACGTGGCCACCGAGGAGGACATCGAGGCGGCCCTCAAGAAATACTACGGCGGGGGCGACGACTCGGTCAGCAAGATGATCCAAGACATCACCGAGGGCGAAGTGGAGATTGGCGGGCCGCCCACGGCCATGACCATGGACGACGGCTCGACAGTCGAGGCCGACGCCCCGATCATCAAGCTGGTCAACACCCTGATTGTCGAGGCATTCAAAGCCCGCGCATCGGATATCCACCTGGAGCCATTGGCCAAGAGTTTTCGGGTCCGGTACCGCATTGACGGGGTGCTGCACGAGGTCAAAAGCCCGCCCAAACGGCTTCAGGCCCCCATCATCAGCCGCATCAAAATCCAGGCCAACATGTCCATCGCCGAGAAACGGGTGCCCCAGGACGGGCGCATCCAGACTCGGATCGGCAACAAGCTCATCGACCTGCGGGTCTCCTGCCTGCCCACCACCCATGGCGAGAGCATCGTCATGCGTATCCTGGACAAGGAAGGGCTGAAACTGGGATTGCCGGAGCTGGGGTTCTTCACCGATGACCAGCAGACGTTCGAGCGGCTGATCAACCTGCCGGACGGCATCCTGTTGATTACCGGCCCCACCGGCTCAGGCAAAACCACTACCCTCTACGCAGTCTTGACCTACATTAACCGGCCGGACCGCAAGATCATCACCGTCGAGGATCCGGTCGAATACCAGATTTCAGGAATCAACCAGGTGCAGGTCAACGAGACGGTGGGCCTGACGTTTGCCACTGCACTGCGATCCATTTTGCGGCAGGCGCCCAACGTGATCATGATCGGTGAGATCCGCGACTTGGAGACGGCCAACATCGCCATCAACGCCTCGCTGACCGGGCACTTGGTGTTCTCGACGTTGCACACCAACGACGCGCCCAGCGCTGTGACCCGGCTGATCGACATCGGGGTCAAGCCGTTCTTGGTGGCCTCGTCGGTTCGCGGGTTGATGGCTCAACGGTTGGTGCGCCGGGTGTGCAAACGGTGTGCCGAGCCCTGCGTGCCCACCCAAGCCGAGTTGCGGGCCTTGAATATCGATCCCAGCGCTGTCCAAACCGCAACCTTCCTGCGGGGCCGAGGCTGCATGGATTGCGCCAAGACAGGCTACCGAGGCCGCATGGGCATCTTCGAGATCTTCGTCATCGACGACGAAGCGCGGAAACTGATCTACGATAAGGCCCCAGCCTCGGTGCTCCGCCAAAGGGCGCGCGAGATGGGCATGCGGACCCTGCGCGAAGACGGCGCGCGCAAGGTGCTGGCGGGCCTGACCACAGCCGAGGAGGTCATCCGCGCTACCGTCGGCGATGTGGATTGAGGACCGGCCAGTCGGATCAGTGGCTGGGAGGCAGGGCCCGGGCGCGGCGCCAGGCAACGGGCGTCCGTGACAGGCCCCAGGGCTACGCTGTCCAATCACCGGGACAGCGCTTGAATGGGCTTTTTTGCCATGGCATTCTACGGCAGAAGGACTAAAACTTAGTTCGGCCTATGTCATATTCGATGTCAGACCTGTTGCAGTTGGTGGTGTCGGAAGGCGCATCGGACCTGCACCTGCGTGTGGGTGTGCCGCCGGTCATCCGAGTGCACGGGGTGCTGCATCGGGTCGATGGGCCGTCCCTGGGCCCCGAGGACACCGAGGAGCTGATGCGCAGCATCACCTCCGAGGAGCACATCCAGGCGGTGCGGGAACGGGGCACCACCGACTTCGGGTTTGCCTTTGGCGACGTGGCGCGGTTCCGCGTGAGCGTCTTCAAGGAACGCGGTAACTTCGCCCTGGTGCTGCGGCAGATTCCCAACCGCCTGATGACACTGGAGGAAATCGGTATTCCGCTGTCGGTGCGGGAGCTGCTCTACAAGCCCCGGGGCTTGATCTTGGTCACCGGCCCCACGGGCTCGGGCAAGACCACCACGCTGGCCTCGATGCTCAACGTCATCAACGAAGAGCGCAACGACGTGCACATCGTCACCATCGAGGACCCCATCGAATACTATCACAAACACAAGAAGGCCATCGTCACCCAGCGCGAGATCAACGTGGACGTGCCCAACTTCGCCGAGGCGCTACGCCGGGTGCTCCGGCAGGACCCGGACGTGATTCTGGTGGGGGAGATGCGGGACCTGGAAACCATCGATGCGGCCATCACCGCGGCTGAGACGGGGCACTTGGTCTTTGCCACGCTGCATACCACGGGCGCAGCTAAGACCATCGACCGCATTGTCAACGCCTTCCCCATCAACCAGCAAGAACAGATCCGTATCCAGCTCTCGACCGTGCTGCAGGCGGTCATTTCGCAGTTGCTGATCCCGCGCTGCGACAGGCCAGGCCGGGTGGCGGTATTCGAGATCATGATCAACACCCCCTCGATCGCCGCGCTGATCCGCGACAACAAAACCTTCCGCATCGCCTCCGATATCCAAACCGGCGCCAAATACGGCATGGTCACCCTGGACAGTTTCCTGCTGGAGAAATACCAGCAAGGCATCATCGCCCGCGAGGAAGTCATCACCAAGGCCCAGGACCCCGTCAGCGTCATGGCCAAGCTGCAGGAATACGACCTGCAAAAGGCCCTCGAGGCCGGTAAACAGGCTACCGGCCTGCGATCCAGCTCTTGAGGCATGGCTGATTATCCCTCCAACCCGCTGTTGGCGCTGGTCAAAGAGCAAGGCCTCATTGATGACCTCCAATACGAGGAGGTCATCCAGGAACAGGCCCGGACCGGCAAACCCATTGGCCAGCTCTTGCAAGAGATGGGCTTGGTGGAATTGGACACCCAGTTGCACTTGATCGCCCAGTATTTGGGTACCGAGGTGGTCAACTTGGAGGGTGTGGAAATCCCGCCCGAAGTGCTCCAGACCATCCCGCCCTCCAGCGCTCGCATGTACCAGGCCTTGCCAGTGGCGTTGGTGGACTCGGTGTTGCAGGTGGCGTTGGTCGATCCGCTCAACCCGTCGGTCATCGATGAACTGAGCTACGTGGTAGGCAAGGAAATCCAAGTAGTCGTTGCTGATCCGGCCGTGGTCGAACGACTCATCAACAAATACTACGGCGAAGAGACCGAGTCGGTCAGCGACATCCTCAAACAGTTGGGGGCCGAAGGGGACAAGACCCGGGATACGGACATCACGGCGGTCGAGGACACCAATGACCTGGCCAGCTTGGCCAACGAAGCGCCCATCGTCCGGTTCGTCAACTTGGTGCTTTACCAAGCGATCCAAGACCGGGCCAGCGACATTCACTTCGAGCCGTTTGAAGACGAGTTCAAGATTCGGTATCGGGTGGACGGCGCGCTGTATGAGATGACCCCGCCGCCCAAGCGCCTGGCGCTGCCGGTCATCTCCCGCCTGAAGGTCATGGCCAACCTCAACATCGCCGAACGCCGCCTGCCCCAAGACGGACGCATCAGCTTCCAAGTCGGTAACCGCCAGGTGGACTTGCGCGTGTCGTGTTTGCCCACCCAGTTCGGCGAATCGGTGGTGCTGCGCGTGCTGGACCGGGCTGCGGTCAATTTGGAATTGGAGAACTTGGGCATGCCGCAGCCCATCTACGATTATTTGGTCGAGGCCATCCAGCGGCCCAACGGAATTATCATTGTCACCGGCCCCACCGGCTCGGGCAAAACCACCACCCTCTATTCCTGTCTGCGCCGGATCAATACCATCGACCAAAAGTTGCTCACTGCCGAGGACCCGGTCGAATACGACCTGGAGGGCGTCATGCAGGTGCCCATCAACGAGGCCGTGGGCCTGACGTTTGCCCGCGCCTTACGCGCCTTCTTGCGCCAGGACCCCGACGTGATCATGGTGGGAGAAATGCGCGACTTGGAGACGGCCCAGATCGGCATTCAAGCCTCGCTGACCGGCCACTTGGTCTTGACCACCCTCCACACCAACGACGCCCCGGGCGCTGTGACCCGGTTGATCGACATGGGGGTCGAACCCTTCCTGATCTCATCGACGTTGATGGCGGTGCTGGCGCAACGGTTGGTCCGGACCATCTGCAAGAAATGCCGCACCCCCTTCGAGCCGACCGAAAGCCAATTGGAGCTGCTGAACCTGTCCCCGCACGATATTGGCGACAAGGTCTTTTATTACGGGCGCGGTTGCCAGGCTTGCCACGACACCGGTTACAAGGGCCGCAAAGGCATCTTTGAACTGTTGGTGGTCACCGAGCCCATTCGGGCCCTGATCAACGAGCGCGCACCCACCGTGGTGCTCCGCCAAAAAGCCATCGAGCTGGGCATGACCACCCTGCGTGAAGACGGCTTGCGCAATATCTTCGACGGCGAGACCACCATCGAAGAAGTCCTGAAATACACCTAACCCACATCGGAGGCGCTTATGCCGAAATTCAGTTACGTGGCGATGGACTCCCGTGGTAAAGAAACCAAGGGTGTCCTGGAAGTCAGTAGCCAAAGCGAAGCCATTGGCCGGCTGAAGGAAATGGGTTATTTCCCCACCAAAGTGGTGGAGCTGGACAAGGCCAAGGATAAGCCCCAGGTCAAGGCCAAACCCGGGGCCAAGCCTGGCGCACGCTCAGGCCGCGGCCTGAGCGTTAACATCAACATCAAAATCCCCGGGCTCAGTGGCCGGGTCAAACCCAAGGTGCTGACCGCCTTCACGCGGCAATTGGCGACGCTGGTGGATGCGGGGCTGCCGCTGTTGCGGGGGCTGCGGGTGTTGGAACGGCAGGAACGCAACCCCACCCTCAAAGAGGTCATTGGCCAGTTGGCGCTCTCCATCGAAGGCGGCAGCACCTTCTCCGAAGCGCTGGCGCAGCATCCCAAAGTCTTCAACCGCCTCTACGTCAACATGGTCAAAGCGGGCGAAATCGGCGGTGTGCTGGAGGTGGTGCTCAACCGCTTGGCCATGTTCATGGAAAAGGCCCAGAAGATCAAAGGCAAGGTCATCGCCGCCATGTTTTACCCCTGCGCGGTCATCACGGTGGCAGTGATCATTTTGGGCGTGTTGATGGTGGTGGTGGTGCCCAAGTTCCGCGAGATCTTCACCGAAATGATCGGCAAGGGGAAATTGCCCGGGTTCACCGAATTCGTCTTGGGCATCAGCGAGACCATCCGCAACCATTTCTTCGTGACCGCAGGTGTCTTGGTTTTGTTCATCATCGCGTTTACGGCATTTGTCCGAACCCGGTTTGGCCGCCGGCTGTTCGACCGGTTTAAGCTGAGCATGCCCATCTTGGGGCCAGTGATCCTCAAAGTGGCCATTGCCCGGTTCACCCGCACCTTGGGCACCTTGGTCAGCAGCGGTGTGCCGATCCTGCAAGCCTTGACCATTGTGAAGGAAACCTCCGGCAACGTTATCATCGGCGCCGCAGTCGGCGCGGTGCACGAAAGCGTCAAGGAAGGGGACACCATAGCGGCGCCCTTGGAAGCGGCCAACATCTTCCCGCCCATGGTCATCAGCATGGTCGATGTGGGCGAACAGACCGGCGCCCTGCCCGAGATGCTGATGAAGATCGCCGACGTGTACGACGACGAGGTGGACAACGCCGTGGCGGCCATGACCTCGTTGCTGGAACCGATCATGATCGTTTGCCTGGCGGTAATCGTCGGCAGTATCGTCATTGCGCTGTTCCTGCCGCTGATCACTCTGATGGAAGAGGTCGGTGAAGCTGACAAAGAGCGGGGCAGCGGCGCCGGCGTGAAAGAAGAATAGCTGGGTTCACCAGGCTCGCTCAAAACCGGAGCCGGGCAGCGCGCAACCTGCAGGTTTTCTGCCCGGGCACTGGGACTGGCCAGCCGCTCAACGCCTGGCCCAAGTGGCTCTTGTGCACACAGCGCGCGGCTTGCGCGGTGCGCCGCAGCAGCGGCACCGGCGAAGTGCCTCTGGCGTCAGCCGCACATACGCACCCGCAACCTCAATCGACCGGGTTCTTGAGGGCCCAGCAATACGCGCAGGTGCCTGCCCCCGGCCCGCCAGCGGAGGTGGCCGCGCGCCCCCTCTGCTTGGCTCACCCTGTAACCAGGTTCACCAACTTCCGCGGCACCACAACGATCCGCTTGATAGTCTTTCCAGCCCAAAACGGTTTGGCCTTCGGGCAATTCAGTGCTGCTTGTTCCAGCTCCTGTGTGGATGCCTCGGCGGGCACCTGCACCGTGCCGCGCACCTTGCCATTGACCTGCACCACAATCTCCAACGTGCTTTCGGCCAGCAAGGCCGGATCGAATTGCGGCCAAGGCTCGTAAGTCAACGAAGGCGCTTGTTGCCCCAGGTGCTGATGCAGCCGCGCCCACAATTCCTCGGCCAAATGCGGTGCAAATGGCGCCAGTAGCTGTAAGAAGGTGCGCAGCACGGTGGCGGGTTTCACCGGCCAGGTCATTGCCTCATTGACGAAAATCATCAGCGCCGAGATGGCCGTGTTGAATCGCAGACCCTCCAAGTCCTCGGTTACCTTCTTGATGCAGGCGTGCAATGCCTTGAGCTGAGCCGGGCTGGCTGGCACCGCTTGAATGGCCGAGCTGAGCCGAATGCGGTCCAACAACTCCGGACCTGGCGCTGCGGCTACTGTGGCGGCCTGTTCCAGCTCGGTCTCGCTCTGTTCATCCACAAACAGTCGCCACACCCGACCCAAAAAGCGGTAAACACCCTCCACCCCTTGAGTGCTCCAGGGTTTGACCATCTCCAACGGGCCCATGAACATCTCATACATCCGGAAGGCGTCGGCCCCATAGGCCTGCAAGATGTCGTCGGGGTTAATCACATTGCCCCGACTCTTGGACATTTTCTGCCCATCCTCGCCCAGGATCAGGCCTTGATTAACCAGCTTGAAGAACGGTTCCGGCGTCGAGACGTAGCCCAAGTCATACAGCACCTTGTGCCAGAACCGCGCATACAACAGGTGCAGCACCGCATGCTCGGTGCCCCCCACATACAAGTCCACCCCAGGCGCCGGTTGGCTGCCCAAAGCCCGCGCGCGCCCAGCCGTGTCACCACCGCTACCGGATCCAGCCGAGCCACCCCGACCAGGCTGCACCTGGGCAGCGAGCCCTGCGCCCATCCAGTAACGCTCCGGCTCGCGACCACAGAAACACCGGTCGTTCTTGGGGTCTAGATATCGCAGGTAATACCAGCAACTACCCGCCCATTGCGGCATGGTGTTGGTCTCGCGCACGGCCCCGTCGGGCAACTGCACCCAGTGGCGTGCCCGGGCCAAAGGCGGCTGGCCATCGGGCGTGGGTTTATAATCCTGCAGCTCAGGTGGCAACACCGGGAGCGCACTTTCCGGTAACGCCTCGTGCTGCAAACGGCCTTGGGCATCCGCCCGCCACACAATCGGGAACGGCTCGCCCCAGTACCGTTGCCGACTAAACAGCCAATCGCGCAGTTTATAGTTGACCGCGCGCCGGCCCAGGCCTTTGGACTCTAGCCAGGCCACAATCTTGCGCTTGGCCTCCGGCGTGGGTAAGCCGGTGATGGACACTTCCGGCCCGGTCGAGTTGACCGAGATGCCGTCCCCAACAAACCCGCGCCAGTCAGTTCGTGGGTCGGGCGGCTGCACCACCTGCACCACGGGCAGATTGAACTTCTGGGCAAACTCCAGGTCACGGGTGTCGTGGGCCGGCACGCCCATGATGGCGCCGGTGCCGTAGCTGATTAGCACGTAATCCGCCACCCAGATGGGGATTCGCTGGTGATTGACCGGGTTGATGGCATAGGCGCCGATGAACACGCCGGTCTTTTCTCGAGCCAGGTCGGTCCGTTCCAAATCCGACTTCTTTGCCACCGCAGCCCGATACGCTTCCACTGCGGCCCGTTGGGCTGGCGAGGTCAGCTTGTCCACCAACGGATGTTCGGGCGCCAGCACCATGTAGGTGGCCCCAAACAACGTGTCCGGACGCGTCGTGAACACCACGATCCGCGCCTCTGATCCCTCAACCGGAAATTCCACCTCGGCCCCTTCACTGCGCCCAATCCAGTTACGCTGCATCTCCTTGATCGATTCGGGCCAGTCCACCCAGTCCAATTCCTTGAGCAACCGGTCGGCATAGGCGGTGATCCGCAGCATCCACTGCCGCATGGGCCGACGCACCACCGGGTAACCGCCCACTTCACTGCGCCCGTCAATGACCTCTTCATTGGCCAGCACGGTGCCCAGCTCTTCGCACCACCACACCGGCATCTCAGCCACATACGCCAGCCGATACCGATCCAAGGTTTGGCGCCGAAACTCGGCTCGCTGTTCCGGCAGCACCCGCAGCCAAGCCTCATGCATCTGACGCAGAAACGCGCTGCTAGCTAGCTCAGCCTGCTGCTGAGGCGCATCGCTCAACGCATCCTCCAACAACCCTATGGGCCGCGCCTTCTGCAGGTCCGGATCGAAATAGCTGTTGTAAAGCTGCAGGAAAATCCATTGCGTCCACTTGAAGTACGCCGGGTCGGTCGTGTCCACCTCACGCCGCCAGTCGTAGCTGAAGCCCAGGCTTTTGATCTGGCGTTTGAAGGTAGCGATGTTGGCCTCGGTAGTCTGACGCGGGTGCTGGCCGGTTTTGACCGCATACTGCTCGGCCGGCAATCCGAAGGCGTCCCAACCCATCGGATGCAACACATGCCAGCCGCACGCACGGCGGTATCGGGCCAAGATATCCGTGGCCGTGTAGCCTTCCGGATGCCCCACGTGCAAACCCGCACCGCTGGGATAGGGGAACATATCCAAGACGTAGAACTTGGGCGGCAGCTCCTCCGCACGCACTTTCCGACCCGCAAGCCCGTGCCGCTGGCCAAAGGGATGGCCCTCAGGGATCGTCTCCCCAGGATTAAAGGCACGAAACGTCTCCTGCTCATCCCAAAACCGTTGCCACTTCGGTTCGATGAGGTGAAACGGATATGCCCTACGTATCTGCGCCATGGCCACCGAATCTGACGCAACGAGCAGCCTCCGGCAATGGCGGAGTTGACCAACCTGTGCCAAGCAGCCCATCTCAGCTTACTGCAGGCTGGCACGCCGGCGTGGCGCAGGTTGCCGAACCCGCCGTATCACCCACTTCCACCCACCGCAACGGTAGCCGCCGGCGTAAGCCGGCGGGCAAATTGGCAGCCGCCGACGTAAGTCGGCGGAATAATCCGCCCGGTGCGCCCGGTCCGCCGCCTGACGGCGGCGGCTACCAGCCCAATCCGTACCCGCCGGTGTGAGCCGGCGGGCAAATTGGCAGCCGCCGACGTAAGTCGGCGGAATAATCCGCCCGGTGCGCCCGGTCCGCCGCCTGACGGCGGCGGCTACCGGCCCAATGCCTACCCGCCGGTGTGAGCCGGCGGGCAAATTGGTAGCCGCCGGCGTAAGCCGGCGGATTGATCCGCACGGCTCTGGCAGCTCCGCCGCCTGACGGCGGCGGCTACGGTTGCGAACCAAATGAGATTGCTCCCGTGCGAAATGCTAGCGTCTGGGCTTTGGCAGGGAATGGACCTGACAAGAGCCCAAGAGAGCCTGGGCCATCAGTCGGACGGCATTGCCTGGAGGTCTCTCCTTGAGCACAGCAGGCCGGCGGCCGCTGAAGGCCAGACGCCCTCCTGCCTAGCCGGGTCCAAAACATGGCTTTGCACCCTGAAACGGTCCATCGAGGCCCAACCAGGCTGATTGTTCATTGCGGCGTCTGAACCGGTCTAGGCTGGCAAGACTCGGTCCGGCGCTGCACCTAAACTTACCTCCTATGGCTGCACCACTGCAGGCCATCCGCTAGCCGCAGGATGGACTCAGCCCACTTGGCAACCGAACCGGAGGCCCCTGGAACTACACTAGCACCGAGATCAGCTCGACCCGCGGCCTGCGCCAGCGCCTTTGGCCCTTTCTGGGGCTTAGTCGGATGCGGGCCTATGGAGCTGCCGGGTCAGGCAGCTTGGATGCGTCACCACACCGGGATGGGTTTGGCAAACTCGGTCGTCATCTTCTCTGGCAACCGCCACACCCGATCGCCGCGCTGGTTGGTAAAGTAGAGGAACGATTCAGATGGTTGGCGGGCATGACCATCAGCCCACAGTGCATAAAAGTCCGGATGCGCATTCACCGGCCGTCGGGCGTAGGTGTGATTTCGCGGGCTGTTGCGGGTCAGTTGCTTCTGCAGTTTCCAGGTCAACCCCTCGTCACTGCTCGTCCACATCACCATTTCGCCCCCAGGATTGTAGGGTTGCGGGCCGGTCTGCGTGGGCGCGATGATTCGCCAGGTCCCATCCGCTTCAATGTAAAGCGAGCCGTGGTCGTAGTTGTTGTCGGAGGTGGTGACCGGGCGGCGGACCCACTCCCTGCCGGTCCACCGCAGGGTATGCCACTGGCGCGGGCCCTGGCGTGGGCCAGGTTCAAAACCCTTGCTCGTCAGAAACAGGATCACTGGGCGACCGGCACGGTCGAAGTTTAGGTCTTTCAGATACACCAGCAGGCGTTCCGCACGGGAGTCGTAGGCCAGCGCCGGATTCTCCGTTTGGGTTAGCGGCAGGTTCACCCGCTCACCTCGGACGGTCTGCCAACGGACGCCTAGGTCGCCGGTCTCTAGGTAGTAGACGTTAGCGCGGGCGTTAAGCCCCACGGGCGAAGGATGGAAATCAAAGGCTGTGGCTACCCGGTCGCTCAGTTGCCAACTGATCTGGTAATCCCCGCGGTCGATGCCCGCCAACATTTGTGGCGGAGTCCATTGCCGGCCATCGGGGCTGGTCATCCAGAACAGACAGCGCGCCGCGTCAATACCCAGGTCGCGGCCCCCACCGTAGCGCGTGTGCAGGAACAAAAAGCCCTTTCCGGACACAAACCAGGGCTGCGTGTAGGAGAAATTGGTCACCAGCACGCACTCGAACTCGTCAATGTCGTAAGGCCGGACGCTGCGGTGGATGTATGAGGGCCGGCTGGTGCCGTGCGAGGAGGAAAACACCCACAAGTGCCCGCGGTCATCCACCTGCAAGGTGGGATTGTCATGAGCGTCTCCGGTCTGTTTGTTCAGCAGAATACGGGGGCGCGGCACCAGGCCAGTCGCATGGTCGTAGTAGGAGACCATGTGGAGCAGCTCTTGCCGGTCTGTTGCGCTGCGGGCGGTCGTGCCTCCGTAAACGAAAAAGGTTTTGTTGACCGCCTTGCAGTAAATTGCAATGGGCGCGTGCTGTTGGGGATAGGTGGCAAAACCGCCGCTGTATTTGTATTTGTATTCGTCCTGTGTGGGCTGGTTGCAATACCAGACGCCTCGATACCCATCGTCTGCCTCCAGCTTGCCGTTGGCGCCCGGGGATGCATGTGCGCGGAGCACACTCGGCGTCTGAACCACCGTAGTGGCTTGTGCCGAGGCAATCGGCCGAGGCGGTGGGTCTTGGGGAAGCTGTTCGATCCCATCCACAAACAAGTAGCGGTCAGTGGCTACTACGCCGTTGCGACGAGTGACTTCCAACCGCACCGTCACGGGGCCGGCAGGCGACGGTAGGTAGAAGGTGCAATGCGGTCGGTGTGTGTCGCTAGCCGGCGGCCAATCCAGCCGACCCGCCAACGTGGCGTTGGTGTGAATCACTAGATCCGATCCTTTTCGGGAGACTGCACTAAGGTGGAAGGCAAAGACTTTTCCGGTGGGAAAATGCACCTTCAAGACCAAGGACTGATGCAAGTCGCCCTCACCAGGTCCATACACTCGGCTGCTGAGCTGAGCTGCTTCGCTGGAACCCCGGGCGGCGGGTTTGTTGCGCAGATCCAGCCTCCAGGTGCCCGACGCCAAACCCCGGGTGACCCCGCCCGGCTTGAGCACCCATGGTGCGGATGTGCCCTGGCCCGGGCTATGGGACGCGCTGTTCAAGAAGCACAGCACAAGACTGGTGAGATACTTTGCGAGCATGGCAGGGAGCTTGGGCAGTTCGTTACAGTGGCCAACTGTGTCGCGGACCGTTCCTGCGCTGCGGCTGTCGCCACAGCAGCACCGCAACTCCGAGCGGAAATGCAAATTGGCTCACTGGGTCCGGACGCGATAATAACGCTGCGGGCCGGAGGGATTGGGGTCAGCCACGGTCTTGACTGTGCCATCGCCCACGAGAGTCTGGAGTAGGTACCACTGGGCTGGCGGCAGCGCGGTGGCGTATTCGACCTGGTAGGTCGCGCCCGGTTGCGAGGCGAATGAGAACGAGAAGGCCGAACCGGAGTGCTGCGGATTCAACAGCACTACTGGCAAGGCGGCCTGAACGATCTGAACCGAGTCCAAATCGAACGATCGCGGCTCGTCGGTCGCACTCGCCTGAACCCCAAAATGGAGGTAGGTATGCGTATTGCCGGGCACGGACAGGTTGCGATAGCGATGCGGCGCAGCGCTCTGAAACCAGGCACCACTGGTTTCATTGGTGATGGCTACAGTGTAAGTCTGGTTGCCGGGGTTCAGTCGGACGCTGAAAGAGTAGATGTGATGCGGAATCAAGGCCACCCCGGTGTCCACCAAGTTCGCCAGACTGAAGGCGCCGGTCCCATCCATGTTGTCGAACACCCAGAAGGTCTGACCGGCACAGATGCCGCTACCGGGGGTCTGCTCCGCACCTGTGGCCATGATCCCCCAGTTCATGCTGGCATCGGTGCTGCCCGTCAGGCGCGGGGCATTGCGACCGAAGAAATGCACCCGGTCATTGAACACTGTAAAATTGGCGGCGAAGTTGTCATCGACCAGCCGGAATTTCCAACGGATGTAGTGCGGTTGACCGATGTCGAGGTTTGCGCCGGATTGGTATTGGCGCATGAAGTTTCGGTATGTTCCGGCGATATCCAACCTCAGATATGCGCCGGAGCCGTCGATCGGGCTTTCGTTGCGCCATTGAGGTCGTCCGCTGGTCCATTGCCAGGGGCTAGCCCAACCCTCGGCAGGATGGACCATCCATTCCTCGTCTGCGACGATAAACGTCACAGTGAGCGTGGTGGTCCCCACGGCATTCGTGGCATAAACCTCCAGGGTGTGGTTCCCAGTGGGCAGCACCTCATCATAGGCGACGTAAAGGTGATTGGGCGTGCCGGTGGCGCTCAGCGAAACCGGAAGCCCGTCAAGCAGCACGGTGACGTGCCCAACAGAAATCGGATCGGCTGAGGTGACCTCGAACTGGATGCCAGCTTGGGGGCGGACAATCGCACCATCATCAGGCCTGAGATTCAGAATGGTCGGGGCAAGGCCAGCCTCCGGATCCTCCTCGGCTGCGGTGATCACCAGGTTGTCGATCAAGCCATACTCCATTACCGGGCCCACGTTTTCACTCCGATACCGGAACAATCCCAAGGGCGTGCCCACCGTGGCATTGCGCCAGGGAATCCGCAACCGCACCGGCGCGTCGTTGATGAACACGTCGTAACGGCCCGCCGCCGGGCCGCTCAGGTGATTGACGATCTTGCAGTGATGCCAGCCGGCGACCAGATCCGCCAGTGGCACCCACTGAACGTTATCGTAGTAGCACAGTTTGTCAGGCACCGCTCCCCAAGCCAGGAAACTGGCCATCGTTGTGCCCCCGCTCAACGGCTGCAACGCCACATCGATTGTCCGGCCTGCTGTGGTGGACACCAACACGTCGAATTCCAGAAGGATTCTGCCGGAGGACAACGGCGGGAACCTGAGGACATCCGCCCGGGCAATACCGGTGTTGAGGCGCTGCAACACCTTGCCGTAAGGCCGGCCCGCATCCACAATTTCGGCCGGCTCGTCCGCGTTGGGCGTCCAGGTCCCCCGGCCATGCGAGACAGGTTGCAGCGGCCCCAATGGATACAGCAAATCGTCAGAGAACCCCTCCGAATCATACGCCGTGAACCCTCCGGTGTAGAAAGTCCGGCTCACGGTCGTGCTGCCCCCTTCATTGGTAGCGGTGATCGTCATGGTGTACTCCTGGCCGGGAAGCAACCCGAAGAAGGCAACCAACCGATTGGTGGGTTCACCGGTGATGATCAACTGGGCCGACACGTCCTCCGAGTTCAACCGCAACAAAATGTTGCCAGGCTCCAACGGCACGACCGATTGGACCTGGAATTGAATTCCGTTGGAAGCCGCGTGCATTGCATAAGCTGCCGGGCTGATGTTGTGGACTACCGGCGGTGGCGCTACATACGCCGGCCCGGTGATGAAGCCAAAGTCATCCCAGCAAATCCGAGTGCTGACCGGCGTGGTGGTGCCGGTGAGAAAACTCTCCAGCAGCAGATTGGTTATGGCGCTGCCCTCCGGTGCTGTAAACCCGAAGAATGTGTCGTCGGAGCCTTTGGGGTTGCCCACAGTGGCCGTGGCCCTGGTTGTGGTGCCGTCGCTGAAAAAGACCGTCGCCCGAATGTCGCACGGGTAGGTCCCATGCGTTCGCGACAGCACCACAAAACCGATCCGCTTTACCTCCTCCGCTACCGGTAGGTCCGTAGCTGCGTCTAAAACGGGGCCAATCCGAATTCGGTAACCGCTCTGATCAGCAGAGGAGGTCGTAGCGTTGGTACCAGACACGGGGATGAAAGTCCCTGTGGCGGTTACGTTTTGCATGCTCACACTCGATGTGAGGACCAGTCGTCTGGTGTTGCCGCGGCCGAAAGTGCCCCTATACACCGTGGTGCCGCTGGCCACGCCGGTGGGCAGGTCAAACACACCCCCAGCGTTCGCAGCGTAGGCCGCTATCACCGCGTTGGAAAACGACACCATGTCATCCGGGTAAGCCGTGGCACTCTTTTCGATGATATTGGTCCCGGGAGCGAACCTGTCCGTGGTGGCTTGCTCATAGGTCGTCTGGGCCGGCGAACGATGGATCAAGCAGATCGCCGCAACCGCGACCGTCAAGCTCCACAACGCCTGCACAATGTTGCCAGTGGGCATCCAATCGAGGGTCGTCTTCATAGTCACAATCTGCATTTACTGTGCTCAAGGTAGCTCGTCCAGTTCCTGGTAATACCGCATCATTTGCACCGGGCTCGGATTGGCGGTGGTGATGTTGCCGGTGAGCGGGCCCGGCCGCGTCCATCGGACTGAGCCGTCGCCAAACAACCGATTAAATCCACGGCCTTCGTGCGGTGGGTAAATGTAGCCGACCTCGATACCACCGCCCTGATATCCATACCGAGTGCCTACAAAATCACTGACCACCACCTTGTGGGCGTAGTCCGCCGCATTCCATTCCGCCGAGGAGCCAGTGACAGGCACCCCATTTGGCTCCGGTTGCCGAACCGGGAATGAACACCGCACTGAAGCGCCGTTCCATTCATTGCCCGGCGCGTCGTAGGCTAGCACTTCGTCCTTACGCCGATTGCGAGACAAACAGTAGAAGGTGTGAGGCGTCTCAATGTAAGCGTTCGTGTAAAGCAGCCCCAGGTTCCGATACACACCGCTGAACCGCAGCCAGTAGCTGGTGAAGGCCGAAGCACTCCGGAAATACGTAGGCAACTTCCCGTCGTTATCGTCGGCATACATTTGCAGCGCCAAGCCGATCTGGTGCAGGTTGTTCATGCAACTGGTCTGCCAAGCCCGTTGCTTGGCCCTGGCCAGGGCCGGCAGCAGTAGGCTGGCCAGGATGGCAATCACAGCGATCACCACCAATAGCTCAATGAGCGTAAAGGCTTCGCCGCGCCGCAGTCCGACCCCTGAGGAGACCGCAGTCGAAGGCTCGATTGCCACATGATCGGCGCTTGGGCTCATAGACTTTCGCGCTTCTACTTCTCTAGCTCAAGCCGAACTTGCGGTCAATGGCCCTTTCGGGCTATGTTTTTGTACAGCGGGACACCGCTATATTGCCTCTGCGGATGATGCGTAAAGCGGCTAGCCCTTGTTTGCTTGGTTCGCTGGCGGTTTTTATCGGAGCGCTGGCCGCCGGCAATGAAGCACGACCGGCCACGGCTTCGCTGCCTGGCCCGATCACTAACGCCGCTCAACTGCGCGCTTTACCGCCGGCAGAGGCAGCCAAGAAACTGCCTGTGCGCCTGCGGGCTGTGGTCACAGGGCAAAACCCGGGCGTTTCGCTATTCCTCCAAGATGAGACTGGCGGCACGTTCGTGACCCACATCCAGCCCAGCCTCCAGTCGCTGCAGCCCGGAGATGATGTGCTCGTAGAGGGTGAAACTTGGCCTGGCCTGTTTGTGCCCGGTATCACCTCGGCCCGGGTGCAGCGGTTGGGCCGCAGGGACCTTCCACCACCAGTGCCCGTCAGCTACGATGAGCTGCTTTCAGGCCGTTTTCATTACGAGCGCGTGCAAATCTGCGGCATTGTCCGAGTGGTGGAATGGCTAGCCCGACGCAACTGCTTTGTGCTGAAGGTGGCCTTGGGCACCCGAAAACTGGATGTGGAACTGGTGGTGCCGGGGCTGACAAACCTGCCGCCCTTGGTGGACGCACGGGTGCGTGTGGTCGGGCTAGCTGCCGGCTATATCAACCCGCATCGTCAACTTTGTTCGCCTTTGCTGTTGGTGAGCCGACAGCAGGATTTGATGGTGGAACTCCCAGCCTCTGATCCATCCGTCATGCCCTTGGTGCCGGTGGGTTCATTGTTGACCTTCCAACCGGGCGGCATTTCGGGGCATAGGGTGCGCGTCCGGGGCACGGTTATCTATCACCAGCCCGGTCAACTTCTGGTTCTCCGGGATGCAGAGGCTGGGTTGCTGGTACGAAGCCGCCAAAACCGGGCGACAGTCCCCGGAGACATTGTCGAGGTGCTGGGGTTTCCGGTGATGGGTCATTTCGGCCCGTATTTGGAGGACGCAGAATTTGATGTCCTCGGCCGGGAAAGCCCTCCGCCGCCGGTGCCTGCGTCCGTCGCCCAGATCCTCCAAGGTTCCAACAATGCCAACCTGGTCCAGGTAGAGGCCCGCCTGCTGCAGGTGCTCGATGGCGGAGGCTTGACCACGCTGGTATTGGCCCACAGTAACACCGCGTTTCGCGCGAGGTTGCCTGAACCGCTGCCCCCGCTACGCATCGGCAGTCTGCTGCGGCTGACTGGGGTAGGCTGGGTGGCCGAGGCGAACCTAGCAGGGTTGCGCTTCCGCGCCTTGCCGCTCGATGTAGAGTTACTGCTGCGGTCGCCAGCCGACATTCAAGTGTTGGAGCAGCCTTCCGGATGGACCACGCAGCGGCTGCTGTTGCTGCTTGGTGTTCTTTCGGTGGTGACATTTCTGGCAGGTGCTTGGGTGATCCTGCTGCGGCGGCGTGTGGCCCGCCAGACCGCCGTCATTCTGGAGAAGGTGCAGCGGGAGGCCATCCTAGAAGAACGGCATCGGATGGCTCGCGAAATGCATGACACCCTGGCCCAATGTTTTGCCGGCTTGGGCTTCCAACTGGAGGCCCTGAGCGCGCGCCTGCCAGCCAGCACAACTGAGGTCCATGCGCAGCTTGAAACCGCTCGCCAGATGGTCCGGCATGCGCGCGAAGATTTGCGCCGCTCGCTCATGAACCTACGCGCCCAAGAGCTGGAACGGGGCGACTTGACCCAAGCCCTGCCTCGTCTAGCCCAGCAACTTACCGCCGGCACGGGCATCCAACTGCGGTGCCAATTAGAGCCCCTGCCGCCGAATCTTTCCGAGGAAGTGCAAACTCATCTGCTCCGGATCGGCCAGGAATGCGTGGCCAATGCAGTGCAACACGCCCGGCCTGGGTCCATTGAGTTGCGTCTCTGCTCCGGCGGTGGTCAAGTGGAATTGCGTGTGGCCGACGACGGAATCGGATTCGACGCGCAGCTACTGAACCAGCGGACCCATGCCAACGGCCACTACGGTTGGCGTAGCATCCGCGAGCGCGCAGCTGAGATCGGGGCCCAGGTCCACCTCGACACCGCACCCGGACACGGCACGGTGATTACTGTAACTGTGCCGCTCGACCACTAGCCTGTCTGGATGGCATGCCCAGTTCGCCCGCCAACGACCCCAAAATCCGCATCCTGCTTGTGGACGATCACCAAGTGGTACGTATCGGCTTGCGTAGCCTGATTGAGCTGCAGCCGGACATGACCGTCGTGGCTGAGGCGGCTGGGGGCCAAGAAGCTGTCCACGCCTTTGCCCGACATCATCCCGACCTGACGCTCATGGACCTGCGCATGCCCGGAATGAGCGGGATCGAAGCCACCTTAGCCATACGCCGCGCTTACCCAGCCGCCCGCGTGCTGGTACTGACCACCTACGATACCGACGAGGACATCTATCGGGCGTTGGAAGCTGGCGCGGCGGGATACCTCCTCAAAAACACTGATGGCCACACCCTACTAGAGACCATCCGGGCGGTGCATGCGGGCACCTACCAACTGCCCGCGCACATCTCTCGCCGCCTCGCTCAACGCCGCGCTGCGCCGGAACTGTCCCCACGCGAGCTGGAGGTGCTACGGCTCATCGTCCAGGGCCTCAGCAACAAGGAAATCGGCGCCGTCCTGGGCCTAGCGGAAAACACTGTCAAAAACCACGTCAAAATGATCCTGGACAAACTCGAAGTCGCTGACCGCACCCAGGCCGCCACCACGGCCATTCGGCGCGGGCTGGTACGGTTAACCTGAAGGACGTAGAACCACGGCCAGCTACCGCACCAGCTCCGGCGTGGCCCAAAGCCTCGGCATGTCGTAGGGTAACCGCCGCACTTCAGTGCCCTCCAGATTCGAAAAGTATAGCCTTGATGGCGTCTCCTGAGTCGGATCGCCGTCCGCCCAAAACGCGCTGAAAGGATCAGTCGCCTTCACCGGCCGTCGGGCGTAGGTGTGATTGTAAAGGCTGTTGGCCGTAATCTGCCGCGTCTTGGCCCAGGTGCGGCCCTGGTCGGTGCTGGTCCACAACACCATTTCGCCGCCGGCCTGCCAGGGTTGCGGACCGGGTTCAGTGGGTGCAATCACCAGCCACCGGTCTGGCAGCACATACAGGCTGCCCATATCGTAGTTGTGATCGGACCGGCAGATGACAGTGGTCACCCATTCTGTGCCGGTCCAGCGAGCCAGGGTCCATTCACGCGGATCACCGGCTGGGCCAGGCTGATAATTGCTGCTTGTGATATACAGCAGCAGCGGGTTGCCGTTGGTGTCGAAGTTCAGATCACAAGTGTACATCAGCCGGCCTTGTGAGGCGTAATCAAACACCCGGGCCGGGTTGTTCGTCGTGGTCAGCGGCACGGTCACTGGCCTGCCGTCCACTGTCGTCCAGCTCTGCCCAAAGTTGGTGGTCTGCAAGAAATACAGATCGGTGCGTTTGTCCACATTGCCACCCGGATGGCGATTGAAAAAGGTGCAAATTTTGCCCCGATAAACGCCGCTGACCTGGTAATGGCCGCCAATCCCGGCCAGTTTCTGATGCGGGCTCCAGTGGAGGCCATTGCTGCTGGTCTGCCAGTAAAGTTCGCGCCCGTTGGTGTATTTGGTGAACAGCAGGAAAAACCCTTGGCCCGGCACATACCACGGTTGCGGATAGGTGATCTCATCCTGCCTGATCAGTTCGAATGCCGCCACGCTGTAAGGCGCTTGGCTGCGGTAAATGAACCCAGGCCGAGCTCGCGCCCGTCCACTGACGAATACCCAAACATGCCCTTGCTCGTCTAGGGCAAGGCTGGCGTTGTCATGGGGATCATCGACCCCGCCCTTGTCATGGACCAGAGTCGGACGTGGCACTTGGCCAGTAGCATGATCGTAATAGGAAGCCATGATCAACAGGTAGCGTTGGCCTTTGATGGTGCCGCCGTAGGTAAAAAAGGTCTTGTTAACCTCCGGCGCATAGACCGCCATGGGAACGTGATTGGCCGTGTAAGTGCCCAGCCCGCCCGAATACTTGTCCCCATACTCGGAAAACTGGCCCAAGGTAAACCAGATGCCCCGGTAGCCGTCGGTCCAACCTGGCGGCGGCAATTTCGATGCTCGGTAAAACTGGGTCGGGTGGGTGGTTGCCGGATCGACGATGTCTTGGTCTGCGCCGTGGCCCGCTACCAGGGCCAAGGGCGTCCAAGCTGGTGGCACAAGGCCACCGGTCCGTTCGACCATATACTCGCGATTCGTCTCCGCCACGAACCGGAAACTGAATCCTTCAGGCCCCAACCGCGGCTCTCTTAGCTTGAAGGCCTCCGGCGGTGTGACCGGCAACTCCGCCATGACGACCACATTGTCCACATCGGCATACGTGCCTGGGGTGCCGCGGATCCCACCAAAGCGCACCCGGCTGTAAGCGGTGCCGAGAGGATGGTTGTTGCGCCAAGGCAAGTTGGTCGCCACCAACACGTCGTCCACCTTCAAGTCCCAAGTCTGAAACCGCGGTCCGCTCAAGTAACTGATCATCTCGATCCGATGCCAGTTGGTGTCCAGGGAACGGACCGCGACCCACTGCGTGCCGTCATAATAGGCGAGCTGGTTACTGACCGTGCCCCAGCCTAACAAACACGTTTCGCCGCCTGATGTGGGTAGCAAAAACACATCCAACGTCCGGCTCTGCGCCGTGGAAGCTCGCGCATCGAACCGAATCGTCATCACGCCGTTGGACACGGGCAGAAAATGGAGGTAATCCAGGTTATCGCTGCCGGTTTGTGGGCGACGCAACACCTTGCCGTAAACGCCGTCGTTGAGGTGGACGATCTGGGCCGGGGTGGCGGCGGCTGGTTGCCAGCGGGCTGCTCCATCGGTCACCGCCCGGAGATCGCCCGGGGGATACAGGTCCTCGTCATTGAACCCGTCCACGTGCGCCAAGGTCAGAGTTTGATTGGTCTGCCCACACAGACCAATGAAGCCCGCCACCAAAATGCCGCCGACCAGCGCGCTGCGGGCGCCAGAGCTCAACCAGGCTAGCCTAAACCTGAGGGCGGCGCGCTCGGCGCGGCCCGGTTCCAGTGAGCGTTCTCTCACAGGCCACTTCCACGCGGTAGTCATTGCGTTGACCATAGGCTCTGCACAAACCACCAGCAATGGCCCTTTCGAGCCAGTTGTGCCATCAATCGTTCACGGAACTGCAACAGCGCTGGGGCGGCTGCACCTCTCGCACCCTTTCAACACAAACCATCGTATTTGTGCGCAGCATGCTCGATGCGATCGACTCCGCCCTCCTCCGCGGCTCCGGTCCTCAGTCTTCAGTCTTCTGTCTTCGGTCTGCTGCTCCGTCGCCGCGTGCGCGCCGGTCTGCGTCCCATGCTGCATCCGTGGGCGGCGCCTACGTCACCGGGCACATAGGTTCCGGCTGGTGCTCTCGGCACCAGACCGCAGAGCAGCAAGGCTAGCGCGATGAAATCAATGGGAAAGCTCGCCTGGTTTACGCTCGGCCGTGCGCAGGAGTCAGCTTGGTTCCAAGCGCGTGCTGGGTTCGATCCGGACGCCTCGGGCGCGCAGTGGGTCGCCCAGGCGCGCGAACCCTTCGGCTGAGATGGGCCGAGTGGCATCTTCGACAATCACGGTGCGAAAGCCCAGCTCGCACGCGTCGGCTGCGGTATAGGCCACGCAATAATCTGCCGCCAGCCCAGCCACATGCACCTCGGTTACGCCCAAGGCACGAAGCCATTCGGCCAAGCCGGTTTTGTGTCGCCGTCCGTTATCGAAGAAGCCTGAGTAACTGTCCACGCGCCGGTCCATGCCTTTGCGGAAGATGGCCGCCGCACGGGCTGTGTCCAATGCATCGGCCAGAGCTGCCCCAGGCGTGTTCCACACACAATGATCCGGCCACAGCACCTGCTGAATGCCGTCGAGGTCAATGACCTCCAGCGGACGTCGGCCTGGATGATTCGAGGCGAAACTCAGGTGATCAGGCGGGTGCCAATCCTGGGTCAAGGCCACCACCGGATAACGCGCCTGCAGACGATTCAGCACTGGGATAATCGCATCACCCTCCGGCACAGCCAGGGCGCCACCCGGCAGGAAATCCCGCTGCACATCGACAATGATCAGGGCCGTCATGGGACTTGCTTCTCCAACCAAGGCCGCAGCAGTTCATCCCGCAGCGCTGCTAGCCGCGGGCTGATGCCCACCTTGTAAAGGTGGGGATTCTCGAATCGACGATGCTCGGGCGGAAGGCATTGGGCACGTTGCCGGGCGTAAGCTGCCGCAGCCTGCACGTCGGGAAGCGGCGCCACCAACTGGCCATTCTGTAGCACTGGCCGCAACAGCGGCTCAGGTTGCCATTGCCCCAAGGCCAACCGCCGCGTCGGGTCGCGCGGGTCCACCATTCGGTCCGGCGGCGGTTCATCAGCCAAATGGATAGCGTCAGCCCGAAACCATCCATCCGCATCGCGGTATCGGCTGACGGTTTTGCGGCCCGGCAAGGTTTGCTTGGCCAAGCCATCGGCCCGCTTCATCCGGGGTTTGCCTCCGCAGAGTGCCAGTTTGTACACGCCGTCCAACGCCCCATCCGGCAACCCAGCCGCCAGCGCAGTGCCGACGCCAAACACATCGATCGGCGCCTCCTGTTCCAACAGACTGCGAATAACGTATTCGTCTAGTTGATTGGAGGCGATAATCTTGACCTCGTGCAGCCCGGCGGCATCCAAGGCTTGGCGCACCGCCCGCGCCAAATGAGCCAGATCACCGCTGTCCAGCCGCACACCCGCCAGCCGCTGGCCGCGCGCGGCCAGTTCCTTGGCCACGGTGATGGCGTTGGGCAAACCCGACTCGAGGGTGTCGTAGGTGTCCAGCAACAGCACCGTGTTGGACCCATGCACCGCAGCAAAGGCCCGAAACGCCTCCAGTTCATCCTCGTAACTCTGCACAAACGCATGGGCCATGGTGCCGACGCTGGGCAAGCCATACACCTGAGCGGCGTCCAAGTTGGACGTGCTGCTACACCCGCCAATGCAAGCTGCCCGACTGGCCCACCGTCCACCCAACCCCTGTGCCCGCCGCAAACCAAACTCACTCACCACCCGGCCCCGAGCCGCATCTCGGCATCGGGCAGCTTTGGTGGCAATGAGCGTCTGGAAATTCAGCACGTTCAGCAGCAGCGTCTCGATCAATTGACTCTCCAACAGCCCGCCCTCGACCCGAGCCACAGGTTCCAGAGGAAAAACCGGTTCGCCCTCCGGCGGCATCCAAATCGAACCCCGGAATCGGAAGCTGCGCAGATACTCCAAAAACTCCGGGTCGAAGCCTTCCTGCCGCAAGAAGTCCAGTTGCACCTGGTCGAATTGGAACTGTTGCAGAGCCGTTACCAGGGTAGCTGCCCCGGCAAACGTGGCGTAGCCACCACCAAACGGCAGCGTCCGGAAAAAATAATCGAACACCGCCGGTTCTTCTGCGCGGCCTTGGCGCCAATACACCCAGGCCATGCTCAGCTCGTAGCGGTCGGCCCACAGACCGCGCGGCAGAGGCTGGGCCTCATCGTTTACCGTCTGCACACCGCCAAAGCTAGGGGCTGGCCAACCTGCCGGCAACTGCCCACCGCTCCGGCCCCAGCGCCATGGGCTTGATACCCTCCGTTCTCTTGCGTCTCGGCGTTTGTGGGTGTCTTAGCGTTGAATCCGGGCCTCCAAAAACACAAAGGCGCCAAGCCGTACAGAACGCCCCAACGGGCTTACGCCGAACCGTAGCCGCCGGCGTAAGCCGGCGGATTGGTCCGCAGGGGTCTGCCAGCTCCGCCGCCTTACGGTGGCGGCTACCGGCCCAATCCGTAGGCCGCCGACGTAAGTCGGCGGATTGATCCCCCCGGTCCGGCAAGTCCGCCGCCTTACGGCGGCGGCTACCAGCCCAATCCGTAGCCGCCGGCGTAAGCCGGCGGATTGGTCCGCAGGGGTCTGCCAGCTCCGCCGCCTTACGGTGGCGGCTACCGGCCCAATCCGTAGGCCGCCGACGTAAGTCGGCGGATTGATCCCC